>Ga0315284_10010079_pt1 | contig 13452 bp, 15 predicted proteins | sample YL17G09_16_MG_FD_203696 | JGI IMG/M metagenome (GOLD analysis project Ga0315284, IMG submission 203696) | Sediment microbial communities from Yellowstone Lake, YNP, Wyoming, USA - YL17G09_16 | ecosystem: Environmental > Aquatic > Freshwater > Lake > Sediment | place: USA: Wyoming | collected...
TCTTCGCGTAGCATCGAATTGAACCACATGCTCCACCGCTTGTGCGGGCCCCCGTCAATTCTTTTGAGTTTTAGTCTTGCGACCGTACTCCCCAGGCGGGTCACTAATCATGTTAACTTCGGCACTCGTGGGGTCGATACCACAAACACCTAGTGACCATAGTTTACAGCTAAGACTACCAGGGTATCTAATCCTGTTTGCTCCCTTAGCTTTCGCGCCTCAGCGTCAGAAATGGCCCAGAGAACCGCCTTCGCCACTGGTGTTCCTTCCGATATCTACGCATTTCACCGCTACACCGGAAGTTCCGTTCTCCTCTACCACTCTCCAGAACTGCAGTATTGAATGCGATGTATGAGTTGAGCCCATACCTTTAACATCCAACTTACAGAACCGCCTACACGCCCTTTACGCCCAATAATTCCGGACAACGCTCGCCCCCTACGTATTACCGCGGCTGCTGGCACGTAGTTAGCCGGGGCTTCCTCCAGGGGTACCGTCAATATCGTCCCCCTCGACAGAACTTTACATCCCGAAAGACTTCATCGTTCACACGGCGTCGCTCCGTCAGGCTTTCGCCCATTGCGGAAAATTCCTCACTGCTGCCTCCCGTAGGAGTCTTGCCCGTGTCTCAGTGCAAGTGTGGCTGGTCGTCCTCTCAGACCAGCTACCCGTCATCGCCTTGGTGGTCCATTACACCGCCAACTAGCTGATAGGCCGCAAGCTCATCCCCAAGCAGTTCTTGCGTTCTCTTTAGTAGCCAAAACATAAGTTTCAACTACCACATCCGGAATTAGCTCCGCTTTCGCGGGGTTGTGCCGGTCTTGGGGGCAGATTACTTACGTGTTACGCACCCGTTTGCCGCTGATCACCGTATTGCTACGATAATCCGCTCGACTTGCATGTGTTAAGCACGCCGCCAGCGTTCATCCTGAGCCAGGATCAAACTCTCAAAAAAGTTCGTCCATAACTCTAATAAATACTAGCCCCCCCGATCTTATCGGGGGGATTTAAAAAACATTAAAATGACAAAGATGCCCACATCTTTGTACCTGTCTAGTTTTCAAAGAACATATCCGCAAAGAGGATAATTTCTCTTATCGAGAGCCGGTAATTATATAGAGCAAGCCAAAAATTGTCAAGCATGATTTTATTTCGCCGCGCTTGTCGCGCCGGCAGCGAAGCACACCGCTGCAACGATAACTCCCACTATAAATCCGAACCAGAACATGCCGGACCATCCGTCCATATGTATTGTATGCGTGTAATACATCGTGCCTTTGGCCGTGTATACCGGCTGAACGGTCTGCCCCCCGGGTCCCGCGGGCTGGCCCGGAGTGATTATCTGGCCTGGCGGGGCCGGCTGAGTTACGGGAGCTTTTTGTATGACCTCGAGCGCCATGCTCACCAGGGCGCTGTTGCCATCCTTGTCGGTGCATTCAAAAGTGCACGGATAAACACCCGGCTTATCCGGCGATCCAAGTATGAAGGCCTTCCTGTGTATCCACGGGGATTCGTCCTGCTCCTTGTAGGAATCGATCTGCGTGAATGCATTGTTAAGAAGTTTGACCTCGACGACCTGGCTGCCCTTGCCCTGTACCTTCAGTTCCATTTTTATCATATCGCCGGTGGACGGCTTCTCGATCGGCTCTCCCGCTTGCTTGTTATTCAGGTCATAGGAGTACAGCAACATGTCGATCTGGACATCGCCGATCTTTTCGTTTTTGTTGTTGTCAACCTTTTCTATTCCAGCGCCGAAAGCAGGCGCGATCACGGAGGTGGAGATGAAAATTACGAGTATCACGGGAGCCACAACCTTTAAGAATTTATACACAATGTGTGAATTATACGCCGGGAGAGGAAGAGTTCAAGTTGGGAATAGAGAACAGGCCTGCCTTGCCCCTTTTTCCCGTTCTATGTATAATCAGTGTGTAATGAAAAAAGTCATTATTTGGGAAGTGGTTGGGGCGTTCGCGATAATCATCGTGGGAACCCTGCTTCACAGCGCGTATCAGTTTAATAATTCCTGGGTTTTCGGGATCTTGAGTCCTGTGAACGAGAGCGTTTGGGAGCATTTGAAGATCGGGATCTGGCCTGTTCTTATCTTTGCGCTCATAGAATATCCGTTCATCAGATCGATCACGAAGAACTTCCTGATATCCAAGGTGGCCCAGGCTTACGCGACATCTATAGCCACGCTTATCATCTTTTATTCATACACTTTTGTGCTTGGCCGCAATCTTCTGCCTCTGGATATCCTGACATTTATTCTTGCTGTTATCATCGGCCAATGCGTTAGCTGCTTGATATTGAACGCGAATGAACTGGACGAACTCTTTGACCATCTGGCGACATCTGCTCTTTACATAATGATAGGTGTCATTATTTACATTACATATTTCCCGCCCCACTATCCAATGTTCATGGATTCCATGACGGGCAAGTACGGGATCCCTGCAAAAAGAGGTGCTATCGAGAATTTTCTTTTCCTGAGCAAGAACGCCCTTCTGGTGATATTGATCATCCTGGCCGCTTTCTTCATCATGAACATCTCCACACCGTTCAGGGTGTGGTCAATGAACCGCAAGATGGACAAGATCATTTCCCTTCTTGAGAAGATAGCGAAGAAGTAACTGCCTGCTGATTCAAACTCCAAGTTCCTGCATCAGCTTCCTTACCGGGGCAAAAAATGTCTTTGCGTTTTCAAAGTCTTTTCGCTGCTTTAAGATCTTAAGCTGATAACTTTCATTCTTCCAGTATTCCTCGGAATAATACTTATCGATCTTGTATTTTGTCCTTAACAGGTCGGCAAATCTTTTTTCAACAAGCTCCTGGGTCCTTCCGATTATTTTGTCCTGGAAAAAGCGATAACCCCTTTCATACAAGTACTTCCTGGCACCTTTAAGATAGCCGCTTTTACAAATATGTATATCGTCCGTCTTGCTGATATTTAAAGCTTTGAGCCCTCTCCTTGTGATGCTTTCAACCTCTTTGGTTATCTCGTCATTGCGGAGAGTTTTATCCTGGATCTGGAAACATTTAATGCCAACTTCCTCCCAATGATCATTTTCCCCGTTGGTCAATAGAACAATAAAGCCCCCGTAAACCGAGCTGCCGCCGCTGTCATCGATCTCTATCCGCATATGCACCTCTTTGAAAAATTATACGCCTGAGAAGGAATAGTGCAAGTCAATCTGACCCTAGGCAACAAATGGGGCGCTGGTAAATATACAGAAAAGCGGGCGCAGATGATGCCCTATTTATCGCCAGCCGGCGAGGTATTGATCGAAGCCATTATCCCGTTATAGATGACCGCTTGAAGGTCTTTCCTGGAAATATCGCTATTCTTCACTCTCCGGATACTTTCCTGGTCAATGTGCATATAAAAAGAAAAATACGAGTACACGTTCATGATCTTGTCTTTTCCGTATTTATCCACTACCGTCCCGCACATTTCTTTCAACGCGGCATCCGCTTCTTTATTGCCGTATTTTTTAATGAAGAACGCCAGGCCAAGCATCGTATTATAATAAAAATTCAATGGGATCGCTTTTGACGTCCATGAGCTTGCCGTCTGAAGTTGATCGCCCTTGCCGCCGTGGAAATCGTCTATCGTCGGGTCTATGTTCATCCCGACCACGTCCCCATTCGCCCTGAACTCTATGATGGTCGGCCACATGTGTTTGGGAGCGTAAGCCTCCACTATATACACCGATTCTAAACTTGCGAATTCTTCAACGGTCCTGAGCCAGGAAAGTACGTTCTTTAACAAATAGGTATAAACGTGACAGGTGCCCTGGAACGACTCCCCGTCATACATTCCATCGAGGGTCATCCCGCTTTTCGTCTGATACCTGAGGGTCGCCTCTATCGCGAGAGCCGTCAGCTGGATCAGCGATTTTGCGTCCAGTTGCTTTAGATATTTGAGATAGTTATTGCGGGTAACGAGCGACCCGAATTTTTCCTTGGCCCCCCTGAATAGTTCGTTCTGGATGCTGCTTTTCAGCGCTTTTGTGATCTCCGGATGATCGTCGACATTGCCCATTATCATATTGCCGTTTTCGAGCGCGTACCATCGCGAACACCGCCAATTCCAATCCTTGTAGCACGCGTATTCTTCTATTATTGTCCCCTGCAAAAAAGCCGCCGTATAAAGCGGAAGCGAGCCTTTTAGTTTGGCCGCTTGCGGCACATATTTATCCCAGGGGATGATATTTACGCTCAATCCTCCGACACTTAGCGTTTCGGAGGGAGCCCCTTCGCTCTTCACGCTATTTGTTGTTGTTTCGGGGGGTTTTACAGGCCCCTGCACGTTGCCGTTATCACTTATTCTCAAAGCCATAAATTCTCCTTTTGGCTTGCCATTATTCCATCGATAGAAAGGGAATGAAATTTCAGTTCAAATGAAATTTTCCTCCAATAGTGCCGATATACTTCCGGATGATATTATTCAGGAGGGCTTGATGGCAGGCAATATTTTATATGTAAATCCGGTAATTAACCATGGAGCCACCAGCATCAGAGCGGGATGGGCTGCCAGAATGGTGATAGACGGCCGGCTTTCGAGGATGCCAGTGATCATCGGCTATCAAAAATTAGACACCCCCATAAGGAAGAGCACCGGCCAGCCCAACCTTTCCGCCTGCCTTGCGCTTGAAAAAAAGATGATCCTGAATACCCAGCCGAAAGGCGAGGATATACTGAAGGTCGTGGGAGCAGGATTCCCCGGCGCCTGGCTTGAGAACGGACGTGTATATCCAAATACCGTAAACACCAACCGCGAGCTGGAAGATTTTCCTCTCGCTTTAAAATTTTCCGCGATGATGGGGAAAGGATGGGAAATCGTTGTGAATAACGACGCCGTGGCGCATGCCCTTGCAATTTCGCAGGGGTTCGTAGCCGATATCGACCGTTTTCCGGCGGCCGGGAGGGTATTGGAAAAAACAGGCAAGATCGTGGTCCTTATGCCGGCCACGGGATTCGGGGGCGGAGCCTTTATATATAAGAAAGGCAGTCTCACCGCCGTTGACGGCCCCGTGCAGTTCTTTGATATCGCGCTGGAGGAGGGTGACGGGGTGATCGATCCCAACCACCGGTTCCTGACACCGGAGGACGTTGCCGCCGGCGCCGGAGTGTCATTTCAGATGAGGGGAAGTTTCCTGAAGGACAGATACTCCGAAGTACAGCTCTCCACCCAGAACGCCGGTTCCCTACTCGTCCGCATGGCATTCTCCAAGGAAGACGGCATTAAGGCTGATGAAAGGGAGTTCGCGCTTTCGTTATATGCAAAGGCTGCAAAGGGGCTTGCAAAGACGATGTGGCTCATTAACGGGGGGATCATTGAGGGCGAACACAGAAAACTTGTGGTGAACGATCCTCCTTCGCTTGAGACAGATTTCTGGGAGAGCATTAAAGGAACACGGGTCATTATCCTTGGAGGATGGCTTACGCATCCGGATGTAAAAGCTTATATGAAAAGAGCTTTGCGGGAAGAGCTTGATGCGCTGGGGCTTTTCAATGTCGGGTTCATATTCGCGGATGACATTGCCGGCGTGGATGCAATGGTCGAAAACGACACCATCGGCCTTGCCGGCGCCGCGATGCTGGCGTGGTCCCGAATCGGAGCCTAGTCCCTTATTCCTTAAGGAATCCGATCTTTTTCGGTTTTTCCGGTGATGGAGCCATGAGTTCTCTTATTGAATGGACTAATTCCGAGATGTCCTTGTCATGATTTGAAACTCGATTTTCTAATTGCTCAAGCTTACGCGCAAGTTCCTTATGTGTATATAGTATTTGCCTTAAGCGAACAAAAGTATTGATAATAAATATGCTCATTTTAATCGCCCTTTCACTATTAAGTACGCTTGCAAGCATAGCCACTCCATGCTCCGTAAACGCATATGGAAGGGATGATGAATGCTTGAGCAGTTCGAACCGGTTGCAAATTGCAACCAGTTCCGATTTTTCCTGTTCTGACAGCTTAAATATGAACTCAGAGGGGAAGCGAAGGATATTGCGGTGAACCTGTTGGTTGAGGTATTTTGTTGGAACACCGTAGAGTTCTGCAAGATCACGGTCAATCATGACTTTTTGCCCGCGTATTATGAAGATCCTGTTTTCAATGCTCTCCTGAGTGATTAATTTTTCGCTCATGTAATGCCTCTTGCCCTATAAATAGCAATTTTCTTGCCAGAATAATTGAATTCAGTTTGAAGGAGATTGCTGTAGTTATTTTCGACAGCTGTTGTGGAATTCGACATGTGGTCACAATTTGTGACCAGTTATGAGTCCTAATCCCTAGTCCCCAGTCCCTAGTCCCCGATCTCTTATCAGCTTATCCTAAACCCCACTTTTAACTTCTTATTAATTTTCTCGATCGTCAGCTTGCGGATGTCCCTGACGAGCTGGCGGATATCCGAATCGTGTTTGAATACCCGCTTCTCCAGAAGCTCGATCTTTTTGGAGAGTTCTTTATGGGCGGCGAGTATTTGCCTTAATCTGACAAACGCCCTCATTATCGCGATGTTCACCTGAACCGCCCGTTTGCTTCTAAGAACCGAGGAAAGCATAGCTATTCCTTGTTCTGTGAAGGCGAGAGGTAGTTTTCTGACGCCACCTCTACCTGATGTCGCAAATTGTGTGTTGATGTTTGAGGTCACAACTTGTGACTTCAAGTTTGATATGCCAAATTGGCATATCAAAACCTTATATTCATCGATGCTTAATTGGAACATGAAATCCTTCGGAAACCTGTCGGCATTCCTCTTTGTAGCCTGATTCAACACCTTTGTCGAAACTCCATACATTTGTGCCAAATCGCTATCCAGCATCACTTTCCTGCCTGCCGGCAGGCAGGTTGGCCCCTTATCAAGAAGATCCGATCATTTATGCTTTCCACCGGCACTAATTCTTTGCTCATAAATATCCTCCTGATGAATATGAAGCAAGAATTGTGCCGAAATGTGAGGTGGCCGCAATTTGCGACCAGTTCAGATGTCTTGCCTAGTCCCTAGCCCTGAGCGAGCGCCAGCGAGTCGAAGGGCTTATCCCCTATCCCTTATCCAATCTCTACTCTCTAATCTCTAACCCCTACTTTGCCCTGAAATAACCCAGCATTGATACGTTCAACGCGAAAAACACGATATTCCATGCGATAGCAGCGCCGAGTCCCCAGGGGCTTAATATATGCGCCGTCCCGAATACCTCAAGAACGATGCTCGCTGCCCCTATCAGCCCGTTCAAGCCCCAGAGCCATTTAAGCAGCCGGTCCTTCTTTGCTTGGAAAAGAGGCAGCATGAAAAGCGAAGCAACACCCATGAAGGTGTAGTCCAGCATTTCCAGCGCCCAAAATATTGAATAAGGATTTAATGTTGAAAGCAGCGTAATGACCTGATTATTGCCCTGTATGATCGCCTGTCGCATCAGGGTAAGCTGGATGCCGTAATTGATGCTCCCGATGGAGGCAAAGATGATCCCGAAGGCCATCGCAAGGCGGCTGAATATCTTTTTGCCAGCGGGCGCAAGCGAATGCAGGCATATTATGACGATAAGGAAGCCGTTTATCATGGTAAGCGCCGGGACAAAATAGAACTGCATGTCCGGAGAGCTTGCTTTCAGGACCAGCGGCGGGATAAAGCTGATCACTATTGATATCGCAGTCGCCAACGACGCCCAGAATCCGATCTGTTTTGTTGTTTTGTTCATGGGGATATTATAGCATGGAGAGAAAAGATAAAAGAGAGGAAGAGTTCAAGATAGTTGATATTCTTACTAGCATAAGTATATAATAACACTAATGAATAAAGACAAACAGATTGCCCTTATTCTTTCTCAGGCCAGAACACTTCTTGGACAATTATCCCAACTTGATAAGGAATCTGTGTTAAATAAAGATTCTATTGAAATATCCGATAGACTAGTTGAAGATCTCGCCATAATTGATCCCAATGATAAAACTTATAATATTGGCAAAATAAGCTATTGGGGCGAGCAAGGAGATAAATATGCGAGCAGATCAGATGTTATTGCCAAATTATCTCAAATAATTGGAATTACAGAAGCACTCTCATCCCCCACAGAAATAGCAAGGGGAGGAAAGAAATCCAATATATTTATTAGCCATGGGAAAAAACGAGAGCCTTTATTGCAAATGCAAAGATTCATTGAGTCACTTGGTTTAAATCCTATCGTAGTAAAAGAAGAGGCGAGTAAGGGTGGCTCTATAAGTCAGGCGGTTGAAGAAAACATGAAAAAGAGTCAATGTGTAATCCTGCTTTCAACAGCAGATGTACAAGCAAAAGATGGCTGGCATGCTAATGAGAACGTAATTAATGAAGAGGGCTGGGCAAAGAAATATGTTAATGAAAAGATAATATATTTACTTGAGGATAAAGTTGATGCGACGCCTTCAAATTATCAAGAAAAGGTTTATGAGAAGTTTTCAGAAAATAACATGACCGAAGCATTTATCAAGGTCGCAAAGGAATTGCGCGCTTTCGGATTAATATGACAATAAACAAAGAATTAGTCATAGCAAAATATAATATGCATGTAAATGAGATCAAGGCTACTAGGGATTCGGTTTTTTATACTATGCAATTATTAGTTGTTTTATGGGGTGCGTATTTAACACTAATAACAACGTATTCCAATTTCCTTAATAATAATTCTTCGTTTTCCTATGCAGTTATAATGGGAGGCTTCTTTCTATTTACTTACATTGCGTTATATTTGGGAAGAATTATACGAATCGAAAAGATTCATTGGGCGATTATCCGTCTTTTTGAAAAAGATTTTCCTGTTAAATTTCAGTTCCATTCATATATTGATGAATCCCCGATCAGAAACAAGAATATCATTTTAGGCGTATCAGCTATTTCGCCTATTCTTTCCTTATTGATTGCTGGAAGCATTGTAAATCTACGCTTTTTGGGTTTTGATAATCTATTGAATGCCTCTCTGACAATAACACTTATACTAATAAGCTTAAATAACTTTATATACATAATATCGTCCATAAAGTTTAAACCTCAAATTAAAAAATCCACGCACAAATCAAAATAGTCAGCTCCCTTTAAAATTCCCCCTTGACAGATTCCTGCATTGGTATACACTTGTATACTAGCAATGCAAGGGATAAGGGATATGGGACAAGGGGTAAGGGTAAAGGGTTATGGGATAAGGGAAAATACAGGGAGGGGAAATACAATGACAAATGAAACACAGGCAAAGATACTGGAATTTCTCAAAGAACACATAATCGAGAAAGGGTTCGCGCCGAGCATTAGGGAAGTATGCAAGCAGTTCGGGTTCGCCTCCCCCCGCGCGGGGCAGAAGTACCTGGACTCGCTTGAAGAACAAGGTTTGATCGAGAGGGAGAAAGGGTCACGGGCCCTGAGGATACCCGGCCTCAAGACCACAGTGACCCTTCCCTTCTTTGGCTACATCGCGGCTGGAATGCCCATAGAAGTGATGGATACCAGGGAAGAGATAGAGGTCCCCAGACAGCTCGTCTCAAGACGCCCCTGCTACGTACTCCAGGTAAAAGGCAATTCGATGATCGAGGACCATATTGTCAGCGGAGACTTTATAGTAGTCGAGAAAGCCGATACGGCGGATGACGGCGAGGTGGTGGTGGCTCTGGTCAATGGAACAGCCGCAACACTCAAGCGCATGTACCGCGAGAAGAATCGAGTCAGGCTTGAGCCAGCCAATTCGACCATGAAGCCGATATATGTGAAGGATATTGCGATACAGGGAAGGGTGAAGGGATTGTTCAGGAAGTTTTAATAAAACTCAAGGTGTAAAATTCAAGGCTCAAGACCACAACTCAAGACCCAAAAATATAATAACGTCGCGAAGCGACTCCTTAGTCTTGACCTTTGAACTTTGAGTTTTGAGCCTACTTCTATGGAACCAACAAATATAGACAAAATAATTAAAGTCGGCGCTATCTTTAAAGGCGGACAAATCCTCCCCCGCTGGTTCCTCCATGAGAACAAGCGCTACGACATCAAGGAAGTCAATTACCAGTGGGAGGACTATGAGGGAATGGAGAAGCTGATGTTCTTCTCGGTAAGCGACGGCGTGAATAGCTATGAGATATCGTTTAATCTGAGGAGGCTGGTTTGGAAGCTGGAGAAGATCAGCATTAATTAGAAATGGGGTAATTTGAGGTGAGATGTGAGTATAGATGTGAGAAATGAGAAGTTGGAAGGCGCCTCACATCCCACTTCCAAATTCTTAACTCACTTCTCATGTCCAATTACCCCACCTCTACTTCCATCATGATGGAATACCGAACTATGCCCCGAACTATACTTCATCTCGACATGAACGCTTTTTTCGCCAGCGTCGAGCAGGCGGCTAATCCACTGCTGCGCGGCAAGCCTGTGATCGTCGGCGGCGGGATATCCAAGAGATCAGTCGTCGCCGCGGCAAGCTATGAAGCCAAGGCAAAGGGAGTAAAGAACGGCATGTCCGCGTGGGATGCGAAGAAAATATGCCCTGATGCCATCATAGTCGTGGGTGATATGCCGAAGTATATATCAACCTCCAAAGCCATCATGAAATATCTGACGACTTACACTGATCTGGTAGAGGTTTTTTCTATAGATGAAGCATGGCTTGATTTGACGGAAGTAACGGATAGGTATAAGGGGCAGGGGATAAGGGATAAGGGAGAAGGGGTATGGGATAAGGGAATTGAGATAGCAAGGGAGATAAAGGGATGGATACGGAAGAACTTCCATCTCACCTGCAACATCGGGATATCATACAACAAGCTGATGGCAAAGTTCGCGGGAGAGCTTAAGAAACCCGACGCGATAATAATACTGACGCCTGATGATATCCCGGGCAAAGTAGCTGATGTGGAAGTGTCGAAGCTTTGCGGGATAGGAAGAAAGCTTGAGGTTTATCTTGCCGAAATGGGAGTCAAAACTTTCGGGGACCTGAATCGATATCCGCGTGAAAAATTGGTCAAGAGGTTCGGCATGGCGTACGGCGAGCACCTGTGGATGATGGGACAGGGGCATGACGATTCGCCCGTTCTCCCCTACTGGTATGAGACTGATGCCAAGTCGGTCGGCCATTCATACACGCTGCCAAAAGCCACAACGGACATTGCAGAAGTCAAAAGCTACCTGTTAAGGCTGTCGGAATCCACAGGAAGAAGGCTGCGGCGTGATAATTACGCCGGCAACGTAGTTCATCTGGCAATTGGGTTTGGAGGATTCAATTTCTGGGGGCGGCAGAAGAAGCTTGGCGAATATATCAACGACGGCTATGACATCTATAAAGCTGCCGAATCGATCTTGGATAATGATCTCCTGACCCACAACTCACAACCAAACTCACGACCCAACCCAACACCCCACGACAGATTCCGATTTGTCGGCGTCTCCATGTCCGGCCTGATCCACAACCTTGACCAGATAAGCATATTCGAGTCCTGCGAAGCCAAAAAGAAAGCGCTTAAAGCGATGGATGCCATCAACGACCGCTACGGGGAGTTCACAGTTGAGCGTGCTGCTATCATGGATACCGTGCTGCAGAAAAAGACGGGAATGGTAACATCAGGCCTCTATAAAAGATTCCAAAAAAACTGAAATTTATCGACATTGTCGCCGTTAATAATCCGTGACCGAACATCGTTCTACAGGGAGGTGAAAAATGACTACTTCAGACACAATATATTTGCAGGTCCCGGGAAAGAATGGATATGAAATTTACATGAGTAATGCGCAGATATCTGTCGGCCTTGAAAAGGCAGGATGTCCAACAAAGTACACCTTATCTGGAGAAAAATGGGAGAAAAAAACCCAGCTAACAGACAATGGAGGAGTAATGCGAATACGAACGACAACGGATCGCTCCTCTGGTTTTCGCGGATTTTTTGATCCAGTTATTGGATCAATTACACCATTAGAGCAGGAAGCGTTATCCGTGATAAGAGAGCTTTACAGAGCGGAAAAAAATCCTATTAGAAAGGAAGCATTGGGATCGGCCTATGCGAATGCTTTAAAATTTGCCAAGTGGGGATTTTTCATGGATGCGAGCATTAAAGATATTCCGAAAGTAAATGAATAACTGATCAAGCGTATTTCGACAATAAACGCCATTCTGTAGAAGAAGGCGGGGATGGTAACATCGGGGCTTTACAGGAAATTCTAATAAAAGTGAAATTAATTGGCTTTGTTTACGATAATAATCCGTGAACGAACATCGTTTTACAAGGAGGTGAAAAATGACAACAACTGATAAAATAACTATAAATGTAGCCGGAAAGAAGGGATACGAAATTGAATCACGCTCATCTGGCACGACAATCGATGTAGTAAGAGATGGGAAACCGACCACTTATTATATAAATGACACTTTCCCGCCCAGAAAAATTGTTAAAATAAGCAACAAGGAAGGCGTTGAACAATCTATTGAGACTGCAGATGATAAGGTGTGTGGAATACCTTATCCATGGGCAATCGTGATCGGCACCATCTCACCAATAGAGCGTGAAGCATTATCAGTAATAAGAGACCTCTACAACAAAGAAAAAAGCGTCGCAAACAGAAAGGCGCTGGGGATGATTTACAATAATGTGTTAAAAGATGCTAAATATGGGATGGTTATTGACGCTAGCACAAAAGGGATACCAAAGATCGGCAAATAAGCGGCTGTATAAAAGATTCCGATGTCACCCTGAACCCTTCGGTGTCACCCTGAGTGAAACGAAGGGTCTGCAATTGAAACACAGATCCTTCGCTACGCTCAGGATGACTCAGAAAAAAGAAAAGGCTCACTATTTCTAGCAAGCCTTTCCACGTGTCCGCCGTAGCTCGTTCTGACGAGCGAAGGCGGATAAAAGGGGCGTCGTCCTACTCTCACTACCAGTCACCCGGTAACTACCATCGGCCCTGGGAGATTTCACTGCTGTGTTCGGAATGGGAACAGGTGGGACACTCCCGGCATGGACACCCACATTAAAAACTCAAAGATCAAAGTTCAAGACTCAAAACTAAAAAATCAAAAGTAAAAATGAAATAATTCGTACAATTAGCGGATAGGATCAAGACCTCGATCTATTAGTACCGGTCAGCTGAAACCCTTACGGGCCTTACACTCCCGGCCTATCAACCTGGTTATCTTCCAGGGATCTTACTACCTTATGGTATGGGAAACCTAATCTCGAGGTGGGCTTAACACTTAGATGCTTTCAGCGTTTATCCCGTCCGAACATAGCTACCCAGCGTTTGCCACTGGCGTGACAACTGGTACACTAGAGGTCCGTTCCTTCCGGTCCTCTCGTACTAGGAAGGACTCCTCTCAAGTTTCCTGCGGACATACTAGATATGGACCGACCTGTCTCACGACGGTCTGAACCCAGCTCACGTACCGCTTTAATGGGCGAACAGCCCAACCCTTGGAACCTGCTCCAGCTCCAGGATGCGATGAGCC
>Ga0315284_10010082_pt1 | contig 13451 bp, 15 predicted proteins | sample YL17G09_16_MG_FD_203696 | JGI IMG/M metagenome (GOLD analysis project Ga0315284, IMG submission 203696) | Sediment microbial communities from Yellowstone Lake, YNP, Wyoming, USA - YL17G09_16 | ecosystem: Environmental > Aquatic > Freshwater > Lake > Sediment | place: USA: Wyoming | collected...
TTAGGGATGGATTTATTTTTGGCAGAAGTTCCATACAAGGCAGGCAACTTAAGGAATGATTTTATTTTATTTTCAGAATCAAATTCGCGCTTTATAGTTGAGGTAGAAAAGAAAAAACAAAAGGCATTTGAAAAGACCTTGAAAGGCTTGTCTTTTGGGCTGATCGGTTGCGTAAACGGAAAAAAAGAGTTTAAGGTTTACGGTCTGAAGAATAAGGTTTGCATAAAAGCTAATATCGAAGAATTAAAAGATGCTTGGAAGGAGCCGTTAAGATGGTAAAAGCAAAAATAAAAAGATCCGCTATTGACGATGATTTTACGCATGAGGATTCCTGGCGAGTATTCAGGATAATGTCGGAATTTGTGGATGGTTTTGAAGTACTTTCGCGCGTAAAAAATGCCGTTTCCATATTCGGCTCCAGCCGTACTAAACCGGGCCATCCCCACTATAAATTAGCCGAAGAGACGGCATATTTATTAGCTAAGGCCGGATATTCTATCATTACCGGAAGTGGGGCGGGAATTATGGAGGCCTCTAATAAAGGAGCAAAGCGGGGAGACGGGCAATCCATCGGTTTGAACATTCAGATACCGGTGCAGCAGAAACCCAATAAATACGTGGATACGCTTTTAGATTTTCATTATTTCTTTGTGCGCAAAGTAATGTTCGTCAAGTATGCCAAGGCTTTTGTGATTATGCCCGGAGGCTACGGTACGCTCGATGAGTTTTACGAGGCCCTTAATCTGATTCAAACGATGAGAATCCAGAAGTTCCCGGTGATTCTTTTAGGAAAGGCTTATTGGCAGGGAATGATGCAGTGGCTACGCGGCACGGTTTTAAAGAGCGGTAATATCAGCAAAGAGGATTTGGATATATTTACTATAGTGGATAGCCCTAAGGAAGTAGTAGCGGCAATCAAGAAATTCTATGCCTAACATTAAAGTCTGCGTTTTAAGGACAGCTGGGACTAATTGTGACAAGGAAACCGCTTTTGCTTTCAGTAAAGTCGGGGGAGTTTCGGAATTAGTGCATATTAATAGTTTGATAAGAGATATTAGGAAATTAGCAGATTATCAAATTTTGGCCATTCCCGGGGGTTTTAGTTACGGAGACGATATTGCCGCCGGAAAAATCTTGGCCAATGAATTAAAAAATAAATTAACCCAGGATTTAAAGAATTTTATTTCGGCAGGAAAATTAATTATTGGTATTTGTAACGGTTTCCAGATTTTGGTAAAAAGCGGCTTGCTGCCGGGTAACGTCAAGCTTAAACAGGAGGCAAGCCTGATCCTGAATGATTCGGCGAAGTTTGAAGACCGGTGGGTATACCTAAAAAATTCAAAATTCAAAATTCAAAATTCAAAATGTATCTGGGCGAAAAATCTGCCGGAGATCATCTATCTTCCGGTAGCGCACGGAGAGGGGAAATTCCTGACAGAGGATAAACAAGTTTTAGATAGATTGAAAAGAAACGGGCAGATTGTTTTTCAGTATTGCGATGAAGGCGGGCGCTTAGCCAAATATCCCTATAATCCCAATGGCTCAATGGAGAGTATAGCAGGTATCTCGGATGATACAGGCAGGATATTGGGGCTGATGCCGCATCCTGAAAGGCATATTGCCTTTTGGCAGCATCCGCGCTGGACAGCAGCAAAAGTGAAGAAAGAAGGAGATGGCCTACAGATTTTTAAAAACGGCGTGGAATACGCCAAAAAACACTTTTAAGGAGAAAATACAATGAGCGGCATATTCGGAGCAGTTTCGCGTAAAGACTGCCGGGAAGATCTTTTTTACGGTACGGATTATCATTCGCATTTAGGGACGGAGTTCGCAGGCCTGGCGGTCTGGTCAGGTAATGATTTGATACGTAAGATCCATGATATAAAAGGAAGCCAGTTTAAAGCCAGATTTTACGAAGATTATAAAAAAATGCCCGGCAAAAAAGGGATAGGCGTGATCAGCGAGCGCGACGAACAGCCGATTTGCGTCAATTCCAAGTTCGGCCCCTTTGCCATTGTGACTAACGGGTTTATCGACAACGCCGAAAAATTAGCCAAACAGTTATATAAACAGGGTAAGTCTTTTAGTGAGGTAAGCGACGGAAGAGTAAATTTTACAGAGCTCGTTGCTAAAATGATTATCCAGGGTAAAACTATTATCGATGGTATTGAATATATGTTTTCCCGGATAGAAGGGGCATGTTCGCTTCTTTTGTTAAATAAGGATGGTATTTATGTGGCCCGGGATAGACGCGGTTACTCGCCTTTGGTAATCGGCCGGCGGCAAGGAGATTGGGCAGTGACTACCGAGACAACTGCCTTCCGTAATCTAGGGTTTAAAATCGTAAAATACGCCGAGCCGGGAGAGATTATTTTATTGGATAAGTCCGGAATGAAAGTCAAGCGCAAAGGAAGAAAAGGCAATCAGATCTGCTCTTTCTTGTGGATTTATACCGGATTTCCCGCTTCTTATTACGAGGGGATCAATACCGAGATGGCCCGGGAAAGATGCGGTAGGAATTTAGCCAAGGACGATGATATTATCGCGGATGTGGTCGCTGGCATCCCGGATTCAGGAACCGCCCATGCCGTAGGTTACGCTATGGCTTCCGGTATACCTTTCCGCCGGCCCTCAGTAAAATATACGCCGGGTTTTGACCGTAGTTACACCCCTGTGTCGCAGGAGACCCGGGATTTAATTGCGCGGATGAAACTGATTCCGGTTCCGGGGATCATTAAAGGAAAACGCATTGTCTTTTGTGATGATTCGATTGTGCGGGGAACGCAGTTGAAGAACTATACTATCCAGAAACTCAAAAATCACGGGGCCAAAGAAATACATTTAAGGATTGCCTGTCCGCCACTGATGTTTGCCTGTAAATTTAATTATTCCACCCGCACGCTTGCGGAATTAGCCGCCCGCCGGGCGATCAGGGCGATTGAAGGTAGAGAGGTAAAAGATATCAAGCCTTATCTGGACGAAAAATCGCCTAAATATAAAAAGATGGTGGCTTGGATTGCCAAGGATTTAGGGGTTACCACTTTAAAATATCAGAAATTGAAAGATATGATAGAAGCCATTGGTTTACCCAAAGAGAAGCTCTGCTTATATTGTTGGACAGGGAGATGTCGATGAAGAGGGTGACCTATAAAAAATCCGGAGTAGATATTAAAAAGGCCAGTACTTTTAAAGCGAGGCTCAAGCCTTTAGTGAGAAAATCTTTCCGAAAAGAGGTGTTAAGGGATATCGGCAGTTTTGGTAGTTTCTTCAAATTTACCTGCGGCAAATTTGAGGAGCCGGTGCTAGTTTCTTCTTCCGACGGAGTAGGGACGAAGCTAAAGATTGCCGTCCTCGCCAATAAACACGATACCGTGGGAATTGATGCGGTGGCAATGAACGTCAATGATATTTTATGTGTGGGCGCTGAACCTCTTTTCTTTTTAGACTATATCGCTTCCGGTAAACTAAATCCCGATGTGCTCTTTAAGGTGATCAAAGGTATAAACAACGGCTGTATCCAGGCCGGATGTTCTTTAATCGGCGGAGAGACCGCGGAGCTGCCGAGTATGTACAGGCGCGGTGATTATGATATCGCCGGGTTCTGCGTGGGGGTGGTAGAAAGAAGAAATATTATTGACGGTTCAAAAATCAAACCGGGCGATTTGGTAATTGGCTTTGAGTCTAGCGGAATACATTCTAACGGTTACTCTTTGGTGCGCAAAGTTTTATCGCAGGGTGAACTAAAACGTATGAGCAGCGAATTGCTTAAGCCTACGCGTATTTATGTCAAGCCGGTTTTAGCGTTATTGCCGAATAAAGATATTAAAGGAATAGCGCACATTACCGGCGGAGCCTTTTACGATAAGATCGCGCGGATTTTGCCTAAAAATACAAATGTACGCATCGCTAAAAATTCCTGGCCGGTGCCGAAAATTTTCCGCCTGATTCAGAAGAAGGGAAATATCGAAAACAAGGAAATGTATCATACTTTTAATATGGGTATCGGTATGGTTTTAATCGTCGCGCCAAAAGGCGCCAAGGCGATAATTTCTAAGCTGGCTAAATTTAAGCTAAAGTCATGGGTTATCGGAGAAGTAGTTAAGGGTAAGAAAAAAGTAGAGATTATTTGATAAATAGCTCTTTTATAGTTTTGCTGCGGGTTTGTTCGCGTGCTGAAATTTTTTGCCGTGCACTACGGTTTACTCGTCACTACGGGCAGGATACTTACGCCTAAGCGCGACCTTCGTTCCTCGTAAATCCTTGTGCACTCCTGCCAAAAAATTTCTAATTACACGCTCACAAACTCCTCCGCAAAACTTATCAATCAGCCATGGCGATTTTAGCGGGTGGCGCGGCGTGTTTTTAAGGTGGGATGTCGGTAAGGATTTTATGTGTTTCGCTGGAGGCACATTAGAAAATTTTTCAGTGCCGCAAGCCGAAACCATAAAATCAACTGTGTTGTAACAAGAAATGAAATAATAATATGAGAATTTTAGTCATTGGTTCTGGCGGCAGGGAGCATGCGCTGGTTTACAAGATTGCGCAGTCAAAACTCGTGGATAAGATTTTTTGCGCTCCGGGCAATGCCGGAATTTCACAGCAAGCAGAATGTCTCGATATAAAGGTAGAAGATATACCGGTCTTGTTAGATTTTGCGCGCCGGGAAAAAATAGATTTGACTGTTGTGGGGCCAGAGTTACCGCTAGCTTTAGGCATAGTTGATGAATTTACCCGAGCTAATTTAAAGATATTTGGTCCTAATAAAGAAGCAGCTCAGTTAGAGGCAAGTAAAGTTTTTGCCAAGGAGCTGATGATTAAATACGGCGTACCCACAGCAGCCTGTAAGATCTTTGATAATCCTGATGAAGCCAAAAAGTATATCGAAAAAATCGGCGCACCTTGCGTGGTAAAAGCCGATGGCCTTGCCCAGGGCAAGGGCGTAGTGGTTGCTAAAACCGTTGAGGAAGCTAGGCAAGCAGTTACTTTTATGATGCAGGATAAAATTTTTGGCGAAGCCGGAAATAAAGTGATTATCGAAGAATGTTTAGAAGGCCAGGAGGCGTCGATATTAGTTATCACTGATTCCAAAGAAGTTATTGCTTTAGTTTCCGCTCAAGACCACAAGCGAGTTTTTGATCATGATCAGGGACCGAATACCGGCGGAATGGGGGCTTATTCACCAGCTCCCGTGGTTACGCCAGATGTTTTTAGAGAGATTTTATCCGCTGTAGCTTATAAAATGATAGACGGGTTAGTAAAGGACGGCATAAATTATAAAGGTGTTTTATATGCCGGTATCATGATTACTAAGAGCGGACCCAAAGTTTTAGAATTTAATGTTAGATTTGGCGATCCTGAAACGCAAGTGATTCTACCGCGGCTAAATTCTGATTTATTAGAGATAATGTTAGCTACGACAGACGCTAAGTTATCGCGGCTAAAGAATCTTATTTGGGATGATCGTATTTGCGTTTGCGTAGTTTGTGCCTCTGGGGGATACCCAGGTGATTATGAAAAAGGAAAAGAAATATTTGGCCTTGAAGAAGCGGCCAAAATGGTAAATGTAATGGTATTTCACTCCGGCACAAAAAAACAAAACGGTAAAATCCTTACTAACGGCGGAAGAGTTTTAGGCGTAACCGGCTTGGGGAATAGTACAAAAAATGCGATCACCAGGACTTATCAGGCAATAGAGAAGATTAATTTTGCAGGAATGCATTATCGCAAGGATATCGGGTACCGGGCGCTAACATAGGAGGTAGGATGGGCAAAGTTATAAGTATAATTATGGGCAGTCGGTCGGATTTAGAAACCGTCAGCGAAACAATCAACGTCTTAAGGGAATTTAAAGTCGGTTTTGAGATTAAGGTTTTATCCGCCCACCGCACTCCTAAAGAGTTAGCCAGGTATGTAGAAGAAGCACCGAAAAGAGGTACAAAGATCTTTATTGCCGCAGCAGGCGGCGCTGCAGCTTTAGCCGGGGTAGTGGCTGCGCATACTCCGCTTCCGGTAATCGGTATCCCAATAGAAACCAAAAGCTTAAAAGGCCTGGATTCCTTGTTATCAACGGTGCAGATGCCCGGCGGGATTCCGGTGGCTGCTATGGCAATAGGTAAGGCCGGGGCCAAGAACGCCGCCTTATTTGCTTTAGCGATTTTGGGAATTTTTGATAAAAGAATAGCCGGGAAACTAGGTGCCTATAAAAAAAGTATGCGCGCTAAGGTTCTATCTACAAAAATTAAGTTATGAATACAAAGGTAGTAAAAATAGACCCCCAGAATCCGCGTAAACAAGATATCAAAGAAGCCGCGGATATTCTAAGGGACGGCGGATTAGTGATTATTCCTACCGAGACGGTTTATGGGATTGCGGCAAACAGTGCTAATAAACAAACTATAGAGAAATTATCCGAAATAAAGAAACGCGCCAAAGATAAACCTTTTTCTTTACACTTAGCCTTTAAAGGGGATATAGAAAAATACGCCTCTGATATTCTGCCGGCTGCCTATAGATTGATCGAGAATTTCTGGCCGGGGCCGTTAACCTTGATTTTAAAAGATAAGAATAACGGTAAGGTCGGTGTGCGTATTCCTAATCACAGGATTGCCTTAGCCATAATTAGGGAAGCAGATGTTCCGGTAGTATGTCCCTCGGCAAATTTATCCGGGAATAAACCGCCTCATACTATAGAGGAAGCTTTAAAGGATTTAAAAGGGTTAGTAGAATTAGCAGTGGATACCGGAGAAACCACGCTGGGTAAAGAATCTACGGTGGTAGATGCCTCGAAGTTTCCGCTTGAGGTTTTAAGAGTGGGCGCAATTCCTAAAGAGCAGATTGAGCGCATAGCCAATAAAAAAACCGTGCTTTTTATCTGCACCGGTAATTCCTGCCGTTCGGTAATGGCCAAGGGCTTATTAGAGAAAAAATTGAAGGATAGCGGACGCGATAATGTAGAAGTAATATCTGCAGGCATAATGATGGTGGCCGGCCTTGGTGTAACAGAGGCGACTAGAGAGTTATTAAAGCGGGAGGGCGTAGATGTTTCAGCTCATCATTCACAGAGAGTGACCGAAGCAATGATTAAAAAATCGGATATTATTCTGGCGATGCAGGAACTGCACGCAAAAGAGATATCCAAGATGGTGCCGGAGGCTAAAAACAGAGTATTTTTACTCAAAGAGTTTGCTAAAATAAACGATAGCGACTTAAACATTCCCGACCCTATTGGTAAGCTCATGGATTTTTATGCCCAGACCTTTGCAATAATTAAAGAATCGATAGAAAGGATAGCGGATGTAATATGAAGACTATATTGATTTCCTCAGATCACGGCGGTTTTATTTTAAAAGAAAAAATCAAGACCTTTTTGAAAAAAAAGAGTTTCTTTGTCAGAGATTTAGGTACCTGTTCCCAGGAGCGCTGTGATTATCCCGAATTCGCCTATGCTTTAGGCAAACTTATTTCTAGCGGAAAGTATCAAAGGGGGATCAGCCTCTGTAAAAGCGGTATCGGTAATTCCATTGTTTTAAACAGATTTCCCGGGGTACGCGCAGCCTTATGTTTTAATCTCAAAGCCGCCAGGCTCTCCCGCCAACATAATGATAGCAACATTCTGGTATTGGGCTCTTTATTTGTAAAGGAAAACGAAGTTCGCAAGATCATATCCGTGTGGCTTAAGACAAAATTTAAAGGTGGCCGGCATAAAAAGCGTCTGGAGCAGATCAGAATCATAGAGAGAAGGATGGGGGCGAGGTAAAGATGATGAAAAATATCAAAAAGACCGACCCAGAAATTTATCAAGCGATAAAAAATGAAATCGAGCGGCAGGATGATAATCTAGAGCTGATTGCCTCGGAAAATTTCACTTCGCTAGCGGTACTGGAGGCGCAAGGCTCAGCTTTAACTAATAAATACGCTGAGGGCTATCCTCACCGCCGCTGGTACGGCGGATGCGAGTACGTGGATCAGGCCGAAGAATTAGCTATTTTGCGGGTGAAAAAATTATTCGGGGCAGAACACGCCAATGTGCAGGCGCACTCCGGGACCCAGGCGAACATGGCGGTCTATATGGCGGCAGTCGAGCCGGGGGATACTGTTTTAGCCATGGACTTAGCTTGCGGAGGACATTTATCTCACGGCCATCCGCATAATTTTTCCGGGATGTTTTATGAAATAGTCACTTATGGAGTGGACAAAAAGACCGAGATGCTCGATTACGATAATATTATGGATCTGGCCAGGAAACATAAGCCTAAAATGATTTTAGCCGGGGCCTCAGCCTACCCCAGAAAAATGGATTTTAAGGTTTTCCGTAAGATTTGCGATAAAGTCGGGGCATATCTCTTTGTAGATATGGCGCATATCGCCGGACTTGTCGCCGCCGGTATACACCCTTCGCCGGTTCCTTATGCGGAATTTGTTACTTCCACCACCCATAAGACTTTACGCGGGCCGCGCGGCGGCTTTGTGCTCTGCCGCAAAGAATTCGCCAAAAAAATTGATATGGAGATCTTCCCCGGCATACAAGGCGGGCCTTTGATGCATGCGATTGCTGCCAAGGCGATCGCCTTTAAAGAAGCGCTGAGCCCTCGATTCAGGAATTACCAAAGACAGGTCGTTAAGAATTCGCGGGAGTTATCCCGGGCCTTGGCCAAAAGAGGTTTCCGTATCGTTTCCGGCGGTACGGATACGCATTTAATGCTCGTAGACTTGACAGAAAAAGGCATTACCGGAGCGGATGCCTCAGCAATATTAGAACTGGCAGGGATTACCGTGAATAAAAACCTTATTCCTTTTGATAAAAAAGGCGCTGTCGTAACTAGCGGAATACGCGTAGGTACCCCTGCGGTAACTACCCGCGGGATGAAAGAGTTTCAGATGCGCCAGATCGCCGGATTTATCGATAAGGCAATAGAAGTAAGCGATAACCCTAAGGAGTTAGAAAAAATAAGAAAAGAAGTATTAGCTTTGACTAAAAAGTTCCCGCTATATCCGGAGTTAAAAGAAAAATGAAAAAGAAAAAATTATTTCATCAGCGTCCCACTTGGGATGAATATTTTTTAGAGGTAGCGGGCTTAGTCTCTAAAAGAGCAACCTGCTTGCGGCGCCGGGTGGGAGCAGTCTTGGTAAAGGATAAAAAGATCTTAGCCACCGGTTATAACGGCGCGCCATCGGGCCTGGCGCATTGTTTTGATATTGGTTGCATCCGGGAAAAGTTAAAAATACCTTCTGGCCAGCGCCATGAATTATGCCGCGGATTACACGCGGAGCAGAATGTTATTTTGCAGGCGGCCTTATACGGCACAAGCACCAAAGGGAGCATCCTTTATTTGACGAATCAACCTTGCGTAATTTGTGCCAAGATGTTAATCAATGCTGGAATAAGCGAAATCGTGATTGCCGGCAGCTATCCGGATAAATTGGCAAGGAAGTTTTTGAAGGAAGCAAAGATAAAAGTCAGAAAAATATGAAGTGTCCATTTTGCAGCCATAAAGAAGATAAAGTTGTTGATTCGCGCGCCACGGCGGAAGAGTCGGCTGTCAGGCGCAGGCGTGAATGTTTAAAGTGCGGTAAGCGCTTTACTACTTACGAATATGTTGAGGAAGTATCTTTAATGGTGATTAAAAAAGACAGTAGGCGCGAGCCATTTGACCGCAAGAAACTTTTATCCGGGATTACCCGGGCCTGCGAAAAGCGGCCTATCAGTATGGAGAAGATGGAGGAGATTGCTACGCACATTGAGCGTGCCATCCAGAAAAAATCAGACCGTGAGGTTTATTCCACCAGAATTGGCGAGCTGGTGATGGAGAAGCTAAAAGGTTTAGATGACGTAGCCTATGTAAGGTTTGCTTCCGTCTACCGCCAGTTTAAAGACGTAGGACAATTTATGGTGGAGTTAAAAGATATTTTAAATAAAGATAAGCCGAAGAGAAAATAACGCCCAAACCTATCGGTTGGTTTGGCGTTCACATTGTGAAGGGGGATACATCTTATGCTAGAGATGGAGTTGAATAAAATCGTGATTGACGAGAAAAGGCATGACCAGCTGATTGTTTTAAAAGAAAAAGGCGGAGAGCGTCTTCTGCCTATCGTGATCGGCTTAGCCGAAGCCTCGGCTATAAAATTAAAGATCAGCGGTTTTAACCCGCCCCGTCCCTTGACCCACGATTTAATGTATACCACCATTGAGTATTTGGAAGCCACTATTGACCGTGTCATTATCGATAGGCTGGAAGAAAGCACCTTTCATGCCAAGCTGGTGCTTAAGACTAGTTCCGGACAGGAAAAAGTAATTGATGCCCGGCCATCGGATAGTATTGCCTTGGCCGTCCGGGCGCATGCGCCGATATTCGTGGAGGATACGGTGCTGAAGGAGTCGGAGATATTCAATAAAAAGAAGTAAAACATTGTAATTAATCCATGGCCCCTGTATTAATTCCCGGAGTAAAAAATCTGCTAAAAACCGTCCAGCAATTTGTTGATAGTAAAAAGGTAAAGCTGTATCTGGTCGGTGGATATTTACGCGATATTCTCTTGAATAGAGAGAAAGATAATCCTGATATAGATTTCTGCCTGAAGAAGAGAGCGATTCCATTCGCAAGAGAACTGGCGCATAAAATTAAAGCGGGTTTTGTAGTTTTAGACCAAGAACACGGCTGTGCGCGCTTAGTAAAAAGGATTAAAGATAAGGTTTACACCTTAGATTTTACGGATTTCCGCGGCAAAGACCTGCATGATGATCTCCTGCACCGTGATTTCACTATCAATGCCATAGCTTTAGGATTAGAAGACGTATTTGCTATAAAATTAGAAGAGAAATTAATCGATCCACATGGCGGAAGAAAGGATCTAAAGGCAAAGATTATCCGCATGGTCGCCAAAAATGCCTTTGACGAAGATCCTTTAAGGATTTTACGCGCCTTTAGTTTAAGTGCTATATTCGGTTTTAAAATTAATAAGGAAACGCTTAAATTAGCAAAGGCAAAGAAGAAAAAGCTCGTTGATATTTCTTCTGAACGTATCCGCGACGAGTTATTCAAAATCTTTGCTAGGCCTGATTCGTTTACGCATTTAAGTAATTTAGATAAGCTGGGCATATTAAAAATAATTATTCCGGAAATCGAACAGATGCGCGGCATAAGCCAGGGCCCCTATCATCACCTTGATGTCTGGAAGCATAGCTTAGAAACCGTCAGGCAATTGGAGTGCGTGTTGCAGGAAGCCAGGAAAAATGATGAGATACAGGGTTACCTTAATGAAATTATTTGCGCAGAGAGAAAACGCGTTGCGCTGATGAAATTAGGCGCACTTTTACATGATATCGGAAAGCCGCTTGCCCGTCGCAGAAAAAAAGGTAAAACCATATTTCACGGCCACGAAAGAATCGGCGCGGATATCGCAGAGGTTATCGCTAAGCGTTTAAAACTTTCTAATGACGAGCTAGAGGCGTTGGAAAAAATGGTCTTCTGGCATTTGCGCCCGGGGTATCTGGCGGATAACGAGGATATCAGCGCGCGGGCAAAGTTTCGCTATTTCCGGGATACAGGCAAAGAAGGGGTAAGTACGCTTTTAGTCTCCATTGCTGACCAGCGCGCTACAAGAGGGCTCTTAACTTCAGATGAATCACGCCTGAGGCATGAAAAGGTATGTTTTAATCTGGTTCGTCAATATTTTAAGAAACAAAAAGAAAAGAAGTTGCCCCGGTTGATTAACGGCGACGAGCTGATCGAGAGATTAAAATTGACACCCTCTCCTTTAATCGGTAAAATTTTATCAGAAGTAGAAGAACTACAGGCGATCGGCAAGATTAAAACCAAAAAGCAGGCCTTGGAAGCGGCAAGAAAACTGGTAAAATAACTATTAAAGCGCTAAGAAAGGAGAAACATGAAAGCATTTCTGATAGGGTTACTCTTTGTTTTAGCAGTGGCAGCGCTGGGAGTTTTAGGATTTTTACTTTTTCCGCTGCTATTAGTATTAGGCGCGGTTTTACAGGTATTATTTATATTTGTTTTTGCCATATTTGCTTTCTGGCTATTAGGTAAATTCATTATTTTTGTCTGGCATAAATTGAAAGAATAAGTATGCTCAACCGCGAAGAAATCCTAAACCTGATAAAAGAGGAAAAATTGATAGAGGGGTTCATTGATTTAGAGACGCAGACTACGCCCAATGGTTTTGATTTAACCGCGGCTGGCATCAGTGCATTTAAGGCGCAAGGTGCCCTAGATTTCTCTAATAAAGAAAGGGCAGTTCCTGCAACAAGGGAAATCCCGCTAAAAAAAATAAAAGCGCAAGGCAAGTTCGGCTGGTGGCATTTAAAAAAGGGCGCTTATAAAATAAAAACCAATGAAACGGTTAACCTGCCGAATGACCTGATCGCTATGGCTTTTAGCCGCACTTCTCTTTTAAGAATGGGCGCATTTACCCAGCACGGAGTCTGGGATGCGGGTTTTTGCGGTAAGGGCGAGTTTGTCTTAGTAGTAGAGAATCCTAAGGGAATAAAAATAAAGCAAAATGCCCGGGTGGCGCAGTTAATCTTTACCAGGATTAACCAGACGCTTAAGGGTTACCAAGGAATTTATAAAAATCTATAAATGCTGATCAAAGATACCGAAATCAAAATTATCCAAGGTGATATTACAGAATTGAAAGTCGACGCTATTGTTAATGCCGCCAATAATAAGTTAGTGATGGGTGGCGGGGTTGCGGGGGCGATCAGGAAAAAGGGCGGCAAGATTATAGAGGAGGAAGCGCTAAATAAGGGGCCGATAAAAATAGGAGAAGCGGTATTTAGCTCGGGAGGAAGCCTTCCTGTAAAATATGTAATCCACGCCGCGACTATGGGCATGGATTTTAAGACCGATGAAATAAAAATCAGAAATTCCTGCCAGAGCGCCTTGCATGTTGCCAAAGAGTTAAAGATAGAATCAATTGCTTTTCCCGCCTTAGGCTGTGGCGTAGGTGGTTTCCCTCTGCTGGCATCTGCCAAGATCATGGCCCAGGAGGTTTTAAAGCACCTACGTGAAAATAGGGGGTGCTTAAAAGAAATAATCTTTTGTCTGCGCGATTTAGAAGCCTACGATATCTTTAATAAGGGCCTGATAAGTTATCTTGATTATGTAACAAAAAAGCTTCAGAATGGCCCTTTTACTACGGTAGATGCTATTATTGAGATTGATGATGGGATTGTGGTCATCGAACGCAGTAACCCGCCTTTTGGTTTTGCCCTTCCCGGAGGATTTGTCGATTACGGCGAAACTTTAGAGCAGGCCCTCAAAAGAGAAGTAAAAGAAGAGACGGACTTAGATGTGCTAAAATTAAAACAGTTCCACACCTACTCTGATCCCCAGCGCGACCCGCGCTTCCATACCATCGGGACTGTATTCATAACTAAGGTAAAGGGCAGACCTAAAGCCCGGGATGATGCCAAAGGACTAAAGATATTGAAATTA
>Ga0315284_10010083_pt1 | contig 13450 bp, 8 predicted proteins | sample YL17G09_16_MG_FD_203696 | JGI IMG/M metagenome (GOLD analysis project Ga0315284, IMG submission 203696) | Sediment microbial communities from Yellowstone Lake, YNP, Wyoming, USA - YL17G09_16 | ecosystem: Environmental > Aquatic > Freshwater > Lake > Sediment | place: USA: Wyoming | collected...
GTGTACGTCTTCGTCGGCGTCGGCGTGTAGGTGGGCGTCGGCGGGACCGGCGTGTACGTCGCTGTCGGCGTGTACGTCTTCGTCGGCGTAGGCGTGTAGGTGTTCGTCGCTGTCGGCGTATAGGTCGACGTCGGCGGCACCGGCGTGTACGTCGCTGTCGGCGTGTACGTCTTCGTCGGTGTAGGCGTGTAGGTGTTCGTCGCTGTCGGCGTATAGGTCGGCGTCGGCGGCACCGGCGTGTACGTCGCTGTCGGCGTGTACGTCTTCGTCGGTGTAGGCGTGTAGGTGGGCGTCGGCGGTACCGGCGTAAACGTGGCCGTTGGCGTCCAGGTGTGCGTCGGCGTCGGTGTCCACGTGTGCGTGGGCGTCGACGTGTAGGTCGGCGTCGGCGGCACCGGCGTAAACGTAGGTGTCGGCGTCCAGGTGTTCGTCGGTGTCGGCGTATACGTCGGCGTCGGAGGGATCGGTGTGAAGGTCGGCGTCGGCGTATGGGTCTTTGTCGGGGTGGGCGGCGGCGGACAGAGGTTGCTTGCCTGGATCTGGTTGGAGCGGCTGCCGACGGAGTCGCCGTCCAGCGACACATACCCGATGTGGAAGCTGGCGCCGGAGATCGACGATGAGCCGAAGCCGTCGCCCCAGCCGGGATCAGCCGCCTGCGCAAGGTGACCGCCGAACCAGAGGCCGATCACGCTGTGACTGACGGTGGTCGTGAACGTTATGTCCACTTGCACCTTGCTGTCGCCGCAGTTCTGGAAGCAGTCCGGGTCGCTGTCAGGCAGATGCGCTTCGCCGGGATCGCCCGAGCCATCGAGGCTGGGGAAAGAGACGGTGACGGAGCCGGAGCAGGAGGGAGAGCAGCCGAAGCGGACATCGCGCAGCGACGGCGTCTCTCTCGTGGCGACGGTGTCGAACGGATCGCTCAGGATCGGGCTGAGGGAGGCGCCGAAGAGGGTGTTGCAGCTACTGGTACCTATGAACGGCGGCAAATCCGCGCACTGATTGAGCGACGATGAACCGACGGGCATTGTCTCGTCGACGTTGGTCAGGAAATCATAAGCGTATTTGCCGGATTTCGAGAAGTCGTATTCAAGGCGGATGGTATGGGTACCCTTGGAATCGATCTCATGGAAAAGGCGCTGTGGCACCGAGTCGCCTTCGCAGTAGACGGAGTTCGTGCTCTGGATAGAGCCCGTGGTCCACTGGCAGGCGCCGATCTGATTGTCGTTGTTAGTGTCATTGCGGCACTGGTTGAAGCTGATGTTGCAGTCGGAGAAGGTCATCGTGGCGACGGGTATCTCGCCGAGATCCCCCGACCAGGGCGACGAATACACCCTGATCTCGTACGTTCCGGCGACGCCGTCGAGCTGGTACAGGTACGTGAACGCGCCGGAGCCGTCGCTGTGTACGGTGTCCCAGCCGGGGAGGAAGGTACCGTCGCCGCGGACGATCGTGCCGTCCGGTCGGATGACAGGGATATCGTAGTCGGTGTCGGCAGCGAAGCCGGCGCCCGTGACGGTGACGATCTCGCTGGCGAAGTAGTCGTCTTTGTCAGTCGTGAGGATGGGGGCGGCCTGGGCACGATAGTGCACGGCGAGGATACCGCCCGCAACGCACAGTAGCCCAACTATCGCCAGGCCGATACGGAAGGCGGACGATTTCAGAAGCGTCTTGCCCTTGGGCATTCAGCGGTGCCTGTCGGGTTTCCCGCGCAGCGCCTATGGGCATCTTGCCCAGCGCGATGCACGGTCATAGGCAGACGTTAACTGCCAGGGCGGGGGATAATAAGCCACCAGTTAGGCCAAGTATATCGCTCTTCTCCCTTTTGTCAAGGGTTTTGCGCAAAATAAATGTCTCGCATCTCGATTTTCTCTTTGTTGCGCAGTTGAAACAGCCGGTGGGGAGGAGTGTGGGGAGAGAACCGGCTCTATTCGCCGTAGCAGATGTTGTCTTCGATGGGGCCTTCCGCGTCCGCCCGGCGGGCAGAAAGCGATCCGCCGGCCGAGGAGGATTGGCCGCCCGGCGCATAGGCCCTGCCGTTTCTCACTTCGAAGGAATCGGCGGCGCGTGAGATCTTGCCGTCGTCGAACACGAGAACGGTGGCGCCCCGAAGCTCGAAGGGTTCGCGCGCGGCGAGGCGCGCCGCAATGCCGCCGCTGATTGTGCCGCGCATGGTCCACTTGAAGAAGACCCTGTCGTCGGCGCAGAAGGGGCGCGCCGAGACGTTGAGCCGCAGGTCCGAGACCGTGGAGAGAAGCGCGCGGAGGTGGCCGGCTATCTGGGCGCGGCCGCTCAGCACCGTGCCTTCGCCGAATTCGCCGTAGCGCCCGTTCTCGGCGAAAAGGGCTGCTATCCGATCGACGTCGCGGGCGTTCCAGGCAGACACGTAGTCGTCGAGCGATTGCTTGAGCCAGCCATCGTTTGCTTCCGTCTGCATGGGGTGCCCCTTGCCTCAGCGCCGAGACCGCATCGGGGCCTGAGGACACCTCTTCAGACTAGAGCAGCGCGATTCCAGGCGTATTTCCCCTCTGTTACGGCGGGGTTAAGTTTGGCCGGGGAGCGGTAGGAGCGAGCGAATTCCGACCCGCGGAGGAGGCTAGCGGGTCGCGCGCGGACGCGGGCGGCACCGCGGCGGGCGGTGTCGGTTCCGTGCAGTCCCTTGTCGACTCGTGAACCGGCGAGCTTCGCGTGGCTGAGAAAGCAGGAACGAGCGGTTGATGCACGCCCCTCGATTCGTCGGTGCTAGGGAGTCTCGACGTACGGTGCGTCCATCCCCACTTTGGGCTGCTGGTCGAAGCCTTCCGGCGGCGTCATCGGTGTGCAGTTCGGCGTCGACTCGAAGCCGACGGGCTCCCCAATGGCGACCCACTTCCCGTCTTGCACCTGGGTGTACATCTCGTCCTCGATAGCGCGATGATCGGTGGGGCTCATGCTCTGGGGCCCGATGCCGACGCAGCCCGAGCACCAGAAGCCACACTCCGACTCAGCGGCATCGAGGAAGGAGCCGCGCGTGAGGTCAGGCCCAGCCCTTTCCAGGAGGTGTACCATCATCTCGCCGTCAGACATGCCGTACATGGCGAAGTTGCTGAACGCCTCGCCGGTGCCGAACTTCTCCCAGATCTTCTGGTATTTCTGGACGGCTGGGTGGTCGGTCTGGTAAACCTGCGGACCGAACACGACGCTCACTATTCCCTCGGCGTGTTCGGCCCCTGCCAGCAGGATGAAGATATCGCTGCAGTTGATGCCACTGACAAGGATGGGGACGTCCCAGTTCAAAGTCCCGCGGACCGCCTTCACCATGCTGGCGGCCTGCGGAGGTATGGCATAGGCAATCAGAACATCCACGTTGGCGTTCTTGAGCCGCTGGGTCTGGGCGGTGACATCGGACTGAATCACGTCGTAGTTCTCTACGGCCGTGATCTCCACGTCGCTGCCTTGGATGCCATTCCGCAACCCTGTCTCCCCCTCCTGACCCATCTCGTCGCTCTGGCGGAGGAGGCCCACTTTCGCGTTGGGGTAGTTCTTGACTATGTATTGGCCCAGTATGGAGCCTTCCGTCATGTAGTCCGGGTTGCCGGCGAAGCGAGTCCTCGCCACGGGGTTCGTCCACTTGTCGAGGCCCGTCGTGACGAACATGTCGGGAACGCCTTTTTCCTCCAGATACTTCCAAACGGCGCTGTGCGTCTCCTCGCCGAGGCCGCCCACCACGGCGAACACTTTGTCCCCTTCGACAAGCTGTCGCACGACTTCTACCGTATCGGCGGGATTGTAGTGGTCGTCGCCGATGATGAAGTTGATCTTGCGACCGTAGATACCGCCCTGAGCATTGATGTAGTCGAAGAAGGCCTTGATTCCGTAGGCGATCGGAGCATAGGCGGCGGCAGGGTTCTGGCTCAGAGGAAAGTGGGTGCCCAGCTTGATTTCGGTGTCGGTGACGCCCGTGCTATCGGGAGTAGCTGCCCTGTCGTTGGTGCCCGTTGTGGAGGACTCGTCGCTTGTTCCGCCGCAGGCTATCAGCATCAACACGATGGCGACGAGGGACATGCCGAGGACTGACCGGACGACGTTCTTTGCTGATAACATGGTTGTCTCCGACTATGACACTCGCTTCTCAGGCTGCGGGCCGAGGCCGTGCAGGCTTGGAGGCCGGCGAGCGTCTTGTGGCAGAGGAAGCAGGGGCGGGCGGTTGATGCCCGCCCCTCGATTCGTCGGTTGCTAGGGAGTCTCGACAAAGGGTGCGTCCATCCCCACTTTGGGCTGCTGGTCGAAGCCTTCCGGCGGCGTCATCGGCGTGCAATCCGGTGTCGACTCGTAGCTGGTGGGTTCGCCCGCCGTGATCCACTTGCCGTTCTCAACCTTGTTGAGGATCAGCGTTTCGCTGCCCTTGTGGTCCGTGGGACTGGTCGTGAGAGGCGCATAATCCTCACATGTCGAGCACCAGAACTTGCACATATTCTCGGAGGCGTCGAGGAAGCTCTCGCGGGTAAGGTCTTTGCCCGCCATCTCCAGGCCCCACACCGTCGTTTCTGCGACAGCCATGCCGTAGAGCTCAAAGTTGTTCAGGTCGCCCGTGGTGCCGTTCTTGAACTTGTCCCAGATCTTCATGTACTTCTGGACTCCCGGAATGTCGGTGTCGTAGACCTGCTTGCCGAAGGTGGAGGCCACGATTCCTTCGGCGTTCTCGGGAGTAGCCAGGAGGATGAAGATCTCGCTGCAATTGATGTTGCTGACGACGATCGGGACATCCCAGCTCAGGGTCTTGCGCGCCGTGTTCACCAGGCTGGCGGCTTGCGGCGGAATGGCGAACACGATGAGCACGTCGGCGCCGGCGTTCTTCAACCGCTGCGTTTGGGCGGAAACGTCAGAGACGATCACGTCGTACTGTTCTACGTCCACAATCTCGACGTTACTCCCCTCGATACCCTCGCGTACGCCCTTGTCCCCATCCTGGCCCAACTGGTCGCTTTGCTCCAGGATCCCCAGCTTCCCGTTGGGGTAGGTCTTCGCGATGTACTGGCCGAGGAATTTCCCTTCGGTAACGTAGTCAGGATTGCCGGCAAAGCGGTTCTTAGCGATGGGGTTTGTCCACTTGTCAAGTCCGGTTGACAGGGACATGTCCGGGATGCCCCGCTCTTCGAGGTACTTCCAGACGGCGGAATGCGTCTCCTCGCCGAGTCCGCTGATGATGCCGAACACTTTGTCCTGCTCGACGAGCTTCCTCACTACCTCGACGGTGTCCGCGGGGTTGTAGTGGTCATCGCCGATGATGAAGTTGATCTTGCGACCGTATATCCCGCCCTGGGCGTTGATATAGTCGAAGAAGGCCTTCATGCCGTAAGAGATGGGCGCGTAGGCCGCGGCAGGGTTACCGCTCAGCGGGTAGTGAGTCCCCAGCTTGATCTCTGTGTCGGTGACGCCCGTGGTATCAGGTGTACCCACAGGCTTTGTCGTTCCTGACGAAGATGACGTCCCGTCTCCCCCACCACATGAGATCACCATGAGTACGATGGCGACCAGGACCACGCTCAGCGCGGTCCAAACCAGCTTCTTGACCGACATTTCTTACCTCCCTCATGTAGTGAAGACTGCGGGCACCGGTGCGTGTCCCGACCTTACGGTTGACAGAATAGTACACTACAGGTTCGCCATGCGCACGCATCCGGAAGGCGCCCTGGCGTCGCGCCCCCGCGCGCGGGCCCTCTGTGTTCGAATTCAAAGGGGCGGGCATGCGCTGCCCGCCCCTTTGATATGTTACGCAGAAATCGCTAGGGAGTCTCGACAAAGGGTGTGTCTTTGCCGACCTTGGGCTGTTCGTCGAATCCTTCGGGCGGCTCCATCGGTGTGCAGTTTGACGTCGACTCGTAGCTCGTAATGTCGCCCTCAGGCACCCACTTGCCGTTTACCACTTTGTTGATGATCAAGACCTCGTTGATCTTGTGGTCGGTGGGGCTGGTCTGCCAGGGTCCAAAGTCCTCGCAGGTCGAGCACCACACCTCGCACATCGATTGGGCGGCGTCAAGGTAGGACTGGCGCGTCAGGTCCTTGCCGGCCATCTCCAGACCCCACACGGTGGCCTCGGCCATGGACATGCCGTAGAGTTCGAAGTTGTTCATCGGGCCGCTGGCGCCGTTCTGGAACTTCGCCCATATCTTTTCGTATTTCTGGACTCCCGGAATTTGGGTATCGTATGCCTGGTGGCCGAACACTGAGCTTAAGATGCCCTCTGAGTTCTCCGGGGTAGCCAGGAGGATGAAGATGTCGCTGCAGTTAATAGCGCTGACGATGATAGGGACGTCCCAGCTGAGAGTCTTACGGGCCGTTGTGACCATGCTGGCGGCCTGAGGAGGAATGGCGAAGACGGCTACCACGTCGGCGCCGGCGGCCTTCAGACGCTGGGTCTGGGCAGAGACATCGGATTGGACGACGTCGTATTGTTCGACGGACACGATCTCGACGTTGCTGCCTTCGATGCCTTGCCTCAGGCCCTTCTCGCCGTCCTCACCCAACTGGTCGCTCTGCTGCAGGATACCGAGCTTCCCGTTGGGGTAGGTCTTGGCTATGTAGTGGCCCAGGAAGTCACCCTCTGTGACGTAGTCGGGGTTGCCGGAATAGCGATTGTAAGCGACGGGGTTCGTCCACTTGTCCAGGCCCGTCGACACGTACATGTCGGGGACGCCCTTCTCCTCGAGGTACTTCCACACGGCGGCATGCGTCTCCTCGCCCAGCCCGCTGATGATGCCGAAGACCTTGTCCTGCTCGACGAGCTTCCTCACTACCTCGACGGTGTCCGCCGGGTTGTAGTGGTCATCGCCGATGATGAAGTTGATCTTGCGACCGTACACACCGCCCTGGGCATTGATGTAGTCGAAAAAGGCTTTCATGCCGTAGGAGATGGGCGCGTAGGCCGCGGCGGGGTTGCCGCTCAGAGGGTAGTGGGTGCCCAGCTTGATTTCGGTGTCGGTGACCCCTGTCGTGTCGGGAGTGCCGACCGGCTTTGTCGCTCCCGGAGTAGACGTCTCGTCTTCTCCGCCACAGGCCACCACCATCAGTACGACGGCGATGAGGGCCGCGCTCAACGCGGTCCAGCAGAGCTTCTTGATTGATGACATTTTCACCCCCAGTAATGAAGACTTCAGCCGCCGGGGCCGCGCTCCGGCATTGCCAACAGATGATCGGCCAAATAGTACACTGCACGTCCGTTAAGCGCACGCATCCGACGCGGCGATCCGCGCGAAACGCCATAGAAGGTTCAGAGGGGGCGAGCAGGTCGTGCTCGCCCCCTTGGATTGCAGGCGCTAAAGCCGCTAGGGCACCTCGACGAAGTCCGCGTCGGCGGCGACCTTGGGCTGCTTGCTTGTTCGTCCGCTATTCGGGCGTCGATTCGAAGCTGACGGGATCGCCGAACGCCACCCACTTGCCATTTTCGACGCGATCGTACATCTCGATTTCGAGCGGCCGGTGGTCAGTAGGGCTGAAGCTGACGGGTACCATGCAGCCTGAGCAATACCAGCCGCGAATCGATTCGATGGCTTCGACGAGGCTTTCGCGGGTGAGATCGCGGCCGGCCCGTTTGAGCCCCTCCACGGTGAGCTCGGCCATCGCATTGCCATAGAGCGAGAAGTTACTCGGGGCAACCCCGCCGCCATACTTCTGCATGATTTCGATGTGCTTCTGGATGCCCGGCTGATCGGTCTCGTAGATCTGGTGCCCCATGACGATACTGACGATGCCTTCGGCGTTAGCCGCGCCCGCGAGGTCGATGAAGATCTCGCTGACGTCGATGCCGCTGACGAGGATGGGGACATCCCAGCTGAGCGTCTCGCGCGCCGTTTTGACGAGACTGGCGGCCTGCGGCGGGATGGCGAAGGCGATGACGACCTCCGCTCCGGCGTTTCGCAGCCGCTGCGTCTGGGCGGTGGCGTCGAAGTTGATGGCCTCGTAGTTCTCCTTGGCGACGATCTGGAGGTCGCTCCCTTCGAGAGCCATGTTGAGGCCCTTCTCGCTGTCGCTGCCCATCTCGTCGTTCTGGAGGAGGAGGCCGAGCTTCTTCCCGGGGTAGTTCTCGACGACGTACTTGCCGAGCATGCGGCCCTCGGTCACGAAGTCGACGCTGCCTGCGAAGCGGGTCTTTGCGACGGGCTCCGACCACTTGAGGAGGCCGGCGGTGATGAAGAGATCGGGGACGCCGCGCTCCTCAAGGTACTTGTAGACGGCGCTGTGACTCGCCTCGCCGAGGCCGCCGACGATGGCGAAGACGTTGTCCTGCTCGACAAGCTTGCGGACCACCTCCACCGCATCCGGCGGGTTATAGTGGTCGTCGCCTATGATGAATGTTATCTTGCGTCCGTTCACGCCTCCCTGATCGTTTATGTAGTCGAAGTAGGCGCGCATGCCGAAGATGATGGGCGCGTAGGCTGCCGCCGGTGTCTGGCTGAGGGCGAAGTGGGTGCCAAGCTTGATTTCGGTGTCGGTGACGCCGGGCACGTTCTTGGCAGGAGAGCCGTTGCCGGCGGTCTCTTCCTTGCCGCCGCCACAGGCGCTGAGAAGAAGCGTCGCGATCAGGGCGGCGCCGAAGAGGAGCCATCGCCATCGGAGCGAGGTCCGCGGACGTTCCGCGCACGTGGCCGGGGAACTTGAATGCAGGAGCTTCATGTGTCTAACCCTCCTATGTGTTATTCACCTTGCAGGGGCGGACCCGGCTGGTCCTCACCGCCCGGCGGTGGTGTCGGCACGACGCAGTCCTGGGTGGACTCGAAGTCGACGACGTCGCCGAAGGGCTGCCAGCGGAAGGTCGGCGGGTTGCTGGAGCGGTCAACCGTGGCCCTGACCAGGATATCCCCTTCGACGAGGCGGTGGTCTTCCGGGCTGCTGCTGGAGGGGACCAGGGAGATGTCGGTCTTGTACTTGCAGACCGCCTCGGCGGCATCCAGGAAGGTGTCGCGAGTCAGGTTCGGGCCCGCCTGCTTGATCAGCCCAACCGTGCTCTCGGATATCACGTAGCCGACGAGGGCGGTGTTTTCCCACGTCAGGTCCGGGGCATACGTGGCCGCGATCTGCTTCCTCTCCGCGATCCCCTGAACGTTGGTCTCCCACGCCTGATGCCCGGTGACGGCACTAATCGTCCCTTCGATGTTGTCGTAGCCGGCGAGTGTGCCGACGATCTCGAGGGCGTTGGTGCCGTTGACCATCATGGGCACGTCCCAGCTCACGGTCTCGCGAGCGGACTTGATCATGTTGGCGGCCTGGACCGGTCCGCCCCAGAAGGCGATGATGCCGACGCCGGCGCCCTTGAGACGCTGGACCTGCGCCGTCACGTCCGATTGCGACGCGTCGTAGTATTCGACGGTAACGTCGATGTCGGCCCCGAGCTCTTTGAGGCCTTCCTTGACGCCCTGCTCGCCCTCTTTACCGTAGTCGTCGTTCTGGGCGAGGATGCCGAGCTTCTGACCGTCGTAGTTCTGGAAGATATACCTCGCGAAGACGCGGCCTTCGGTAACGTAGTCCACAAGGCCGCAGAAGCGGGTCCGAGCGACGGGTACCGTCCACTTGCTGTTCCCGGTGAGGATATACATGTCGGGGATGCCGCGCTCTTCCAGGTATTTGTAGACGGCGCTGTGGGCCTCGGTGCCCAGGCTTCCCTGAAGGGCGAAGATGCCGTCCTGCTCGACGAGCTTGCGAATGGCTTCGGAGGCAACGGGGCCGGAGTACTGGTTGTCGCCGACGAAGAGCTTGAGCTTGCGGCCGTAGATACCGCCCTGGGCATTGATGTAGTCGAAGTAGGCCTGCATGCCCCTGCTGAGGGAGATCCCCCAGGCTGCCGCCGGGTTGCCGCTCAGGGGCAAGAGGGTGCCGATGCGGATCTCGGTGTCTGTGACGCCTTGAGTGGTATCGCCGCCGCCGGCGCTGTCATCTTCCTTCGTGCAGGCAGTCAGAGAGAGCACGGCGATGACGAGTATCGCTGTGAGGACACACAATCGCTTTCGGACGCCGGCTACCAAAGCCTTCTCCTTTCGCCGGCCGTTATCGCCGCCGGCGATGAATTCAGTTTCCGATTAGAGGCGAAGTGCTACAGCGATCCTCCTATTGTGGTTGCGCATCGAAGTCTGCCGGAGGGGTGGGCTCCTTGCAGTCTTTCGTCGACTCAAACGTTATGAGGTCGCCAAACGGTTTCCATGTGAACTTGGGGTTGTTTGGATCGGTGCGGTCAACCGTCGCTCTGACGTATTGCTCGACCTCCGTAGGCCGGTGGTCGGTTGCGCTCATGTTGGAGGGCACCAGGCTGGCGCGCGACACGACGTTGCAGCCGGACTCGGCGGCGTCGAGGAACGAACTGCGTGTCAAGTCTCTGCCGGCCTGTCTGAGCACCGACACGACAGCTTCGGATAGAGACATGCCGGTCAGAGTGAGGTTGTCCATCGCTGCGTCGGGCGCGTACTTGGCCAGGATTTCGGTGTACTCCTGGATCCCCGGCCAGTCGCTCTCAAACGCCTGGTGGCCATAGACGACGCTGACGGCGCCCTCGATGTTGTCGTATCCGGCCAGCCTGCCGACGATCTCGACGGCGTCGACGCCGGTAATGACGATGGGAACATCCCAGTTGAGGGTCTCACGGGCAGCCTTGAACCCGCTGGCCGCCTGCGCCGGCATTCCGTAGTAGCCGATGACATCGACGTTGTCGGTTCTGAGACGCTGTATCTGCGCCGTGACGTCCGTCTGCGTGGCATCGTAGTACTGGGTGGTCATCTCCATCTTGGCGCCGGCATCTTCGAGGCCCAGCTTGAGTCCCTTTTCGCCCTCTTTTCCGAAGTCGTCGTTCTGGGCGAGGATGCCGAGCTTCTTGCCGTCGAAGTTCTTGCCGATGTACTGGCCGAGGATGCGGCCTTCGTCTATGTAGTCGACAAGCCAGGCAAAGCGGTTATGGGAGATGGGCTCCGTCCAGATCGTGTTGCCCGTGAGGATGTACATGTCCGGGATGCCCTTCTCCTCCAGGTACTTGTAGACGGCCATATGGGCCTCGGTGCCCAGGCTGCCCTGGATGGCGAAGATGCCCTCCTGCTCGACTAGCTTTCGCGCCGTTTCGCTGGCCACCGCGGGGGTGTACTGGGTGTCACCAACGATGAAGTCGATCTTGCGACCGTAGATGCCGCCCTTGTCGTTGATGTAATCGTAGTATGCCTTCATTCCCTTGGAGAGAGGCACACCCCAGGCGGCAGCCGTGGTGTTGCTCATCGGCAGGAGGGTGCCGATCTTTATCGCTGTGTCTGTAACGCCGATTGTCTCGCCGACGCCGGGGCCCGCGGGGATGGCGGTCTTGGCGCCCCCAACTTCGGCCTCCTGGTCCGTGCCGCCGCACCCGGCGACTGCCAGAGCGGCAAGCAGGATCACTGCCAGCGAGAGAAGGGCTAATGCCTTCGGCCTAAACATTCGCTTTGCCCCCTTCCTTCCCGCCTCGGCCAAGGGGTGAACAGGTCTCTTCGACATGCCCCGTGACCCAGTACGGCATTCCCGCAGTCTCGACCCTTCTAAGAGCGCACGAGCAGAACACGGGTTGCCCCATGATCTGCCTCGCGCTCTTGTTGCCGGCCGCCTCCGCCGCCGATGGCGGAGACGGCCGATTCTCTAGAACACTCGCTTATTTCGCGTGCGGCTGCTTGTCCGCGTCCGCCGGCGCCGTTGGCGCCTTGCAGTCCTTCGTCGTCTCGTACTGCGTGATGACGTCGCCGAAGGGCTCCCACCTGAACGTGTCGGCTGTCGTCCCCGTCGCCTCCACAAAGACCTCTGCCTCGTTCCAGGCGTGGTCCGTGGGAGACATACTGATGGGGGCGATGGTGCCCTGGCCTTCGTACTTGCAGATGGACTCGGCGGCATTCAGGAAGTTGGTGCGCGTGAGGTCGGGCCCGGTCTGGATGAGGACCGCCACCATTGCCGCAGCGACAGAGTAGCCGGTGAGGTTGATGCTGTTGGTCTGGGTACCCGGCGAGTACTTGGCGCTGATGTCCTGGTATGCCTGGACACCCGGGACCTCGGTCTCGTTGGACTGGTGGCCGAAGGAAACGCTGATCGTGCCTTGGATGTTCTCCCAGCCGGCAAGCGCTCCGACGATCTGGGCAGCGTTTACGCCGGTGATGTAGAATGGGACGTCCCAGCTCAGTGTCGTGCGGGCGGCGGCGATACCGCCGGACGCCTGAGCGGGCATGCCGTAGAAGCCGATTACTTCGGCGCCGTCGGCCTTCAACCGCTGCATCTGGGCTGTGACGTCCGTCTGTGTGGCATCGTAGTACTGGGTGGTCGTCTCCATCGTGGCGCCGGCATCTTCGATGCCCAGCTTCAGACCCGCTTCGCCGTCCTTGCCAAATGTGTCGTTCTGGGCCAGGATGCCCAGCTTCTTGCCGTCGTACTTCTCGCCGATGGCCTTGCCGAGGATGCGTCCTTCGACTTCGTAGTCGACGAGGAAGCGAGAGCGGCTGAAAGCGACGGGATCTACCCAGGTCTTGTCACCTGTCAAGATCAACATGTCGGGGACGCCATGCTCCTCCAGGTAGGTGTAGACGGCCAATTCGGCTTCGGTGCCCAGGTTGCCCATGAAAGCGAAGACCTTGTCCTGTTCGGTCAGCTTCTTGGCCGTCTCACTTGCTACGGGCCCGGTGTACTGGCTGTCGCCGACGACCAGTTCTAGCTTGCGCCCATAGATACCGCCGTTGTCATTGATGTAGTCGAAGTAGGCCTTCATTCCCTGGGAAAGAGGAACGCCCCAGGCGGTCGCGGTCGTGTTGCTCATGGGCAGAAGGGTACCGATCTTCACCGACGTGTCTGTTACGCCGACCGTCTCTCCGCAGCCCGGACCTTCGCAGACGGGCAGTTTCCCGCCTCCGCCTCCGCCTCCGCCTCCCCCTCCTCCATCATCATTCCCTCCACAAGCGACGAACGATAGCCCGAAGACCATGAACGCCGCAAACACGAGGAGAACCAAACGACTGGGCTTGAACATTCCTTTCACCTCCGTCTATTGTTCTGGCCTTAATCAAGCGGCGAGCAGGTCTTCCCGCTTCGCTCTAAGGGGCTATGACGGCGCTTCTCCCGTCCTGCCCGCCTCTTTTAGGAGCGCGCCTATCCAGACACGGGTTCACCCGTGGTCTGCCGAAGTTGTGCGGCTCACGCCCGCGTTGAAGCCTCCCGCTTCAATCGCTTGATGCTTGCGCCTCTTTGCGGGAAAACAGACCGATTTTGTTCACGAGGGCGGCTATCCTGCTCTTTCTCGGTCCTCCTGGACGGGCCTCTTTCTGTTTCCGCAGGTTGCCGGCGACGCCTCGTGGGGTGAAGATGATCGACACGATGAGGAGAAGCCCGAAGAGAGCGCCACGACTGCTTTCAATGCCTATTTTCTCACCGAACGGGATGTGAGCAACGATGAAGTTTGTGAGGTCATCCTTCACGGTGAATATCAGTGCGGCGA
>Ga0315284_10010084_pt1 | contig 13449 bp, 9 predicted proteins | sample YL17G09_16_MG_FD_203696 | JGI IMG/M metagenome (GOLD analysis project Ga0315284, IMG submission 203696) | Sediment microbial communities from Yellowstone Lake, YNP, Wyoming, USA - YL17G09_16 | ecosystem: Environmental > Aquatic > Freshwater > Lake > Sediment | place: USA: Wyoming | collected...
CGGCCCCGAGGCAGGCCGGCAAGATCCTCCAAGGCGACCCGGCGGAAGCGGCCTGGGAGCTCGTCCGGGTCCTCCACGAAGAGGCCAAGGTTATCTGAGGGGGAACCATGATCCTCGTATTTATGGAAACGCGGGACGGCAAGATCAAAAAGGCCTCGCTCGAAGTTCTGTCGGAAGCGAAAAGGCGCGCGGCCGAACTCGGAGTCGAGGTCGCGGCCGCCGCGGCGGGGACAGGCCTCTACGGCATCGCCGGCGAGGTCTTTCCGCGCGGAGCGGCGAAGCTGTACCTGCTCGAAAGTCCCGCCCTGGACGCTTATTCCGCCCAGGGCCACGCCCAGGCGCTTTTTTCGTTGGTAAGCGAGGTCAAGCCCGGGGCCGTATTTTTCTCAGCGACGGCCATGGGCAGGGACCTGGCCCCGAGGCTCGCGGCCAAGCTAGGCGCCGGACTGGCATCGGACTGCACGAAGCTCGCGGTGAAGGACGGGAAGCTTGAGTTCACGCGACCCATCTTCGCCGGGAAGGCTGTCCTCAGCTTCCGGCTTAAGTCCTCGCCCGCGCTGGCCACCCTGCGTCCAAACGTCTTCCCGATTGAGACCTCCGGCGCCACGGGGGGCGAAGTCATCAGGAAAGCTGTGGAAATCCCTGAGGGGATGATCAAAGGACGGGTTGTGGAAATCCTCCGGGAGGAATGCGCTGAACTCGACGTCACGGAGGCGGACGTCATTGTCTCGGGAGGCCGCGGCCTCAAGGGACCGGAGAACTTCACCCTGCTCAAGGAGCTCGCGGCCGTCATCCCCAAGTCGGCCGTCGGCGCCTCGCGCTCGGCCGTCGACTCGGGCTGGATCGGCCATCAGCACCAGGTCGGCCAGACCGGCAAGACCGTCTCGCCGAACCTTTACCTGGCCTTCGGCATCTCAGGGGCCATCCAGCACCTAGCGGGGATCTCCTCGTCGAAGCTCATCGTGGCTGTGAACAAGGATCCCGATGCGCCCATCTTCAAGGTCGCGGATTACGGCATCGTCGGCGACCTCTTCCAGGTCATCCCGCCCCTCAAGGACGCGCTCAAGAAAACGCTTTCGGAATAGTCTTTTCGGGTTCTCTTCCGTTTGGTGTGGGCCGGGTTCATTGCTTGGACGGGACGGCCCTCGATGGCCGTGATGTCAAGAGGAGGGCAGAGGGAAGGGCTTTGCTCCCGGCTCCGATAAAGAATCGCCTGAGACTCGCCTCCTTCTCGGCTCCTCAGGCCCAAGACTCCAGGCTAATCTAATGAGCTGAAGGAAACCCATCCTCGGAGCCTTGGGCCCTCGGAGGCCTGCGGCTTCCCTCGTCGGACACTCGTCTCAGGCTGATCTCCGCATGGTCGCTGCAGCCCTTCCCCATGCCCTCCCATCACGGCCTCGTGCCGCCCCTCCACGGCTTCCTCCGGGATATCCCCTCCGACCTCTGCCGGCGACGCGGTCCATCTCAGGTCCCCTTCTATATCGAGAGAAGAGGTCAATTAATATATGATTTTAGAACCTTCCTTAGACGAGTTTCTATAGAATCAAAAATCCATCAACTCAAGGCCCTCATCTATAGGGAGAATGTTGCCTTTTTTGCCTCGCGGGAGGAATGAATGAAAAGCATAAAGATACGAAACCAAAGAAACTAAAAATTCTCCTTGTGAGCGAGGCGCCCCTGATACCTTCGGGAGACAGTCTTCCTTGACACGAATCGAGGCCAAAGGATATATTTGCGCATATTGGGGAATTGTATTTTCACATGAGCGCGCCAAAGGAAGTCCTCCGCCTGGTCGAACAGTTTGAAAGAAACCTCGACTCCTACAAATCCGGCCGCTATAACGAGGCCCAGCTCCGCAAGGAATTCCTCGATCCTTTCTTCAAGGCACTCGGCTGGGATATGGATAATGCCGCGGGTCTGGCCGAAGCCTATAAAGATGTTGTTCACGAGGATGCTATCCGGATCGGAGGGGCGGTCAAGGCCCCCGATTACTGCTTCCGGATAGGCGGAACGCGTAAGTTTTTCCTTGAGGCTAAGAAGCCGAGCGTCGCCGTCGGCCAAGAAACTTCGGCGGCGTACCAGCTCCGCCGCTATGCCTGGAGCGCCAAGCTCCCGCTCAGCATTCTGAGCGATTTCGAGGAATTCGTCGTTTATGATTGCCGGATCAAGCCGAATAGGCCCGATACCGCGGCTACGGCCCGTGTTTTCATATGCGGCTTTAGGGATTTTCCGGAGAAATGGGATTGGATCGCTTCGATATTCTCCAAGGACGCCGTCCTCAAAGGCTCCTTCGATAAGTACGCCGAGACCAACAAGGCCAAGCAGGGCACGGCGGGAGTGGACGACGATTTCTTGGCCACAATCGAACACTGGCGGAGCGAGTTGGCAAGGAACCTCGCTCTGAGAAATTCGGGACTTTCTCAGAGGGAACTCAATTTTGCCGTTCAGCGCATTATCGACCGGATCATTTTCCTCAGAATCTGCGAGGATCGGGGGATCGAATTGTACGGCCGGCTTCTCGCCCTGACGAACGGGCCGAATATCTACGGGCGACTTTGCGAGGTTTTTGAGGATGCCGATGCCAAGTACAACTCCGGACTCTTCCACTTCAAGTCCGAAAAGGAACGTCACGAGGCGCCCGACGGTATCACCCTCGCACTCAGAGTGGACGATAAATTGCTCCAGGGGCTTATAAAGGGCCTCTACTATCCCGAAAGTCCTTATGAATTCACGGTCATCCCGTCCGATATTCTCGGCCAGGTTTACGAGCAGTTTCTTGGCAAAGTCATCAGGCTCACTGAAGGCCATCATGCAGTGGTCGAGGATAAGCCTGAGGTAAAGAAGGCGGGCGGAGTCTATTACACCCCCACCTACATCGTTGATTACATCGTCAAGCAGACGGTTGGAAAGCTCGTCGAAGAGAAAACCCCAAAACAAATCGCCAAGCTCCGCATTTTAGATCCGGCCTGCGGCTCCGGTTCGTTCCTCATCAACGCCTATCAGTATCTTCTTGACTGGCACCGTGATTGGTACATTGCCCATGATCCCGGAAAATGGGCTAAAAGCCGCGATCCGGTCCTCGTTCAAACTACGACCGGCTGGAAATTGACGATCTCCGAACGCAAGAGGATCCTCCTCGACAATATCTACGGCGTGGACATCGACCCCCAGGCCGTCGAAGTCACCAAGCTTTCGCTTCTCATGAAAGTCCTTGAAGGCGAAAACGAACAGACGATCCAGCCATTCCTGAGGCTGTTCCACCAACGCGCCCTTCCGGACCTGGGCAATAATATCAATTGCGGGAATTCATTAATCGGATCGGATATTTATCGACAAGACAAACGCTATTTAATTAGCAATGATGATCGCTTAAAGATAAATGCTTTCGATTGGGACCGCGAATTCCCTGATGTTATGAAAGCCGGGGGATTTGATGTCGTTATTGGAAATCCCCCATATGGTGTAACTATAGATAATTTAGAACTGGAATATCTCATAGGGCATTCTATGTCTTCACAAAAAGCTGTGGATAGTTATGGCCTTTTTATTGAAAGAGCGATTAGATTGGCACCTGCAGATGGATTAATATCGATGATTGTCCCTACGGGGTGGTATAGTGGCAATAAGTTCTCTGGGTTAAGAAGATATGTAAGCACCACAACAGATCCAATCGGCTTTATTAATTTACCCTATGATATTTTCTCCGCATGGGTTGATACAACAGTCTTTTTGTTGAAGAAACGGGTCAGAGCAGCAAAATGGCCCAGAAACGACGGCCTTACTTTGTTCATAAAGGTATTCCCTAAGAGGCACAAAATTCGTAGCGGTGAAGAATTTGATAAAGACCTCAAATATGTGAGTATAAGAGATTGGTTCGAGACGGGCGGCGATGAATATTTGACCTATGCTGATTCCAAGAGCGCCAAATTGTTAAATAAAATACAATCTCTTGGAACTCCATTAGGACAAATTGCCGATGTTCAACGTGGAGTGACCCCCTTCAATCTGACAACTAATCCGGAGAACAAGTACAGCCGCGTCGCATTTAATGGTACGGTAAGGCGTTATCGAATGGAAGAAAGCGAGGTTCGCTATATTCGTTACGATAAAAGCATAAAAGAGCCTAAGCCAGAACGATACTTTCGAGGGCCGCGTCTTCTTCTCCGAGAGTTGATTAGTCGGCAGTTTCGACTTCAAGCCGTTAAGACAACAGACGATTTTATTACAAATAAGTCTATGCAAAGCATTCTCCAGGTACCAGAGGGCCCCGACTTGGATTACCTTCTAGGCATTCTTAATAGTAAACTTATGTCTTGGTATTTTCTTAACAAATCTAACGTGGGCCAAAGAGATGATTTCCCCAAAATAGTTTTAAAAGAAACTCGTTCACTTCCAATTCGCCTATTAAAACAAAGTGAAAATTCAGACCGGAATGTATATAGCGAGATTATGGACTTAGCAGAGGAGATACAAACGCTTTATAGGCAGATTGATAAATCGCGGACGCCTCAGGAAAAGGAAGTCTGTCTAAGACAAATTGATGTAATTGACGCTAGGATCGACAATAGAGTTTGCCTTTTATATGGATTGAGTACCGAGGAAATTAACATTATAGAAAAGAAAGATTAAATTATGTTCGATTAAGGGAAAAACGTTTTTTCTGTCGGAAAGAAGCCGTGCTTTGTTTAGGATTACGACCGGGTCGGTATACCGATTAGCATCAAGGTTTCTTTTGTCAATCTACTCTCCTGTATCAGAAGTATCCTGGCTAGCGTACAGTAACGTTCGCAATTTGGCATAAGGAGGCGAGCCATCGTAAACTCTTTTTGACCGCTAAACCGAAAGAGAGGAGGAGTTTTACTACGATGGCTCAAGGACATTATAGGACACCGTTCAAGAAAGAAGCGCTAGGGCTGGGGGATGAAAAGAACAGCTCTCTGCGTCTCCGACGCCCACGCTGGCATCCAGGCCGCGGCCCGGAAGGAGTGGCTGGGCGCATCCTGGCAGCGCTGCAAGGTCCACTTCATGAGGAACATCTTGGCCAAGGTCCCTCATCGGGAGAAAGGCCGCTTTGCGGCTCATCTGAAGCAGATCTGGCTCGAACCCGATAAGAAAAGCGCCCGAAGGGCGGCCACAGCCCTCATCGAAGACTACGGGAAACGGTTCCCCGATGCGATCCGCTGCCTGGAAGAGGGCCTCGAGGACTCGTTCTCGTTCTACGACTTCCCCGAGGTCGACAAGAAGAGGATCTCCTCGACCAACGGCCAGGAGCGGCTGAACATGGAGATCCGCCGGCGGAGCCGGGTTGTGGGCGTGTTCCCTTCGGTCGAATCTTATGTCCGCCTGACGATCTGCTATCTCGTCGAATACTCGGAGGACTGGGGGAGCGAACGTAGCTACATCCGGGAGGACAAGGTCCTTGGATCCTTGGACAGGCTTTATGAGCTGATGGCTCACACGGCTAACTGAAGGGACTTACGATGGCCCCGTTTTGCGAACATCAGTTGACACGGCCGCCTGACGCCTCCGAGGATGAACCGGATCCGGAGGATATAGGCCGAGTTGAACGCTTAGTTGACTGGAATATGACAGCGCAGGCCGGTTAATACTCATAGCGCCTGATTTCTGTTGATCGCTGACGGCCTTAGGGGCGGGTTCGCAAGGGTTCATCCAGTAGTGTCATGTATCCTTTAGCCATTCAATATAACTAAGAAGCCCTCCGGCATATCGACGCTTTGAAGTCTGACTCCACTTTGCCCCTATTTCTGTCTCAATTCTTTCGCCAACAATATTGCGGTTCTTTATTCCCTCTTTTTGGGTGTCTTTAACAATAGCAATGGTCTTCTGTGCTGCAATTCGTTCTTTTGCTAGGTAGATTATAGCCTCTATGGAATCGGGTCGTGCGATGAGCATAATATTACCCTCGGTATTAGGGACAATAAGATCAAGCGAGAACGCATCTGCCAGGGCATTCCGAAGTCCTTTGGCGTTTAATTCCTCCCGTTTTCGGCCTCTGCGTTGTTCGTATAAGATTCCTAACAGTTGCTCTAACTTCTGTGGAGCAGCGGTTCCCAAGAAAACGGGCACATGACTCTTGGTTGGGGTGAATGCGCCCATTTGTCGGCCGTTTGCATTCGGCCTTAATAAGTAGTGCTCACGCTGTTCGAGGATTCCTGCGAAGAGCAGCCAATTTTTAAAGTTATTAGCATACTGATGAATAGTGGCTTGGGAGAAGGAGGAAGATCTTGGAAGAGCCTTTCGAATAAATTCTAGCCACAGTTCAACTGGGACCAATTTCTCTTTCTCCCAGGATTTCGTCAATTCAAGGACCACTATATGCCTTTTGATCTGTCCTTGAACAAATTCCGCGATTGTCATAACCTCAAGATCCTTCAAGTGCGGGGTCGGGACATAGATGCCAGGTGCCGTTGCTTCTACCAGTTGAAGAGCGACCAAATCGCCGAATAGATTGTAGGCAGGCCCTTCTTTGAGCCCAATTGCCTCTCCAATGGCAGGAATGGAACTCGGGCCTTTAGCACTTAATTTTTGAAGGGCTTTTACTGCCGTGGTAGCACCGCGTTGGAATGTTCTCGCCCAGGGAATATAGGGCACCCGCTCATCCACAAGATAGTCTCGGAAAATATCCCAATAGACGACATAATTCATCCCGCTTCTTACCAACAAATGAGAATTAAGAAGCATGTTCGTAGTCTCGCGGCTGAAGTTATCCTCAACTTCGGTGACGGCAACTGGGGCTCGTTGAGCAACGTGTTTGAGACATCTAATTTGCTCGTCGCCCAATTCTGACAGATCTTCTTTGAAAAGCAATTCGACGTCTAGTTCGCGTTCTAAAAATAGATACTGCGATTCTTCGCTCGAAATGTGCTGAAGAACATGGACAAGCAACTTCTTAAGAAGCCACGGAAGATTCTGAGACTGCTCAATTATTCGAGCCCGGAGGGCCGGCGAAAGTCGTTTGCCAGAAGCACGCTCGGCTCTCCCGATGATTATCCGGATATCGCGTCTTCCGAATTCTCGAATCTTAAAGGTGCGTCGCCTGTCGCTCAATTCGTGCCATAGATGATAAGCGGGATGCTGTTGGGGCAAAGCCACGTCGGTTTTCCATGCGAACCCAAGCGTCAGTGGGACTTGCTGAGCATCGCAATCAAGGCTGAGGTCCCTAACTGCATTAAACGTCTCAAACAGTTTTTCTTTGGCGAACAATTCCTCAAACTGATCAAAAATAAGGACGATACACCCATTGTTTTGGCTCAAAACGTTGAATGCATCCTTGAGACCCTTAGAATCTAAGGGTCTCCGCAGGCTATCTACTGTAGGCATAACTCGCTTTGGGATTAGCTTCCGCTCGATCGCGTCTAAGAAAGCGAGTCTTAGGGCCTCACTAACAAACGCAGAATTCGTCGCTGATCGTGTATCAACTGCCGTTACTGAGCATCGCTTAACCTTCTTACGGGAAACTTCATGGATAATCTTAAGCACCAAAGAGCTTTTCCCCCATCCACTTGGCCCCTGAATCGCAAACGTGCGAGTAACGGTGGATTTGTCACGGACGTTTCCAAAGAATTCAAGAATATCAGAGATTATGTCGTCGCGGCCTACAAAGTCTGAAGGACGCGCAGGTCTCAAGTCGTTCCAGGCATCTCCTGGTATTACACGCGCGACCGGGGCACGCTCGCGTGTCTTAGATAGCTGCGATATCGGAGTAGGACTTAGCTCGAGTATTTCCAATGAATCAAAGCGCGGTTCAAGCCTAGCGATTTCTTGGGCGGAAGCCTTTGGGATGGATTCTCCTGTTTTTGCATTGAAGGCTGAGAAGCGAGTAGGAATTCCTTCTTCTGTAATCTCAACAAGCCAGTAAAATCCTTTTGGGGATATTAGCAGCGTCCAAGTTCCCAAATTAAGAGATTTGCCAAAATGGTGTTCTAGTGATTTTGAATCAACAATGGTTCGCTGTTGTTTTAATATATCGATTATGCGACTGGAATCGTACCACATAAACTTCTTTGACAACTCCGGGTCCTGCTTTATATCTTCCCATTGGCCGCGGCCGTCTTTGGATAGATCTGCAACCGAAAAAAGCCACCCTGAATCAGCGTGCTTTATATTCACATTGCCTAGAAGTTTCGATATTACATCGGCCGGAAGAGGGTCTCGTTGTGCTTTACACTCCACAAGAATGGTCCTGGGTTGATCCTCTCCTCTGGCCAAGAGATCGATTTCCATTCCCGTAAACCGCAGGCGCTGAATTACTTTTAGACGCATTGGCTGTAGCAAGCCTGCGATAAAGGTCTCAAAGAACAAACCTTTGTCGATTGCTTCCTCATCACTTGGGATAATAATTAGATGTTCCATCATAAGCGCCCCTGTCCTTCTTTAGAAGTTGGGATGATTATAGTACAGATTCGCGTAATTATGAATTTAATATGAATTGGAAAGAACCTATGACTGGGCCAGGCTAGAAGCCCGAAAAAAGCCAAAAGCTCTATCAGGCAGGAAAAGATAAAAAAGGCACTTACTCAGGCAAGGGGGAGTCTCTCTGATTAGACAGAGAGAATTGACTGAGAGCAAAGGGAAGGGGATTTCAAAGGGACCAGTGCGCGGGAGGGGTGAGTGAGGGAATTCGAACCCCCCACGTTCGGATTTGAAGTCCTTTTCTCAATCCTCCCAGACATCTGGGAAAAATCGATTGCTAAAGGAGAACTCTCAATTTTCCTTTACTTGCCTTTAGTCAAGATTAGGTGGGATTACTTATTTCCTGTGATACGGCTGTGGCCGTGGAGAGGCTAACTTTGCTTAGGAAGAGCGGCAACGATTCGCGTTGAGCTCTGCCAAGATAATCGTGATCGGCATGTCCCGCTCGGTCAATTCTTATGTCCGGCTGATGATTTCCTATCTCGTCAAGTGCTCGGAGGACTGGGGGAGCGAACGCAGCTACATCCGGGAGGACAAAATCCTCAGATCGTTGGACCGGCTTCATGAGCTGATGGCTCATACGGCTAACTGAAGGGACTTACGATGGCCCCGAAGTTGCGAACATTAGTTGACATGGCCTGCCAACGTAGCTGTCGAAGAAATAATAGCCTGTCTGGACGTTTAAAACTGGACCTTCGCGGCGCTTTGGCATGGCCTATTTCTCAGTAATTCAAGGACAATGGGATAACAGTTATATCCGGCGGTCGTTATAATGGCGGGCAAAAGATGCCCAAAACCGTAAAAGTTTTTGGGAAACGATGCAAGTTTCCGATATAGAAAAACACGTCTTTCTTTCCATGATCAGTTAAACTTATCCATTTTTCTTCGATCTTACTTAATAGCTCCTCTTCAGTGCTATATCGACTTCTCCAGTCGCGATACGACTGATGAATTTCCCAATCTAGGATTGAAAGAATATGGCTTGCACAACCGGGTTCAGATGGGCAACGGAAACGAAAATAAAACTTATATGGGATTTCTTCAATGGGATCTTTATGCTTTTTAAAAAGGCCTTCTTGGGCATAAGCGCTTTCCCTTTTTACGGAATCAGAGCGAGGACGTTTCTTGATATGAAAGCTGATATCTTCAGGCTTGATAATGCCCAAAGAGACATTGCTTGTCTCTTCTTCTTTGATGAGTTGGCACAAAGATTTCACGGGGAGACTGAGCACGATTTCCTTTCTTCTCTCCCACCCGCCCGCCTTTGTGTCGATATGATCTATTATTCTGATTGAGTTTTCTCTAATGCGATAACTTTCTGGCCGCAAATCATCGCTAGCCTTTGCACATTCGGCTTCAACAATGCTGTATTTTTTGAATTGCTTTTTATGTTCAAGGTCTCTAAAGCAGATCGGATATAGGCGTATCCACTGGAAAATATCGAGATCGATACCGGCACAGCATACAGTTTCGCCATATGAGATACTTGGTGTCGGGTAGGCTTTGACTACAATTAGAATTCTTCGAGATTTGAAATCTAAGGTTTTCATATATTGGATATTATGAGTCCGTTTCCGTCATGTTCCTTAATTCTTTGGGCGACGGCGGATCGATGACACTTCTCGGGGAAACGTTCGAAACACATCAGGCACGCTGGGCCATCCTGGAGATATCCATACGCCTCGACTAATGAATTGTGGTTTTTAGACAAGTAGCTAAGATAATCTGAGAAGAACTGTTCATAGTCACGGTCAGCTTTTAGCTGATGACGTAAGATGGAAGGGCTTCCGAGAGATCTTAGATGGACGTATTCGATATTTTCCGCTTCTACCCGTTTTTTTAACGCAGACTTAGAGAAACCCTTCTTCCTCGACAACGGGATCTCTCTAATATCTATGAGACGAGTGATATTATAGGCCTTGAGTCGGGATACGAAATCTTCGATCTCGCGACCTTCATATCCTATAGTGAAGACTACTTGGACGCTCATGACACGAATTATATCTTAATTCTTTTGATATATTCAATTATGGCTGGGAACCGAAGGCCGTGTCAACTGATGTTCGCAAAAGGGGAGCCATCGTAAGTCCCTTCAGCTGGCTGCTTAAATCGTAATGAAGGTCCGGTTTCGCTCCATGACCTCCTGGACGTTCTCACGTTTGATATAGCTCCGATCGCTCCTCCAGTCCTCGGAATATTCCATGAGGTAGCAGGGCTCGATCCTGACCCAGGATTTGATCGATGGGAAGACGTCTATCACCCGGCTCTGTCGCCAGACCTTACTGTTGCGGTGGCTCCTCGCCGATGACCGGGAGCAGCAACTGGTTGGTCTTGGAGCGGACCTCGCCGACCGACGTGACATAGATAGCCGGCTCGTCCACGACCGGGCACTTGTTCTCGCAGATCCCGCAGCCGATGCAGAGCACGTTGTCGATGACGGGCGCTTTCTGGGTCGCCGTCGTCCCGTCGAAGAGCTTCGTTTCGACCATGACGAACTTGATCGCCTTGGGCGAGGTTGGGCAGTGCTCCTCGCAAACGATGCACGGTTTCCCCAGCGCGTACGGGATGCAGCGGTCCTTCTTGATCCAGACCGAGCCGATCTTGGTCTTTGTCTTCTCCTCGATCTTCAATTCCTTGATCGCCCCGGTCGGGCAGACCTGGGTGCAGAGCGAGCAGTAGTATTCGCAATAGCCGATCTTCGGGACCAGCACGGGCGTCCAGATCCCCTCGGGCCCGGCCTCCGAGAGCGCCGGTTGAAGGGCGTTGGTCGGACAGGCTTTCATGCACTCGCAGCACTTGACGCATCTCTGGAGGAACGTCTCCTCGGGGAGGGCCCCCGGCGGACGGATAAGGTTCAGGCCGGCCCGCTTCCGGGCCGGTGTTATCCGGAAGAACGGGGCCGCGATCGCCCCGAGCGCCGTGGTCAGGATGAGCTTCCGCCGCGAGAGGTTGATCGTTGCGAGCTTCTCCGGCTTCGCTTTCGCCGGGAACGTGATCGCCGCCGTCGGGCAGATGGCCGCGCAGGTCTCGCAGTAAACGCATTCCGCGCTCCGCCACTTCTCGTTCGGATACGGCACGGCTTGCGTCTCGCAGTGCGTCGTGCACAGCCCGCACTTGATGCACTTTTCCTCGTCGATCCGGAGCTTGAAGACGTTAAAGCGCGAGAAGACTCCGAGCAGCGCCCCGAGCGGGCAGATATACCGGCACCAGAACCGCTCCTTCCAGGCGTTGAGGGCGATGATCCCGGCGAAGATCAGCATGATCAGGAATCCCTGCCGGAAGGTGTCGTTGAGCATCATGTTGTCCATGAACTGGGAAATTGCCTGGGCGACGGAGTTCATGTGGAGGCCGTAGAGAAGCCCGACGAACCCCGAAGCGATGTGGGTCAGGCCGGGAAAGATGCCTATGGCGAACGAACGGTAGAGGAAGCTCAGCGGATCGAGGACCCCCGTGACGTTCAGCGTGAACACGGCGCTCACCAGGACGAAGACGAGGACCGCGTATTTCCAGGAGACGCTCGTCTTTTCCTCCCTCTTCGGCCGCAGGAACTTCGCCTTCTTGAAGATGAAAGAAAAGAACTGGTGGACCGCTCCGAGCGGACAGACCCAGCCGCAGACGACCCGCCCCAGGACGAGCGTCAGGAGGACCGTCACTCCCGCCAGCGCGAACGAAGCGAAAAACGCCCGGGAGGCGAAGAACGTCGTCAGGGCGATGAGCGGGTCGAAGTGAAAGAACCGCTCCACCGTCCGTCCGATATAATCCTGCCCCGTGTAGTGGCTCACGGCGAAGAGATACACGAATAGGCCGAAAAACCCCGCCTGCGTCGCGATGCGAAGGACCTGAAGGACCCGGTATTTCCTAGACTGTTCTCTTTTCAATGCGCAGCTTCTCCAGTTCGAACTTGCCGAGCCCCCGCTCCTGGGCCAGGCGCAGGTAAAGCAGCTCCTGCGGCTTGATGTCGAAGAACGTGGCCCCCAGCGTGTCCACGGCCACCGCGTCCACCCCGGCGATTACCGTCTTCGTGAGCTGGGTGTCGGAGGGCCGGCCGCCCTGCGGGCCGTTCCGGATGAGGATCCGGTAGGCGTCGAGGACCGTCAGCGACGGCTTGAAGAACGCCTGGAGGTCGACGATGCTTTGGTCGAGCTTCTGGTGGAGCTGGTTCCGGGCCCCGCCGATCGCCCCCAGCCAGTTCTTCATCGACAACGTCAGCCGGCACAGGCTGTGGACCTTGGCGATGGGGACGTTGATGAGCTTGTCGGCCTCCAGAAAGTCCTGAAAAACTTCCCATTCCTTGAGCCACTCTCCCTTGAGCGGGACCTTCTTCAACCGGTGCTCGTCGGTGAACAGCACCTTCCCTCCGGCCTGCTTCGCGGCGTCCTGGATCCCCGACCGGATGTAACAGCGCTTGGCCTGGTTCGTCGTGTTGTCCATGACGACCACGTCCTTGGCCCCGGCGTCGAGGCTCATCTCAACGAGCGCTCGGACGACCTCAGGGTTCGTGCAAGCGGCCATCTCCGGCACCCGGTCCCAGCCGATGTTCGGCTTGATGATGACTTTGTCGCCCCTGGAAACGAACATCTTCATCCCTCCGAGCGCCGCCACCGCCGCCCGGGTGATGGCCGCCGGGTCCTCGCCCTGGATCTGGGCCAGGTCCGGACCCGCCGGCCGGCCTTCGACGAAGGCCGGTCCGATCTTAAGATACAGGCCCGCCAGCGCCGCGCCCTTCATAAAGTCGCGCCTGTTCATCGCTTCATCCTTTCCCTAACGAACGAATATACTCCATGATGCCGTCATAAACGCCCTTGACGATGGAGGCCCGGTAGGACGGGGTCTTGAGCCTGGCCTCCTCCTGGGCGTTGCTGAGGTGCGAGATCTCGACCAGGATGGAAGGCATGTTCCCTCCGATCAGGACCCAGAACGGCCCTCCCTTGACGCCCAGGCTGTTCATGGCGCCGTATGGTTTACCGGATAGAGATTGCAGCAGATTTTTGTTGACCTTTTCAGCCAGGTCCCGGG
>Ga0315284_10010086_pt1 | contig 13449 bp, 4 predicted proteins | sample YL17G09_16_MG_FD_203696 | JGI IMG/M metagenome (GOLD analysis project Ga0315284, IMG submission 203696) | Sediment microbial communities from Yellowstone Lake, YNP, Wyoming, USA - YL17G09_16 | ecosystem: Environmental > Aquatic > Freshwater > Lake > Sediment | place: USA: Wyoming | collected...
CCAGGAGAGACTCATCGACGTTGACGTCACCGTGCTGATCTGGAGATTTGCAGCCTGAACGGTTGGTTCGGGACTGAGTACCGGGCCGGTTTGAAAAACATAGAGGGCCGAAACCGGCAAATGGTCCGAGGCATAATATAGTCCGTTCGCGACGCTATCAGGAACAGCGTAGTTCGGAAGCTGATTGATGCTTAGGTTAAAATGTGCTCCATCATTCCCGTACGGGGTGTAGCTTGATGCAAGAAGGTTTGCTTCTATCGAATAGGAATTGAGCAACATATCGAACCGGTCATCTAGGCCACCAGCGGAGCTGCGTGTCGATTGAGTATGAATAAATCGGAAGGTGGAGTTGTTGTTCCAGATTCCGTTGGCATTCAACGGATCTTTGCATCGACCATTGTTGTTTGCCTCGCTGCCAACTAATTTCTGGAAAGCTGGCTCAGTGCTGCGATAGATGTTATAGTCGCCACCGATAATAAACTTTGCACCCGTAGGGAGCGCGTTCAAATAATTCCGCAATATTGTTGCCTCAGCCAATCGCAACGTCTCATTGTCAGCCCCGGATGATGCTTTCAGATGCAGCGAATAGAAGCGGATCGTGTCTGATGAGGCGACCGACTTGAACCGGTATTCAGCGATGTCACGAAGGGCCGTCCCAATGTAGGTCGCGCCGAGGTACGTTAGGCGGGACGATTTGAAGAAGAAACTGTTGTCGGTGTCTGGGCCATCGTGAAACGGTACAGAAGTATATAAGCCCGACTGGTAAGCATTCAGGACATTCTGACGGAAGCCGTCGACTCCCGACTGGCTAGTGATTTCCTGCACGACAAGGACGTCAGGAGCCATCGTGTGAATAACGCGGCGGAAGTAAGGGTTGCGCGTCGCGGCATCACTGCCGGGGTAGTTCAAGATATTGTAGGTAGCGATCTTCAGTGTGTCTTGGGCGAGAAGGTCCACTACACCGAGAAAGAAGAGAACAACGATTGCCGTAACGGAGAGGCAACGTCGGAATGAGATGTGGCCAGTTGGGAAGTGCAAATCAAAATTCTCCTCTGTTCAATCACGATACTGCGGCATCCCTCCTCATAGACACCCGCTTCAATTTAAATTAACCAATTTTCCACTGCATATCAAGAAGAAGACTGCCGGGGGCTAGCCGACGTAACTACGGCATGCCAAACAGAATCAGCTTGCCTGCCTGACGCGCCCTGACCCAGTACCCGCGCATGGGCTGAATAACGCTTGCCACCTCGTAGCCCGCCGAACTGTAGCCGTAGTAACCCGATGTGACAATACCGGCCGGAAGCTGGATTATGGCACTCGTCGGCACCGGATACGTAGCGGAGCCGATCAAGTTCCAGCCTGGAGCTAAATGGATTGTATCAACATCTCGCTCCGTTCCTTCAAGACCTACATTCCCCGCCGCCGGGAACTTGATCCAATATCCCTCGCGATACCTCAGCGTGTCGCGCACAACGTACATACCCCCGAAGAAAGTCGCTGCACTCGAAGTCGCAGCGGGGAACACGCTCATGACGCGAAGATCAGTGACGGTCACCGGGACGGAGTAGAGACCCCATCCACGAGACACTGAAACCGTCGTCGTAACCGGAACAGTACCTGCGAGTTTCGCACTCCAAACGCTGCGACCGTGAGTTCCGGCATACAAGTATCGATCTCGAGAGATCCCCAAAGCCGCCACCACCGTATTGGGAAATCCACCGTCCTTCACCCAACTCATGCCCGCATCTGTGCTCGCAAACATACCGAGATCGGTGCCCAGGAAAAGAGTCGTGGGGAACGCCGGATCGATAATGAGATCGTTTGCGGGAACATCCGGCAAAGTGTTCGAGATGTCTGTCCAACTCGTCCCCCTATTGGCACTTCTAAAGACGTGACCGGAGCCAGTCCCCGAGAGCGTCAAAAAGACGACTTCGGACGATTGTGGATGCACACGGATGGAAGTGACATAGCGCGAGGGAAGTTCGCTCGAGACGTCCGCCCACGCCTGGCCGGAGTCCGTACTTCGGAACACCTTCGACTGCGAACCCACGTATAGCACCATCGGATCATTCGGATCGACTGCAATGCATCTGACAACCAGGCCTTGGTTGATGGAAGACGACGTTGTGGGAATCCAGAGATCTCCTCGGTTTGTGGATCGGAAGAGCCGCGTAGTGCCTGTGTACCAGACATTTGCTGTTGCCGGATTGACCGCGATCGGCGTCACCCAGTTCGTTGGCTCGTCGGTAGGAATGCCGTTCTGGATAGCGATCGATGTCAGTCCGCCGTCATTGGATCGCCGTCTGAGGCCGCCGGTCAGGGTCCAGAAAACGCAGTTGGGATCGGAGGGCTCCACCATCGCTGTTGCCCCGTCGCCCGGGAACATCACAACCCACTGCGAGCTGCCATCCCGCCGGATCATCCCACAATCTTGCGAGCCAGCATAGAGCCGCGGAGAGCTGGTTGACCCCACGCCAAGCCCGTAGAATTGCGTGATGCCAAGATTCGCGTTCGCATTCACCCACGTATCACCGTTGTTTGAAGATTTCCAAATCCCCTGGTCACACCCGGCGTAAACCCATGTTGGTCCAAAAGCGATTTCGTGGTGGTCTATGCCAACCGAATTGGAGCTCATTTGTGTCCAAGTCGTTCCGCCGTTCGTCGTCCGCCTGAGCGTCCGTCCCCCTGCGAAGGCGATGTTGGAGTTGCTCGGGTGAACGGCAAGACAAATGTCGTAATAGCCCTGCCCACCTGCGCCGACGGGTCCGAAGATGTCGCGGAGGGAAGTGTCCTGCACGGCGGTCCAGGTGGCTCCACGGTTGTTGGTCACGTACAATCCGAGATAGCCACCGGAGGGCGATGTGGAAGCCATGAGAGCGTAGAGAACCGAGGGGGAACTTTTGGCGATGTCGAACGCGACTCTGCGGATGCTGGCGGACGCGGGAAGTCCCACGGTCAATCTTGCCCACGTTGTTCCGCCATCCGTCGATTTCCATATGCCCGAGTATGACGCATTCTCTCCAACGGCAGCGTAGACGAATTGGGGACTCGTCGCATCCACTCGTACCTCCCACGTTTTCGAGTACGGCAAGACGAGCGTCCAGCTACCACCTGCATTCGTCGAACGATACAGGCCGCCCCATGTCGCCGCGAATACGACCGAAGGATTGGTCGGACTGATCGTGACACGGCTAATGCGCTTCTCGTTTGTAAGGCCGGACACGGTCCACGTTTCACCGCCGTCGGTACTCTTCAAGATCCCCACTCCACCGTAGGCGTCCACGGCGCTGTACTTCTCGCCCGTGCCGCAGTAGACAATGTTGGGATTGGTCGGATCGACGGCGAGACTCCCGCTGGTAAGGCTCGGTTCGAAGTCGGAGAGTGGACGCCAAGAACTCCCGCCATCTACAGTCTTCCACACACCTCCATTCGCAGCACCTACATAGACAACACTCGCATTTGTCGGATGAGGCGCTATCGCCGGAATCCTCCCACTTATCGTGCCCCATCCAGCATCGACACTGGGCGCAGGCCCGACAGATGTCCACTGGAACATCGTCGCCCGCAGCGCCCCAGCTTGGCTCATTTTCTGGTAAGCCCTCAGTAAGTACCCCTGCTCGAGTGTGTCGTGCGGGTAGGCTCGTTGTTCGTAGAACCACTCGAGTTTCTTTTCTACGTCTTCGGGTTCCTCGCCATCTTCCCCTCGCGCCGAGACAATCGCCGCGAGTACGGCAACAGAGAAGAGCAGCCAGCTCCAACTTGAGAATTTGACTTGACTCATTTTCTCACGTTTCCTGTTGCACTTCCAAGAGGTTCGATGATCCAGATTCCGGCTGCCGGAAACTTGACCCATGTGGCTTCACCGGGCTGAAGCGTGTCTGAAAACGCTCCAATGGCGATCCGCGCCGGATAACTGATAGTGTTCCCGACAAGATTCCAACCGGCTACAACCCGTGCAGTATCCCTGCTGCGGAAAGAGCCGCGCAACGTAACAGTGGACGACGTTCCGAACTTCACCCAATACCCCACCCCACCATAGTTTAGCGTGTCCCGGACAACGTAGCCCTGCGGCTGGACATAAGGGAAAGCCGGCGAGATGGCAGTCGGGAAGACAGCCCGAACACTGCGGTCCGGTACCGTTATGGGGAGCGCCAGCGCGTTCCAACCCACGAGCGTAGCCAGCGACAAACTGTCCCAGGTTTTCGCCCCGTATCTGTAAAGCGAGAGTTGAGAGATAACAGACATGGTCACACGCACCGAATCGACTTCGTGCATTCTGGCCCTCACAAAGAAACCTCCGAAGTCATCCGTAAGAATCGCACTATCACACAGCGCAGCGACAGCGCTGGAGGACCACCGAAGCGTCATCAACTGGCCTGGTGGAGAGCTTGACTGGAAATATACTCTGTGGGTATCTACCTGCGTCCGGCTGACATATCCTCGATAGTCGTACAGAACCCGGGCATCACACGGTGGCCGGAGGTACGTGAAGAAAACGCCCGGCATCGGAACAGGCGCAATGTCAAACTCACATAAATGGGTATCCACACACGCCGTCGCAGTCGGATGAAAACCGAACCACAGTGTATCGAAATAGCCAGCGGCATCGGATATTCGTATCCATGTGCGCGTTGTCGGATGCGCACACTCGATTTGCGAAAATACCTCGTGCACTGTACAGAGAGTGCCAAATGCCATCACGAACACAACCGCAATCCACCTCATCTCAACGCCCCCTTTGTTCAGAACCTACTCTTTACGTCGTTGGATCGGGGCCGTCAATATGAGTCGGCCCTGTTGATTCGCTTTCACCCAATACCCCTTCATAGGCTGCAGCACGTTCGTCAACACGTATCTACCCGGACCATAGCCGAAGTACATAGAGTTGACTAGATTCCCCGGCAACTCGATGACGGCGGTCGTCGGTACCGAATAGCTTATCGAACCGATCATGTTCCACCCCTGACGCACGTCGATCGTGTCCACATCTCTCACACTCCCTGCAATCGCCAACGTCTCGGCAGCCGCGAACTTCAACCAATAGCCCTCCTTGTACCGCAACGTGTCTCGCGCGACATAACCCGACAAGCTGAAAGCATACGCGCTCGATGTTGCAGACGGAAACACTTGCGTCACACGCCGATCAACCACCGTCATCGGCAGCGATACCATGTTCCACAATAGATCTACAGGCGCTTCAAGCGTGTCCGGGGAACTATAAACAACCTGGAAAGTGCGTAGGCCCGAATTCGCAATCACAACCGAATCCTCAAGCCGCATGTTCACCTTGAAGAAGCTCCCTGCGAATTCATCCCTCAGTACAAACAACCCTGCGGGGAACTGAGACCGACTCCATCGCAGTGTCATCGGATAGCCGCCTATACCCGGTTGCATCTGACCCGTGTAGATGGCCTGCGCGCGCGCGCCTCCCAAGACCTCGCGGACATCGCGCAGGGAACCTTGTGTAGAAACAATCTGCCAGCGAGCATCAAACGCCCCGGCAGGCGGTACGGGCGGTAGCTCCTCTTCGCCATACTGCGGATCGATCCCGTCTGTTGCACCATGAGCAGTTCCAAACTCAAGCGTCACACCTACGCCGGCATTATCTTGCACGCGGAGGCTGCTCAGAAACGCAAACTGCGGAACAATCGCAAACCCACTGCTACTTACGTCCACGACTCCGGGAACCGCCACGCTTGAGATACGCACCAGAGCCTGGGATGTCGGCGGAGCCGTCACGATCCATGCTTCTGAACCATCGTTCGGTGTGGAGGCAAACAGCGTCTCGAATGTCGAGCCGCCGTTGCGCGATAGCTCTATCTTCACATCCCCCGTTATAAGGCTTGAAGTCCATCTTATCGTCTGGCTGATGGCCACCGGCCACACCTCGCCACCATTCGGAACCACGACGGTGATCGATTGTTGGGCAATAGAAAAGTCGGCGTCGCTTGCGTCATTCACAGAAGGAAGATCTATGCTCGTTATCCGTATCCGCGCCTGGGAAGTGACCGAGCCGGAGACCGTCCATGATTCGGAGCCGTCGTTCGCCGTGCTTGCAAAGAGCGTTTCGTAAGTAGAGCCGCCGTTACGGGACAACTCGATCTTCACATTCCCCGCCAGATTGCTCCAACTCCACTGGATGGTGTGGCTTGTTCCCACGATCCAAGTTTCGCCTCCGTTCGGGGCAGCCACCGAAATCGTCGCCTGGGCGAGGATGGTCTCGTACACACCACGACCGTGCGTGCCCACTCGAAGTTTTCCACTTGCTGAATGGTAGTCGAGATGTATGGCCACCGTGTTGGGCAGACCATCGGCAAGTTCGGTCCAGCTTGCACCGTAATTCTCGGTGATAAACACACCAACGTCGGTGCCAACAAGGTACTTACCGGTGGAGTAGCCCGGATAGTAAATGAGCAGATCGTTGACAGGTGTATCGGGCAGGTTACCGCTGATGTCCGTCCACGTGGAGCCGGTATTGGTCGAACGATAGACCTTCCCCGCACCAAATCCGGAAAACGTCACGAGAACGACGTTGGAAGATTCAGGGTGAACATACACACTGGTGATGGTTCTGCTGGGCAGACCGGATGAGGTCAGGCTCCAGCTGTATCCTCGATTGGTGGACTTGTAGATAGAAGAGCTAATCGTCGCGAACATGATCTTCGGATCAGACTTGCTGACGGCCATTTCGCGGATCGTGCCGCTGATTCCGGATGAAATTGAAAACCAACTGGCGCCGCCGTCGGTAGATTTGTACACGCTCTGTCGGGCAGTGTAGAAAATATTCACAGAATCCGGATGCGAGACGATCGGACCGACCCATGCACCCGTTCCGCTCAGTCCGCTGGTAGAGGAAGCCCAGCTTGATCCTCCGCTTGTCGAGCGGTAAATGCCGTTGTTTTGCGTCTCACCGAGGATGTTGGCTGGATTCTGACTATGGAAACATACCTCACCACCATCGCCGCCGAACGCGGCCGCCCAATTCAATGTCCCTGTCGTGCGTTGTGTGCCGTTGTCCTGAGTTCCACCAAGAATGTGTGAAGGCGCCGAGGGATCGCAAGCGATCCTGTAGAACTGTGTGAGCGCAAGAGGCGCATTCAGGTTTGTCCATGAGGTCCCTCGATCCGTCGAGTGCCATACCCCCCCATCGTTCACGCAGAACATTCTGTTGGGATCCGTGGGATGAAAGTCCAAGTTGTGCTGGTCTACGTGAACACTACCGCCGGAGTAACCGTTGGTGATGTTCTGAAAACTCGTTCCGCCGTTCGTGCTTCTCCAGACGTCTATTGAGCCGACATAGACATAGTTTGGATCGAAAGGATTCACATGGATGTAGAAATCATACCAGGCTTGGCTGGCGCTGAAATCCGTGCCGACAGCAACTTGAGTAAAGGTGAATCCAGCGTTCGTGGACTTGAATACCGAGATCCCGCTCAAATAAGTGGCTACGTACATAGTGGAGGGCATCGACCTGCAGATGGCGATGTGATTCCTCGTTTGCATCGTCAGAACACTATTCGAGGTAAATGTCTGCCCGCCGTCAGTCGAGACCCTGTATCCTATGCCGATCCCTACCGCATAGGCCGTGTCGCCCGTGGGAGAGAACACCACATCATCGGCGCGACCGGAGACGACAACGCTCCACGTAGCGCCGCCATTCGTGCTGCGGTACAGTCCGCCTGTCGCACTTGGGCTGCTTCGGTTTCCGAGAGCAGCTAACAACTGGTTGGGGTAATTAGGGCGAATGACAATGCGCGAGAAGTATGTAAACGCCTGCAACCCGCTTGTGTAGTTTGTCCACGTCGTTCCGCCGTCAGTCGACTTGAGTAATCCTCGACCATAGTACGAAGCGCCGCTGTATGTCGCTTCACCGGTTCCATAATAGATAATGTTGGAGTTCGTCGGATCGATTGCTAGCGCTCCGGATGCGAGGGATGTTTCGAAATCTGTCTTCGGTATCCAACTCGTTCCACCGTTGGTCGATTTCCACATCCCTCCGAACGCTGCGCCGATGTAGATGACATTCGGATTGTTCGGATCGTATTTGACAGTCGTCGTACGACCAGATATGTTTCCATACGAGAAGTAGTAGCCTGAAATGGGCCCAAGACTCGTCCAAGTTATGGTGTTGTCGCGAAAACCTTGCGCCCGTCTCAACTCATCACGCTGTCTGAGCGCATTTCCGTACGCATCGTCTGGGAGACGGTTGAACGGATACATCCTCTGTTCGTAGAACCAGCGTTCACGAAGGAAGGCATTTCGGCGCTTGGTCACCTCATCAGCAGCATCATATGGATTATCAGGAAGTGGAAGATCCTGGGCAAGAAGGCTGCCGGTGATAAGCATAAATAGCGGAAGCAGACGCTTCCAACGACTTGCGCTGGTCATTGTTCTTCTCTTGGTATTCTTGTTCATATTCTATTGGCCAATGAGTACCAATCGTCCCGCCTCTCTCGCTTTCACCCAATACCCCTTCATCGGTTGAAGCACGTTCGTCAACACGTATCCACCCGGACCATAGCCAAAGTACATTGAGTTGACTAGATTCCCCGGCAACTCGATGACCGCAGCGGTCGAAACTGCATAGCTCAGCGAACCGATCATGTTCCACCCCTGACGCACGTCGATCGTGTCCACATCTCTCACACTCCCTGCAATCGAGAGCGTCTCGGCAGCCGCGAACTTCAACCAATAGCCCTCCTTGTACCGCAACGTGTCTCGCGCGACATAACCCGAAAGGCCGTAGACATACGCGCTCGATGTTGCAGACGGAAACACTTGCGTCACACGCCGATCAACCACCGTCATCGGCAGCGATACCATGTTCCACAATAGATCTACAGGCGCTTCAAGCGTGTCCGGGGAACTATAAACAACCTGGAAAGTGCGTAGGCCCGAATTCGCAATCACAACCGAATCCTCAAGCCGCATGTTCACCTTGAAGAAGCTCCCTGCGAATTCATCCCTCAGCACAAACAACCCTGCGGGGAACTGAGACCGACTCCATCGCAGTGTCATCGGATAACCGCCCGTACCCGGCTGCATAAGACATCTGTAGATTGCCTGCGTGCGTGAGCCTCCTAAGGCCTCACGGACATCGCGCAGGGAACCTTCAGTACCAGCTATTTGCCATCGGGCATCGAACGCGCCGGCAGGCGGCACAGGCGGCAATTCTTCCTCACCATACTCAGGGTCGATCCCGTCCGTTGCACCAGCCGCAGTTCCAAATTCAAGTGTAACGCCCACGCCGGCATTGTCCTGCACACGCAGACTGGCCAGAAATACAAATTGGTTAGATATCCGAAACGCAGCGTCGCTTATATCCACGACGCCCGGATTCAACACGCTGGAGATTCTAGCAAGAGCTTGAGATGTGACTGGCCCTGTCACAAGCCACGCCTCAGAACCATCGTTGGACGTGGAATCAAACAGCGTCTCGAATGTCGAGCCGCCATTGCGCGAAAGCTCTATCTTCACACCGCCCGCTATGAGGTTCGATGTCCACATTATCGTCCGGCTGACGGCCACAGGCCAGATTTCACCGCCGTTCGGAACCATCACCGTAACCGACTGCTGTGTAATCCAGAAGTTCGCATCGCTCGCATCATTAACCGTGGAAATATCGATGCTCGTGATGCGTATCCGGGCCTGAGAAGTGACGGGGCTTGAAACCGTCCACGATTCTGTTCCATCGTTCGCCGTGCTTGTAAAAAGCGTTTCGTAAGTAGAGCCGCCGCTGCGGGATAGCTCGATTTTCACGCTCCCTGTGAGATTGCTCGATGTCCACTGGATTGTCTCATTCGCTCCCACCGCCCAAGTCTCTCCCCCGTTTGGAACCACTACTGTGATCGTCGGTTGAACAATCGAGAAATTCGCATCGCTCGCGTCGCTCAGCGAAGGGACGTCGATACTTGTAATCCGTATGCGTGCCTGCGCCGTTGTCGAACCCGAAACAGCCCACGACTCCGAACCGTCGTTAGCCGTGCTCGCAAACAACGTCTCGTATGTCGAGCCGGCGTTGCGCGACAATTCGATCTTCACGTTCCCTGTCAGGTTGGTCGAAGTCCATTGGATTGCTTGACTCATGCCTATTCGCCACGTCTCACCTCCGTTGGGAAACGTTACAGTGATCGTAGGCTGCACAATCGAGAAATTCGCGTCACTCACGTCGTTGATCGCCGGATTGTCGACACTCGAGACCTTGATCCGTGCCTGGGAGGTCGGCGGCGATGTCACAACCCATGGTTCAGTGCCATCGTTGGAAGTACTTGCGACGAGAGTCGAGTAGCTCGAGCCGCCGTCGCGGGACAGCTCGATCTTCACATTGCCCGACACGCCGCCGGAACTCCACCAAATGTTCTGCGTCGATCCGATCGCCCACGTCCCGCCACCGTTCGGGACAGTCACCGTGATTGTCGGTTGGACAATCGAGAAGTTCGAATTGCTGGCGTCGAACACGGTCGGAGAAGAAATGCTAGTGACCTTGATCCGTGCGGTAGATGTCACTGACCCAGCAACTGTCCAGTTCTCCGAGCCGTCGTCTAACGTGCTGGCAAACAGCGTTTCAGAGTAATTCGTACCACCGTTACGTGAGAGTTCGATCTTCACGTTGCCTGAGATCCCAGACGAAGTCCATGTGATCGCCTGCGATGTGCCGATATGCCACGTCTGACCGCCGTTGGGCTGGGTGACGGTGATTGTTTGGCCCGACACTTGCACGGACACAGTCCGCTTGTGGACAGGTATTCCACCTGGACCGCTGCCCGTCACTGTCACTGTGTACGTCCCAGTGGCGGCTCCAGTGGCTTTGATTCTCATACGGAGAGAATCGGGATACGTCGAAAGCTGATTCCCTTGTGGAAAACTGACGGCGACGTTGCCTGAAGGCGAAACTGCTGCCGAGAACTGAGCAGTCTGCGTGTAGAGCTTGACGGCCGGAATTTTGACGAAAACGTCTGTGCTATCGGTTTGACCGATGCTGGCCAATGTCGGACTCATGAGCATCGCAAAATCGGGAAAGTATGCTACCATGCTGCCGAAGTTGCCATTGCGGAAATCGGTCCACGCTGTGAGTGCTCCGTATTGGCTAGAAGCGATCGCATCGTAATCACCAAGATAGGCTGGAGTACCACCGTTACACGTAGTGCAATTTATCCTAAAAAGCCTGGTGGTGAGTTTTTGATTAGGCACAAACGAGGTTCCGCCGTTATCTGAATAAGACGCGTAGACATCTGTGCTGTCACTCGTGGGACAATTGCGGGTATCGAGCCACTTCGCGTACAATCTACCAGTAGCTTTGTCACACCAGATCGACGGATGCCACTGATGGTTGTTCTGCGAATTTGGATCATCATTCACCGTCACAGCATTTGACCATGTCGCTCCCTGGTCGGTAGAGTACCGACAGTAGATATCCGGCTTGTTGCCATCACCGGCAGGTGAGTTTGATGCGTAGACGAGGTACAGTCTTCCTCGGTATGATCCATAGCTGTTGTCCGCCGCAATGAACGGATACGGCCGCGTTCTCATATTCTGAACAGAATTTCTTCCGTTGACATTCGTGCCAACGTAGTTTGCAAAGCTCTGAGAAGACCTTTGCGCGAATGTTAGACCTCCATCTGTAGAACGGTAGAATGTGTAGGTCGCGGCAAACGCTGAGCCAGAATTTGTCACGACGTATACGCATCCACCCGGCACGTTGTTTCCGCCCAACACATTTGGTCCGACGCAAACCATCATCCCGGGCAGCGTTTGTGTAGATGGCGTAAACGTAGTCGTCCACGTGACTCCAAAGTCCGTGCTGCGCGCGAAATTACCTCCGTTGAAGCTGATGTTGGTCATCGTTGTGTATACATAATTCGCGTACGGTCCGCGCGTCTGGTCACACGCAATCCAATTCTTGTCTCCTCCTGCGATTGCCGTGACTGGAGTAAGCCACGTTTGCCCATTGTCGGTTGATCTTGCAACCTTGCACCCTTGGATCGAAGAGGATCCATACATGTTCTCAAAATACAGGTTGCCGAGACTGTCGTAGGCGGTGACAGGATCACCCCGCATGTACTCGCCCCAGACCGGGTTTACCGACGACCAGTCGTGTCCATTCAGTGTGTAGTGGGGAGTAGCGCCGTAGTTGCTAATGACGTTGTACGCGCTGAAAAACCATGCCGGGTTGGTGGGATGGATCGACATATGCGGCTCGGCGAAATCAACTCCGATATCGAAGTTGTCGAATCCATCAGACGATGTGATCACTTCCAGGCCGGGCGGGGGCAATCTTGGCACAAAGCCCTGGGGAGGAACCATGCCTAGGATGTTGTCGAACTCACGATTCTCTTGGACCGTTTGAGCGTATCCGCCCCCAGTGAGCAAAACAATGAAGACAAGGGACACCAACCCCATCCACATCTCCTTAGCCATCCCGCCGGAGGTTGAATGCTCTGTTCGGATAATCAACTATGCACCTTTCTGACCTACTTCTTTGGTGAGGTGCGATTCACATCCATCGTCTCCACCAGACCGCTCAACACAAGTTGCCCGTCTTGATTGACCTTCACCCAATATCCCTTCATCGGATGAAGCATGGCTGAATTCACATAGCCAGCCGATGTGTAACCAAAGTACGGCGAGACGACAATGATAGATGGAATCTGTACTACGCTCGAAGCGGCGACCGGCGTGCTGATCGCACCTATCATGTTCCAGCCGGCACGAACGTCGATCGTGTCGAGCTGAATGTAGTTGCCAACTATCGTCAGAGTCTCCGGCGCGGCAAACTTCAGCCAGTATCCCTCACCGTACCGCAGTGTGTCACGCGTGATATAGCCGGTGCTACCGAACGTCGAAGCGCTGGAAATCGCCGACCGAAATACAGAATCTTTGTGGCAATAATTAACAACAAGAGGCAGCGACACAATGTTCCAAAGCGCCGACACCGGCGCGCGCACGCTGTCCACAACTGCTATCGCAAAGACGCCGTTGCTCTGGTCATAGACACCTGGAATTGTTGCGCTCGAAATTCGCACCAACGCCTGAGTGGTAGTCGGCGAGGTCACAGTCCAATTCTCTGTGCCATCATTGGTAGTGTTTGTGTATAGCATCTCATAGCTGGAACCATTGTTCCTGGACAGCTCGATGTGCACGCCCCCCGTGATGCCCGCGGAAGTCCACGAGATTGTGCGAGATTGACCGACGTACCACCTCTCGCCGCCGTTCGGGGCAACAACGGTGATGGAAAATTGCGGAAGCACAAACGTCACTTCCGGATTTCCCCGAACGTATCCATTCACATTCGATGCCGCTGCGCGATAGTAGTACGTTTGGCCCGGAGGCAAACTAGACAGACTTGCAGAAACCGCAACCGTGCTCGTTCCACTTACCGGACTCTGCGTCGCCGTGACACTGTCGGTGTAGCTCCCCGAACTTGTCCCATACACAAACCTCACCTGC
>Ga0315284_10010087_pt1 | contig 13448 bp, 11 predicted proteins | sample YL17G09_16_MG_FD_203696 | JGI IMG/M metagenome (GOLD analysis project Ga0315284, IMG submission 203696) | Sediment microbial communities from Yellowstone Lake, YNP, Wyoming, USA - YL17G09_16 | ecosystem: Environmental > Aquatic > Freshwater > Lake > Sediment | place: USA: Wyoming | collected...
GTGAGATGCTGCGGCTAGACTGGGACTCGTACTGTCTGAGCAGGCCAAAGCCCGTGCTGCGAACGGTGGAAACTGCGTAGAAGGGGGGAACTCAACCGCACTTGGCGCCCGCCCCGCGCCAAGTAACGAGCGTATGCTAGCGCGATCGGGGGTGAATGTCAAGCGTTGAAGAGGCTGAGTTAGAGTTCACTCTTGATGAGAGCATTTGGCGAAAACGCGGAAATAGCCCTATGTGGCGAATCTTGGGGCGGCTTCCAGGGAAGGGCTGATGGAGATGATTGCTGCGCAGCAGGCGCAGATTGAGGCTTTGCTGGCACGGGTGGCGGCGCTGGAGGAAGAGGTTCGGCGGCTGCGTCAGGGAGGTGGCGCCAAGGGGGAGTTGAGCATCAATCCCAGCCGCCCCCCGAAGGGGAAGAAAGAGCGCAAGCACCGCGCCCAGTCTTTCGTCGTTCATCAGTACCACTGCCGTGGCCGCGATGAAAGACGTGCAACCTGATCCTCCTGGGAGGGAACTGAGATCTCAAGGTTGCCAGCGTCCCGCCCGCGCTAGGCATCTGCGACCTCCACGATGGCCGGGGCCCTCCTCCCCCTCCCGCCGATGCATCGCAGCCGCACCCGCGACCACTTCGCCAGTATTGTGCCAATCACTGCGATGCGGGCCTCCTCCTCCACCTCCTTTTCCACCCCTGTAGTTGCCAGGTGTCAGTGAAACCGGCCTGGCCGGCTTGCGGCCCTGTGACTGCCGAGCCAGCAGCGAGAGGTAGCGGAGGCGTCGCCGCGGCCTGAGGTTCAGGTAGGTGCAGGTGGAGTCTGGAGCCTCGCCGCTGTCTCCACGTCAGTTGCCGCCTTGAACACTCGGATTCCAGCAACGGCCTCCTGAGCGCTCCAGCGCCGCTCGACGGTCACAGCGGATGTCCCTAGTTCAGGAAGGGGCTCTGTTTGTGGAATAGCATGGTCGGGTATCTCGTGCTGTGCTCCATACTGTGTAACCCGCCCTTCTCGCCTGCGGGCTTCCTGCGCGTCAGCTGTGAGCGGCCGGAAGGGCACACGTTGGTCAGGAGCCGGCATGGCAGAGATCAGATCCCAAGATGGGAGAGTTGACGCCGGGGGCCGCAGGGCCCGACCGGGTTTGCTGCGCTTGATCGCCGCCTGGGGCAGGCTAGTTGTCGGGCTTGCACTCGTGGGAGAGGGCGGTGTTCTCTATGCTGACGCTCGCACGCATTGGGCCGGGCACGGGGCATGGGTTGGCGCCGCTGCTGCTCTCATTGGCTCTCTGCTAGGCCTGTCCGCCGTCTACGCCATCTATGCCCAAATCCGCCCGCGCAGCACCGCGGCTGACGATGGCATTCCTGTCGCGCCTGAACCATCTGTCCCGATGCTCGGGGCGCTCTTCGTATACAAGTACCGGTTCATCACCGAGGAGCAGCTCGCCGCCGCTCTGGAGGTACAGCGCAAGGAGACGCAAGGTCAGCGTCGTATCGGCGGCATCCTCCTCGACATGGGTCTGTTGACCATGGCTGAGCTGCAAGAGGCCCTGAGCTACCAGCGCTCCCTCGACGCCAAGAGTCCGGCCCCAGAACGCAATGCGGAGCAGGACAACGACGGCTCCCTGATACCCCCTTCCGACCAGCCCGCGCCCCCTGAGAGCGGCGAGCCCGTCGCCCAACTCACCACGACGACGTTAGAGTCGTAGGACGACCGGCCAGTGCTGCCCAAGGAGGTCGAATTGTGAGGCTAACGAGACGCCATGGGGGCTTCACCTTCGTCGAGTGCCTGACCGCCACCGTGATCCTCGGGATCGGCGTAGTCGGAGTGGCCAGCATGTTCACCTATGCCTCCATGTCCCAGCGCAAGGCCTCTTACATGGCGCGTGCCAGGGAGATCGCTGACGGCGCTATGGAGGAGGCGAGGATCAGCCCCGACAGCTTCTGTCCTGGGAACTCAGGCAATCGGGCCATTCCTACGCCTAACCTGCCGCGGTCGAGCGGAACCATGGCTTGGCAGATCCATCCCTCTGAATCCACCGATAGCGAGCTCAAGCTCGTGACCGTCAACCTCGTGTGGAGTTGGCCCGCAACCACTTCCGGCAAGTACGTCGTCACCACGCTCATCCCGCGGCAGGAGGACCTCTCGCCATGAGAGCAGCCCACACGCCGCGGCGCGCGGGGCGTGGCACCGTCCTGGCCGAGCTGATCGTGACCATGCTGATCGGAGGGCTGTTGCTGTCAGTGCTGCCGGGCTTCTACTTCGGCTATACTGCTCTATGGCGTGAGGAGACAGGCAAGCTGGGGGCCGGGCAGCGGTCCACCATCGTCCTCCGTCGTCTGAGGAAAGACGTCCGCAACGCGCGCGCCGCAGTTGTATCTGCTGACGGCGCGACACTCACTCTGACCATTCCGCGATTGGCGTACGACTCCGGTCATGCCGTCATGGGCCCGGTACTGAGTTCGGACGGTCGACTCGTTGACGGTGATGCCGTTCAGTACTACTTTGTGAGAGACCCCGCGAACAGCGGCAGCACTGGCGGCAGTCTCCTTCGGCGACTGGTTGACGTAAATGGAGCGGGATACGCGACGAGGCTGGTCGCTGACTCGGTCTACCCCGCCCTCAACCCGTTATCCAGTGAGACCGGCAGCCCGGCGCCCATTTTCCGCTACGATGGCGGTAAGCGGACGGTCAGCGTCACCATCACAGCATCAGAGCCCTATCCCTCAGGTGGGAGTTTCGCACCCGTCACCTCCGACCCCATTTGCTCCCGCGATGCTGGAACACTCGTCCGTGTTGGCGTCTCAGGTCAGCCACAAGGGGTTATCCAGTGCAGCAAGTGCGGCGCTCGCGCCAAGCCTGCCGTTGAGCTAGTCACCGTCAAGGCCAGTCTGATGCTGAGGAACGGCTAGGAGAGTGAAGCCCATGGGATACCGCCACAGTGATCGTGGGTGGGTGATGCTGGCGGCGATGGTGACACTCAGCGTCCTCCTGTTCCTTGGGGTGTCACTCATAGAACGCGCCCAGAACTCCCTCTACCGCACTACTGTCGACAACCGCGCCGCTCGCTCATTTCACCTGGCCGACGCGGGAATCCAAATGGCCGTGTGGTCTCTGAACCAGCACGATGGATGGCTCACCTACGGCGGCGAGCAGGGCACTCGACTCGGCGGTGGCTTCTACGAGGTTACCGTGCTGCCCCCGCCTGCTGAGCGCGAACCGAGCACTAGCTACCTAACACTAGTGTCCACCGGCTATCTGGAAGGGCCGGGCGGGACGAGAGTGACCCCCTGTCGCATTCATGCCACCGTGGGCAAGGATCCTCGGTTCTTCTCCTATGCCGTCTTTGGCGGGGAAAAGGTGACCATCGGCAACGGCACGGTCACCGTCAAGACTGACAGCTATGACTCCAGGAACGGCGGCTACGGAGGCAGCAACGTCAGGGCCAACGCCGATGTCGGCACCAACTCGACTGCTCCCGGCGCAGTCGAGATCCTGCCGCGTGGGGAAGTGTATGGCGACATCAGCGTTGGCGCGGGGGCCGCCGTGCCAGCGAACTGCGTCAACAACAAGGGCCTTGTTGCCGGAGTCACGACGGCGGCGCAGTCGCCGGTGTTGCTTCCGAGCGTCAGGACAGTTCCCTCGAATGCCATCAACCTGGGAGACGTCTGGCTCGACGGCAGCCAGAACCTAGTGCTCAACGAGGGCACTTACTACATGACCGACCTGGATATGTTTGGCTCCGCCAAGATCACCTGCAACGGGAAAGTAGTCATCTATCTCGACTGCAGTAGTGACAAAGACTCGCCTGAGATACGCATCGGCGGGAATGGCATCGTCAACACCTCCGGAATCCCGGGGAATCTTGTCCTCTACTGCCGAGACGATGTCGCTCAGATAGCGATCAGTGGCGCATCGGCTTTCTACGGGGGCATCTACGCTCCCCGTGCCGCCATCACCCTCAATTCGGGAGCTGTCTACGGATCCGTCATCGGCCGCACCGTCACTATGAACGGCGCTACCTCTCACGTTCATTACGACGAAGCTCTCCAGGACCCAGCCAATCCCCATGCCGTGCTCTGTTCCTGGCACCAACTCTGATCTCCATGGCCTTGCCCCAGGAACGGGGCCACGTGCTGAGCTGGGAATCGGGGACGTCACCAGGCCAGCCGCCAGCCTGCTGGCACAATCAGCACCACGCAGGCAATACGGGCCGCCGCCTGCACCTCCACCCCCAGGGCACTGGACGGGAGCGTTCTGCCCCGTCTCCGGTCGGATGTCTCGCCTGGAAACGATCTCCAGAGGACTAGTGCTCCATCTCGAACACCACCCCGAGGATGCTGTCGGGATCGGCGAGGGCCGCGGATATGCGCGCGTCGACATCCTGGAGCGGGATAGTGTGGGTCGTCAGGCAGTCGACGTTCAGCTTGCCCTCTGAGACCAGGCGCATGGCGAGTTCGAGGTTCGTGCGTGTGGTCCATCTCATGACCACCGGGGGATAGGCAGGCCCAACTTCCCAGTCGTCATCGTGGTAGCCCGGGCCGGTGCGCGAGGCCTCACGGATGTCTGCGTTGCTGAGGCCGAACACATAGTCGAAGCGGGCCCCTCCGACATTGACAATGCGGCCCATCCGGTGCCCGTCGGCGGTCTGCTTCAGGCACTCCCTGATGGAGGCCAGCGCTCTCGTGCCGTCGCCCCCGAAAGCGAAAACCGCGCCGTCGAGGCCGTAGCCACGGGTGAACGCTTTGGTGAGCGCCACCTCGTCGTCGACTCCCACGAGAGCTACCGCGTCGATCCCCCGTTTTCTGGCCATGTCGGTGCGGAACGGGATAGTATCCCAACCGATGACATAGCCCCCTGCGAGCTGATGCAGCCGGGCCGCGAGTTGGCCTACGATTCCGAGGCCGACGATGGCCACGAACTCACCGAACTCGGGTTCGCCGCGGCGCAACGCATGGATAGCGGTCGCTGCAAGCATCGCGTAGGAGCCCTGAGCGAACGTCACGTTCGCCGGCAGCGCGACGCAAAGGTGATGCGGGACCACCGCATAGCCGGTGTGCTGGGCGAAGCCTCCCCCGATGCAGGCCACGCGATCACCCACCTTGAACTCCTCAGCCCCCGGCCCGACTTCGCGGACAATGCCGGCGTTTGAGTAGCCGAACGGCCGCGGCTTGGCGTTCGGGTTCGGGCTGTCCAGCTGTTTTCGCAGGCCCCGCCATCCCCCCACCTCGGTGCCGGGGCTCACCAGTGAGTTGTGCACCTCGACGAGCACCGTGCCGGGACGCAAAGGAGGGATATCCTCCTCAATGAGCCCAATGTGTCCGTTCCCCATGACTGCTGCTACGATCCGCGTTCCCGGCACTTTCGGCCTCCTCTCGGTCTTTGCGATCAACGTAACTGCAGCGCAATCGGCGCCTGCTATCCACACGGCTAGAGTACAGACCCCACCAGCTCCTCCGCGTGAAGCGCCAGCCACTGCAAGGGTCGCTCGAGATCGCGCGTGATGAACCAGACTCTCCTGTCCGCCGGCACCTTTGCTGATCCTTCCAGCCGCATCGCCAGCCACCTTGCGGCAAGAGCCAGCGGGATAGCGTGGGCTTCAACCGGGGTGACCGGCGACACCTGGCGGTAGGCTTGCAGGAACAAGCGCGCCCTGTCGAGATCAGGTTCAGCTGCATCGGTCAAGGACTCGATGCGCGAATCGTCCAGCGGGCCGGAGCGCGGGGTGGCGAAGAAGTAGACGGCATCGGCGAGATCCCTGCTCCGGGTGTGCTCACACGCCCAGTCGAGATCGAAAATGCCGGCCACCTTCCCGGAATCCGCGTACAAGAGGTTCCCTGGGTGGTAATCGCCGTGGATGAGCCAGCGCGGCAGGGCCTGGTAAGCGGCCGCACTGTAGGCCTCAACCAGTCGACCTGCCTGTTCCACCGCATAGCGCATCGCCGGCTCGCCGGATGCGATCTGCTCGAACGCGGCCAGTATCAGCTCGGTGTCGTCAAGCCGGTCACTGCCGCCGACCGCCGAAGCGGCGATCGCGAACTGCGCGGGGGAAGGGCTGTAGCTGCCCCTCGCGGGGTAGCCGGCGGCGGCCTGGTGGAAACCGGCCAGCGCAAGCGCCGTCTCGGTCAGCTCAGTGAGACTACCGCCAAAGCGTCGGCCCTCGATGAACGGGTAGAGTTCGAAGGCACGGCCATTCACGCCGACCCAGGTCTCACCGGACCGGGTCGGGATCGGCACGGCAGTCGGCACGCCCCGCGCGAGCAGGTGGCGGCGGAGCCCGTGGTCGAACTCCATGGCCTTTGGTGAACTCGTGCGCGGCCCCCGACATCGGAGGAAGTAGCGGCCCGCACCTGTGGTGACTCGCCAGCACTTGCCGGCCGTACCCCCAGCCGGTCCGACCTCGGTGACCTCCCCGATCTGATAGCTGGCAAGAACTTGGGGCAACTGTAGCATCAGACCATCCTTCGACGCGAGCACACGAAGGCTCGCGTCGCCCGACGGACTGCATTTCGGTCGCTTGCATACACGCCCCTTCTCGCTTGCCGAGAGCCAGACACGTGCCTGCCTGTCTGGGGCCGCAGGGGAAGAGTTGCGGGCTGCCGAAGACGGCCCGCGGCGGGGCAGCGCAGAGCCCAGCGGGCCCTGCCAGAATGCGATGCTGAGGTGCAGGTTGAGTCCATGACCCCATCCCTCACCCGACTGATTCGGTGTTCCCGCTGGTGCCTTCTAGGTGGCCGATCAGCGGCCGCCAACTGGCTGTGCCTCTGGCTCGTTGCCGCAGCCTTCGTGCTATGTACTGAGGTGAAAGGGGACGCTGCGAAGATGTCGCCGCTTAGCTACCAGGCATTCCCACAGACCGGCCTTGCATGGCAGCCATGCTCGCCACGCGCTGAGATTCAGCCCGACTGCTCCATCGATCCTCAGGTATCCCGAAGTGGGAGCGATGGCTCTTTGCGGATTGACTGTCGGGAGGGGGTGCAGTACGGCGGATGGACGCTCACGGCAGATGGCATTCAGCCCGGGGCTTGGCACCGATTCGACGCTTACTATCGCGCAACACAAGTGATGGAGGAGCGCCGCACGGTGGTCGCTCGTCTGGACTGGCGCACGCAAGGCGGCGAGCGGGCCGGCCAGCCTGATTACGTCTACCATGTTGAGGAGGCAGGCGGAGGTTGGAAGCACGTGTGGGCGGTCGTTCCGGCACCGAGCGATGCCGCAAAGGTTCGGATGGAGCTGCTCTTCGGATGGAGTCCTGGAGGCAGCGTATGGTGGGATGAGGTAAGCTTTCGGCAGGTCGACGCTCCAGCTCCCCGGCGGGTGAAGGTGGCCACGATCCATCACCGACCTGAGGGCAATAAGTCAACTCGGGAGAACACAGAGGAGTTCGGCGCGTGGATCGACCGGGCGGCCCGCCAGAGCCCGGACATCATCTGCCTGCCAGAGGGCATGACTATGGTGGGCACGGCTCTGTCCTATGCCGAGGCGGCCGAGCCCATCCCCGGACCGACTTCGGAGCGGCTGGGCGAATACGCCAGGAAGCACAACTGCTATCTCGTGGCCTGCTACAACGAGCGCGACGGGAGCGGCGTGTACAACACCGCCATCCTGCTCGACCGCAAGGGGCAGCTCGTTGGCAAGTACCGGAAGCTGTACGTGCCGCGGGAGGAGATCGAAGGCGGAGTCACCCCGGGCGAGGACGCCCCTGTCTTCGAGACCGACTTCGGCACCATCGGCATGATGATCTGCTGGGACGTGCAGTATGTAGAGCCAACGCAGAAGATGGCGCTGAAGGGAGCGGAGATCATCTTCCTCCCGATCTGGGGCGGCAACGAGACCCTGATGAAGGCGCGAGCGATCGAGAACCAGGTGTATATCGTCAGTTGCGGATATGACGCGCCGAGCTGGGTGATAGATCGTGAAGGAAAGGTAGCGGCGGACGCGGCCGAAGCGGGTGGGGGCAAGGACGGCATCGCCGTCGTCGAGATCGACCTGAACAGGCGGGGCACGGACCCATGGCTGGGCGACGTGCGCTCCCGGTTCATGAAGGAGCACCGCGACGATCTGCGCTGAGCCGCCTGGCCCGGGGTGCGGCGTCCCGGCGGCGGTGTGGGTCTGGAAATTGTGAGCGGGTGGATTCACCCGCGGTCAAGGAGCGAGGCGATGACTGGCGAGTTCGTGCGAGCAACCTGGATGCAGGACCGGCCGGGGCGCGACTGGCAGGCAATCATGGCCAATCTCAGCAAGCACGGGTTCACGAAGATCTTCCCGTGCATGAGCACCGGCGGCACGGCGATGTATGAGAGCGAGGTGCTCCCCTGGGTAGCGCCCAAGTGGCGGGGTGAGCAGGCGGAGCTGCCGCGGCGAGATGAGCTGGCCCTGTGTCTGAAGGCCGCTCGAGACCACGGGATTGAGGTGCATGCGTGGCGGATCAATTGGGCGATGTGGCGCGCACCTCAGGAACGACTGGAGGAGTATGTTCGAGACGGCCGAGTACAGGTGGATCCAGAGGGTAAGCCCGCGCCTGAGGCCGGCCAGGGCTGCCACTGGATGTGCCCCTCGGATGAGCGCAACCGAGAGATCGAGAAGCGGGCGATGCTGGAGATGATCTCGCGGTACGATGTCGATGGCGTTCACTTCGACTACATGCGCTTTCCTAACCGGCAGTTCTGCTTCTGCCCCCGCTGCAAGGCCCAGTTCGAGGCGAAGGCAGGCGCCAGGAACGTCAACTACCCCGAGGAGGTCCTGGGAACCGGTTGGCATGACAAAGGCCCGTGGGTGCTGGCCTGGGCCGATTTCCGCCGTGATCTGATCTCATCTCTGGTGAAGGAGATCGCGGAGGAAGCGCGCCGCCTCAAACCCTCGGCGAAGGTTTCGCTGGCCTCCTGGGGCAGCACCTGGGGGGCTCTGCGTGATGTCGCCCAGAACTGGTTTCAGTGGGTGGAGCAGGGGTGGCTGGACCTGATCTGCCCGATGGACTACAACTCCGACGTGACGTGCGTGCGTCGAGCGGTGCAGCAGCAAGTGGGATTCGCGGCCGGTAAGGCCCCGGTGTATGCCGGGCTCGGCGCCTTCCTGCTGCCTTCTCCCAGAGAGCTGGCGGAACAGGTCAGGGCCGCGCGAGAGGTGGGCGCGTCGGGGTTCTGCACCTTCACCTATGACACCCCCGGCTTCGACGCCTGGCTGCCGGAGCTGGTGAAGCTGATCTGAGCGCGGCCAGGGCCAGTCTCAGACACGGGTGACGGCCGGCTCGCATGCGACCAGTCACCAGGAGCAACGCCCGCGGCCGACCCCGGCCCCGCCGCGAGCATCCCGACTGCCAGCACTATCAGGAACAGCCTTCACGACGTGGGGTTGCGCGAGACGCGCAGTCGCACGTGGGCTGCTAGACTCTGGCCACCAAGTCGTAGGGCTGCGCGTCGATCACAGTGGTCGAGACGAACTGGCCAGGACGTAAGCGCCGACGGGCCTTGACCAGCACCGAACCGTCGATCTCGGGCGCATCGCGGAAGCTGCGGCCGATCCACTGGTCCCTGCCCTGGCCATGTGATTCAATGAGCACCTCGATCTGCCGACCCAGCCACCTTCGGTTCCGAGCGAGCGATATCGCCTGCTGGCTCGTCATCAGCCGATGGTAGCGCTCCTGCGCCACATCCTGCGGCACTTGGTCGGGCATATCGGCGGCGGGAGTGCCAGGCTCGCGGGAATAGGGGAAAGCGCCGGCGCGGTCGAGCTGGGCCGCTTCGAGGAACTCGAGCAGATGCTCGAAGGCCTCCTCGCTTTCACCAGGGAAGCCGACGAGGAAGGTGCTGCGGATGGCTATGTCCGGCATCGCGGACCGAAGATCGGCCACGAGCTTCAGGAATTCGTCGGCGTCGCCAGGCCTCCCCATCTGCCTGAGCACTTCGCGGTCGGCATGCTGAAGCGGCACGTCGATGTACTTGCATATCGTCGGTCGGGTGGCCATCACCTCGATCAGACGGGGGGTGACGCGACTCGGGAAGCTGTAGAGCAGGCGGATCCACCGTAGGCCGTCGACATTGGCGAGCGCCGCGAGCAGGTCGGCAATGTCGGGCCCCTGGATGTCCCTACCATAGGCGGTGACATCCTGGGCGATCAGGTTCACCTCTTTGACGCCATCATCTGCCAGTTGCCTCGCTTCGGTGACGACGGATGCGAGTGACCGGCTGCGATAGGGCCCGCGAATCCGCGGGATGATGCAGAACCGGCAGCGATGGTCGCAGCCCTCGGCGATCTTCAGGTAGGCGGTCCAAAGCGGGGTGGCGCGGAGGCGGGGAGTGGAGCCATCGAACAGGTAGAGGGGCGGAGAAGGGGTGCGCCCGGCGGCGCTGCCCGACAGGGCCGAGTTCGCGATAGAGACGATGTCTCCAACATCGCCGGGCCCCATGAGGGCATCGATCTCAGGGAACTGCTCGCGGAGCAGCGCGGCGTCGCGCTCGGGCCAGCACCCGGCGCAGATGAGCGCCCCAATCTCGCCGGAGCGGCGCAGCTCGGCCGCCTTCTCAAGCTCCTCCGCCGACTCGTCGCGGGCGGCGCCGATGAAGCAGCAGGTGTTCACGATCAGCAGGTCGGCCTGCTTCACATCGCCGGTGATCGTGAACCCGGCCGCTCGGAGTAGCCCGAGCATGACCTCGGTGTCAACCAGGTTCTTGGGGCAGCCCAGGGAGATGATACCGACAGCGTGCACCGGGCCGGAGCAAGACATCAGCTAAGGCCCAGCAGGCTGTCGAGCAGTTCCAGGTTCAGATGGCTCTCGAACTCACCCAGCGCGTGGTCGATCTTCTTGGACTCACGCAAGCGCAGCCTGCCCAGGAGCTGTTCGATGACCGACACCGTCGTGAGCGTATCCTCGCGCACCAGTACGACGGGGATAGCCAGATCGTGGGCGCGTCCCAGCACGGCCGGGTTCGGCTCGAACCCGCCGGTGAGGATCAGACAGCGGGTCGGCGTTTCCAGGGCGGCGAGCTGAACGTCGCTCCGGTCGCCCCCGGTGATCACGCACTTGCGGGGCGTCTGGCGGAAGTAGCGCAGCGCCGAGTCCACGCTCATGGCGCCGACTACGAAGTTCTCGATCAACTCGTCCGCAGCGTTGGAGCCGACCAGCATTTCGCCGCCGATGGCCTTGGTGAGCTCCTGGACGCTGACCGAGCGCAGCACCGGGTCGTCGGGGAGCACGCCGAGGACGGTGACGCCGAGCCGGTCGAGGCAGGGGACGATCTCGCGCTCCACGCTCTCCCGCTGGCGCGCGGGGACGCGGTTCAGTGCGACTCCCAGAAACCGTGAGCCGGCAGCGCGCCGAGCCGCGACGATGCTGTCGACGTCGAGATAGGATTCGCAGCGAGCGACGAGGAGGATCTTCGCACCCAGCATCTCCGACACGACGGGGCCAGCCAGCCCGAGGGCGGCGCCCCGGCTCAGGAAGGAGCCCGAGCCTCCGACCAGCACCACGTCCTTCCTGTCGGAGGCCGCGGCATACCCCTCCATGATCTGCCCGCAGGCGGCCTCTTCGTCGAGCGGACAGGCCTGACGCCCCAGCATGATTGGGCACAACTGAGCGGGGGGGGTATCGAGGTCCAGCTCTCGGGCTACGAACCCCGCGTCTTCGTCGGAGGCTTCCCGCTCTGCGCTGTCAGACACCACGCCGAGCGGTTTGAAGTACCCAACGCGCAGCCCCTTGCGTTGCCAGTGCTTGCCGAGGGTAACGCAGGTGAGCGTCTTGCCCAGATAAGGTTCGGTGGAAGCCACGTAGAGCGCGATCATGAGAGCCTCCTACTGCGACTGTTCGGTGATAGTGATGCGCGCGTCTACGGCCACCGCGCCTTGGCCGGGCTCCCCGACCTTCAGGGGGTTCACATCCATCTCGACGATCTCGGGGAAATCGGTGACGAGCTGTGACAGGGTCAGCAGGGAGGTGACGATCGCCTCCAGGTCACAGGGGCGCTCTCCCCGCGCGCCGCGCAGGAGGGGCGCGGAGCGGATCTCGTCGATCATCATCCGCGCGTGCCGCCGCCCAAACGGCGCCACGCGGAAGCTGACGTCCTTCAGCACTTCCACATAGATGCCACCGAGCCCGAACATCACCAATGGCCCAAACTGGGGATCGCGCGTGCTTCCCAGGATCACCTCTCGCCCGGTTTGCACCATTTCTTGAACAGAGACGCCTCGCAGGTCGGCGTTCGGCGCATAGCGACGGATGCGGAGCATCATCAGCTCGAACGCATCCATCGCTTCCTGCCGTCCGCGAATCCCGACTCGCACGCCACCGAGATCCGATTTGTGCAGGATATCCGGCGAGACGATCTTCATCACGACCGGGTAGCCGATCTCGTCGGCGAACCGAGCAGCCTCCTCCGCGTTCTGTGCCACACGGCTCTTAGGCATGTGCACGCCGTAGGCCTGCACGACTTCTCGTGCCTCTATCTCGCCCAGATTCACGCGCCCTTCCGCGCGGGCGCTCCGGAAAATGGCCTTCACCGCCTCGATGTCAGCCTCGAACCTCTCGATGGGGTCCTCCGGCTCCTCTCGCCACTCCCGATAGCGTACCATGGTGGCCAGCGCCTGCACTGCGCGCTCGGGGTAGGGGTAGTTGGGGATCCGGTGGCCGCCCAACAGGTCGATGGCGCCCGTCATGGCGCCGCCGCCCATGAAGCAAGCCAGCATCGGTTTCTGGTACTTGGCGGCGGCGGCGGCCAGCCCCTCTGCTGTCTCGTAGGGCTGAGTGGAGGTCTGCGGGGTGAGGACGGCGAGCGCGGCGTCGACGTTGGGGTCTGCCAGCACCGTCTCGGCAGTGAAATTGTAGCGATCGGCGCCGGCATCGCCGAGGCAGTCGACCGGGTTGTGGAAGTTGGAGGCGGGAGGGAGCTTGGTGCGCAGCTTCGCCACAGTATCCGCGCCGATCGGGGCCAGCTCCAGGCCGGCGGTCTCCACGGCGTCGGTGGCCATGATGCCCGGGCCGCCGGCATTGGTGAGAATCGCCACCCGCCGACTCCTCGGGATCTCCTGATAGGCGAAGGCGACGGCAAGATCGAAAAGCTCTTCCACCGAGTGGGCGCGGATGACGCCGCACTGCTTGAAAGCGGCCGTGTATGCCTCACCGGATCCAGCTAAGCTGCCGGTGTGGGAAGAGACCGCGCGGGCGCCGGCCTGCGTGTTTCCTGACTTCACCACTATCACAGGCTTCTTCTGTGACACTTCCTTGGCGACTCGCATGAACTCGGGGCCGTTGGGCAACCCCTCCATATAGGCGACAATGACCCGTGTCTCGGGGTCATCCTCCCAGGCGCGAAGGAGGTCCACTACGCCGACGTCCACGCCGTTGCCAAAGCTGACGAACTTCGAGTAGCCGATGCCGTTCTGGACCGACCAGTCGAGGATGGCCGTTGCCAGCGCACCCGACTGCGACATCAGCGCGAGCGAACCCGCTTTTGGGAAGACAGGAGCGAAGG
>Ga0315284_10010088_pt1 | contig 13448 bp, 9 predicted proteins | sample YL17G09_16_MG_FD_203696 | JGI IMG/M metagenome (GOLD analysis project Ga0315284, IMG submission 203696) | Sediment microbial communities from Yellowstone Lake, YNP, Wyoming, USA - YL17G09_16 | ecosystem: Environmental > Aquatic > Freshwater > Lake > Sediment | place: USA: Wyoming | collected...
AACAGAGGGGTATCTTTCAAGTTAACCAGGCAAGTTCTGGTGGTGTGGGTAGAATGCATACTCAACCAGGCATTGAAAATGCTCTCGGATAAAGAGAACCTTTACAATAAGTAGGTGGTTAAAGGGGCGAAATGCACGGTAATTAAATTTGTATAAATATATAATTATATAAAATGTATATAATTATATTGTTACCAACATTTATTTTTTATTTAGCAAATAAAAATAAAATAAAATATGAAAGATAATTCATTACAAAATATTGAAAACTATAAAAAGGATTCAGGTGATGCAGTGGTTTCATACAACGAAATGGATATATACATGAAATATGTGAATGTAATTAATCAATATTTATTATTTGGAATTGAAACCATAAAAAATAAAAATTCAGAATATTTAAAATATATTTTGATAAAGGGGCTATTTACAATTTCACATGTTTTTAAAATGTTATTATTATTCACTCAAAATTTGGATTTAACGTATTATCATTGTCAAAAGTCATATTCTTATTACATTGAGTTTATTGGACAAATTGGAGATGATGCCGTAACATATTTGCAATTGAATTCCAAAGATGCCGCACTTTTCGTTTATAAAAAGACAATATTTGACATTAACCAAGAATATAAAAAAAATTATTATGAAACAAAAACTGAGGAAATAAAAAACAATATTGTTTCAATGCTAATAGAAATGTACAATAAAATAATTGAAACCGAATTAACGCAGTTGACGCCTGAACAACTTCAATCAAAAAATGGAACGACAATCAGTAAGATTCACACCAACGTTGCAAACGTAAATGACAAGTTATATAAACTGTACTATTCATCGCAACCATACACACAGTCCGCACAGTCCGCACAGTCCGCACAATCAAACAGTGGAACTCATGCAGACAATGGTGAATTGCTATATAATAAATTAAAGTATATAAAACAATTTTGTGATGTTATTATTTCGAGAAAAAATACACACGCACATGGCAGTGAAACAACAACTGATTATCATTGTGAAAATTATAAAGACTATATTAAAATAATCGAGTATTTTATCAAAAAAATCAGGAAGTTGGGACCGATTGATGCGAGTCGACTCGAATCACTCAATTCATTATTTATAATAAAGTATTTTTCACACGAGTTTGAAGAGAGAATAAAAATGTGCAATGCATTAAAATTCATAAATTGGATTTTTTTGGTACAACGCGATTAAAAAAATAACATTATTAGTCATTTATTTGTGTAATAATGTTATGTTACAACTTTAACAAGTATTTACAATTGTATTTATATTATTTATATTGTTGACAATAATTCTCGTTCTCAATTTAGGAACATGTTTTTTGACAGCATCTTCGTGGTTAATAATATGAGAACCCACATTTGAAAATTCGACGCGCAATAATTCTTTGATGAACGCGTAAATGTCGTGTAAAACGTAGTCTTCGCATTTCCCAACAATGAGAACGCTTCCAGTTCGAAATACCATGAATGATATTTCAATATATTTTTTTGAATCGTCATCGCATTCTAACTGTAACTTTGTTTCTAACTTTGTTGTTACAATTGTGGATGAAGGTGAAGGTGCAGGTGCAGGCGCAGGCGCAGGCGCAGGCGTGGGCTGTTGTCCAGTTTGAACAACCAAATTCATTTCATCGACGCAGTAGAAGAATTTACATTGAATTCCCGGATATGAACAAGAATCGTAATTGCTATTAATTCGGTATTTGTATTTAAGAATTTCGTACAATTTATCGCGATCAATAAAGTAACCACAATTAAAGTTGGAATTAATCAAAACAGTTTCGCATTTGTTTCTTTGATAGTCAACGTGTTCTCCAATAATATTTTTTAGCATACTTATTAGAATGTCAATCACGTTTTGAAGTGACGCATCATTTTGTATTCCCGGAACTTCCAACTTTCCCGTGTTGAAAACTTTAATGTGCATTTCTTTAAATGTGCGCGCATCTGGCGGAGACATTTCGTCTTCGACTCTCATTATCAGAACAAAGCAATTGAAAAATGCGCGTTTTTTTTTACACCTGCAGTTTAATATATCCTTTTTACAAAGACCAATATTTATTTTCCGCTGGTCTTTGAATTTTATTCTTCCATCAGGATTATCAATGTGTTCGATAATTTGTGTTTCAACAAATCCTGTTTTTTTATCAGCTTCATTTTTTACACATGCCTCAATTTCAGCAAGTTCCTCTTTTGTTATGGATGAAAATTTAATCTGTTTTTTTACAACTCCCTGACACTGGTTCGAATATGGCATAACCGGAATGTTCCAAAATACTTTTTTGATGTCAATTTCAGTATTTAAATAGGATATTTTAGTTTTTGTTGAAATGTATATGGGCGAACATACTGGAATTTCTTCAGGTTTGCAATGCTGGTGCTCACTTTGGTTCTGCGGATGAGCTCCGGCGTTGTCATCGTCGTCATTGTTGCCGCCATCTGTGTTTGAACTTGAATCGAGTTGAGATGATTGATTTTGTTTTTGATTAAGTTCTTGTCCATTGTTTTCATTGTTTCCATTGTCATAATTATTATGATTATTTTTTTCCCCATTATTGATTGAAGCATTAGCGTTTGAATTGTTTTCCGTCGCCAATTCCCAGTTTTCTCCTCGAAACATCAAAAAATCGTTCCATTCGTCATCAATGTTACTAGTAGGATACAATGATTTAGATTTTTGTGTTTTTGTTTTTCCGGTAGTGCTAGTGCTACCGCTGCCGTCTTTATTATTTTGTCGCTGCTGCTGTTGTTGCTGTTGCTGTTGCTGTTGTTGTTGGATTTTCATTTAAAGGGTTAAACAAAAGTAATGTTGATTACTTATTTACAAACCAATGTTTCTAAGTATATTGCTTGATATTATTTAATCAATTTTTATTTTATTATTATTAATAATTTTATTAGTAATAATATTTCATCATGTATGCGCAATTATGCGCAATAATATTATTAATAAATAAATATTTAAAAAGAGTTTTTATATAATATATATAACATATATATAACATATTAATTTATTCAATGTTTTTCAACAAGTTTTTTAATCCAACGAATGATGAAGAAGTCGTCATTTCAAATGATGTTCATCAACAGGAAGAAGTTGTTGCTGATGTTGTTACTGTTCAACAGGAAGAAGTCGTTGCCGTTGCCGATGCCGATGCCGGCGCACAACCAAAGCAACAACCATACAAATACGACGCTCAGTTTTATTTTGATGAGGCATTATACGAGAAAGCTTATGCGCTAGCGCAATCGGTACAGGCACAATCGCAAAAGGCATTAGCGGAAGAAAAGGTATTAGCGGAAGAAAAGGCACTAGTGGCGGAATTAGAAGCTACGAAGATCCAAGCAAGCGACGCTTGGTTTAGTGTTGTAAAGAGTAACAAAAATAAAAATAAATACCTCTATCCTTATGGTGTAGAACCTCCAATGTCCACAATGCCCATTTTATTTATTGAGGAGTTTGTTCCGCCTCAAACATGGTCTCAATACACCACGACCGATTGGCGAGCATACATTTTTTATGATGCAACTAGCAAATGCTATGTTTTGAATGGAACCCGCAGGCGCAGCGGCGAATCAAAAACGGCTCATCCCGATATTCACATGACATTCGCGTCGAAAAGCTCGCTAGCATTTTATTTGCGAAAATCCATGTGTGCGCGGCGACATTATTTGAGCATTACAATGTATTCCATTTCTCGCAACGTGCTTCATATTCTTTCAACGCCCAACGCCATTCCGAATTTTCATAGCATTCACAACTGCCGGTCTAAATTCCGGTCAGAACTTTTCGGATATGACAACTGTCACCCTTCTACGCGCGAGCTCAAATCGTATTTGAAAGTTTTGCACGACATAACAGATGGCATTATGTTCAAGAATGGTATATAAAAAGAACGTTTTACAAATAATAATGGATAACTATATATTCGCTAAAAAATAGATAATAAAAAAAATTAAATTGCCAATTTAATAAATTCATCAATATTCTTATTGCATAAGAATGGTGTAAATTTATTTATTTTTTCATCATCCCAAAACCACCATTTTATTTCTAATAATTTTTCAATTTGTTCTGTTGTGAATCTGTATTTTATTAATTTAGAGGGATTTCCTCCTATTAAACTATATGGTTCTGCATTTTTTACAACATGACTATTATTTGCTATTACGACTCCATCGCCAATTGTTACACCTGACATAATTGTTACATTAGATCCAATCCATACATCATTACCTATAATTACATCTCCTTTTGTTGATGGATGACCTATACCATCAAATTCGGTAAATTTATCTTGATTTATATGACCAAATGGATATGTTGTAATCCAATCTGTTCTATGATTTCCTCCTAAATATATATTTACATTTTGTGCAATTGAACAAAAATTTCCAACCACTAATTTTGCTTTGTCGTTATTCCAAATAATATTAACCATACCATAAGAATATTTACCATAAGACATTTTAATATATAATATTTTGTATTATATATTTCAAGTAAATATTATCTATATTCTTTTTATTTTTATTATTTGATGATTGGGGGTAGCGGACGGTATGAAACTTTACGAACCCCCAAAGAAAAGAAGGGGGCGTTGACGAGGGGTATGTTATATACGGTTGGATGATTAATTACTTCGTCATAGAGCATTTTACACTAATACCACCAAAGTATGACGCAATGCTGGTGGTGTCTAAACGTAGTCCTATGTATTGAGTGAATGCTCTTATATAAAAAATGATGGTGTCTGATGGGTTCAAAGTAGCGACGTTTAATAATCCATTAATTACTACGTGTGTTTGGAATGAAACTGGGTCTGGTAGTCCTCTCTGGGTGACTTGTGTTGCTGGGATTTGTATTAAATTACTTTCGGCGTAGAAGGCGTTGTTGTTGGAGAAGGGTAGGAGGACGACACCACCGTTTATGGTATATAATGCTTCGTAATATACCGAGAGCGGTGCTCCACCTCCACTGTTGTTCATCGTTATATTAGTAGGGACTACTGGAGTACTACCATTAAAAATCTGGGAACTTCCTATTATTGCCGAATAATAGAACTCGCATAGAACGTTTGTGGATAGACCTAATGCTGCTGCTGTTACTGGGTCGTATATTTGAGAGACAGTACAGTTTAAACCCCCACCCGTTAGTTCGCCGACTGGGGATGATAAAGCAACGATAGGGTCTAATGTCTGTGGGGCGATGATATTCCTATAAAAGGGAACACCCGCTGCCCCCCCTGCCCCCCCTCCAATACCGGCTCCATCTCCATAGGTTATTTCAGAAGTTGTTGGGTTATAAAGTAGAAAGTTTGTCGGTGTTGGCGGTGCGAGAACGATGGGACCGCTATCATAGATAGGGGCGACGTATAACGAGGGGGTTGGTGCTGAAAGTGACGATCCGGTAGCATTTAAAACGATTGAATTAGCGATTTGATTGTTGTCTCCTGCGAGACTACCAATGGCAATAGAACTACTACCTTGACCCGTACAACCGGCTTGAAAACCTATTGCAATTGCACTTTCGCCTTGACCCGCATTACCGGCGTAATAACCAATGGCAACTGCGTCATTATTTTGATAATTTTCACCGGCAGAAACACCAATTGCAACTGCATAACCAATAAGACCTCCTTGACCTGTTCGACCGGCTTTAGAACCAATGGCAATAGAACCATCATGTTGATCATACTGACCGGCTTCACGACCCATTGCAATACAAAGAGGATTTTGACTTGATTCACCAGCGTTAGCACCAATGGAAACAGAACCATCACCTTGACCCGCAGAACCAGCTTGAATACCAATGGCAACAGAACTAAGTCCTTGACCCGTATAACCGGCTTGATAACCAATGGCGACAGAACCGTCATTTGGACCCGTAGAACCAGGTCCGGCACCAGCTTGATAACCAATGGTAACAGAACTATTACCTTGACCCATATAACCGGCTTGATAACCAATGGCAACTGCGTTATGACCATCACCCTCAATTTTTATGGTTGAAGCAAGAAGTAAAGTTCCGGTAACTGTATTTACAGAAAAAGGAGATGTCGTACTGATATTCAATGGCACATTACTACCAGCACCAACTGCAAAAACAGGATAATAATCAGCACTGGGATTTGCATCAATTATTGTTGAAGTTGATGGTCCTGTTGGTCCTGTTGGTCCTGTTGGTCCCGTTGGTCCGTTCGGAGGACCTGTTGGTCCAGTCGAACCAGTCGAACCAGTTGAACCGGTCGAACCAGTCGAACCAGTCGAACCAGTAGGTCCAGTTGGTCCAGTTGGTCCGTTTGGAGGACCCGTTGGTCCAGTCGAACCAGTACGACCAGTACGACCGGTTGGTCCAGTCGAACCAGTTGGTCCGGTTGGTCCTGTCGGACCCCAAATTGTAGATGATTTAATTGCTGACCACTGACCATCTCCTACGCTAGTTTTTGCACGAATCCTGAAAAAATATTGTGTAACAGGTGCAAGACCATACGCAGTGTAAGATGTTACACTTGCCGGAATATTTGCAGAAGTATAAGGCAATGTGGGGTTTGAACACGGAACCCATGTGTTTGAACACATGTCGTAGTCACACGAATTCTGCTGCAACTCATATGAAATAATCGGATAATTTGCAGTGGAATACGCCTGTGACCATTTTATTGTTGCCTGAGTTGTCGTTGACATTTTATTTTATAAAAATTAGTCGGTAGATTATAAAAGTATTAATTTTAAATATACTTATATATTCTTAAATACCTATACATTTAAATACATTATAATAGATAATATTTTTGATAAAAAAAATTATACATTCGCATAAGTTAGAGAAGTGTTGTTGTCCTAAATATATCATCTATATTATGTTATGTGAATGCTAAACCTGGTGCCAACGACTCTGTAACAATCCAGTTTATTCCACTTGCAATGAAATATTGTGATGTATTTCCGTTTAATGTAGCAGTTTGAAGGGGAACAATTGAATTGACCTTGAAACATGATGGACTGGGGATTGTAAACGCTACTTGTGGTATGGTAGTTAATTGTATAAACTCGTATCTATTTTCGGACATTTGGACGAAAGCGTTAGGAGGACCACCTGCGAGGGCAAATAATGAAACAGGGTCATTAGTTGTTCGTGTTGCGACTTGAGACCCCATAATAGTCCAGTTTTGTGATGTGTAGATGGCGCTATTTCTATAACATTTAACAGAATTACCCACCCCAGAATATACTAACACAATATCATATATTGCCGTTGGTGCTGCTATTGGAGCGACTACTAAAGTACAACTGGTGATAGAGGGGTAAGCCGGGTCTGTAACTAATTCTCCAGATGCGATGGGAATGGTTGTTGCGTATTGTTGAAATGTTCCGCCATCTACAAAAATAATGCCTGGCGAACCTGGTGGAGAAATACCACAATTACCCGAAGCAATTAGAAATCCCGATGTTATAAAAGACAACGTTATGTAGTTAACACTTCCCGACAATACATTTGTAGGCGTAGTCCAATTATATGAATTATAACCTACCCAGCGAGCAAGATAGGGTGTGCCTGGTGATGATGCTACTGGTGGAAACCCGCATTGTGTAAATTCGCCCCCTATCCAAATCACATTATCAATTCCCACCGCTCCAACAAAAACGCTCGTATATATCTTTCCATTTGTTCCCAACGCTAAAGTTGTAAGACTCCCTATATCCATCCAATCTGGCGGTGCTGAGGTGTTTGGAAAATCAATAGACGCTATATTATATATGGTTAGACTTGCGCTTGACGGCAATGCATAGGAGTCGAAATCTCCGAAAAAGTAATATTGACCACTTCCCGCCCAAGTTCCGTGTGAATAAATTATTCCATTGACGCCGAAATAATTCGTTGTTATCTGTGAGGTAATATTCGCACCTGAGATAGAAAAATAAGCGACGCTCCCTGCTTGTAAGATATTTGTTGGAGTGAAAGGAGGATTTACATAGTTGCCAATGGTGTCCCAGTTGCCATAAATAAAAACACCAGCTATTCCAACACTATTTTCAAAAATGCCATATATTTCAGGGGGGGAAAAATCGTAATCATTCCATAACGCAAATGATGATGTAGAATTAATCTCCACGATGATACAGGGAGCACTATTAATCCCATCAGTTGTTATACTACCATAAAAAAAACGAAATATTGTTCCATTTGATGATGTAAATGCCGGCAGTAACCCGATAATCAAATTAGGGGGAGTGACAGGAGGGGCGGTTAATTGCCAATACTCAAGAATGGGTTCTTCCGCAACAAGCAACATTTCTTCATTCACAGATGTTGGGGCGGCTATCGCAACAGGAGTAAATCTATTGTTGTTTCTATAGATGACAGTGTTTGATAGAGGGGGTGCAGTCGGTCCTGTAAATCCGGTCGGACCAGTCGGTCCTGTAAATCCGGTCGGACCAGTCGGTCCTGTAACAGTGCTTGGACTACCAGCCGGTCCTGTAAATCCTGTTGGTCCTGTAACAGTGCTTGGACTACCAGCCGGTCCCGTAAATCCAGTCGGTCCTGTAAATCCAGTCGGTCCCGAAACAGTGCTTGGACTACCAGTCGGTCCTGTTGGTCCAGTTGGTCCTGTAATAGTGCTTGGACTACCAGTCGGTCCTGTTGGTCCAGTCGGTCCCGGAACAGTGCTTGGACTACCAGTCGGTCCAGTTGGTCCAGTTGGTCCACTCAAACCGGTTGGTCCTGTTGGTCCAGTTGAACCAGTTGGTCCGTTCGAAGGACCCGTTGGTCCAGTCAAACCAGTATTACCGGTTGGTCCTGTTGGTCCACTCGAACCACTCGAACCCGTTGGTCCAGTTGGTCCAGTTGAACCACTCGAACCACTTGAACCCGTCGGACCAGTTGGTCCGGTTGGTCCGTTCGGAGGACCCGTTGGTCCAGTCGAACCAGTTGGTCCAGTTAAACCAGTTGAACCGGTTGAGCCAGTTGAACCGGTTTGTCCCATAGGTCCCAAAATTGTAGATGATTTAATTGCCGACCACGTACCAGTTCCTAGACTAGTTTTTGCACGAATCCTAAAAAAATATTGTGTAGTAGGTGAAAGACCATATGCAGTGTAAGATGTTACACTTGCCGGAATATTTGCCGAAGTATAAGGCAATAACGGGTCAGGGTCGGAACATGGTTCCCATGCATTTGAACACATGTCGTCACAATAATTCTGTTGCAACTCATATGAAATAACCTGAGAACTTGGAGTGGAAAACGCCGCTAACCATTTTATTGTTGCCTGAGTTGTCGTTGACATTTATTTTATAAAATTAGTCGTAGTATTAATTTTAAATATATTCTTAAATACTTATATACATTATAATAGATAATATTTTTGATAAAATATTATTTATCATATCTCTTGATAGAGGAGAGCTAACACGCGTTTTTTGTGTCACGTTAATACTAAACCCGGCGCTAATCCTCCGCAACATATAAACTTTGTCCCATTGGACCCCCCTGCGATGAAAGATTGTGATGTATTCGCATTTAAAGTTGCGGTGCTATATGGATTAAGACTATTAAATAAGAAACCATTCGCTAATGTAAATTTAATCGGTGGTAGGGTGGTTAGTTGGTTAAAAAGATATTGGGTTGCGTTTTGCTGAACGAATAACACGGGTGATGGTGTTGCTGTTGCATTATAATATAAACTAATCGGGTTGGTGTTGATAGATTGGGTAGCAGGTCCCCCCACTAAAGTCCATTGTGTCAAAATATTAGATATATAAACAACAATAGGTTCATTTGTAGCTCCACTGATAGCTATAATGTCGTTTTGACTCGTAGCGAGAGCAGGAGGATTATTTATTAAAGTGCCTGATGTTATTTTTCGACCAACATTAGGCGATACGAGTGATACTCCCGAGACACTTGGAACAGAACCTTGTGTAATAACAAGACTTGAGACATTAATATAAACAACACGAGAACCGGAAGCACCCGCGTCGTTTGGATTTCCATAAGCGATTAGTTGCGTTCCATCCACCGTTGATAACTTCATATCAATAATCAAACCAATTATACCAGAGATACTACTATAATTTAGCACCGGCGTTGTGAGGTCATACTTAAAAATAAAAGGAACATTAAAGGTAGGCGGGGTTCCTATTGTTGTAAAATCTCCGCCAACAAATAGATTAGTGTTATTGTAAATGACTAAAGCATTAACAGGTCCGTTTGTTCCTAAATTAGTTGGAACCGACCATTGCCCTATAGTGGCACTAAATATTTGGACAAAGTAAGCACACACTATATTATGAGGCGTTGTTGTTAGCGTGTCAAGAGCGTTAAAGCTTCCACCAAATACTATACCAGGATTTGCTACAGGTGGAACAGGCACAAAATCGTAAATAGTGGCGCCATCTGCATGACAGCGTATAGGACCACCAATAACTCCTTTTGACGCTCCGCTCCCCAATAATGGAAAAACAGCTGCATTATCGTATACCCCACTTGGATTAAAAGTAGCGATATCAAAAGGACGATATGGATTAGGAGTAGTATTCCCTGACGTCACGTAAGCGCCGATGTTGTCAAATCCGCCATACACCATAAGAACAGAGGGGACGGCAGCATCAAAAATACCATTCACTTCCGGAACGGCGCCTGTTTGATACCAAAAAGACCAAGTAGGCACACCATTAACATATGCGACTATTGCGGGTGTTTGGGTATTTGATACCTGAATAGTTGCCGAAAAAAAATTCCAAGTTGTACTCAAGTAGGAGGAGGTGTGTGGCGGTAAAATACCAGCATTACTAGTGGGAGGGTCCGCCTGACTCCAATACTGATATACAGATTCTTCTGCGACTAAAGTGATTTTTTCATTCACAGATGTTGGGGCGGCTACCGGTATCGGGATAGGATCAGAGCCATTGACGTTTCTGTATATGACGATATTTGATGGAGGAGGTGCCCCTGTCGGTCCTGTAAACCCAGTCGGTCCCGTAAATCCAGTCGGTCCTGTAAATCCAGTTGGTCCCGGAACAGTGCTTGTACTACCAGTCGGTCCTGTAAATCCAGTTGGTCCAGGAACAGTGCTTGCATTACCAGTTGGTCCTGTAAATCCAGTTGGTCCTGTAAATCCAGTCGGTCCAGGAACAGTGCTTGGACTACCAGTCGGTCCTGTTGGTCCAGTTGGTCCCGGAACAGTGCTTTGACTACCAGTTGGTCCTGTTGGTCCAGTCGGTCCCGGAACAATGCTTGGACTACCAGTCGGTCCAGTTGGTCCACTCGAACCACTCGAACCGGTTGGTCCAGTTGGTCCAGTTGAACCAGTTGGTCCGTTTGAAGGACCCGTTGGTCCAGTCGAACCAGTATTACCGGTTGGTCCGGTTGAACCACTCGAACCACTTGAACCCGTTGGTCCTGTAAATCCAGTCGGTCCACTCGAACCACTTGAACCCGTCGGTCCGGTTGGTCCGGTTGCTCCGTTCAGAGGACCCGTTGGTCCAGTTGAACCAGTCGAACCAGTCGAACCAGTTGAACCAGTTGAACCGGTCGAACCAGTTGGTCCTGTCGGACCCCAAATTGTAGATGATTTAATTGCTGACCACGGACCATTTCCTACGCTAGTTTTTGCACGAATCCTGAAAAAATATTGTGTAGCGGGCAAAAGATAGTATGCAGTAAAAGATGTTGCAGGATACAGAATGGTTTTGGAAGCAGTGGGGGAACCAGAAGAATCGAGACACGGATCCCATGTATTTGAACACATGTCGTCACAATAATTCTGTTGCAACTCATATGAAATAACCTGAGAACTTGGAGGGGAAAATGCCTGTAACCATTTTATTGTTGCCTGAGTTGTCGTTGACATTTTATAAACACTTATATATTCTTAAATACTTGTATATTTAATTATAATATTATATTATATAATTTACAGTTATTTTATTTATGAAATTGTGTAATAGTTTAATTCATTTATTTAATTAATTAAATTACTTTACAAATTAAATAAATGAAAAAAAAGTTTGAATCATTAATTAAATAAATTAAATAAATTAAATAAATTGATTTGACAACACCATTAAGCCGCCTATTATTGAAAGATTTTTTGTGAATGATATTACTTCTGACTTATTTGTTGGAAAATGAAATATTAAAATTGTCATTGCAGTAAACACTGCCAACCCAGTAGTTGCGACATATGCATACGGTTTATATTTTCCTGAAAAAAGTGAATACAATATAATCAAACTGCTCAATATCAATAAAGTAATAACTCCAATAATAACACAATTATAAAATAAATGAATATACTTGAATTGTTTATTATTAAAATAAGCTAAAAATAAAATGAAACATAATGAGAAACTTATTAAACTAAAAAGATAATTCTTATTATTTTCAGTCAACGTATTATTATTATTATAAATATTAAAATAAAAAAACAGAATAACCAAAAAAACAGACGCATAAAAAATAAAATCAAGGTGAATAGAATTTACTTTATCTTCTAAAAATTTAGTTGTATTTTCAAAGGTAATAATTTTATTTACTCCTCCAAGTAGAAAAATTAAAATTAAAAATAAAACATTCAATATGTTTACAAGATTATCCATTGAAAAAGAGAGATATATAACTATTATAAATATAAAAAATAAATAAAGAAATATTAAAACGAAAAGCGTGAATAACTCTATCTAGACATCTAGACATTTTCCCACACGATTTCAGGAGGGGTTGTCCATTCTGCATACGCCTTTGCTTTACTAGTTGGACGTTCCAATGCCAATAGTTGATGCAGTGCCTGAATTCGTCGGTCAATTGGTTTTACATTTTTTGTTTGACAAAGTTTTCGAGACAGTTGTTTGAGACGCCATTCAAATTGTAGAGCAGCCGACCAATCCGGAAATCCTTGAACGTGGCACACGCGACGCCAAGAGGATCCTTGTGCAACTTTCACGCTGGTTGCATGAGCGCCGCCAACCAACTCTTTATTGTGCTGTCTCAGTCGGTGGTCCAAATTTATGGTTGCGCCCACATAAGTGGACGCTTTATCACTAGATTCTAAAATGTACACGTAATATTTTTTATCGTTGGAAGGAAGAGGAAGAGGAGTTAATAAAGGATTTTGTTGTTTCTCATTATTACTATTATCATTATTGTCGCTTCTCTCGGTTATCATTATTATTTATTATTTTAGTTATTGTTTGTAGTGAGTTGTGTTTATGTTATGTTGAGACTTACTTATATTACTGTGTGAAGAAAAACATATAAATGTATAAAAAGTATACAAAAGTATAAAAAATTAGTAAAAAAATCAGATTATTTGTGTTTTTTAATAATAGATTACAAAACACAAATAAAATAATATATTTGAATGCAACAATTTATTACAATACTTATATTTTGCATTGTTCTTTTTTTATATT
>Ga0315284_10010089_pt1 | contig 13446 bp, 10 predicted proteins | sample YL17G09_16_MG_FD_203696 | JGI IMG/M metagenome (GOLD analysis project Ga0315284, IMG submission 203696) | Sediment microbial communities from Yellowstone Lake, YNP, Wyoming, USA - YL17G09_16 | ecosystem: Environmental > Aquatic > Freshwater > Lake > Sediment | place: USA: Wyoming | collected...
CCTCTCTTTTTTCGTACGGGAACGTGAGGCTATCTCTTTGAAATGAATGCCGTATTTCCCGTCTCATAACTCCCATATGGGACTTCATTCACAATGGAGACAAAGGGACAGACAAAGGCGCAGATTCCACATTCCACACAGAGATCGGTTAAAATCGCTGCTTTATCTTTCACCAGACCGATGATTCCTTCGGGGCAATCCCTAACACATATCCCACAACCCGTGCATTTGAAAACATCTACATGCGGTACCATAAGGTTCTCCTTTTTGATGGTATTGGGGATGGCCCGCCACAGGAGAGGAGGGCCATCCTTCATTTTTTATCTTTGGTTTAATGTTTGATCCGGTGATAAGTTTGATAGGGAAAGAAGTCGATCCTCATCCCCATCCTGTAAGCATCACGAATCGCCGCTGTCCCTCTTCGGACCTGGACAGCATCCCCGATCATATAAACATCCTTTGCATATTTACCATAGCCAACTTCTTTATTGGGAATGAGATTGGCGAGGACAACGGAATCCGCAGGGATGGTTGTCTCCTTCTTTTCCGGTCCTTCCACCACCACCTCTTTGTCCCGGATCTCCTTCACGGCGCTTAGGACCACCTGGACCACATTTCCCTCTTTCAGTTTTTTCATATATCTCCAGATATAGGAGGGATTGACATCCAGCCCAAATTTTTTGGGTTTATCCACCATGGTCACCGTATGCTTCCCTTTATCGATGATATAAAGGGCTGTTGAGATGGCAACTCCCGTACCTCCCACAATGACCACGTTCTGGCCAAGCTTTGCCTTTCCCTCCAGAACATCAAATAGAGAGACAACGTGTTTCTTGTCACTGCCGGGGATTGATTGATCAGGGGTGGCACCCGTGGCGATAATCACAGAGTCAGCCTTTTCCTTCTCGAGGAGTTCCTTGTTCACAGGAGTCTTGAGGACGACCTTAGCCCCATGCTTGTCGCATTGAGCCTTGAGATAATCAACCATTCGCTGGAATTCATTGTCGCCCAACGGTCCATGAGCGGCCGCAGCAAATTGACCACCCACATGATCGTTTTTCTCATAGACGGTCACGTCATGACCTTTCTCTGCGGCAATGGCTGCAGCCTGAAGACCCGCGATCCCTGAGCCAATGATGATTACTTTCTTCTTTGCCTTTGTTTTTTGGAAACCGTAGAATCCCCATTCTACTTCCGTCTCATGTCCGAGGGAAGGCCGGACTGTGCAGCAGAGCTCGGTATCCCTGAAGAGTCGAGCCAGGCAGACATTGCAGGCGATGCAGGGGATGATATCCTTCTGCCTGTCTTCCATAATCTTTTTGGGAAGGAAAGGGTCGGCAATCATCGGTCGGCACATCTCCCATATATCCAGTTTGCCCTCGGCCATGGCCTTTTCTGGAATCTCAGGAACAAAGAGACGGTAGGCCATGCTCACCGGGGCCTTAATGTTCTTTTTCATCCGTTCAGCGATATAGAGCCAGTTCCCCATGGGGACATCTCGAGAAATCACCGATACGGGCGATTCCTGCCATCCGGCGGTGACGCTCAGGTAGTCTATGCCGGCCTTCTCAGCGATTTTGATTGATTCAAGGCTTTCCTCCGGGGTATTCCCACCCCGGTCGTCCAGCAACTCCTCTCCGCAGAGACGGATTCCAACGGCCACATCAGAGGGACAGGCCTTCTTAATCCCTTCAATAATCTCTTTCATAAATCGGCTTCGTCCCTGGATGTTTCCACCGTATTCATCCGTCCTCTTGTTGGTATAAGCAGAAACGAAATTGGAGAGAAGGTATCCGACAATTCCAGAGACTTCAATAATCTGGAAACCCGCTTCCACCGCCCTTACCGCGCCATCGACATGCTCCTGTATGCAACGATGAATTTCCTCTTTGGTCATCTCTTTGGGAGGCCGGAAGATGGGCAGCTTCTGGGGGACATTGGAAGGGCCGGCCGTGTAGGGAAGTTCAATCCCCCCCACTCGTCCGCAGTGCATCAATTGGAGGCAAGCCACTGCATCATGCTTCTTAATAGCATCAGCAATCTTTTTAAGCCCCGGGATGAATTTGTCATCCCAGATGGCCATCATTCCAACATACCCCTTTCCTTCACCCGTGGGTTCTGTAAAGGCACCCTGTGAAGTTACAATGCCTGCTCCCCCTCGGGCCTGAGCCTCCATATAGCCCACTTCTTTGTCGGAGACATAGCCATCCCGATAATTAAAATTTGTCTCTGTGGAGGCATATTTAATCCGGTTTTTAATCTCCACCTTACCGATCTTGATGGGGCTGAAAAGATGTGGATACTTTTTCATTCCTGGGTACATAATCTTCCTCCTTCAATATGGTTAGAGCCTTTAAAAACAAGTTAAATTTCTATCATCGACTTCTTCCTTTGTCAAGGAATAGTTCCCAATTTACAGCCTGCATGGAAATAACCCGCCAACATAACGTTTTTATCCACGATTCCGATCGGGAATCGACAGGGCAATGTTAATGTATACTGTATACAAATAAAAGGCGTCCTTGTCAAGTCGAAAATGGAGAATTTTGTAACCCCTCGGAAGGTGTGAAAAAATTACATTTCCAGAATTGCCTTCGTTCCGGCCCACAGGGTTGGAGGGATTGGAGAAGCTTTAGGGCGGAACCTCTGATATTAAACTACGTTAAAAAGGGGGGCGATTTTCAATAGAGAGACAAGGATGCATCCTATAAAGCTTAAGATTTTGGGCTTCTCACTTTCAGTTTCAATCTGTCAGAGGGATAGATTCGATCGTTGCCATCAAGATTGTTCCAATTTTTGATCTCTGATATACTCACATTATGTTTACTCGCAATACTCCAGAGAGAATCCCCTGTTTTCACCACATAGATGATCTCTTTCTTTCCGTTTTCGTCCTGAGAAGCTTCGGAAAGATTTTCACCCATTGCCACCCTAATCTTCAGTTGATCTCCCGGCATGAGTTTCTTCTCCGGATGGAGTTTATTCCAGGCGCTGAGGGCGCCGATATTGACCCCCATCTCATTGGCAATGCTCCACAGGGTATCCCCTTTTTTTATGATATAGGTGATCTCTTCTGAACCGGAAGGCCTGCCCTTTTCAACGGATGGTTTCAATGCCAGTGGACCGGGTTTGATCTCCTTCTCTTTTGGGAGGGGGATGAGTAGGTTCGTACCGACCGATAAGCGACTCCTCTTTTCCAAACGGTTAATCTCCAGGATGGGTTCCAATTCGACACTGTAAAGACGGGCGATTTGCTGGAGGGTATCTCCCTTTTTCACGATATGAGTTTTGAATGAAGTCTTTCCTCCGGGGCGGAGGGATTCAAAATTCTTCAGGAAGAGGTCTTGCTTCCCGAAAGGAATTTTAATCTCATATTCCGGAGTATCAGGGGGAGTGCACCATCTCCGCAATTCGGGGTTAAGTTCTTTCAACTCCTCAACCGTGATCTCGCAGGCTTTTGCAATGAGCCGTAGATCCATGGCAGGGGGAACCATGACCTTATCATAACGAAGGGGTTCCTGGTATTCGATGCCAATGAATCCATATTTTTCAGGGTCTTTGGCGAGGAGGGCGGCGGCGATCATCTGGGGGACATAATGTTTGGTCTCCTGTTTGAGGTATCGATATTTGGTCAATTCCCAGAAGTCCTCCGTCCTGTAACGTTTCATTCCAATGGCGATCTTGTTCTCTCCCGCATTATAACCGGCGGCGGCAAGGTACCAGCATTCGAACATATCGTAGAGATCCTTCAGATATCCGGCAGCGGCGATCGTTGATTTTTCGGGATCCCTTCTCTCATCCACCCACCAGTTTGACTTCAAACCGTATCTTTTCCCGGTCAGGTAGATAAACTGCCAGGGCCCCATGGCCTTGCTCCTTGAATAGGCGTAAGGGTTAAACCCACTCTCAATCATTGAAAGGTAGACCAGGTCTTCGGGAAGGCCCTTCTCCTTCAAAACCTCCCTCATGAAGGGGATATATTTTTCGGACCGGGCTAGCCAGTTGGAAAAACTGTTTCTGGCCGTGGTTTGAAAATAATGAAGAAAGTGTTCCACCTTTTCATTAATGACGATGGGGATATCAAACTCTTTCTTCCTCCCGAGTGTGTTTCCAGAAAGAATTTCGAGATTGAAATCGTCACTCGATTCGTCACTGATGGGAAGATTCAAGCTCCTCATGGCTACTTGATTTTCAGGAACTGAAGCAGGGGAAGGTGCAGGGGCAGGATCATCGCTGCGAGGCAGAACAAGTTGATCGGGAAAGAGTTCTTCCAATTCGGACTGGGTGAAGAGAGAAGTCTCGCCCGCTTCCTTTGGCGGGACATTGAGATGGCTTTTTGAAGAAAGGGAATGGATACCTGGCAGACATGCGGAGGAGAGAAGTAAAATTATCCCCGCACAAAGAATCCTGTGCATAATGAGCATTCCTCCTGAAAGATTGAGAGGGTCAATGACCAAGAAAATAAATGTTAAACGGTAAGGGTGACGAGGCCCGTATCGTTTTTCAAAGGCTACGTTTATCGTCTCTTAATTCTTTGCACGTAACCCCAACCCGTGACCGAAACGGGCTTCGTAACCGTAACCCTTACCTTAACCATAACACCCGATATATATATGCCCTACGGGTGATGCTCCCGTCGTGAAAAATTGCTAAAGAAAATGGCATATATCTTTTATTCTTGTCAAGTCAAAACTTTGAGAGCTCTGAAAAACTACTACACACGCTCTCGATTACACAGATTTCAAAAGATGATTACACAGATTTCCATGATTTCTGGATTTTTTCGGGAATCTCATTTTGGAGGGTTCTCCTGAACGAATCATCTCCCGATCCAATTTTGTAAGAGAATGTTCAAATTTGTTCCTGACTTTAACCTTCCATTTGTATATTTTTATCGTCATTTCTCCGGAATTTATTAGGGACTCCACTATTCAGCAAGTTTTGTGCCAGAGACGGAGGTAACATTAGGGATCCGTTCCGGTTTTGATAGGCAGGTTTGGATCAGCGGACCATTCGACCCAGGATCCCCTGTAGAGACGGACATTGGGATAACCGAGGACATATTTCAGGGTGAAGTAGAGGTGGCTGGCCTCTCTTCCGGTCCGACAATGGACGATGACCTCTTTATCCTTCGTGATTCCCGATTCGGTGAAGAGTTTTTCAAGGTCTTCCTTCTTCTTCCATACCCTGACCTCATCCCCCTCAAGGGTCATCTCCCAGAATAGATTCTTTGCTCCGGGGATGTGACCCCTGCGGATCTCTTCGCCCTCTTCGCCGCTATACTGTTTGGGAGGCCGGGCATCAACGATCACGGCCCCTTTTGTTGAGAGATGATCCATAACCCATTTCTTTTCCGCCAGGCTTTCGGGCATGACTTTGGCGAAGAATTTTTTGGGATTGAGGGCAGGGTAGGCTTGGGTGACTGGTAGCTTTTCTGCCACCCATTTCTCCCATCCTCCATCGACGACTCCGACCTTTTTATGACCCAGACGGTCAAAGATCCATGCAAGAAAGGTTGCATTGGGATTCGATTTCTCCGAATAGAGGATGACCCACATCGGATTGGAAACACTTAAATATTCCCCGATCAATTTCTCGAGATAGATCCGGTCGGGCCCCTGGGCAGGAATTCCGGTTCTCGGGACCCGGAGGGTTTCGAAATGGAGATAGACACTATTCGGAATATGGCCCTTGAGATAGTCCAGAAGAGAGTCTCGCATATCGATGATGCGAACAGAAGGATGGTTCATGAGAGGAACCAATTCCGCTGTCTCGATGAGTCTTGGGAAGTTCATGTTTTTAAAAGGAGGGGTTTTGGCATCGAGGAAGGTGGGGAGCAAGAGAAGAGAAAAGGAGAAGAAGCATCCCATCAGGAGATGGAGACTTTGCTTCCCCGTATTTCCAATTTCCAATTTCCAATTTCTCATTTGCAATTTAGGATGTCCCCCTCTTCTTCTCAAGGGCTTTCCGGTAGAGTTGCAGATAGGCCTCTGCTGATCTTTGCCAGGAGAAATCAGAGGCCATCGCATTCCGGATGAGCTTCGTCCAGCGTTCCGGTTGAGCATAGAGACTCATGGCCGTTTTGATCTGGTTCAGGAAATCCTTCGAATCGTAGCGGGCGAATTTAAAACCATTTCCCATTCCAGTGGAAGGGTCATAATGGGTAATCGTATCATCCAATCCTCCGGTTGCCCGGACCACCGGAATGGTCCCGTACTTCAGGCTATAGATCTGATTAAGACCGCAGGGCTCGTATTTCGAAGGCATGAGGAAAAGGTCGGCTCCGGCTTCAATCTTGTGAGCTAGTCGGTCGTCATAGGCAATTCGAATTCCTGCTTTTTGCGGGTATCTCTGGGCGATCTGGCTGAAAAGGTCGTGGTATTTCTGTTCCCCTGTGCCCAGGAGGACAAAGCCAATGTCAAAGGTGAAGAGTTCATCGATGATCTCTGCAAGGAGGTCAAATCCCTTCTGGTCAGCCAGTCTCGAGATCATCCCAAGGAGAGGGGCTTTTTCGAGAGAGAGTGGAAGACCGTATTCCTTCAGTAAATCTTTTTTACATTCCTTCTTTCCTGAGAGATTGTTCAAGTCATAACGGGCAATGAGGTGGGGATCATGCGAGGGATCCCAGTCCTGGTAATCCACGCCATTGAGGATGCCGTAGAGATCCTTTCTTCTCTTTCTTAAAATCCCTTCCAGTCCAAAGCCGTATTCGGGATTCTGTATCTCTTCGCTATATTTCTGGCTCACCGTGTTGATGGCATCGGCGTAGACGATTCCCGCCTTCATCAAATTGATCCTTTCCCAGAATTCGATTCCCTCCGGATTATACATCTCCGGGGGAAGGCCGGTGAGCGAGAGCTTCTCCTTCTTGAAAAGACCCTGATAAGCGATGTTGTGGATGGTGAAGACCGTTGCAGTGCGTTCGAAGAGGGGATCGTTGCCGTAGATCGACTTGAGATAAGCCGGGATCAATCCGGTCTGCCACTCGTGATGGTGAATGACATCCGGTGAGAATTGGATGTGCCGGGCCAAATGGAGAACCGCTCTGGTGAAGAAGATAAAACGTTCCGCATTGTCGAAGTAATCCCCCTTGGGGGTGCTGTAGAGATATTCCCTGTCGAAAAACTCGTCCCTGCCAATGAAATAGACCGGAATATTTTTATCCAGGTAGCCCTGATAGACCTCTGCCCGAAGGGTTTCATCTCCGAGGGGCACCTCAATGCCTTCCCCCAGATACTGGAGCGGAAACCCGGATTGTTTGACCATCCGGTAATAGGGCATGACCAGTATCACCTCGCATCCGAGGGGGTGAAGGAATTTGGGAAGAGCGCCCGCCACATCCGCCAGCCCTCCTGTTTTAGCAAAGGGGACGGCCTCCGGAGTTGCAAATAGGATTCGAAGAAGTTTATTCATCATGATGCATTAAGCTCCAATAACCAAATTCCAATTTCCAAACAAATCCCAATTTCCCAATGTTCAAATAACCAAAACGAAAAATTTGGTTATTGATATTTTGGTCATTATTTGGTTATTGGTGTTTGGAATTTGGATATTCATTTTTGTTGGGGTTCCCCCCATATAAGGACCCGGTGGGGAAAGGGGAGTTGAATCCCGTTCTCATCGAATCGGATTTTAATCCTCCTCCGCAACTCCCTTCCCACGTCCCATTGTTTCAGGGGAACGGTTTTTACCATCATCCGGATGACCATCTGGGATTCATCAAATTTTTCGACCCCCAGGACCTGGAGGGGCTCGAGGATGGCACTCTTATAGGGTTCCTCTGACTCCATTTCCTTTCCAATCTGGACCAGGAGATCGACGATCTGGTCAATATCGTCCCGGTAGGAGATGCCCAGGTCCAGAACCGAGCGGGACCACTCCTTTGAGAGATTACTCACTACCTTAATCTCGCCATTCGGGATGGTGTGGACCTTTCCCTTAAGGTCCCTCAACACCGTCTTTCTCAGGCTCACCGATTCCACCAGTCCTGAGACGCCTGCCACCTCGATCACATCCCCGATCCGGTATTGATTCTCAAGGATGATGAAGAAACCACTGATCACATCCTTCACCAGACTCTGCGCCCCAAAACCGATGGCCAGCGCTCCGATGCCGGCGGTGGCCAGCAGAGGCCCCAGCTGAATTTCCAGCTCTCCAAGAATCATCAAAACGGCGACGAATGTGATGATGATGAGAAAGGCATGCCGGAGGATATTACCCAGCGTATGGGCTCTTTTCTTCGCCTCCGAGGCCTGCAGGGGATCTTTCTCATAAACAAATTTCTCCATCCATTTGGCGATCCATCGGGACATCTGGGATAGGATGACGAGACCAATGAGGATGCCTATGATTTTGATTCCCGAGGTGGTCAGCCAGGAGGTGAGGGTCTTAAGCGTCTCAGTCATAGAGGCCCTTGAAGGTCATTGAAGATTGCCTTATTCAACCTTTTCTGTTTTGCGGATCACTTTCTCCAACCGGTCCAGGGCATCCGCGGTCTTCTCCCTCAAAGTATCGGTCATGGCGATCATGGCATCGACCTGCTTCTTTAAATCCTGAGGGGGTTCGGAAGCTTCGATCCTCTTTTTCAAATCGAGGGTCATTCCTGTCCGATGAAGGGCCAGGATGGAAAGGCCAAGGGAGATGAGCGAGAGGATAAGTGCGACCGGAGCGCCCATTCCAGCGCCGAAGGCCACAATAATTGAGAGAATAAGCGCAAGCCCAGCTATCAGGATGAATAATAGAAGCATGTTCAAGGCCCTCCTTCGATTTTCGAATTAGGATACTTCATCCTTTTAAAATTTTCAATCGAATCCTTTTCCGTTTCCGGACTGAATAAGGAAGCCGATAGGGATGGGGGGGTGACGATCCCCACCGACATAATGGTTTTGATCGCCTCTTCAATGGTCATCTGGGAAGGGATGATCCTTTCTTTGGGAAGAAAGAAGAGAATGCCCTGAGGAGGGACGAAAGCCGTTGGGACAAAGACGGTCACCTTCCTCTGCGGTGTGAGGTCGGAGAGTTCGTTTGTGATAAAACCGAGGACAAAACTTCCTTCCCGTGGAAATTCGACGAAGACGGCCTGGCGGAAAGAACCTTTTCGTGTGGCGGAGAAAGCGTCAGTCAGTTGTTTTGAAGAGAGGTAGATGTTCTTCACGATCGGGAGATTAGTGAAGAAGCGATCTCCCCAGCCCACCAGCTTGCGGCCCATCACATTGGTGGTGATTAAACCCAAGAGGTAGAGGAGCAGGAAGAAGATGATGATCCCAAGACCCGGGATGTGGAGTTCCCGGTGGAAGAGAAAATGGGTCACCTCCGGCCCTATTGGGCCTACCCGATCGTCAAGAGCGGTGAACACAAACTTCAGGATGAAGATGGTGATCCCGAGAGGCAGGACAACGAGGACTCCTGCCAAGATCTTTGCCCGAAGATGTTTGAAGATCTTTTTCACCGTGATTCCCTATAGCGGCGGTTGAAGGACCCTCTTCAGATCCGCCTCCTCAACGACCTCCTTCTCAAGGAGGAGGCGGGCCAGTTCTTCCAGTTTATCTTTCTTCGAAACGAGAAGCTCTTTCGCCTTTTGATAGGTTTGATCGATGATCTTTTTTATCTCCTCATCTATCTTTTTCGCCGTCTCCTCACTGTATTCCCTCGACGGACCGAGGAAGGGGAGAAAGAAGGATTTCTTCTCCTTCTCGAAGGTGACGTAACCGAGCGTTTCACTCATCCCGAATTCCTTCACCATACTGGTGGCAATGTCGGTGGCCCGCTGGAGATCGTTGTGGGCGCCGGTGGAAATCTCTTCAAAGACGATCTCCTCGGCGACCCGGCCTCCTAAAAGCACAGCGAGACGGTCCAGGAGTTCTGATCGGGTCATCAGGTATCGATCCTCTGTGGGGAGTTGAAGCGTATAGCCTAGAGCGGAAATGCCTCTCGGAATGATGGAGACTCGACGGACCGGATCGGCGCCCGGCAGGATGGAGGCCACAATGGCATGGCCTGATTCATGAAAGGCGACGATCTCCTTTTCCTTTTTTGACATCAGCCTGTTCTTCTTCTCCAATCCTGCGATTACACGGTCGATTGCCTCTTCAATATCCGCCATTTCCACCGAGTCTTTATTTTTTCGGGCGGCGAGCAGGGCCGCCTCGTTGACGATATTGGCCAGGTCTGCGCCCACAAACCCCGGGGTTCTGGAAGCAATCACCTTCAGATCGGCGTCCGGTGAGAGTTTGACCTGTCGTGTGTGGATCTTCAGTATCTCCTCCCGACCGACGATATCGGGTCGATCGACCACGACATGCCGGTCAAACCTTCCTGGTCTGAGGAGAGCGGGGTCAAGGATCTCAGGCCGGTTGGTGGCGGCCATGATGATGACCCCTGTATTGGACTCGAAACCATCCATCTCCGCAAGGAGCTGATTGAGGGTCTGTTCCTGTTCGTCGTGTCTGCCCACGGGGTTCACCCCCCGTGCCTTTCCCAGCGCATCCAGTTCATCAATGAAGATGATACAGGGCGCATTGGTTTGGGCCTGGGCAAAGAGATCCCTGACTCTGGCTGCTCCCACTCCAACAAACATCTCCACGAAATTGGAACCGCTGATGGAGAAGAAAGGGACATTGGCCTCTCCAGCCACTGCTTTGGCCAGGAGGGTCTTCCCTGTTCCGGGCACCCCAACGAGAAGCACTCCCTTGGGAATCTTACCACCGAGGCGTTGAAACTTTCCGGGAGTCTTTAAAAATTCAACGACCTCTTTTAATTCTTCCTTTGCCTCGTCGATTCCAGCCACATCGGCAAAGGTCACCTTCTTATCCTTCTCCGCGAAGATCTTCGCCCGGCTCTTTCCGAAAGACATCACGCTCGTCTCCGGTCCGATTCGCGAGAAGAGAAATCTCCAGATGAGGATGAAGAAGATGAGGGGAATGATCCAGGAGAGGATGTTGGTCACCCATTTACTATCGATCTTGCCGGTATATTTCACCTTCTGGGATTCCAGTTCCTTTATCAGATCGGGATCCTCCACCCGGACGGTCTGAAACTTTCGGGCCCCCTTTTCAGTTGTCCACTCGCCGGAGATCGTTTCGAGTGTGATCGTTAATTCCTTGATCCTGCCTGTCCTTAAGGAATCCTTAAATTCGCTATAAGGAATCACATCCTCAGTCCTTCTCTCCATGAAATAATTCTGGATGAGGAGGATGAGGAGGAAGGCAATGACAAAGTACCAGATCGTAAAGTGTGTCTTTTTTAAGACGGGTTTCTTTCCCCCTCGATCCAGAGGTTCTTTGATCCCGAGAAGCTTTCTGAAATCAAAAGGAGGTTTTTGATCTTTTTTCATCTATAGCTCTCCAAAAACTCGCTGGAATATGTTCTCTACATGTTTGAGATGGCCCCTGACATCGAGGGTGTGATCCAATTCCTCCAGAGTGAGAAGCCGTTTGATCGTTTCATCCTGAGAGAGAAGGGTTTTGAAATCGGCTCCCTTCTCCCAGACCTGCATGGCGTTGCGCTGGACGACCCCATAGGCCTCCTCTCTGGAAAGGCCTTTTTTGGTGAGAAGGAGAAGGATTGCCTCCGAATGGATAAGCCCCCCCATCTTCTCAAGATTGGTTTTCATATTCTCCGGGTAGACGATGAGATTTTCGATGAGGGAGGCGAGGCGGTTGAGCATGTAGTCCGTCAGAATCGTGGCATCGGGACCAATCACCCGTTCGACCGAGGAATGGCTGATATCCCGCTCGTGCCAGAGGGGAATGTTTTCCATGGCCGCAAGGCTATACGACCGGATCAGGCGCGCCAGTCCGGAGAGATTCTCCGCTGAGATGGGATTGCGCTTGTGCGGCATGGCAGAAGATCCCTTCTGTCCTTTTGAAAAGAATTCTTCGGCTTCGAGGACCTCTGTCCGCTGGAGGTGTCTTAGCTCCACGGAAAATTTTTCAATGGAGGAGGCGATGATGGCCAGGGTGGTGAAGAATTCCGCATGGTGGTCCCTCTGGACGATCTGCGTGGAGATGGGCGCTGGTTTGAGCCCTAACCGTTTACAGACAGTCTCCTCGACCGAGGGCGGGACATGGGCAAAGGTTCCGACAGCCCCTGAAATCTTTCCGACGCTGATCACCTCCCTGGCCCTCTCCATCCGGAGGAGGTTTCGCTTCATCTCATCATACCAGAGCGCCATCTTGAGGCCGAAGGTAATGGGTTCGGCATGGATTCCATGGGACCGGCCGATCATCAAGGTGTCCTTATATTTGAAGGCTTTCTCCTTTAAGACTGCGAGAAGCCGCTGGATGTCCTGGAGGATAAGGGCAGAGGCCTCTTTGAGCAGGAGGGCGAGAGAGGTGTCGAGAATATCAGAAGAGGTGAGACCGGAGTGGAGATACCGGGAAAGAGGGCCAATATATTCTCCCACATTAGTGAGGAAGGCGATGACATCGTGCTTCGTCACCTTCTCCAGTTCATTCACCCGATCAACATGAAATGTGGCCTTCTCCTTGATTTCCTTAATGGCCTCCGGAGGGATCTCTCCCAGTTCGGAGAGAGCTTCACAAACCGCGAGTTCGATCTGGAGCCAGGTCTCGAACTTTCTCTCTTCAGTCCAGATCCTTGCCATCTCCGGCCGGGTATATCTCGGTATCATTCCGATCTCCTTCCGTTAATAATATAATCCCATTTTACTGGTTGGAGCAATAAAGTCAACCCTTAGATAAACTCAGGGTAAATCCCTTGTTGAGCGTAGAAAGTCGAAAGGGCAACCTTACCTGCGACAGGCAATCCTGAGCCTGTCGCAGGGTTGACCCGCCAGTTGCAAAAAACGATATCGAAAACCGGGCGGGGGTGCTGGAAAAGCCTTGCGGCGGCACCCTTGGGAGTCGTCTACATGCGTTTTTAGATAAAAACTGGGAATTCACTTAAAGTGAAATCCTACCTAACCCTACCTTTTCTAAAAATCCGCAATTGCAAGGGTTTGGAAGCACCCCCATCCGGGTTTCGATATTGCAACATCTGGGTTGACAATACCAGGGTTCAAATGCATACTAATCTTGTGATTATTATCAAATCTCCCCGCGAGATCGAACAGTTAAAGAAATCAAACACAATTGTGGCGGAAGTCTTCCTGGAACTGAGGAAGATGGTTGCGCCGGGGATGACGACCCAGGATCTTGATCGGATGGCAGAGGAGATCATCCTTTCAAAGGGTGCGATTCCGGCTTTCAAGGGTTACCGGAACTACCCTGCTACCCTCTGCGTGTCGATCAATGAGGAGGTGGTTCATGGCATCCCCGGACCAAGGAAGTTAAAGGAAGAGGATATCGTCAGTATTGATGTGGGCGTCAATCTCAATGGCTATTTCGGAGATGCGGCGATCACCCTTCCGGTCGGCGAGGTGGATCAAGGGGCAAAGAGACTTCTGGAGGTGACTGAGAAGGCGCTCCATATCGGGATTGAGACGGC
>Ga0315284_10010091_pt1 | contig 13446 bp, 11 predicted proteins | sample YL17G09_16_MG_FD_203696 | JGI IMG/M metagenome (GOLD analysis project Ga0315284, IMG submission 203696) | Sediment microbial communities from Yellowstone Lake, YNP, Wyoming, USA - YL17G09_16 | ecosystem: Environmental > Aquatic > Freshwater > Lake > Sediment | place: USA: Wyoming | collected...
CCGGCGCCGATCCGCCCGCCCTGGGCGATCCCCTGGTGGATCCCCTGCTGGCCCGGCTGCTCCAGCCCTCCCCCCGCCAGCGCCCCCGCAGCGCCGGCCAGGTGCGGCTGGCCATCGCCAGCCTGGCCGGCGGCGGGACCTGGCCGGAGCTGCCCCCCGAGCCCCCCTCCCCCGGGGTGGTGGTCGGCCCCACCGGGACCCATGACCTCCCCAGCCCCGATGCCGCGTCCTCCCCGGACGCCGCCACCCTGGGCATCGCCGCCTACCTGGAGCAGCGATTCGCCGACGCCGCCCGCCTGCTCGCCCTGGCGGCCGCCTCCGCCCCGCGCAACGTGCGCGTGCTCGCCTATCTGGGCAGCACCCTCTACCAGTTGGGCCACCACCAGGAAGCTGCCGCCGTCTTCCAGAAAGCGGTGGACATCCGTCCTGAATCTGGACGTTTACGGTATAATCTAGGCAACGCTCTGCTCGCCTGCGGCCTCAAGGCAGCTGCCCTGGACCACTTCCGCACCGCCTGGGACCAGGATGCCCGCTGCACGGGAGCGCTGCTCGCCATCACCGAGCTGGAGAAGGAAACTACCCCGGAGCCGCCCGCCCCGGGCTAGGGAGGCCATATGCCGCTGTACTGCAAGGATTGTGGAGGCCAGGCCAAGCCCGGCGACATTCTCTGCACGGAGTGCGGCGGGCCGCTCGTCGGCCACGAGCTCGATGTCCCTGAGGTGACGCCCTTCCGGCCCGCGGATGACTCCTCACCCCAGGAGTCCGACCCCGACCTGGACGAGCTGCTCTCCCACCTGGAGCTCCCGGCCGAGCCCAAGCCGGCCGCCGCGGCCCCGGCCGTTCCTACTCCGGCCTCCGACGCGATCGATCTCGACGAGCTGCTCGCCGCCCCCGCCTCCCCCACCGCCGAGTTTGACTTCGACCTCGCTTCCGTGATGGCCGAGCCCACGGCCGCTCCGGCCGCCGACACCGGGCTGGACGACCTGGACCTGGCGGCCGCCCCGCCGGCTGCGGCCCCCGCCGGGGACCTGGACCTGGCTTCCCTGGCCGAAGTGCTGGGCATGCCCGCCCGCCATGCCCCCGCCCCTCGCCCTTCCCTGGGCTTCGTAGAGGCGGACATCAGCGGCGCCGTCACCCGCTACCCCCTGGAGGGGGCAACTATGATCATCGGCCGCATCGACCCCGGGGTGAGCAAGCCCGAGATCGATCTCTCCCGCGACGATGCCGTCTCCCGCAAGCATGCCGAGCTCCACATCCAGGGCCCGCGAGTGGCCCTGGTGGACCTGGGCAGCACCAACGGCACCCAGCTCAACGGCCAGGCCTGCCGGCCCCAAGAAGAGTATGTCCTCTCCAATGGGGATAAGATAACCCTCGGCGAGAAATGCGTGCTCACCATCCACCTCTAAGCTCCCTCTGACATGCGCCGGAAAAGATACCGACTGGATACTATCCTGGCGCCCGGGGAGACACTCACCGGCGCCGGAGCCTACCGCGTGGGCGCCGTGATCGGTGCCGGCGCCTTCGCCTACGTCTACCAGGGCACCGCCGTGGATGGCACCCCGGTGGCCATCAAGGAATCGGCCACCCCCGCCTCCGCCGCCGCCGCCCAGGAGACCAGCGCGGTCTTCGCCCACGAGCAGAAGATCATGCGCGCCCTGGGCCAGCATCCCGCCTTCCCGGCCCTGCTGGACGCCTTCGACTGCGAAGACCGCCACTACCTGGTGCAGTCGTTCGTGGCCGGGGACAGCCTGGAGGACCTGCTGGCCAGCCACGGCCCCTACCGCGAGCACCAGGTGGTGCGCTGGATGCTGCGGCTGTGCGAGGGAGTGGTGCACATGCACGAGCAGGGCATCGTTCACCACGACCTCAAGCCAGCCAACATCAAGATCACCCCGGCCGACGAGCCCGTGGTGCTCGACCTGGGCGCCGCCCAGACCCTCGGCGAGGTCGGTCCCTTCTACGGCTCCGACGGCTACATGCCCCCCGAGATCAAGGCCATGCTCCAGGCCGGCAGCCTGGAGGCCCACCAGCAGACCGACGTCTTCGCCCTGGGCTGCATCATGTACGAGCTCCTGCTCGGCGCCAAGCCCACCCAGGAGGTGATCGACCAGCAGAGCGGCCGCCTGGTGGGACCGCTGCTCCGCCGCCTCGACGAGTTCCACTCCGGCCTGGTCAGCGTCATGAACAACGCCATCTCCTTCAGCCAGGGCTACCGCTACGAGCATGCCCGCGAGATGCTGGACGACCTGCGCAAGCGCGGGCCCGCCGCCCTGGTGGCCAGCAAGCCCCAGCTCGATTTCGCCGGCCCCGCCCACAGCAAGCTCCGGGAGGAGCTCATCCTGCGCAACCTGGGCGGGGGCACCATGACCGCCAGCCTCTCCTCGCGCGCTCCTTGGCTCGCGCTCTCCACCGGCACCGAGGACCTGGGCTCCACCCTCCAGGTCACCGGCAACGAGGTCGCCGTCCAGGTGTGGGCCGACACCTCCGGCATCAAGGAGCGGGAGGTGCGCTATGAGGGGGAGTTGCTGATCAAGCACGAGCTGGGCCAGCTCACCGTCCCCTGCTCCCTGGTGGTGCGCAGCCAGCAGGCGATGGTGCAGGCGGAGTTCTCCTCCCTCTACCTGGCCGCCAAGGAGGGCACGCGGGCCACCGCCACCCTGGGGGTGCGCAACATGGGCGAGCGCACCGGGCAGTTCGTCTCCCGAGCCCTGGTCCCGGGCATTACTGTGCGCCCGGTCTCCTTCACTCTCGATCCCCAGCAGGCTATCGAGCTCACCGTGTCCGCCGACCCTGCTGCCCTCGGGCCGGGATCGCATACCAGCGTGCTCCATATCACCGCCGAGTCCGGCCACCGCCTGGAAGTCCCCGTAAACGTGGATGTGCTCGGCGGCGGCATGCTGCGCGGCCTCGCCGCCAGATTACGCCCCCACCGGAGAAGTCGTTGAGCCAATCCCTACAGCTGCAGCTCCGCCCCCAATACTCCCGGCTGGCCGCAGGCCGGGAAGCCACCTGCAACGTGCTGCTGGAAATCTCTCCCCTGGTCACCAGCGCCAAGCGCCTGCCCCTCAATATCTGCGTGCTCCTGGACGCCAGCGGCACCATGCGCCGCTTCGAGCTCACGCCGGAGGAAGTCGCCCACTGGGAACAGGTGGCGGAGTCCCGCGGCGAGCTGGTGGCCAGGCGCGTGGACCGGGAAGAGGGGGTGGTGTTCACCGGTGAGACCCTGCGCGAGCTGCAGGCCAGCGCCCGCAAGCCCCTGGACCTGGCCGTCACCGCCATCAAGCGCGTGAGCGGGCGCCTGGTGGAAGGGGACCGGCTCTCCCTGGTGGCCTTCGCCACCCGGGCCGCGGTGGCCTACGACGGCTCGGACGCGCTGGACAAGGGGAAGCTGTTCGAGGCCCTCAACCGCCTCCAGGCGGACCCGGCGGCCCTGCGCGTGGGCGACGGCACCCGCGCCGCCGAGGCGGTGCGCATCGCCCTGGAGATGCTTACCAAGCAGTCGGCCGCGGCGGCCATCGGCCGACTGGTGATCCTCACCGACGGCATCGTCCAGGACCGGCCAGCCACCCTGGCCGGGTTGGAAACCGCGCGCCGCCAGCAGCTGAGCACCACCACCGTGGGCATCGGCTCCGATTTCGATGAGGAGTTCCTCGCCCGGGCTGCGGACAGCAGCGGCGGTGAGTACTACTTCGCCGCCGAGCCCGGCGCCGTGGCCGAGCACCTGTCCGAGGAGATGGCCCAGATCCAGTCCATCGTCGCCCGCGGGCTCCAGGTGTCGGCCGCCGCCGCCAATGGCGCCCGCGTGCTCGACCTGCACCAGGTCCGCCCCCGCCTGCGCATCTTCGACGAGGTGGATACCACCGGCGGGGTGACTACGGTGTCCGTCGGAGACGTGCTCTCCGGGCGCAAGACCGCGCTCATGCTGGAGCTCGCCCTGCCCGCCTGCCCGGCCGGCGACCAGGAGCTGGCCGAGGTGAGCATCCGCTGGCTCGACCCCGGGGCCACCGAGCCCCAGGTCCAGGCGGCCCAGCTTGCCCTCTCCTTCGGCGACGAGGCTGCTCCCGGGGATGAGGAGATTGCCGACCTGGCCGCCCGGCTCGCCGTCTACAAGGCCGAGCGCGAAGCCCAGTGGGCCCAGGAGGACGGGGATGTGACCCTGGCCACCCGCAAGCTGCGCCAGGCCACCCGCATCCTGCAGGACATCGGCGAGGCGGAGCTGGCCGGGGAGTTCGAGCAGCAGGCGCGGGACCTGGAGTCTAACCAGGTGGTGGACTCCCGCCGCACCAAGTCCCTGAAGCAGGCCACCCGCCGCCTCACCCGCGAGTAGCCCTGTCTCCACCGGGCGTAGGCAACTGAGCAGCTGCTCCCTATGGCTGCGCCAACCCCGGGGCCTGCGACAGGCCGTTCATCACCCGCACCCGCACCTCGCTGCTCGGCCCGGCCATCCCTTCCTGGGTGTACCCGACCACCGAGATCAGGTGCTCGCCGTCTTCCAGGGCGCGGCTGTCAAGCTGGTAGGTGTAGGGCAGGGTGTTGGTGAAGGAGCGCGCGGTGCCGTTCACCGACAGCACCGCGTACTGGATGTTCTTGTCCCGGGTGTCCAGCTTCACCGCCACCGTCCCGGTCACCGTCTCCCCCTCCTGCGGGGATACGATGCTGATGGCCCCGGACACCCCTACCGCCTTCCCCACCAGCGACGGGTTGGCCGGCGCGATCTGCCCGCTCAGGTACCGGTAGGGGGCCAGCTCCTCCCGATACTGCGCATACCGCTCGGGGTCGGTGTAGACCAGAATGAAGTTGGTCAGTCCCCGCCCGGGGCGGGTGATGGTCTTCCCCTGGCAGTAAAGCGCACTGGAGCTGCCCCCGTCCAGGTTGACCGCCTCCACCGCCCCGGCAGCCCTCATCATCTTCGCCAGCTCCCACAGGCTCACCGACCGCGTCACCGTCACCAACAGCAGCTTGTTCGCCCCCGTCAGCCCGATCGCCGCCCGGCGCGCCCGACCCAGCAGCCTCCGGTCCCGGAACCCCTCGCTCTTGGCCGCCAGCACGTACTGCCCGCCCGAGAGCAGCCGCGGGCCCGCGCACACCACGCTGCTGAACCCCGCCCAGGCCTCCCGCCGCCCCTGCTCCAGGTCCGGGAAGCTCACCACATTCCCCACCGACACCGCGATCGGTGTCCCCAGCCGCCCCACGTGCAGCAGCTTCCCCACCACCACCAGGTCGCCCACCAGGGAAAGGTTGGCGTTGCCGAAAAAGGTGCCGTTGATCGCCGCGGTGGGCCGGGTGCGCTCCAGGATGGAGGAGAAGCTTTCCGAGGCATAGGGGAACCCGCGCGCCGCCCCCGCGGCCACCCGCACGCCGGCGTCGTTCAGGTCCACGGTCACCACGTTGGCGGGGACCCCGGCCAGGCGCAGCTTCTGGTAGGCCACGGGCCCCCCCCGACAGGGCCCCGCAGCCAGCAAGAGCAAGCTTGCCAATAGTAGGTGGGTGGGGTGCTTCGACATGGCGGCGTCGCCAGCCCTCCGGCTGTGCGTGCTCTATTAGTACCCCGCCCCAGATATCCTGCAAACCGTATTGCACCAATGGCCGGCCCGCGCTATAATGGCGCTGCCGCCCGGTGCTGCCTGGGCGGCCCCTTGATAACCGTATCGCCACCAGGCGGACAAACGGGAAGACGGTGCGAATCCGTCGCTGCCCCGCAACTGTAACCGCAGACAAAGCCTGCATCTGCCACTGGGAGACCCCTCCTGGGAAGGCGCAGGCCGAGGCTGAAGCGGAAGCCAGGAGACCGGTCCGCCTGCTCTCGACCAAGCCACTTCGCGGGAAGGGGGTGAGGGCCAGTCTCCTGGATGCCTCAGCGCCGTTCCGGTGCTGGGGTTTTTTTGCGCCCGGTTTCCAACCAACCACTCGGGGGAGTACGATGACCAGACACGGTTTCGGTTTTACGCTAATCGAATTGCTGGTGGTGATCGCCATCATCGCCATCCTGGCGGCGATGCTGTTCCCCACCTTTGCCCGCGCCCGGGAGTCCGCCCGCGCGAGCACTTGCCTGTCCAACCTCAAGCAGATCGCCCTCGCCACCCTGCTCTATGCCCAGGACTACGACGAGCGCTTTCCCCTCGCCGAGTACTGGGGCGAATACCCCGTGAAGCAGTACTGGTTCGGCTACCGGCTGGGCCCCGGCCAGTTCGACACCAGCCGCGGCCTGCTCCAGCCCTACCTCAAGACCGACGAGATCCAGCGCTGCCCCAGCTTCGTCGGCCGCATCTACCTGGGCAATACCACCGGCTACGGCTACAACTACGGCTACGTGGGCGGGAGCTGGGGGCTGTGGGGGCCCGACGAGTGGGCCACCCTGGCCGATACCTTCCCCGGCGTCCCCGCCACCCTGGCCGACCTGGAGAACCCCAGCCAGACCATCATGTTCGCCGACGCCCAGGTCTATTTCGATCCCACCACCTTCGCCCTCACCGATTACCCCTGGGAGACCCCCTTCATCAGCAGCCCCAAGCTGGGGGGCGTCCGGCCCTACCAGGATGTGGGCTACCGCCATTTCGGCAAGGCCAATATCGCCTTCTGCGATGGCCATGTGAAAGCGCTCACCGAGAGCCAGGTGGAGCGGGAGGAGATGTGGTGGCGCCGCACCCAGTAGCCCTGGCCCTGGTCCTGCTCGCGCTGCCCGCGGGGGCGGCCGAGCAGGATCCCCTGGGGCGCCGGGTCCACCTGTCGGCCCCCCCCACCCGCATCGTGAGCATGGCCCCCGAGGTCACCGAGACCCTGTTCGCCCTGGGGCTGGGCCAGCGCGTGGTGGGCGTCAGCCAGTATTGCAACTACCCCCCTGCCGCCGCTCGCCTGCCCAAGGTGGGCGGGTTCGTCAACCCCAGCCTGGAGCGTATCCTCGCCCTGCGGCCCGACCTGGTGGTCGGGTCGCGGGGCAACCCCCGCCAGATCTGGCACGACCTGGAGCAGGCGCGGGTGCCCTCCTTCGCCATTGACCCGGCCACCCTCCCCCAGGTGCTCACCGCCATCGCCCAGTTGGGGCGGCTCACCGGCCGGGAGCCAGCGGCCGCCGCCCTGCTCGCCACCCTGCGAGCGCGCCTGGACCGCGTGGACCGCGCCGTCGCCCGCCTCCGGGCTCGCCCCCGCGTGCTCCTGGTGTACTCGCTCAACCCGCTCTGGGTGGCTGGCAGCCGCACCTTCCCCGACGACATCCTGCGCCGGGCCGGCGGCGCCAACGCCGGCGCGGGCCTGCGCGGTTACGGCCAGTACAGCATGGAGAAGCTGATCGCCGCCTCCCCCGATGCCATCCTGGCCATCCCCATGGTCGGCCAGACCCCCGCCCAGGCGGTGGCCCGGCTGCGCGCCGCTCCCGGCTTCTCCTCCCTGCCCTGCGTGCGCGCGGGCCGGGTGTTCTCCCTCGACCCCGACCTGGTCAACCGCGCCGGCCCCCGCATCGCCGACGCGGTGGAGACTGTGCAACGACTGCTCGCGCCCGTGGCAAGCAAGATTAACCCCCGTTAGCACCTAGCGCGACGGGGAGGAATCATGAGCAGGCGGGGGTGGCAGGACGAGGAGGCGGCCCGGCACTGGCCCCGGAACGGGGGGAGGAAGGGGTGAGGAGGCGGCATCGAGCTTTCGCACCTCCACCCGGGAGATCCACATGTCCTCCCGGCTGCCGGTGGCGCTGAGGCGGAAGTCGTACCCCGCCCGGTTGGCGAAGCTGGCGTCGGTGAGCACCGTCTGGTAGGTGAACCACCCCGGCCCCACCGCCACCCACTGCCAGGGGCTGAAGCGGTACCCGGTCACCGAGTCGTAGAACATGTTGAACCCCTGCTGCTGGGGGGCGGTGGCCCCCCTCACCTCCACCGTGATCTGGATCCGGCTCTTCCCCCGGTCGAAGTACAGGAACGAGTCGTCCACATCGAAGTAGTACCAGGCGTTGTCCTGGCTGTCATCGCTGCTGATGGTGGTGCGCAGGGCCCACTTCTCCCCACTCCAGTAGATGTGCATGTCGCCCCCGGGCCGCGTGCGCAGGCGCTCGTTGTAGAGCCCCTTCTCCACCCACAGGGTGTCCTCCATGTAGGCGGTGACCGCCTCTGCCCGCACCCATTCCGGATTCACCTGCGGCTGGGGCCGGGCTGGCTGCCCTTGCTGCTGGAACGCCTCCAGGGACATCCCTCCGGTCACCGATACCAGCACCGGCCGCGCGGACACTGGCACCTGCAGCCCGTCCGGCGCCACCGCCTGCGGCGGCCCCGGTTCGCCTTCCGTGCACACTGATACCTGCGCCTCGGCCGGCAGCTCCAGGTGAGTGTCCTCCGCCGCGGCCGGTTCCTCCTGGGCCTTCGCCTCCAGGCACAGGCGGCCGGGCTGGTCCGCCTGCCCCCAGGCCACCAGGTCGGTCTGCTGATCCCGGGCAAAGGCATAGGCCTCCAGCTTCCCGGACTCCAGGTACCCCTGGTAGCGGCCGCTCCAGGCCCGCGCCAGCGGCGCCAGAGCCCGCAGCGCGGCGCCGTCCCTGCTCCCGCCGAAGGCCACAATCGCCCGGCTTACCCCTGGCGCCCGAGCCATGGTGAACGAGCGCGCCAGCTGCGCCGCCCCCTGCTCGCTCCCCGGGAAGGACCACTCGGTGATCCACACCTCTTTCTTCAGGCCGCCCGGTGCCAGCCCGGCCAGCGTCGCCAGCGGCCGCACCAGGCTCTGCGCCTCCACTGCCGGCGGCGCCAACCCTAGGATGTCAAACTGTGCCCAGGAGGGCCGGGTGCGGGCCAGGTCCACCGCCGCCAGGTCAATCTGGCCTCCCTCCGGCAAAATCAGCCGGCAGCTGGGATCCTCCGCCCGCGCTGCCTGGCTGGCCCCGGCCACCAGGGCTGCGTAGTCCCCCTGCGTGCCCCGGAAGCTCTGGATCACCGGCCGCTCCCAGATCTGCCAGTAGCGCACCCGGTCCTTGAAGTGCCGCACCGCGCTGGTCACGAACGCCCGCCAGTAGCGGGTGTCCCGGGCCACCATCCGCTGCCGCTCCACCACCGTGTACCCCGCCTTGCCCCGCGAAGCCCAGGTGGGCGTGGACCCCAGTACCGCCACCACCCCCAGCCCCTTGGCCAGGGCCTGGGTGATCGGCTCCTCGGCAGTACGCCACTGGTACGGCCCGTTGGCCGGCTGCACCCGGCTCCAGTCTACTCGCAGCCGCACGAAGCTGCACCCGGCCGCCCGGTACTCCTCCAGCCGCTGGGCGAGCGCGGCACCGGCTAGACCGCTGGCGAGGTCCCCACCCAACACCCCGGCTAGCTCCCGCCGCGGGTGCGGGCGCGGGGGGGCCCCGGGCCGAATCCGGAGGTCGCCGACGACGGGAGCCAGCAGGGGAGCCGGCTTCGGGGCAGGCACGCTCGCCTTGGTGTTCCGCGCGGGAGCGGCCGGGAGCAAGCAGCAGCCGGCAAACAGCAGCACAACGGCGGTGGCGAAGGGGTGGCGGGCGCGCGGCATCGTCATCTCCGGGGGCATGGTGTCCACCTAACTCTTGCCGCTCCCGGGCGGAGCTCCTTCCAAGCGCCTGCCGGCACAAAAAAAGGGCGGGCCGCGGGGCCCGCCCTCATGCTGCGGTCGCTACACCCTTCCGCCTTGCTCCATCACCACCCGCTCGGCTTCCTCCCGGGACATCCAAGTGCCGGTATCCCGGAACACCAGCCAGCGCAGGTAGCCCGGCAGCGACATGTAGTTCGCCTGGGCGGTGAACGGCTGCAGATTCGCCACGTTCGGGTACTGCTGCGCGCCCGCCGGAATTGCCAGCACCGCCAGCAGGCCGGCCGCCACCAGCACGAGCAGCATGACGCTGATACCTCTCATCGCACATACCTCCTGTGATTATGGCCGCCAACAAACGCTTGGCCGCCGAGCACTCGTCACATGATAGCGGAGGCTTGTGCGCCGGTCAAGGCAGATGCGCGCGGTATGTCCGATTGGAGCCACATCACAGCACCAGGATGTCCGTTTTTATCAACTCTCGCCCGCTCCCCCCCAGGGTGAGGGTGGGGTAGTTCACCGGCCGGGAGACCATCAGCGGCCCCTGGGCGGTGGCGATCATGGTGTCCTCGCTCTTGGTGCCGGTGATGCTCGGGTTCCAGGCAAAGGCCTGGTGCTCCAGCACCGGCTGGGTGGTGCTCGCACTGGCCCGGAAATCCCGCCCCACGTACCCGGTGGGCCCGCCCTGGTGGTGCAGCTTCCACTCGTCGGGGAAGCCGGTTTCCTCATATATCCGCACCCCGGCCGCGAACACCTCCGCCGCACTCCGCCCGGGCACCGTGTTGGTGATGTACGCCTCGTCCACCCGCACCACCGCGTCGTGCCGGCGGCGGATCTCCCCGCTCACCGGGCCGATATTCACCATCCGGGTGGCGCTCACGATCAGCCCCCACTTGCGCCCGCATGCCACCAGCATCGCCCGCTTCTCCAGCCGGGCCGTGGTGGGGATGGGGTGCCGATAGCGGTCGATCCGCCCGTCCACCGCCACCAGCAGCACCGTGGGCTGCACCCCCTGCTCGATCAGGGGCAGGGAGATCAGGCCGGCGATCTCGTGCTCGCTCATCCCCCGCCGCACCCGGTGCGCCGCCTGCGCCAGCGCCGCCGACACGATCTCCCCCACCCGCGCGTACCGCTCGATCTCCGCCGGCGTCAGCTCCCAGCGCAGCCGGGCCAGGTCCTCCAGCGCGTTCTCCGTGCCCCCGACGCCGGTGTCGGAGATGATCTTGCCCGCCACCAGCTTCCCCGCCGCCTCCGCCACCGAGCCCGCGTACCAGGGGAAGGAGGCCAGCTCGAAATCCCTGCCCTCCAGCTCTTCGCCCATGATGCGCGGGGCCTCGATGCTGTCGCAGATCACCCACCGCCGGTCTCGGCTCACCAGCAGCGAGGCCGCCCCCAGGTCCGAGGCCTGCATCACGTGGTTGCTCGCCCCCCCGGTGAACCAGGCGAAGCTGTCCCGCCGCCCCAGCAGCGCCGCCTCCGCCTCCCGCTTCTCCAGCAGCGCGCACAGCCGCCGGGATTTCTCCCCCATCTCCGCTCGCCTGTCCACGGCTATTCCTCCCTTGCCCCCGCGCTCCGTTCCCGGGCCACCAGCGCCGCCCCCAACGCCGGCACCAGCTGCGGCTGCTCCGGCACCAGCACCGGCATTCCCAGCTTCTTTTCCAACAGCGACCGCACCGCCTGGTTATGCGCCACCCCCCCGCAGAACAACAGCGGCGGCTGCGCCCCCACCCGCCGTACCATCGCCGCCAACCGATCAGTCACCGCGTCGTGCAGCCCCCGGGCGATGGGCGCCACCGCCTCCCCCCGGGCCAGCAGGGACACCACCTCCGTCTCCGCAAACACCGTGCACACGGCGTTGATACGGACGGTCTGCTCCTCGTCGGCCGCCACCCGGGCAAACTCGGCCATGGAAAAGCCCAGCCGCTGCGCCATCACCTCCAGGAACCTCCCCGTCCCCGCCGCACAGCGGTCGTTCATCTCGAACTGGGTGACGTGGCCCCCGGCCTCCAGGGCCATCGCCTTGCTGTCCTGCCCGCCCACGTCCAGGATGGTGCGGCAGTCGGGGAAGAAATAGCGCGCGCCCAGAGCTGCGGCCAGGATCTCGGTGACCGCGCTATCCGCAAAACGCTCCCGGGCCAGGTGGCGGCCATAGCCGGTGGCGCAGATGTGCCGGGCGGTGCGCTCCCCCAGCAGGACCCGGGCGCTGGCAAAGGGGTCCGGCCCGGCGTCGGCGATCGCCGTCTCCACCGGCCCCTGCTCCCACACCACCAGCTTCACCGTGCGGGAGCCGATATCCATCCCGATCGCCTGGGCGGGCGCACTCACCTCGCTACCCCCCCCGCCGCCATCGGCCTGTCGCCTACTCACCACCCTCCAGCTCCTGCGCCCCACGCTCCGGATAGGTGAGGTAGATCTCCGCCGCGCGCCCGGTCTGCTCCCGGTAACCCTCGCCCACCGCCCGCATGAAGGCGCTCGCCTGCTCCCGCGCCACCAGGCTCACCGTGCACCCGCCGAATCCGGCCCCCGTGAGCCGGGAGCCGTACGCCCCCGGGGCAGCCATCGCCAGCTCCACCAGCACGTCCAGCTCCGGACAGCTCACCTGGTAGTCGTCGCGCAGGCTGCAGTGGCTGGCCACCATCAGCTTGCCGAATCGCGCCAGGTCCCCCTCCCGCAGCGCCTCCGTGCTCTCCACCACCCGCTCGTTCTCGCTCACCACGTGCCGGCAGCGTGCCCCCACCACCTCCGGCAGCTCCCCGCCCCAGCGTTCCAGGTCCTCCAGGCTCACGTCCCGCAGCGCCCGCATCTGGGGTAGGTGCTCCCGCAGCAGGCGCACCCCTTCCTCGCACTGCTCCCGCCGGGTGTGGTACTCCGACCCCGCGAGCTGCCGCCGCACCCCGCTGTCCACGATCACCACCGCCGCCTCCGCTCCCACCGGCACCGGCCGGTAGTCCAGGGTGCGGCAATCTATCTGCAGCGCGTTCCCCTGCTGCGCCAGCACGCAAATGAATTGGTCCATGATCCCGCAGGGCACGCCCACGAACTCGTTCTCCGCCCGCTGGCAGAGCAGCGCCAGCTCCACCGGCCCCAGCTCCAGGCCGGAGATGGCCGCCAGGGCCAGCCCGGTGCACACCTCCAGCGCCGCGGAGGAGCTCAGCCCCGACCCCACCGGCACCGTGCTCGTGATCAGGGCGTCCATCCCCTCCAGCCGGTGATCGCTCTCCTCCAGCAGGAAGGCCACCCCCCGCAGGTAGTTGCTCCAGCGCACCTGGGTGTCGAAACCGATGTTGTCCAGGGAGAACTCGGCCGGCTCCTCGGCCTGCAGCGACATCGCCCGCACCACCCGGTCGGGGCGGGGGCGCACCGCCATCAGCACTTCGCGGCCGATCGCCGCCGGGAGGACGTAGCCGTCGTTGTAGTCGGTGTGCTCCCCGATCAGGTTGACGCGGCCGGGTGCCCGGAAAAAGCGGGTGGGGGAAGCGCCGAGCTTGTTCTCGAACGCAGCGCTTAGGTGACGCAGGGCCTGTTGTTGGTTGTCGTCCATCTCTTCCGTATGGCCAGTGCGGCCACCGTCATGTTACGGGCGGCGTTGCCGGCTGTCAAGGGCTGCCGGCGCCGCCCCCCGCCACCCACTCGCGCCAGTCGGCGCCGATCTGCCCTCGCCGCCGGTAGCGCTCCATGGCGTGCTGGCAGGGGCAGTCTCCGGGGGCCAGGGCGCGGGAGGTGCCCTCCATCATCGCCGGGAAGCGCCCCACCGCCTGCTCGACTAGCTTTGCCTGCTCCGGACTGAGCAGGCCTTCGAAGAGCTCCCCCTCCCGGTACTCGGCCGGCTGCACCCCCTCCGCCAGGTTGGTGACGTAGCAGACGGGCAGGTAGCACATCTCCAGCTCCCGCGCCAGGAAGCATTCCGGCGCCAGGGTCATCCCCACC
>Ga0315284_10010092_pt1 | contig 13445 bp, 11 predicted proteins | sample YL17G09_16_MG_FD_203696 | JGI IMG/M metagenome (GOLD analysis project Ga0315284, IMG submission 203696) | Sediment microbial communities from Yellowstone Lake, YNP, Wyoming, USA - YL17G09_16 | ecosystem: Environmental > Aquatic > Freshwater > Lake > Sediment | place: USA: Wyoming | collected...
GACTTCGTCGGATCCGTCACGTCCCAGTTCACCGAGTAGGTCGGCAGGCCCATGATGATCTTGTGCCTGGGGACCTGCGCGACCATGTACTGCATGCGCTCCCGCGCCCAGGAGGCGGTGGAGGTCGGACCGAGCACGGGGCTGGATGGGTAGAACTGGTCGTAGTTCATCGGGCGGATGTGGTCAACGTGGTGTGCGAGCCACGAGGTGTCGAGGAACGGGAGCGCATGATCGCGGTTCTCCGCCCGCGAGGGCGAGGCGGTGCAGATGCTCAGCATCTTCTGGCGCTCGTGCAGTTCCTCTGACAGCTCCTCGATGAACTCGCCGAAGGCGAACCGCTCCTGGGGCGCGAGGTGCTCGAAGTCTATGTCCACTCCGTCGGCGCCCGTTTCCTCGCACTCCTCGACCATGTTCTCAACCAGCTGCTCAATCGCCTCCGGAGACTGGCATAGCGCGGCCCAGGTCTCGCGCAGGCCGCTGTAATCGTTGAGCACGGACACGCCTATGTCGCGGAACCTCGCGATCAGATCCTTCCGTTCCTCGCCCGGCCAATCGGTCGGCAGCGACCCGTCGGGCTGGGCGTGCTCGCACATGAGAATCACCTGGTCGAAGATGTCCTGGTACTTCGTCGCGACCTCGAGCGCGTGCTCCGCGTGCCGGTGCAATGCCCACGCGGATACGAGATGCCGGCTCTTCGAGGGACGGAAGACCGGGTTCGTCTCAGCCATTGACAAGTCTCTCCTCCATCGCAGTCCCGAACCCGACGCGCGCCGCGCGTCAGTCGGTAAAGCGGTACTTGATCAGCGTCCACAGCGCCGCTATCCCATCCCACCATCTTATCTTCTTACCCGCGCCGACGGAGCGCGCCTGGTAGCTGATGGGGACCTCGTGAATGCGAAGGCCGCGCTTGCGCACCTTAGCCGTGACTTCGGGGCAGAACTCAAATCGGCGGCACTTCAGTGGAATCTGCTTGATGACCGTCGTTCGGAAGACCTTGTAGCAGGTCGCCTCATCGCTGATGCCGGCGCGATACAGCAGATTGGCCAGCCGCGCCGCCAGCCAGTTGAAGACGCGATGGGGGAAGCGCATTCCCCGGAACTCCGGGGCGCGCGTCCCGTAGACGACCTCCGCTTCTCCCGCCTCGATGGGTGCTATCAGCTTCGGGTAGTCGGCGGGGTCGTATTCGAGATCCGCGTCCTGGATGAGGATTACCTCGCCACTCGCCTCCTCCAGACCCCGCCGGATCGCCGCCCCCTTGCCCTGGTTTCGCGGCTGGCGGACGAGCTTCAGGTCGGGTCCAGGAAGCGATTCCACGATGCCGGGCGTGCCGTCGCTGCTGGCGTCATCAACGACGATGATCTCCTTGTCCACCGGCGCCTTGCGGACGCGGGCGATCGTCTCCGCAATCGTGTCACGCTCGTTGTAGACCGGGATGATGACCGAGACCTTCATAGTGGCTGCCAGGGACTGGGAGCTAGAGACTGGGGACCAGAGCCGTTCCCGAACACCCAGTCGCCAGGCCCTAGGCCCTACCTCTTCTGTTCTCCAAGCGTGGCGCTTCCGCCTCCCACGTGGTAGAATGGACGCGGCGGCGGGGGCCTGGCGAGAACTTTCTTGGCAGATTCGCGCTCTAATCTGTGGGAGGGCGAGATGGAGGACGCCGTCCGGACGGCCGGTTGGTCTACGGACGGACGCCTGGCCACGGCGGATGACGCGACTCTGGTGGCCGCCTGCGCGCAGCGCAAGCCGGGGGCCTTCCAGGAGTTGCTGTCGCGGTACCGGCGGCCGGCGATCACGCTCGCCTACCAGATGCTGGGCGATCTGGAGGACGCCGAGGATGTCGCGCAAGAGGCGTTCGTGCGCGTCTTCCAGGCGATCCCGCGGTTCCGCGGGCAGGCGGCGTTCTCGACCTGGCTCTACCGGATCGTTACGAACCTGTGCCTTGGAAACAGGAGACGCCGAAAGGCGACCGTCGAGCTCGAAGCGGTGAGGGAGCCAAGCGCACCCGATAGCCCGTCGCAGCAGGTGACCGAGGTGCTGCTCACCAGGCAAGTGCTCGACGCGATGCCGCCGGAGCTGCGGGCGATCCTGCTGCTAAGAGACCAGGAGGGGTTGAGCTATACTGAGATCGCGGAGGCTCTGAGGCTGCCGTTGGGAACGGTTAGATCGCGCTTGAGCAAGGCGCGGACGGCGTTCCGGCGGATCTGGCACGAGCTCTCCGGGGCTGGAGATGAAGTATCGTGACGTGTAGGCTTTACGAAGAGCAGTTGTCGTCATATATGGATGGCGAGCTGGCCGGGGCGCGAGCGGCCCGGCTCGAGGCCCATCTGCAGACCTGCCCGCACTGCCAGGCCGAACTGGACGCGATCGGGGGGATCGCGATGCGGCTGCGCGCCGTGTCGGACGCCCTTCAGGTCAGCCATGACTTCGACCGGCGCGTGCTCCGCGCGTTCGGCTATTACCAGGTGACCGGTTGGACAAGGCCGACGAAGTCATACCTCAGGCCGCTGGTCTGCATCGCGCTGTCCCTGCTCGCCCTGCTCGCGGGGGTCTGGCACTACTTCACCAGGCCGTTTGAGCCTCCACCGGTCTGGCAGCCGCAGCCGGCGGTGCCCGTCATCGCCCCCGCCGCGCCCAGCGCGCCGATACCGGTCGCCCCCGACAGGGAGAGCCGGCGCAGCCAGCGATAGGTCGAAGGCCGCCAGGAGTCGAATGCTGAAAGGCAGGCGGAAGCCCGCGGTAGGCGGGCAAGCCTGCCTTTTCGCGTGGGCGGGCCGTCCGACGGGAGGCGGGCAGTGGCGGGCCGATCGAACGACTACAGCATCGTTGCCACCGACCTCACCAAGCGGTTCGGCGATGTGACCGCGGTGGACGCCATCAGCATCTCGGTGGCGGAGGGCGAGTTCTTCGGCTTCCTCGGACCCAACGGCGCCGGCAAGTCCACCACCATAAAGATGCTTTGCGGCCTGCTTCGCCCGACTGGCGGGGATATCCGCATCGCCGGCTACGACCTCCGTTCACAACCGCTGGAGGTGAAGCGGCGCATCGGGGTGCTGCTGGAGGACATCAACCTCTACGAGCGCCTCACCGGACAGGAGTTCCTCGTCTTCGCGGCCCGTATGCACGGCTTGCCGCTGGCGGATGCCCGCATGCGCAGCGCTGAGCTGCTCGACCTGCTCGAGCTCACCGAGGCGAAGGACAAGCTCATCGTTGACTACTCGATGGGCATGAAGAAGAAGACCGCCTTCGCCGCCGCGCTCATCCATCGCCCGAGAGTCATGTTCCTGGACGAGCCGTTCAACGGCATTGACCCCATCTCGGTTCGGGCGATACGCAATGTGCTGCGACAGCTCACCGAGCACGGGACTACGATCTTCTTCACCACCCACGTGATGGAAGTGGTCGAGCGTCTCTGCACCCGGGTGGCGATCATCAACCGTGGCCGCATCGTTGGGGATGGTGGAATGGCGGAGCTGCGCGAGAGGGCGAAAACCGGCGGCGACTCCTCGCTCGAGGACATCTTCCTCAAGCTCGTGGAAGCGCGAGTTGACGAGGAGACGCTTAGTTGGCTGTAACGCAAGCGTCGTCCTACCTGCGCCTCCTCTTCTGGCTCAAGCTCAAGCTGGTCTGGCGCGCCTACACCCGCCACCTATCCGCCGTCATCGGAGCGATCCTCGCCATCATCTTCCTCGCGCCCGTCGCGGTGGGCGCGGCTGTCGGCTGCTGGTTCGGGTTCCACCTGCTCGCACCGCCCATGGCCGAGCACCTGCTTCGCGGCGTGCTCCTTGGAGCCTACCTGTTCTGGCTGGTTTTCCCTCTGATTGGGTTCGCCCTGACCGAGGACTACGATATCGCCAAGCTGCTGGTCTACCCGCTCTCGCCCCGCATGATCTACGCAGGCGCCATCCTGGGATCGGTGATAGACCTGGGCGTGTTGCTGCTCATGCCGACCATCTTGGTTGTGCTGCTGTCGTTCAGCACGAGCGGCCCCGCCTTCCTCGTTGTGGCCGCGACGACGACGCTCTTCGTCTTCCATACGGTCGGACTCAGCCAGGCGATCAACCTCGCAACAGCAGGAATACTGCGGAGCCGGCGAGGGCGGGACATCCTGGCCGTTGGCATCCCCCTGCTCATGGCGGTGTTCTACCTCGTCTCGCAGCTGCTCCCGCAGCACCTGGCGTCTGGAGCACGCTGGTCGCGGCTGCTGGAAAGCCGAACCTGGGACCTGATCAGCTATCTTCCGCCGGGCCTGGCGGCGCGCGCAATCGGCAGCGCGGAGCGGGGCGAGTTCCTGCCGGCGCTGGGCTTTGCGCTCGCGCTGGCGGCCCTCTGCGGGCTCACCCTCTGTCTCGCCGGGTGGCTGGTGCAACTGGTGTACACAGGGGAAGCGGGGTCGCCGGCGGCCCGGAAAAGAGCACCACGCGAGCGCGCGGTTCCGATACCGGAGCCAACCGGGCCAAGCCAACAGGCCGCGGCTGCGCCGCGATCATGGTCGGCCCTGCTCCCGTCGGCGATTGCCGCGGTGGCCGACAAAGAGGTCAAGTACCTCTTCCGCGATCCGTTCTTCAAGGCCACCCTTTCCCAGACCGTCTACATGCTCGTGGTCGTGGGAGTGATGATGGTCCACTCGGGCCGCATGGCGGAAGAAGGGATCCGGTGGGCGGGACAGGGTTGGCTGCTTTGGGGCGCAACCGGTATGCTGCTCATGGCGCAGTCCCAGCTCGCGCTCAACGCCTTCGGCCCAGATGGCGCGGCGGTCGCGACGCTACTGCTGTTCCCCTGCCCACGCCGGCACATACTCATCGGCAAGAACCTGGCGCTGTTCGCTGCCCTGTCGGTGGTGAACGCGGTGTTTGTGCTGGCCGTGTGCGCGCTGGCCCGGGAGCTGCGCTTGCTCCCGCACGTGCTGGCATGGACCGGCCTCGCATCGGTGGTCTTCGTCGCCTGTGGCAACATCGTGTCCGTCTACTTCCCGGTGCGGGTGGTCATGCGCGGCTGGGTGCTCCGCCGGTCGTCGAGTGTAGGATTCTCGCAGCTCGCCGCCTATCTGGTCGTCGTTCTCGTTGTCGGCCTGCTGGTGCTGCCGGTGCTGGCCGCGGTAGTGCTGCCGATCTACTGGCTGGGGCCGGTCTGGCTGCTGCTAACGATCCCGGTGTCGGTGGGGTATGTATGCTGTCTCTACTTCGTCTCGCTGCTCGTCGCCGAGAGCGCGCTGCTGGCGCGAGAGCCAGAGGTGGTCGCGGCGCTGAAGCCCGAGCAGTGACCCGTCCGGCGCGCGGGGCAGAGGCCCCAGGCAAGCGCTGGGAAGCCGCGGAGGACCCCTACCGCTTGCCGGCCAACGCGCGGACGACATCGGCGCGCGACACGATGCCGACCAGCTTGCCCTCCCTCACCACCGGGACGCGCTTGATCCGCTTCGCGGTGAGGATGGCGGCGATCTCCTCCAGCGACGTGTCCTCGGCAATCGTGACCGCGGGCGATGACATGATGTCCCGGATCGTGTCCTGGCCGGTGGTGCGACCGAGGATGTCGGCCTCGCTCACCATACCAATGACGGTGTGGTTGTCGTCAACAACCGGCAGGCCGCTGATGCCGTGGAAGTAGAGGACGCGCGTCACTTCCTCGACCCGGCAGGTCGGCCTGGTGCTGACCACCTCCCGCGTCATGATGTCCCTGGCGACGGCCATGGCCCTGACCCCTTTCCGCGCGGTTTGCACGGCTACCCGTGCGGATTGCTCCGGCGCGGCCGAAATCCCTGTCGCGCCGGCCGCGCAATGGCGAGCATTCCGCGCGGCGGGGAACGACCACCGCAACGCACGACGATCCCAGGGTAGGAATCCCTGGTGGCGCCAAGAAACGAAGGCTCAGAGCGCACTTAGCTGTAGGAGCGAACAGGTGACACACTGCCTCCCTTCGGAACAGGCAAAGCTTGCAGCCGAACTTACCGCCCACCTGCGCGACGTCTTCGCCTATCTCAAGCGGCTTGGGCTCTCCAGCGCGGACGCCGAGGACCTCGCGCAGGATACGTTCGTCATCGCCTGGCAAGGGCTCGGGAAGCTGCGTGAGAGGCGGAAACTGCGGTCCTGGCTGCACGGGATAGCGCACCGGCGGTACCTCCGCCACCAAGAGGCGACGGCGGCTCACCGACCTGTGCTGACCGAGGACGTTGGCGCGGCATGCGACGGTCTTACCCCTGGCGGCGAGCATCACGTCCTGGCGCACGCGGTCCGCCAAGCGCTTCGGAATCTGCCGCCCGAGTACCGGCATCCGCTCCAGCTCCTCTACTGGGAGGGCCTTTCGTACCGGGAGGCGGCGAACGTCCTCTCGCTGCCCATCGGAACCCTTGCGTGGCGGGTGCACAAGGCGCTGAAACTGATGCGCCGCGCACTCGCCGAGAAAGGAGTCGGCGATGTCCAGGCACCTGCCGAAGCTCATGCAGCTCCCTGCTCTGATCCGCTCAGCGAGACCTGAGCATGCGCTGCCTGCTGGGCTGGCATCGCGGATCGAGTTGGCGCTTGAACGCATGCCAGCCCTCCTCCCATCTGCGGACCACAGGTCCTATTCGCGACGGATCGGCTACGCCATCGTGGGGCTCGCGGCTGTCGCCTTGCTCACCACCGGCCTGCTTCGGCTGCCCGGTGCGAGAGGGGCGGCCATCCTCATCAGCGCGGTGGAAGCGATGGAGGACGTCACCTCCGTCCACAGTTGGGGCCGACTCACACCGCCATTCGATAGCAATGGCCTGTGGTTGGGAGAGCACAGCACTCAGGAGGTCTGGCTCTCACCTGACGGCTGGCGCTGGGACCTGCGCGACCCCGACGGCAGCCTGTGCATCAGTCGGGGCGCAAGCGTCGAGAGCGGTTCGTTCTGGTGGTACGAGCCTGAGCAGCGCCGGGCTGTGGTCTTTTCCGCGCCCACCGAACAGCTGGCCAGCCATCTACGCAGGACCATCGTGAACGGCGGGGCAGGCCACGTGGATTCGCAGGGCATCCGCGAGGAGATCGCGCGCGCCGAACAGATTAGCACCTCCGAGACGGAGTGGAATGGCAGGGATGTAATCGTCGTCAGCCTGCGCGGCGACCTCGGCTTGGCACCCCCAGTCGCAGCCTTCGGCGAGCATGAGGACGAGTTCTACGTCGATGCCGAGACGAACCTGTGGCTGGGCGAGCGCGCGTTCGTCCGGAAGGGATCGGCGCGAACGCTCGTCGCAGACCACTGGGTCGAGTACAACGCGGACATCCCCGCCGAGACGTTTCAGTTCGCGCCGGCTGAGGGGACAGCGGTCCACCAGATGGAAGCCGAGCCCGGTGAATCCCCGTGCAACTGCCAGCGGTTGCCGTGGTGGGAGAAAGAGGGTCCACCGGCATAGAGGGCACTGATCGGGGCGGCGTCAGCCGCCCCGATCAGTCTCATCGGAGCGACACCAGCACGATCGCCCTTCCCGGCAGCCGGCCGCCGATCTCGGAACCCGAGGCGCGGAGACTGGCCGCCGGCACATCGCCATCCTCGGAAAACGTCCGGCCCATCAGGCGAAGCGGGAGCTGAAGGCCCAGACGGCTTGAGCGCAGCCGCGCGGTGAACTCGACTGTCTGGTTGTGGACGTTCACGAGCACCAGCGCCAGGCCGCCCCCCGGCACTCGCCAGGCCGACCCCATGACGCTCGGCATGAACTGACGATAGGAGCGGCGCTCGGCCGCGGCCAAGTATGGCGGGTTCACCAGCATGTCGGCTTCTATGCTCGGGCATTCAACCGCCACCGGCCCCATAAACTGCGATTGCGGGAGCAGGGCGCCGATGCCCCATGCCTGCGCTCGCAGCGCCGCAGCCAGGAACGCTAGCTTGTGCCGGTTGCTGTCATCGCGGGCTTGCTCTGGCGAGAAAGCCTCCAGCAGCGGCTGGTAGCCCCAGACCACCGCCCGCGCCACCTCCAGGCAGAACTGGGTCTGGTAGTCGCGCTGCATCACAGGGGCTGGCTCGCGCAGCTCGGCGATGGTGGAAGCAGCCCACGCGGGATCGTGGGGACGCTGGTTCACCAGAGAGACGCCAGGCCCGATGACCGTGGTGTAGTCGTGGTAGACCGCAGCGAATAGCGGGATCGGGTACCATCCTTCGGCTGCGCTCAGGACAGGTCTGTGGCCGAATTCGTCGGGAAGGATGGAATGCCGTTCGGCGGCCGCATGCGGTGACAGGAACGCATCGGTGTCGGCGAGGTAAGGCTCCAGCACATCATCGGTCGCGAGCTGCCGGTTCTCGCCGATGGCAGCGCGGACATCGGCCAGAAGGGCGCGCACGTTGCTCGCCCACGCTGCCGGGTCGTCGGGCTTGTGCCCGTGGTTGAGCGCGCGGCATGAGATCACCCGGGCGGAGCCCAAGTCCTCGAGCAGGATTCCATCAGCCCCTCGTGCTCCGAGCTCGCGGGCGACCGCGGCGACCGCGGCGACAATGCCCCGCCAGTGCTCGTCCCCGGGGCACATCGCGGCGAGGGGAGGCTTGGCGGACCGCAAGATAGGGCCGCGATCCTCGGTTTGGATCGCGTGAGGCGCGAGATCGTGCTCCTTCCAGGCCGCCGATTCCTCACTGGCAAGGAGGGCATTGATGCTGAACTGATCGAGCACGCCGGCGTCACCGAGCTGCTGCTCCGCCGTCGCTTGGGCCTCGTCGCCATCGCGGGGAGGGAGGTAGTCGGGGTAGGCGCCGTCCCGCGCGCAGGCGTGCCAGCAGCGCCAGTCGAGCTTGATCGGCACATTGACGATCCGCTGAAGCTCTCTCACCGCTGACACGCACCGACGCGCACCCCCCCAGTGTGAAGCCCAAAGGCCGTACGCTGTCGTGAGCGGCGGAAGAATGCGCTCTCCTCCCCTGCCCCGCGCGGCCCACGGCTGAGCCGCCGCCCAGGCGCGGTATTCGCGCGCGGCCTCAAACCAATCCCCGTTCACCACACCGACCGCGCATGGGTAGCCGGCCGACCAATGTCCTTCCGGCCGCAGGACCGGGAAATGCCTCAGCCAGAGTTGCTGGTGCCCCGAGGACGGCATGCCGGAAGCGCCCAGGCCCTTGCGCGCACCGGTCGCGTCCCGCGCCGAAAGCCAGACGGCCGTCCGGTCACCGAAGGCGCAGCCGAGCATCTGAAGCGACGCCGGCCCCGGGTATGGCAGTTCCCATGTGCGCGGTTGCCCGCGGACCGACAGCGAGCGCGGGTTGGGGAGGAGAATGCCTCCCGAGAGCGGCAGGAACAGCCCATCCTCCAGCAGCGGATCGGGGTGGCCGATCGCGCCGATGCACGGGAACGCCAGGGACCGCACGGCATAGCCTTGCGGCAGCTCGATCTCCTCGCTGAGGAGGACGCAAGCCGAGTCCTCGGGGAAGACCACCTGGGCGGTGAAAGCTGCCTCGATCACCCGGTGCTCGACCTGGAAGCCGCGCCACTGTAGCCAAAGGCGCAGCGCGCCCTCGTGGCGGTGCCGGCCGAGTGTGTGCGTGAACTCGGCGCAGTCCCGATTCGTGACCGAGATGGGCTCGCCGTCGCTGCTGGCAAGCTCGAGGCGCCACAGCACACCCTCTGCCGCGGCTTGCTCCGCGTAGATCAGGTCCGCCCCGCTCTCACGCTGCACCAGCGAGAGGACCGTGCCATCCGCATCAGAGAACCCCATCCGAAGCAGCGGGTTAGCGAGGATGAGCCGGCCGTTTTCCTCGTGATAGGAGGCGTGAAACTGGCCCTCGGATTCGTTGTTCGGCCTCGACATCAGGGGCCCTCGCACACTGCGGTAACCACGTCTCTGCCGGCCAGCTCAACCGGCCGGGCCGCCCTTGGTCGCTGCCCGGACGACCCCGACCCGAGTCTCGGGATCGCGATACCGCTGGTGCAGCAGAGCGATGATCTCCCGGACATGCTCATCCTCCGTCGCGCCGTAGACGACGTGTCGCCCTGTCCCCAGTGGAAACCGGTCGGCGAGCCCGGCCCGTGAGAGCTCGTCCAGCGCGGTGCCGACCTGGCGCTCGGGTCGGCGCAAGTGGGCCGCGATATCCTGGGCGCTCCGCACCGCGCCGGACCGTGAGTGCAGGTAGAGCAGGACGTCTACTTTCACCAGGCTGTCTATCGCGGTCCCCAGCAGCAGGTCCAGTTCATCGTCCACGGGAAGCCCCCTGCGCTCTCCTGCCCAGCATTACGCGACTCGCGCTAGTCACTCATCTCACCCAGGATCGCCTCGAGCGCCGCTTGCGGATCATCGGCGCGGGTGATGGGCCGCCCGATCACCAGGTAGTCGGCCCCCGCCTCCAGTGCCTCTCGCGGGGTCGCGACCCGCGCATGGTCTCCCGCTGCCGCCCACGACGGCCTGATGCCGGGCGTGACAACCAGGAAGCCCCTTCCACAGGAGCGCTTGATCGCCGCGACCTCGTGCACCGACGCGACCACGCCGTCCAGGCCCGCCTCCTTCGCCAGCTGGGCGAGGCGCAGCGCTGCCTCCCCGGCGGTCGAGGGAATGCCAAGCTCCTCCCGCACTTCGCGATCACCCAGGCTGGTGACGATCGTCACCGCGATCACCAGCGGCGGCTGGAAGCCCGCAGCGCGGGCCCCCGCGTCGGCGCCTTGCCGCGCCGCCACCATCATCGCCACACCGCCGAGCGCGTGCACGTTGAACATGGCGACACCCACCCGCGCAATCGCCGCCGCCGCGCCTGCAACCGTATTCGGAATGTCGTAGAGCTTCGCGTCGTAGAAAACGCGCGCGCCATGCTCACGAATGGCCGTGATCGCGGCCGGCCCGGCGGAGTTGAACAGCTCCAGCCCGACCTTCAGCATGCCCACCCGCGAGCCGACGAACTCCGCCATCCGCAGGGCGGGAGCGAGTTCAGCGTAGTCAAGCGCGACGATAACGCGATCCTTTGGCTCTGTCATGGCGCCAGGATTATACCATAGCCCCGTGGGAGCGACATTCCTGTCGCCATCGGCCTATCACCGAAGCTGCGCGAGGAACGCCGGGTCCCGTATCCGCTTGTCCCGCGCCAGCGTCGCGATCACGCCAAGCACTCGAGCCGTTCCCGCGTCCATGCCCTCCCCCAGCCACTCATCCACCGCCCTCTCAAAGACCCGCCCGGCCTCCAGGTGGCGGCGACTCTCCTCGAGCAGGACGCTGCCGCTCGCCAGGTGAACGCGATACATCGCCCGCTTGCCCTCCACCAACGCGTGCATCGCGTCGTCTGCGACGTAGATCGTCGTGATGCCGAGCGTTCGCGCCAGATAGCGGACCAGGGTGGCGCGAAGCCGGAGCGTTTCCTCGGAGGTGAATCCAAAGTCCCCAGCGGCCGCACGTGACACAAGCAGGTCGGCGTCTCGCAGGGTCTCGCTTAGCAGGATCGGGCTTACCTCGCCCAGCGCGACCGCGCGACCCGCGCTGCCCTCGAACCAGACCGGGCCGCTGGTCACTGTTTCGGCCGTCTCCGCCAGCGCCACCAGCCGGCCGGCATCCTCGTCGTCGCCCGCCCAGCGGATGTGAGCAGCCAGCCTTTCACTCTCCCCATCCTTGACCGCCTCCCCGCCCCGCGGCGAGTAGCCGCGCGACCGCAGCAATGCGAACGCGCGCCTAGCGACGAGCCCGTGACCGGCGAAACGGCCGCACTCCGTCGCCTGTCCATCGGCATTGCCGAGCAGGTAGACTTCGCGGAACACCTGCTTGAAGGGCTGCGAGATGTGATCGTCAATGACGCGCTGCTGCCACTCGGTCAGCGAGTTGAGCCTGCTCAACTCGATGGGATGCGCGACCGCGACTTCACCCACGCCCGCAAACTCCGCGGTTGGCGCATCGTCGTCCAGCGGATCGGCGGAGGTCCACAGGCGCGGTGCGCCGTCGAGGAGCAGCACGAGCCTGGAGGCAAGCGACCGCATGATTGGATTCGCCAGCAGTGTGGCGAAGTCGCTGCCGCGATACCGCACCCCTCCCACCATCGCCAGCTCTAGGCGCTGGCGGAAGTAACGGTAGCTGCTGGCGAGGTGGCGACGGGCCTGCTGTATCTCCTCGTATTGCGGCGCCTGCCGGACGCCTTTTGGGATGCCGGCCAATCGGCGCCGACTGGAGAAGGCCTCCACGACGACCTGCCCCGCCGCGACCGAGAGCTTCAACCGGTAGCCCGCGACATCCCACCACACCCGCGCCGGTTTTCCCTCCAGGCCGCCGTCCGCCCAGGCGGAAGCCAGGTCCACCCGCCTCTCCAGCTCGGCCAGATCCTCGATCCTGGCGCGGGCCCTCAGCAACTCCAGCGACTCCTGCGCCGCTCGCTTCGCCTGTTTCGTGCCCTCTCGGCTGATCCGGAACAGCAGCGGAGCGCTTTCCTCCGCCTTCTCCCCCCACAGGCCAAGGGCGCGGATGGCCGCAGGCCACCCGGCGCGCGCCTGCCGGCAGAGAACATCGAAGTGCTCCTTGCGCAGGGCGTGAACGCAGGACATGTTCCCCATCATCCGGTCGAGGCGCGGGATCAGCCCCCGCACGAACTCCCGTCGTCGAGACATGGCTTCGGCCGGCCCCGGGAAATCCTGAGGCGGATCCGTGGAGCAAAGCGCGCCGCACGCCAGCGATACCCTCTCGCCGATGCGCTCCGCCCACGGCCCGATCTTGCTCTCGATCATGCGCAGGTCAAGAGGCCCGTGAGGCGAGGCGGACGTGAGCCATTCAACCGCCTCCCGATGATGGGGCAGGTCCTGGACCTGCTCCGCGGCGCCGCACAGATCAGGCCGCACCAGTGAGACGAGGCATATCGCGAGCGCGGAGGCTTCCGACAGGCGTGAGATCACCTGCTCATCATCCGGCCGGAATCCCGAGCACCACCGCAGCATGTGAAGCGGCCACCAGGAGTCGGCCCGTTGCTCCAGGCTGGCGACCGCGTCCCGAAGGTAGTCTACCCCCGGAAAGTCGCGAATCCAGCCACCCGCGGCGTAGCTTAGCGTGATGTCCGGCTGGTGCGCGACCTCGTAGACGACTTGCCGGTACCACTTGGGGAATGTCGGGTGGCCGGTCAGCCGCAGCTTGCGCAGGGCCGACGGGTAGTCTCCCCTCTGGTCGGCGGCCGTAAGGACACGGCCCTGGACCAGGCAGTCACGGAAGTCGGCGTAGCTGAGCCAGCCGCCGAGGAATGCTCGCAGGAAGGCGAACCAGAGCGCGGTGTCAGGGCTGGCAGGCTCGGCTCTCGCCCGCCGCCGGAGATCGCCGAGCCAGAAAGACCGGACCTCCGGCGTGTCGGTCGCGGCGAGCGCGGTCAGCAGCCACAATCTGGCCTTCGGATCGCGGCTCGAAGAGGCGGCGCGCAGAAGGCAGTCCGGCCATGTGATGGGCCGCTGGGAGAGCACCGCGGCCAGTTGCTGCATTGGCTCCGGCATGCCCGCGCCGGCGGCCGCGGCGACATCCTCGGCGGCGCGCTCCGGCCACATCGGAAGAACGCGGTCGAGCTGAGCA
>Ga0315284_10010093_pt1 | contig 13445 bp, 11 predicted proteins | sample YL17G09_16_MG_FD_203696 | JGI IMG/M metagenome (GOLD analysis project Ga0315284, IMG submission 203696) | Sediment microbial communities from Yellowstone Lake, YNP, Wyoming, USA - YL17G09_16 | ecosystem: Environmental > Aquatic > Freshwater > Lake > Sediment | place: USA: Wyoming | collected...
GTGGCCATCAGGGCCTCATACTGCTTGATGAGGGCGTTCTCGGGCTCGATCAGGATGCGGATAAAGTCCCCCTTGTTGAGAGGGGTAAGCTCCACCCGGATCGGGAACCGGCCCTGGAGCTCCGGGATGAGGTCGGACGGCCTGGAAACGTGGAAGGCCCCCGCACCGATGAAGAGGATGTGGTCGGTCCGGACAAGGCCGAAACGCGTGTTCACCGTCGTCCCTTCGATGATGGGCAGGAGGTCGCGCTGAACCCCTTCGCGGCTGACCTCGGGTCCATGGCCCGTTTCGCGGCCGGCGATCTTGTCCACCTCGTCCAGAAAAATGATGCCCGAGTGCTCCACCTTTTCGATGGCCAGGCGGGACACCTGGTCCATGTCCACCAGGCGTTTCTCCTCATCTTCCAACAAGACCTCGCGGGCCTCCTTGATCTTCATCTTCCTCATCTTGGTCTTTCCCCCCATGAACCCGGGGATGAGCTCTTGGATCTGGATCCCGATCTCCTCGACACCGGAATTCGAGAGGATCTCGAACGGAGCGGCGTTCTTCTCTTTGACCTCGATCTCCACCGGCCGGTCCTCCAGGAAACCGGCCCGCAGCTGCTTCCGGAATTTTTCCCGGCTTTCCTGGAACCTCCCGGTCTCCTCCTCGGTCATGGAGTTCTCGCGCTTGCGCGGCGGCGGGAGGAGGAGGTCCAGGATCCTCTCCTCGACATTGCCCTTGGCCTTCTCCTCGATCTCTTCGATCTTCTCGGACTTGACCATGTCCACGGAGATGCGGACAAGGTCGCGGATCATGGATTCGACGTCCCTGCCGACATAGCCCACCTCGGTGAACTTGCTGGCCTCGATCTTGAGGAAGGGAGATGACGTGAGCTTCGCCAGGCGTCGGGAGATCTCGGTCTTCCCGACGCCGGTCGGGCCGATCATCAGGATGTTCTTGGGCGCGATCTCGTCGGCCAGCTCAGGAGGAAGTTTGCGCCGGCGGTATCTATTGCGGAGGGCGATGGCCACGGCCTTCTTGGCGGCCTTCTGGCCGATGATGAACTTGTCGAGCTCGGCGACGATCTCCTGGGGGGTGAGTTCGTCGTCCTTGGGGTCCGACGGAGGGTTTTCCATCGATTCGGGCAGGCGGATGGCCATCTAGAGCTCCTCGACGGTGATCTGATCGTTGGTGTACACACAGATCTCGGAGCTTATCTTCATGGCCTCCAGGGCGACCTCCTTGGCCGAAAGGCCCGTGTGGCGGATGAGGGCCCTGGCCGCGGCCAAAGCGTAAGGCCCGCCGGACCCGATGGCGATAATGCCGTCGTCCGGCTCGACGACATCTCCCGTTCCGGAGATGAGGAACGAGCTTTCCTTGTCGGCCACGACAAGCATGGCGTCAAGCTGTCGGAGGGACTTGTCCAGCCGCCAGTCCTTGGCCAGCTCGATGGCGGCCCGGGAGAGGTTTCCCCGGTACTCCTCGAGCTTGACCTCGAAGCGGGAGAAAAGGGCGAACGCGTCCGAAGTGGAGCCGGCGAACCCGGCCAGGACGGCCCCCTTGTGCAGCCGTCGGATCTTCTGGGCGCTCTTTTTGAGGACGGTCTGGCCCATGGTGACCTGGCCGTCCCCCGCCAGGACGACACGTCCTTGGTGGCGGACGCAGATCACGGTCGTCGAACGGATCATGGAGGCACCTTCCCGCGGATCTTTCATGTCGAATTCCATGATACCGGATAGCCCCCCGCAAGTAAAGCGGCCTCAAGGAGTTTTACAGTACGTTGAGCTACTTAGGGATCGCCTCTGAAGGACTTGGGGACATCCCTCCGAAAGACGTGAATTTGCCCCAGCGAGTCAAATTCACTCCGGCTCCGGGCCTCACTCTCCCCTCCAAGAATCGGGGAACCGTGCCCGCTCGGCCCTTCGACGGCTTTCTTCGGGATATCCCCTTCGTCCTTCCCGGCGATCCCCTGTTTTTTATATAGTTAATCGTTTGGCATTTTCGTCAATTTCAGAACCACGCAAAACTCCTTGATCTCCCGCTTTCTGTGCGGCGGCCGGATGTGCTAGAATTGACGCTCGGAGAGGAGGAAGGACACGATGGCCTCGTTGACGCTGGTTGTGATGGCCGCGGGCATCGGCAGCCGCTACGGCGGGCTCAAGCAGATCGATCCCGTCGGCCCGAACGGCGAGATCGTCATCGATTATTCCATATACGACGCCCTCCGGGCCGGCTTCGACAAGGTCGTCTTCATCATCCGCCGGGAGATCGAGGATGCCTTCCGGCGGCAGGTCGGCCGGACCGTCGAGGGCAGGGTGGAAACGGCTTATGTGTTCCAGGAGCTCACTCCCTTGCCCGAAGGCTTCCATCTCCCGCAGGGGAGGACCAAGCCGTGGGGAACGGCCCACGCCATCCTCCGCGCGAACGACGAGGTCCGGACGCCGTTCGCGGCCATCAATGCCGACGATTACTACGGCCGGACGGCTTTCGGATCGATGGCTGTCCACATGCGGAGGGCCGCGGACACTCCGGCGTTCTACGATTACGCCATGGTCGGCTACATCCTCGAGAACACCCTCTCTGAACACGGCCACGTGGCCCGGGGCGTCTGCGCGGCCGATCCGGAAGGACACCTCGTCGACGTTTGTGAGCGCCGGAAGGTCCAACGCTTCGAGAACGGTATCCGGTACACGGAGAACGGGCGGGATTGGATCGATATCTCCGCGGAGAGCGTCGTTTCCATGAACATCTGGGGGTTCACTCCGAGTATCTTCGGTGAGCTGGAGGCCCGTTTCCCGGTTTTTCTAAGAGCGAACGAGCCTTCGATCATCAAGGCCGAATTCCTGATCCCGGAGGTCGTCGGGAGCCTGGTCCGCGAGAAAAAGGCCCGGGTCAAAGTCCTTCCCAACCACGACAGATGGTACGGGGTGACGTATCCCGAGGACCGGCCCCACTTTCAAGCGGCCCTGCGTGGGCTCATCGCGCAAGGGCATTATCCCGAAAACCTGTGGGGATCCTGAAAAGCGACGCCGCATTGGACCAGGACGACTTCTATCCCCATGGCTTCCGAAGCAAATTCCATACGGCCCGGACCGTTCTCGGGGAAATGGGCCCCTTCCCTTTCCTGACCAAGGTCCTGCCGTGGTCTTTTCGCCGGCGGTACATTTTTTATTCCGAGAAAATCCGGATCCCCGAGGCCTATCCTCATTTTCCGGCCCGGTTCCGTTTCAGTATCGCCGGCAAGGAAGATCTGGATTCCCTCATGGCGCTCCGCAAAGGTTACTACAAGAGGGATATGCTCGAGAGACGGTTGGAAATGGGCCAGATGTGTTTCCTGGGATGGAGCGGCAAGGACCTGGTTTACGTCCGTTGGCTGTTCTCGGGAACGTTTTATGTCCCCTACTTGCGCCGGAGAATCGTCCTCGGGCCTGATGAGGTCTTCGCAGACGAGGCCTATACCGCTCCCGGCTTCAGGAGGCTGGGCATTTACTCCTGCTGCGGACGCCTAATCAGGATCGCGCTCCTGGAAAAGGGTTTCAACAGATTTACCGTAGCGGCCGCTTCCTGGAACACATCCGCTCGGCAGGCCATTCTGAACGCGGGTTCGACCGAGATCGCCAGCTTCGGATACTGGAACGGGCCGGGATTCAGGAAATTCTTCTGGTCCGGGGACATTGAGGTCCATGATGACGGAACGATTATCTTTAAGGCCGCCCTCTAAGGGCGACAAGATCACCGACCAGTCTTTCTGGGACTGGACAGGGCTCCACTTCCCCACGCTTTTTGAGGCCCCATCTACCAGGTATTACCGGAAATGTGAGGAGAGGCTCTTCGAGACCTATTTTCCAGGGCTCGCCGGCAAGAAGCTTCTGAAGACCGACCTCTGGGACGAAGCCAAGAATACCAGGATCCTGAAATACGCGGCCGACCAGGGCGCCGACGTCTACGGGATCGATATCTCCGCCGAGATACTCAGACAGGCGGGGTCGGCCTTCGAAAACGGCGTGGCCCGCCGGAGGTTCATCGTTTCGGACGCCCGGGCCATCGCCTTCGCCGGGGGTTCGTTCGACCACATTTACAGCATGGGCACGATCGAGCACTTCAAGGAGCATGCGCTGGCCGTCCGGGAGTGCTTTCGGGTGCTCCGGGGTGGCGGGACCGCGATCATAGGCGTCCCCAACGCCCGCGACCCGTTCTTCCGCCCGCTCATGGTCGGCATTCTCCAAAGACTCGGCCTTTACGCCTACGGCTACGAGAGATCGTTCAGCATGGGGGCCCTGAAGAGGATGCTGGAACGTGAGGGCTTCGAGGTCCTTGCCGAGACGGGAATCCTCTTCATGCCCGGTTGGCTGAGGATGGCCGACCTCTGGCATTATGTCCGGAGACCGAAACTCGCGTCCCTGTCGACTCCCGCCGTCTCGTTCTTCGCTTATCTTCACAGAAAATTCCCGCGGCTCGGACGCCACGGCTACCTGATCGCCTGCGTCGTCCGAAAACCATTATAAGCGGAGAGCAGGATCCGCGATCATCCTGCTTTTAGCGGCCTGGGCCTTCGGGCGGGGCCGGTCGCCCCCTGAGGACACGATCCCACCGAAGCCTTGCCGTTGTCAGCCGGAGACGACGCCGCGGCGATCATTGAACGGGGACACGTACCGCAAGGACATGTCCCCTAATCCGCAACCGTTTGACCTTTTTTTACGTAATTGATATCCTGAGGACGAAACGCGGGAAATCTCCATGAAATGCCTTTCTTGCAATTATGACAACCCTGACGACACCCGCTTCTGCGGAAACTGCGGCAGGCCGCTCTTGGGAACTCCTGCCCCCGAGACCCTTTTCACTCAGGTCTACCAGCCCGCCCGGGAGCTCAAACGCGGCATGGCTTTCGCCGGCCGGTACGAGATCATCGAGGAGTTGGGCAAGGGCGGCATGGGGAGGGTTTACAGGGCTTACGACTCCAAGATCAAGGAAAACGTGGCCCTGAAGCTCCTCAATCCCGAGATCTCCGCCGACTCGGAAACCGTCGAGCGGTTTCGGAACGAGATCAAGCTGGCCCGCCGGATCTCCCAAAGGCATGTTTGCAGAATGTACGACCTGGGCGAGGAGGGCCTCACCTATTTCATCACAATGGAGTATGTGCCCGGGGAGAACCTTAAAAGCTTCATCCGCCGCTCCGGCCATCTGAACGAGGCCAAGGCGGTGAACCTCTCCAAGCAGGTCTGCGAGGGACTGGCCGAGGCCCACAGACTGGGAGTCGTCCATAGGGACCTCAAGCCCCAGAACATCATGATCGACCGGGACGGCAACGCCCGGATCATGGATTTCGGCATCGCCCGTTCCCTCAGTGGTATCGGTCTGACGGGAACAGGAGCCGTCATCGGGACGCCCGAATACATGTCCCCCGAGCAGGCCGAAGCCAAAGACGTTGACGCGCGTTCGGACATCTATTCCCTGGGGGTCATCCTCTTCGAGATGGTCACGGGGCACGTCCCGTTCGAAGGCGAGACGCCTTTCAGTGTTGCCATCAAGCACAAGAGTGAGCCTCCCCAGGATCCCAGGGAGCTCAACAGCCAGGTTTCCGCGGCCATGAGCCAGATCATCCTCAAGTGCCTGGAGAAATCCAAGGAGAGACGGTTCCAGGCGGCGGAGGAGCTTCGCGACCGGCTGGACGCCTTGGAAAAAGGATTCCCGACCAAGGAACGGGTGATCGTCAAGAAAAAACCAACGACGACCCGCGAGGTCACGATCAAGTTCGACGCAAGGAAGGTCCTCCGCCCTGTTATCGCCGTCGGCCTCGTCGCGGCCGCCGCCCTTGTCATATGGCGGGCATTTCCAAAAAAGGGTGCCTCTCCAACCGGCACGCCAGCCTCGCATCAGACGGTCCGGTCGGTCACCATTCCCCGCGACGACCGTTCCTACGCGATCTTTCCGCCTAAGGACGAGTCAGGCAAGTCATCCGTTGGGTTTCTGGGACCGGTTCTGAAGGAAGCGGCAAAATACATGGACCAGAAGGACTTTCAAAGCTGGCAGAAGGTCATATCCGCCGTCAGGGACAAACTCCCGGCCGAAGACCCCCTGGTCAAGATGTGGGACGATGTCCGGTTGAAGTTCGAAGAGGGGCAGCTGCAGCAAAAGGCGGGGAGGATCGAGGAATCCAGGAAGAGCTACACCCGAAGCCAGTCCGAGATGAACAAGTTCCTCGGCCTCGTCAATGACAAGGACACGGCCGACGCCGCCCGGGAAGAGATGGGCTTGGTAAAAAAGAGCGCGGACGACCTCGCCGCCGCCAAGGGAGAGAACCTCCTCCACTGGATCGCCGCGGAAAAGCTGAAGGACGCCGAGGACGCCTACCGGAAGAACGATTTTTCCGGGGCCAGGACGCTTTATACGATCCTCCGCAAGGTTTTCACTCTGAGCCTCCAGGGCGGCAACGAAGGGACTTGCCTGGCCCGACTCCAGGGGCTTGTCAAGGATACGCGGACACAGGCCGACGCCGTCAAGCCGCTCATGAAGGACTCCTGGCTCTACGAAAGGGCCCGCGAGGAGGAGTCCCGAGCCGCGTCCATGTCCTCCGAAGGCCGGTCCGCCGAGGCCGCGGAATTCTATGTCCTCTCGGCGTTCCTCTATGAAAAGGCGAAAGACGTCACCGTGGAAAGCGGCGGGGCCCCGGAATAACGAATGAGTCCCGGGATCCTCTTCGTTTGCCACGGCAACATCTGCCGCAGTCCCATGGCCGTCGGCATCGCCCGAAAGCGGCTCGGCAACGGGGCGATCGCGGAGAGCGCCGGGATCGCTCCATCCGGCGGAAAGGCCACCGAAGAAGCCGTCCTGGTCATGAAGGCCGTTTATGGAGTCGATATTTCCGATCACAGGCCGAGGAGCGTCGCCGACGTGGATCTCGCGCCCTTCGATTACGTTATCGCCCTGGACCTTTCCATTTACACACGCCTCAAAGAATCGGATCGGGTCCCGAAAGAGAAGCTCTTCGGCTGGGACATCGAGGACCCGATCGGACAGGGTTACCAGACCTACAAGCAGACCGCCAAGAAGATCGAGAAACGTCTGGAACAGTTCCTGGAAAACCACGGCCTCGGCGTCTGATCATCAAGGCATCGAAGGCAGCTTGGAGTCAGACCCATTCATGCTTTTCAGCAATCCAGGCTAAATTCAGTTTCGGGCAAGATCCCGGAGCTGATATCTAGAATTTCAAGCCTATCCCGGCGGTGAACCTCGTTCCACCGAGGTCGATTTCGTCTTCGTAAGGCATCACTTTGAGCGGAACGGACCTCACCTCACCGGCTAGGAAGAAGTTCCCGGTCAGGAAGAGCTTCAGACCCCCGGCCAGGACGACCGTCCCTTTGGTCTTATCGACCCCGTCCCCGGTATGATAGGGCGAATCGATGACCTGCTTGGTCGAATACGAGCCGTACCCCGCGCGGAGGAAAAGCGAAACCATGCCCACGCTAAACTGATAGCCGGCAAAGAACTCCATGCCGGTGACCTTCAGAGTGGTCGACTCTTCATAGATTCCGGTCTTCCCGCTCTTCGAATAACCGCCTTCATAGCCGGCCCCGACGAAAAGGCCTTCCCAGAGATAAACGGCGGCATAGGGGAAAAAGACCATCCCGTCCCCATAGACCGCCTTGATGTCGGCGTTTCTCACGGACCTCGTGCCGAACAGCGCCCCGGCCTCGATATGGATGGCGGGGAACGCGGCGCTCCCCATGGCGGCCAGGAGGACCAGGAAGGGAGCGCATCGTTTCATCCCCCTGTTCATAGTGTAAAAGTCCCGGTCTGTCAAGATCAGATAGGGGTTCCAAAATTGCCGGTAGGATTCATACTTCTCAAACGATGACGCCGACTTCCGGTGATGCCCGGAATTCTTACTCGAAAGTGTTCGACAGTCAGCGCTTTTGCCTCTTGACATTCATCCTGCCCCTTTCTATAGTTGAATCGAACCGCGTCCGGGGGGAAGGCCCGCCGCGGCGGCTGGTTCGGGTTACGACCCGATGATCAAGGAGATGAGTCCATTGGAAAAAACCGAAACTTTGAAAGACGGAATGATTATTAAGCTCCGCGGGCTCCAGCTCGAAGACCTCGACAAGCTGATGAAATTCTACAGGAGCTTGCCGCTTGCCGACAGAAAATATCTCAAGTTCGACGTCACCAACAGGAAAGCTGTCGCCAAGAGGCTGCGTCGCATGGAAACCGGTGATGACATCCGCGTCGCCGCGCTGTACAAGAACGAGATTATCGCCTCAGGGGCGCTGGAGCTGTCCGGAGAACAATGGAGCAAGCACCAGGGCGAGATACGGGTCATCATCGCCCACGCCTTCCAGCACAAGGGGCTGGGGACAATCCTGATCCGGGAGCTCTATTTTATCGCCATCCAGAAAAAGATCGAGACGATCGTGGCCCGGATGATGCGGCCGCAGGTCGCCGCCCAGCATATCTTCAGGAAGCTCGGTTTCCACGAAGAGGTCCTTCTCCCCGATCACGTCAGGGACATCGAAGGCACGAGCCAGGACCTGATCATCATGGCCTGTAACGTCAAGGACCTGATGAAAGAACTTGATCACCTGTTCCGGGAATCCGACTGGCAGCGGTGCCGGTAGAACCGGCCCCCCCCGGGGGCCGTGGCCGGGAAAACGGCGATCGCCCGACCGTCGAGGTACCTCGAGGATCCCGCGAAACCGCCGGAGGAAAAAACTATCCCTCTTGACCTTCCGTCTTCTCCCGGTCCGCGGCCGCCATGGCCCGGGCCACGAGGGTGCGGAGATCGGATGGCAGGAAGGGCTTGGGCAGGTAATCATACGCGCCGAACTGCATGGACTGAACCGTGTTCTTCATTGTCGGATAGCCCGTGATCATGATGACCTTGGCCGCCGAATTCTTTCCCTTCAAAGACCGGAGGAGGTCCAGCCCGCTGAGTCCGGGCATCATCAGGTCGGCGATGATGACATCATACTTTTTCTCATCCTCTTTCTTCAGGGCCTCTTCGCCGCTCAAGGCCATGTCGACAACGTAGACGTCGCTGAGGAGCGCCTGCCGGATGCTCTTGCAAACGGTGATTTCATCGTCGACCACAAGAATCTTTTTCTTATCTTCGTCCATCTCACACCTTCTTGCCGTTCATGCTTTCCGCCTCTTCTTCCATGGGTAATTGTACCTTAAAAACCGATCCCAGGCCAACGTCGCTTTCCACATCGATCGTCCCGCCGCGTTGCTGGATGATCCCGTAGCTAACGGCCAGGCCCAAGCCTGTGCCGAAGCTCTTGGTCGTGAAAAACGGGTCGAAGATCTTTTGCAGGTTCTCCTTGGGGATCCCCATCCCCGTGTCGGCGAAAAGGACCTCGATGTGGCGGCCGGAGGGAGCCATCCGGCTCGTGATCGTCAAGCTTCCGCCGCCGGGCATGGCCTCACAGGCGTTGATGATCAGGTTCGAAAAGACCTGCTGGAGCTTGCTTTTGTCAAGATCGATCAGCGGGAGCGATCTGTCCAGGTCCCTGATGATCGCAATGTTCTTGAGCGACGCCTGCTTTTCCAGTATTTGGACCGTGCGATCGATGATGTCGTTGATATCGGCGTGGATCGCTTGGGAGGGCGTCTGCCGGGCGAAGTCGAGAAGCCCTTTGACGACCTGGGCGCAACGCGAGGTTTCCTCGGCGATCATCGTCAAATTTTCCCTGCAGGCGTCGTCCTGCGGGCACTTTTCCAGGATGAGATAAGTGTTGATGAGGATCGAGGTCAGAGGATTGTTGATTTCGTGCGCGACGCCGGCCGCCATCTTGCCCAGCGAGGCCAGCTTCTCGGACCGGATCAGGGAATCCTGAATCTCGCGCAACTCATGCGTCCGCTCCTCCACCCTCTTCTCGAGCATCTGTCCCCACTGGGTGAGATTATCATTGGCCTTGACGAGATTATCGGTCATCCTGTTGAAGGACGCGGCGAGCTGGCCGATTTCGTCCCGGAGGTCGATTTCCACCCGATGGTTTAGGTCGCCCCGGGCGATCTTGTCCGTGGCCTCAACCATGACCTGGAGCGGCCGGGTGATGTTTGTCGCGATGTAGGACAGGAGTCCGAGAAGCAAGATCGTGCTCAGGCCGGCTAGAAGGGAGAACGTCCCCATGACCTTGTTCCGCAGATCCTTGTAGGGTTTTTCCAGCATGCCGACATAGAGCATGCCGACGATCCGGCCCTCGATGTCCCGGATCGGCTCATAAGCCGTGATGAACCACGCCCGGACCACGAAGGCACGGCCGACCCAGTGCCCGCCGCCCTGGAGCACGGCCTGGTTCACTTCGCGCGAGACGCGCGTTCCGACGGCGCGTTGCCCCTGGTCATCGAGGACGTTCGTAGCGATCCGCAGATCCCCCTGGAATATCGTCGCGGTGCCGATGTCCTGGCCCTTGTACTTCTCCCCCTTGAAGACGATGTCTTTGACCCGGTCGACGATGTCATAGTTCCGGTTGAGCAGCACCCCGCCGGTAAGGACGCCGAGGACCGCTCCCCGGTCATCCGTGACGGGCGCGGCGGCCCGGATCATCATCCCGTTCTCCTCATGGTCGTCCATGCGCTCGGCGGCCATGGGTGTCCTCACGAACTTGAAATAGGCCCGTTCGACGAGGTCGGGGCTCTCCTTTTCCAGCTCCTCTCGAGCGATGATCTGCGTCCCGCCCGACGGCTGTTTGAGCAGGGCGCGACGGACGATCGGATCAGCGGACTGATCGTCTCCTAGGGCTCCGTGACGGCGGGCCCTGAGGACGACCCGTCCCCGCGCGTCGGTCAGAGTGAGGGTGTCCAGCTGAAAATCCCGGCGGAGATCATCGAGCTTCCCGGCCGCACCGGCCGCGTTCCCCGACAGGAGCAGGTCGCGAACGAACTCCCGGGCCGCGCTCAAACGGACGATGTCACGGACGCTGTTCGACTTCTCATGATAAACCATCCAGGCCGATGCCAGGTCATGGCGGACTTTCGCCTGGGCCAAGGAAAAAATGGTCTGGTGCTGGAGCCGGGTCCCGAAGATCAGGGAGATGACACCCCCGACGACGGAGACGGCGAGAAAACTCAAAATGAGCTTCCGTCGCAGAGGAAGATCGGGTAGACGGCGCATAATGTTTGAAGAAACCATACCACCGGCGGCGGAGAGTGTCAATCGCCGACCCCGAAGCCGCGCTTGACAGCCGATTTCAAAGGAGCTATAGTGAACCCTCATGTTTTTTCGGAATTACCGAAATCAAATAAATATAAACGCGCTTCTATTCTCAAGCGGAGCCGATGGGCGCCTTTGTATGCCCGATCGTCTCCTCGGGCGCCTACAAAAGCATTCCTTTCATTCAACATTTCTTATGCCGTTCCGGAATTCTCTCCCGGCTGAAAAAGGATGAGCCATGGCCAAACCCAAATTCGCGGTGTACTGGGCCGCAAGCTGCGGGGGATGCGAGATCTCGTTCCTGGACATCCGCGAAAAGATTCTCGATTTTGACGCGGCGGTGGATCTCGTTTTCTGCCCTTGTCTCATGGATGTCAAGTATGCCGATGTCGAAGCGATGGCCGATGGAGAGATCGACGTCACACTTTTCAACGGCGGCATCCGCAATGAGGAGAATCTCCATATCGCCAGACTCCTCCGCCAGAAATCCAAGGTCCTCGTGGCTTTCGGATCGTGTTCCAGCGAAGGATGCATCCCCGGGCTGGCCAACCTGACCACTAAGGACGAGATCCTCGATTACGTCTACCGGCAGGCGCCTTCCGTCGTCCGGGGCAACACGACCTTCCCTCAGACGGTCACCGATACACCGGCGGGGAGGCTGACCCTTCCGGCCATGTTCGACTTTCTGCGGACCTTGGAACATGTCGTGGATGTCGATTACAAAATGCCCGGCTGTCCTCCGGTGGCGGACCAGATCTGGGCCGTCGTCGAAACCGTGCTCTCGGGGAAACTGCCGCCCAAGGGGTCCCTCATCGGCGTGAACCCGAAGACGGTCTGCGACGAATGCCCGCGGACGAAGGAAGAAAAAAGGATCAAGGCCTTTCGCCGGCCTCATCTCGTCGATCCCAAGGACATCGACCCGAAAAAGTGCCTGCTCGAGCAGGGCTTGATCTGCAACGGCCCGGCCATCCATGCCGGGTGCGGGGCCCTCTGCCCCCAGGTGAACCTGGGCTGCCGGGGATGCTACGGTCCGGCTGACGGCGTCCAGGACGTCGGCGCCAAGCTCGCCGGCTCGATCGCCTCGATCATCGAAAGCGATGATCCCGAGGAGATCGAGAAGATCGTGAACCAGGTCCTGGACCCGGTTGGAACGTTCTACCGGTTCGGCCTGGCCAATTCGATCGTCGGGAGGCGCCTGAGATGAAGACCATCACCATCGATCCCATCACCCGGCTGGAAGGCCACGGCAAGATCTCCATCTTCCTGGACGACGCCGGGAATGTCGCGGATGCCTATCTGCAGATCCCCGAGCTCCGGGGTTTTGAAAAATTCTGCGTGGGCCGGCCCGTCGAGGAGATGCCCCGGATCACGACACGCATCTGCGGCGTGTGTCCCGAAGCCCACATGATGGCTTCGGCCAAGGCCTGCGACGCCGTCTACCATATCGAACTTCCCCGGACGGCCAAACTCCTCAGGGAACTGCTCTACATGATTTTTTTTGTGACCGACCACGCCACTCACTTCTATGCCCTCGGCGGGCCCGACTTCGTCATGGGCCCGGACGCCCCCAAGGCGCAGCGCAACATCCTGGGTGTCATCCACAAGGTCGGCGTTGAGATCGGCCGCAAGGTCGTGGACCTCCGCGGATCGTGCCACGAACTCATCAAGAAGATGGGCGGGAAAGCGGTCCATCCCATTGGAGCGTTGCCGGGCGGCATGAGCAAGGGCATGTCCCGGGAGGAGAAGGAGGAGATCATCAAGGCGGGGCGGAACGCCGTTGAGTTCGCCAAGTTCACGATCCAGCTCTTCAACGACATCGTTTTGAAGAATCCCCAGTACGTCGACCTCATCCTCAGCGACTCCTTCACCCACCACACGTACAACATGGGCCTGGTCGACGACAACAACCGCATCAATTTCTATGACGGCCGGATTCGCGTCACCGGGCCTGACGGAAAAGAGCTGGCCAAGTTTCAGGCAGCGGAATACTTGGACCATATTGAAGAGCACGTGGAGACCTGGACGTATCTGAAGTTCCCCATCCTGAAGAAGGTCGGCTGGAAAGGCCTGGTGGAGGGCGCCGGAAGCGGGATCTACAAGGCCACTCCGTTATCCCGCCTCAATGTTTCCGATGGGATGGCCACCCCGCTGGCGAACGAGGAACACGACCGAATGTACAAAACGCTGGGCGGCAAGCCGGTCCATCAAACCCTGGCCACGCATTGGGCGCGGATCATCGAGCTTCTTTATGCGGCCGAGCGGTGGATCGAGCTCGTGGGCGACCCCGAGATCACCGGACCGGAGTTCCGCA
>Ga0315284_10010095_pt1 | contig 13445 bp, 10 predicted proteins | sample YL17G09_16_MG_FD_203696 | JGI IMG/M metagenome (GOLD analysis project Ga0315284, IMG submission 203696) | Sediment microbial communities from Yellowstone Lake, YNP, Wyoming, USA - YL17G09_16 | ecosystem: Environmental > Aquatic > Freshwater > Lake > Sediment | place: USA: Wyoming | collected...
AGGCACAAGATATTAATCCTATCTTAACCTCGTATTTTATACGATCAATATTCTGGCTTATATAAAGGAATAATGTCATTTAGATAGTTGCCCGTACCTCAATTTTTCTTCCTGCCGTAACTTTAGCGTTTATATCCTCAACTGTAACAATCGGAGCTGGCATCTTGCTCATTGCATTTGCTATCTGCTCGGCAGTCAATAGATTTTGATTAGGAACGGCATTTAATTGAGTTTGCGTCAACTGAGGTTGATTTAAGAATGTTGCTCCAACTGAAGGAGCATAAGCCTTTTGTGCGGGGAGTGATCCTGCTATTACAGTAGGCATCGAAACAGATCCCCCTTCTCCTCCGGGAACTTTGACTGCTAATATATTTTTTACCTGTAAAAGTCCGGCTGCTATTACTGAGGCAAGTGTTAAAAATCTCAGGATGGGTCCTGATCCTAAAGGAAGCTCAGCCATTGCTTTTACCCCTGCCGTATAAGTGCTTATTAAAGCCTGTGCTACTGATAATGCTTTTGCAGCTATTGTTTGTTTTCCAAATAAACCAGCCATTGATCCCATTATATCCCCGACAAGATTAAGTTCTTGCATCTGTTGATCTGTTCTCAAAAGTGATAACTGTCGCGAATTCTCTGTGTATTGCTGATCTATAAGTAGTTTTTCATTTGTAGTAGCATTTTTATATTCAACACTTTTTAGCATTGCCCCATATTCCAGATCAAGTATTGTCTGCAATGTGTTGACATTTTCTCCTGCTTTCATCCTTTGATATTCAAATCCTGCTTCTGCATCAATTTTTTTGATCTCTGCTAACTTATCCATTCTATCAATTTCCCTATTGATAAAATCTTCATTTTCTTTATCGGCTTTATTATAAGCATCTTTCCTTTTGTCTGCAACCTCCTTATCCACTTTGGTAACTGCATTCTCATATTCTTTTTTTAAGATTAGTTTTTCAGTATTTGATAATTTATTTAGCCGGAGTTCTTCTTCATATTGAAATTTCAAAACCTCTTTTGTTTTCTCAGCATTCCCTTCAGCTTCAAGCATCATTAACTTAACATTATCATCAGATTGTTTTTTTAATCTGTCAAGATGCTCCTTGTTTTTTGTTTCTTTATCCCGTTTAAGTTCTTCTTCCAAGCTTGATTGTGTAGTAATAGCACGTTTGCTTCCAGTAAAAAATTCTTTTTGAGCATTAATTTGTTTGGAATAAGATTCTTCAAGTACTTTCAAGGCATCAGCACCCCCAAGTTTATTAAAAGCATCTTGAATTTCTTTATTGTTTTTAAGCATTTCAAGTTGGGCATCTTTATTCATTCTTACCCATTGATCCAACGTTTCTTTTTTTATTTTGGTTGTTCTTGCCGCATTAGTAATATCAATTTGATATTGTCTTTCTGCAAATTCAGTTTCGGCTTTGGCATTTATTTGTCTTATTTCAAAATATTTTCTTAAAAATTCAATTCTGTCGGCATCGCTTTTTGTTCTGTCTTTTGATAAAAATAATAACTCTTCCATTTGTTTTTCTTCCTCTGCATTCTCAGAAATATGCATCGCAATTTCTTCATTAAGTTGTTTTTGTGCTCGTTGCATTTCCATTGCACTTTTAGTCGCTTCCTTCAATGAATCACTTAATCCGGTAAATGTTTCCTTTGCTGCATCTCCAGCCTCTTTCCATTCCCCCTTGAATATATGTGAAAATATATCTATAAAAGATACGACCCTTGCCCTGAGTTCACTTATTATTGCTCCTATTGCAGCAAATAATTCTTTGATCTTTCCTCCTCCTTCTGCGGTTCCTTTAAATATCTTAACTAATCCTGCAAAAACAGCTATAATAGCTGCTATTGCTGCCATAATTGGATTTGCAATTAAAGATTTAAATACCATATTAACTTTCTGCAATGATCCTGCAGCAGCCCCGACGGGTCCCGGCATCATTTGAAATTTCCCTATAGCTCCTTCAATAGCCTCAGAATAATTCCCCACGTTTAATCGATTATCAGCAACACCTTTCCCAAATGCATCAAGTGATCTCTTTGCATCTTCAACAACTTGTTTCTGCTGAATATATTTCTCAGACAGCACCCTGACACCCTGTGCGTTTGTGGTATAAGCTCCACCCATTAACTTTAATTGTGTCTGAGCGACCTGCCATGTTCGGTACAACTCCTCATAACTTCCTTTCTGAGCCTTGTTTGCCAGAGTAGCCTGATCAACTATTTTTGTTGCATTCTTAACATCTGTCTGAGCCTTACGGTATTCAGCACTCAACTTCTCCATAAGGTCTTTATCCTGCTTCTGTGCTTCAGTAAGTTGATCCAGAGCAGCCTTTTGTCTTTGCTGTTCCTCTTTTGCCTTTTTGAGATCATCGATATACTGCTGATAGTTACTCTTAATATCTATCAGGTATGTTTTCTTTTCAGTTGTATCTGCCATGACTATTGATTTTTATTTAACATACTTCCCAGAGTATATTAACAACATTTGAAGTTACTGTTCCGGTTTTTGTCCATGTAATTATAATATTTGTAGCATCTACCGTAATAATTCCCGATTGTTTATTTGCTCCGCTAAATGGACTTGTAGTGCCAAGTGCAGTAAACCCAAGTTCCTGAGTTGCTGAATTATAAATATTATCAATAGTTGCTGTCGTTGTTCCTTCTGTCATACATATCGAAATCCCATTATGATTTGTACCATCATAAACACCCTGACATATTTCCGATAATGTACTTGCATAAACACAATGCCCGGATACTCTTACAACTTTAGGAACTCTACCTAATCCATGTGCGATATTCTGTGTAATTGAAGCATCATTTATATTTTTAGTTGCAATTCCACATTTAAATGTAGGAGCAGCTGAATGGGTATGGGTTGTTATCGCACCTGTTAATTGTGCCTCAATTTCTGCCTTTGTTATATCTGAGTTCTTTTGTGCGTTTGATGGTGCATGAGCTGATCCGGAATGAGTAACAGCTCCATCATATCCCGTTTTTAAAACAGTAGTCAATGCTTCCTGAACTGAATCAAGTGTTGATTTATTTGAATGTGAGTGATCAAGTGAATTTGAATGTTTCTTACTAATAGCATCCGCAATATCCGTATCTGCCTTTACTGAACTTAAATCAGTTTTTCCGTTCCATGTACCTTTTTCGGTATCAGAAACAAACCTATTTGAAACATCCTGAGTAATTATTGAGGGTGCATGATTGGCAGGATGAGTATAATTATTTGCACTTGCTTCAATACCGGAAAGTTTTGTTTGTTCGGCAGTTGTATAATCATTTGTTGAAAGTCCTTTGCCTGTTTCTTTTAGTTGTAATCCTGATAAGTCTTGATCATCTGATCCGGCAGTATGAATCTTACTAATTTCAGTATTGAGAACTAATGAATAGTTTGTTATCTTATCTACCTTCCCGGAAATATCCTGATTATCTAACCCTAAAGCGTGAATTTTCGCTATTTCTGTATCAGCAACTAATGAACTGCCTGACACCTTTACAACCAGATTAGAAAGATCTTGATTATCACTACCAGACGAGTGTTTTTTACTTAATGAATCAGCAATATCAGAATCGGCTTTTATTTGATCAATAGTTAACCCGCCAGCAGGAGGATTTGCTTCAAGATAATCTATTACGACAGGTTCAACCAATGGTGCAATAATTTCGTCTGCAACTTCTGATACCTTCTGAGCAAATGTTTTATGAATTATTGCCATTATAATTTTATTAAATCAATAGTACAAAGTTGCCCTGAAACATAATTATTTACCTTATTCACATAAAAGTAAGCTTTATATTGTCTTAAATAAATCGGGATATTATGTTTTAATCCTGCAACTTCATAAACAGGTAAATTGAATTTTGCTTTTCGCAGATTAGTCTTCGTTAATAACCGGGATAATGAAGCATAATTAATAACAAGGGTTGAAAATGAAATCTCAATAGATGAAGCTTTTTTAGGTGACATTATTAATACCTCTCCTCCGGGAGCAACGGCAGGACGTAATCTGAATTCCTTCCAATAAGGAGGGATTATGGTTTCTCGGGTATGATCTATATAAACTATACGGGGATCGATTTTTTTATTCTTATCATAGACTGATGTATCAGTATTCCATGTATTGAATCCTATCCGCGAAATATCTACCGAGAAATTATTTGTCATCACAGTAACCTCATCACTATAAGATACCGGGGATTGAACAACATCTTTTTTCTCGGGTAATGTTTCATCATCAATCTCCATTATCCCTTGTCCATTATCTTTTATGACATCAGAGGATTCCTTATATTTCAGATAATTTTCCTGCGCATAATCGCCGTATTTAAATTCAACTTCATCATCGCGTTCTGAAAGATAGCAACTCCAATCTCTTGCAATCGGAATGTTATCATAAAGTTCCTGATAATTCCAGAATCTTATTATCTTATCCTTTGCTGTTACATCCGGAACTAACCCAAGCATATTACAAATCATCTTAATAAACTCGGTCTGTGTCATATCCGGAAGATGATTACGCGGATCAACAAGCGAACCATAATCAATTAATGCAGCTTCAATTTTCACGATAGAAAGCGTCCAGTAATAATAGTAAACTGAATTTGTTAAGATCAGGATATAATCGCCTGCTGCAGCATTAATTTTATATTCATAAGTGGCTGTGAAGAAATAATCTGTACTTACGACTGTCATATTTCCTTGATAGGCTGCGTTTTTATAAAGTCCAAGTGTAGGCAAGTTTGCACAAATAACAAAAACTCTGAATGTATAAGTAGCAGTATATTGACAATAATAAAATCCATCCTTGAAATTAGCGTCTCCTTTGATTAAAGTAGTTCCGGTAAAATCAGTTTCTCCTAACAGATCATTTATTGCTGCTAATCTTGATCCACCCCACCAAGAAGAAAATAACCATTCGTTTGTATTATTAAACTCCCTTGTTGTGATAGGCATAAAAAGTTTTAAGAATGTATCTTCGTTTAATAATTCACCTCCGGGACAAACAAAACCTGTATTTGCAATTATCTCATCCCAGATACACTTAACCCTGCAGAAACACCATATCCAACCGCCATAAGCATCAACCCTATCGCCTGTATCATTTGGAGGGACCATAATGCTTCCGTCTTCAGAGGGTTCGCATAAAGGATATACATAGCAGGTTTCTGGACTTGTATCTGCATGGGTAGTAACCATTGTCGGAACATCCCAAGTATGATTCATTGATGCCAATGTAAGATCAGCGAGTTTCTTCCCTTCAATTAACTTGAAGAAATTAACATTTCCTGATATGATAGAAACATAATAATACTGATCATCAACCCTGAGTAAAATAAGTTTCCCTGCTGTAATAACTTCAATCCCATCTTGAATCAAACGACATTCCTGTACCTGATATGGAAATAAGGTATTCGCCCCTACCTCCCCGGATAATTCAAACAGGGCTTTCATTGCCCTTGTCTTTCTGATTTTAAACTCTGAAGTGAAATCACTTTGCCTGTCTTGCATTTCTGCAATATCATTCACCTGTTTATTTATTGGCACAACTTCATTTTCATCCATATCGCAAAGAGTGTCACCTAGATAAAGTTTAAGTCTTTTGTGATAAACAGATGATGATCCCGGTAGTTCTTTTCGTGTGATTTCAAATGTTAAAATAAACCCGTTCGTTCCTTCGTCTTTTATCGGGTGATCCCCGGCGGTAATTTCAACCTCTCTCCATTCCCCTCCTTCATATTGCTCAACCCTCTCAGCTAATAATATCCCGGTAAATCCATTTACATTACTGGCTTTAATCCCCTCAAGAGATACCTTATATGAATATTCGGATATTATTCTTGTAGGGCGTTCTGACTTTGAAATAATAGAAAAGTAATTAGTAACCTGAATCCCTTTGTTTTCAGTATTGATAGAGATTTCATACCCATTTGTAAAATTGAAATAATGCCATCCATTAAACCACCAACGTAAATATATCCCTTCCGTACATAAGGAAACTAATGTTTTAATTGCTCCTATTGTCATAAGGAATGAACTCCCGGAAGGTACTGGCGCGGGAGGGTAAATATATGGCGGACTTATTATTGGAGGACTATAATTTGCAGGAGGCGTTGTTTCAAAGGAATATGGAGGGGAAACAGGAGGCGAAGATTCAGAATAAAGCGTTACTATCCCGTCACCTAAAAGTATCATCCCTGACCATCCGCTTAAAGATAATATCCCTGCCGAATGAACCGTTCCGTCAATCTCATTCATATCAACTGATAAGAGCCAGTCAACAGGAGTTCCTGTATTATTATAAATGAAATGAATATCATCTACATCTGCAACCGCACCACCCATATTTGTATTAGAATGAATATCCTGCCCCATCTCTACCCTCCATTCCGGTAACGTATAATATCCATCTACACCGTTATGAGGGAACCATGCAATAGTGAATCTGATTGATCTATTGGGAGGTGATCCGTCATTTATTGGTCTGGCATAAATATTATAATCAGCCGTTCCAAATAACTTCATGTCAGCCTCACTCAGGTAATCATCAAATAACATGGTTTTAATAGTTGCCCCTTTTGAAACTAACTTATTATACGTGAATGTAATAGTTCGGCATGGGGAGGCAGGATACATACTATCTGTATGAATGAATGCCTGAATTTCCCTATTACAACACAATAAATTATTACTTATGGTTGAGTTTTGCGTACATTTTACATAAGCCCCGATAGCGCAATTATAAACTACATTCCCTGTAATTGTGAGATCGCTATTTTTTTGATCACAATAAATTCCGTTTGTGGATTCTTCAAACGTTATACCGCCCGGCGCACCAATTCCGTTAATTACAATATTATCCTTGATTTCTATTCCTGTAAAACTTAACCCTCCGAAGGCTGATGTATAAATCCCTCCGGCATCATCTTTAACTGTAGCCCAATTATCAATGAAATTATTATAGACATGAATATTATCACCCTTGAAATCTATGCCGTTATATCCTAAATTAGTCAGTTGATTATACTGAATCAGATGATCTGATCCTTCGATACGCATAGCATAATTCTGCCCGTCACCGCTTCCGCTCATCCCCAGAATTAATCCGATATTTTCAATGGGATTACTTACTATGGTAGCGTTGGTAAATAGATCATTTATGTAAATGCCAATGTTCTGAATATCTTTGAAAGTACAAAAGTCTATCATAAGATGATCTGAGGCTCCCCATGCCGAACCGTCAATACCCATATCGCCCGAAAATAGAAACGAACAACTACTGAAATTAATGTAATCACCTGCTGTTATTTCACAACTTGAAATATTTGCTCCTTCAAATACTATATTCTCAAAATATAAATAATCATACCCGTTTATAATTACATTATTATCCAGATAACTTACCGCGACAACATGATCTCCGGGAGTTGTCCCTGCAAAATTCATATAGAATTTACTGCCATCATAATACCACGCCCCGAAATATGTTAAAGTGTCAATATGATTTTGTATGAAATAACCAGACCCTCCGGAAGGAGTGTAACCCGATGCACTATTATAACTTATATTTATCCCGGTGTGATTTGTAATTAAATTACGGTCAATGATCCAATGATTCTTTCTTATAACAACTTCAGCTCCGTCCCAGTCAGGTGCGCCCGGCAAATCATTATCCGTTATCTGAGTATTGCTGACATAACTATCAATATCCAGCCACCCGGAACTAGGATAACGCCCCATTGGTGTATTTACCCCGTCAATAGCAACCATATTCGGATTAGATTCAACGGCAAATACCTTTGAATATATATCGCCACCTTCACTTACCCATCCTGATATAATATTAAATCCACTTATAATGGGTTTTGCTCCCGATCCATAAGCCATAAAATTAATAGTATGACCTGCACTTCCTGATCTTGCAGCTTCCAGAGTACCTTCAAATCTGTTTCCTCGGTTGAAACATATTATATCATCAGGATTAAATCCCGGTGCATTCCAAAACGTATTGACCTTATCTATCGTTGCCCATGCATTCAGATCAGATAATCCGTCTGCTAAATCATTACCGCCCGTTTTTACATAGTACGTTGCCATTATTTCAGATAACAGTAAATTTTATTATAAGCCATTGCAATCATTATACCTGCTGAAATAAAAAACAGATGATCGAATATTTTATAAGTATTCAAATGCCAGATAAGATAATACCAGAAACATATCTGCCCGACAAAACACTTATAACAACCGCCAAGCGGAAACCTGATCCATTCCGGAAGCGGGGCAATCATCTTCTGATACCAATGAAAGATCATCTTTTCTTCCTGCCCGAGTGCAACAAACATGAAAGCAATTAATGGTATTTTAAATATCTCAAGCATTTAGCGAATCATTATTATAATAACACATAGCTCCTGTTACAAGTGCTGCCCATGCTCCATTATCTGTTACAATAGGAATGTCATCACCATTCCGGTATTTTGTTTCAGCAAGGTTATCAGCTACCCATTCCTGAGTTCCTATACAAATAGTTCTATAAACCTTTCCATCATTACCTGTATATGTTCCTGTTTGACCATGAGTAAGTGTTGTGGAGTCTTTGAGAGGACGGAGGGCTAACCCCATTCTATAAAACCCATAATTCCTATTTATTTGTCCTATGTTATATGCTAATTGTCTTATATAATATGTATTAGGAAATGATCCAGCAGAACTTGTTGAAGTCCATAATGATAAAACATCTCTTATTCTCCAATACACACCCGTACTTCTATTCCTATCACCAGTTCCACGGGCATTAAAACTATATATATTTGTACCTGTGTTCCCTGCGAGCCAATATACTGATCCTATTTCTTTTAACTTATCTCCTTCATCTGTTCCTCTGTAGTTTATATTACCAACAACAGCAGGATTCATACCAAGATATAATTCAAGTGTTTGAAACTCGGCATCAGTCGGTATATGCCATCCTGCAATACAAATATTTCTTGCGTCAGTAGCAGCATACCAGTTATATAATGCTCCGTAAGTAATTGGAGTAAAAGTAGCCGGGATAATAATTGAATAATCTGACGGCGAAAATCCTGTCATTGATAATAAGCGATTCCCAATTATTCCGACAAACTCAATCTCCGCTCCTGTAATACTATTATCATAAAAAACTACTGATCCCGGCTCGATCCTTAAATTCTTCCACCAGTAATCTGTTAATATATAAATCTCCTTTGTTAATAAAATAGTCCTGATCGCTGCTGCCTGATCCCTGTCTATCTGTCCTGAACTCATACTTAGCTTTTGAGTTCCTAACCTTCTGTATTCTTCTCCTTCACTTAATACTGAAATCCTGCCGGGAAGGAAATACCAATAATGCCAACCGCTGTAATACCACATCAGGTAATAACCATTACAAGGAGTTTTCACCCTAATCTTTACCGGATCATATATTCCTAATCCCCATCCCATTAGTTAGTAATTACTGAAGTGAAATAAGCTGTTCCGACAGGAATATCCGCGGGATGTATTGTAAGTGAACAGACGTGACCGTCCAGTAAGAATGAAGATATGTTTTCTACAATAGTTGAAAGTAAATTGTGTTCTGAATCGTAAGCCATAATTGTAACCGTCAAATCAACTGAAGGGCTTGTGATCCATTGTTCCGGAAGGATAAAAGATAGGTCAAAAGGCAATCCCCGGAAATAAACTGGCTCTGCAAACTGATTAAAGAATGGAGCATCATTCAAAGCATCTGCAACGTAATCATGAAGGTTTGATCCCTGTTCTTCACTCCGGACACTTTCAGCATACCACCACAAGTTAGGTTCCCATGTATAAGCGTTTGCACTTCCATACCAACATTCCCGATATTCAAAAAGGAAATTCCCTGATTTAGTAGGTTCTGCCATTATCCTTGTACTGTAATCCCCTATCTTTCCAAGTGAGGTTACTATCCTGAGAATCCCTGATACGTCCAGATCGGCATATCCGAAGGAATCCGGGGAGGCAATTATTGTCAAGGGATAGGCTACCCCGTTAATCATAAGCCTTCCTTCAAAGTAATATCCTCCATGTAAAGTATAATCATTCAGGTAAGTTATGTCCATTCCCGCTACATAAACAATATCTGTTGTTAACCTGTCTGTCGGAAGTCCTCCAGTAGTTCCTATTAGAGTGACTTTGCCAACAAATATTGCTCCTGTTGTAACATCAAATATTGCAATATCATTCCCGACTAATCCGGTATAGCTTGTGGTTAAATCTATCCTGACAAAGCCTCCGCTATTAACTGTTGATGCCCCTGTTACAAGCCAGTCCTGTCGCCATAACCTGAAGTTATTAGGACTTTCTGTTGCAATCCATCGGCATATTACTGAAGGATCAGCCGGATCAACATACTGAGGAGTTGAAACTAAAGTTATCATATCAGATAATATTTATTCCGAATAATCTTAAACATACTGAATACCCATTGATAATATGCCCTTGATATCCATTCCTGCGACTAAACAAACATTTATTAGCTTTCTTTATTGAACACCAAAATAATTTCTTTTTCATATTACCTCCATTGTAATTTTTCCAATGAGTAAACTAAATTTCTTATTGATCTTCTCAATAGTTTTTTTACGCTCCGTTTCATAGACATCAATGAATGTTTTACTTCTGAAATGTTGGTTGCCATGCTTATTGATATACAAAGTCATAAATCGTGCTTCATTGAGTTTTCCTTTTGTCGTATGAGATTTGAACATCCCCCGGCTTTCCATCCATTTGTAAATCTTCTTAACCAATCCTGAATCTGTATTGCTTTTCCGGGGACCCCTACCCTTTTGTAAGACTGGAATCCAGTATGGTACTAAGATACCACAGTTATAATCTGTTTCAACCACCTCAAACATCCGCATAATGGAAGCAGGAATCTTATTGCCATAGTAACCGTTCCTCTGAGCAATGTTCTTAATCAGTTCATCAAGTTCCGGTTTTACGTCAGGGATCATAAGCAAGGTTCTCTGGTTTCATTATGTAGATAATACAAATTCAAAGGCATAGACCAACCGATAACGTTTGCATCGTACTTTGTCTCAAGGATCTTCGTTGCCATAAAAGCATCCAAATGACGAAATTCCGCATCTGCAATTATCCTTACAATCACTTCCTTGCAAATATCAAGTAGTTCCTGAAACTGAACCTCATTATTTTCAGCTTTGTCTTCAAGTCTTACTTGTTGAAGTATCTCAATATAAAGAGGGTTGTAATGTTCTGCTATGGCATTGGCTTTTACTTCCAGAGTAACATCATTCTGCTGAAGAATTAATCCTACAATATCTATTGGATGCGCCCTATCAACATATAGATTTGCAAGTTGAGCTTGTTCATAAAGTACAAAGGTACAGCCGGAATCTGTCAGGATAGTTTTAAGTTTTACTGTTATCATATTTTGATTTAGGTTTTGATATTTCCTGCATTAATTTAAAGTACCTCTCCCGGTATTCCTCTGTCTCCTTTGCGATCATAAACCTGACAAGACATTCCTTATATGGAGTTAAGAGGACTTCTGCTATTGTAATTTTCATAGTATCCCTAAGAAAATCTAAAGAGGTAAGTTCTGAAAAGATATTTAGTTTTTCAATTCCGGCAGCGAGTTCTAGCTTCGATGGTTCTCGAAAGAGGAGTTGTTTTTCCCGTTCAGCCAATTCAGCAACCAAAGAAATCAGGTGCATAGCGACAGGATATGAGTGAATAACTTTGCAAAGTAATACATATTTCCCGAATAACAACGCCTTATCAGCATCCCATTCATCACCAGTTACCAAAGAATAATAATAACCGTCTATCACTCTGATGATTACACCGAAGTCTTTTTCTTCCTTCTGAGCCAGAAATAAACGCTGCCCATAACAAAGTGATTTTGTGAATTGCTCATAATTTTGTGGAACATCATATAATTTATCTTTAATTTGTATTTTATCCGGGACTGGCATCTGCACTAACCCTTCAGGCAGACCGGAATATTCATCATAATTGAGCATCATTTCTTTGAGAGTGAGTTTCTCAATATCTGTTATCCGTGCCATGTCTGCGGTGATGATTTTCTTGCTGTACTCTGTACATAATAACGAATCCCCGAAAGTAAATGATTAAATCCCTTATTTGGAATCCCTGCCTTTTTATCATTCCATGTATGATTCCTTAATTCTTTAACTAGATTTGTTGATTCTTTATCAGTTATGATATCATAATCCTGTACTAATCTTATTCCTTCCAAAACACTTCCTTCGTGTTTCTCAATCCCTTTTACGTTAAATCGTATATTCCCCCCGCTTCTTAATTCCGATATCATCCGGGGATCTGCACTATCTGCTATAATTAATTCATGTGATCTTGCATATAATGACACTTCTTTTCGCAGATCAGATATTTGTAGATCATTCAGATAGAAACATTCCCTTGCATATATTTTCCTTTTTTTATCATCTATTGCAACTTTGACCATTGCATCAGGATCAGGATGAAAACCAAAATCCAGACCGAAACCGAACGGTAATGAATTATTAAATTCCCCATAGCTCCAATTAGGATAAATAACTCCTTCAAGTTTACCAATCAAACCTTCAAGATAAACTCTACGGTAATTTTCATCACGCACAGCTCTTAATAAAATGTCCTTCTTTATCTCTGGAGCTATAAATGGATTGTCGTAAAGAGTTGAATGAATAAGAGTGATATCATCTTTATATTGAGGATTATTAATGAATTGATCGTAAACCCAGAATTCACTAACAGGGTTCCAGTCCGCAAATATTTGTTTCCTTGTCCTTTGTGCCAAATGGAAAAACGTATCATAATCAATATACTGAAGCTCGTTTACGAATAGATAATCACGTTCTGGTCCATGAACCTTGCCGGGAGTATCGACCGAAAAAAATTCAATTATAGAATTATTGACTGAATATATATTGTCTGATTTGTTATGCTCTTTCTCTGAATAAAGACCATTCTTTTTTAGAAAACTAAAGAAGTCACGCATTGCCCCTTTACGAAGATGAGGCATTGTCTCTGATACTATACTGAATATGATTGGAGAGGAACTCCCTGCTGCGATTCTATATGCTACTTGGTTTGATGAATAAGTTTTTGTTGATCGTGTACCCCCTTCATTAAAAACATACCTCGTATGAGCTGCCAGCGTTTTAAAATAGACTTTTGAGGTTTCAATATTAAGATTCACACTCGGTAAAGGTGACATTTATCTTTTCTCCCCCAGTTGTTATATCTGATTTCTTTGGAAGGACATAGCTGAATAATTTTGAACAGGCATCAAGATAACGAGCTGGATCTTTCTCTTTGATATTTTCAAGTGCCTCTCTGATATTATCTATCTGTCCTAATAATATCTGCTCAAGAAGTTCCTTACCCTCCTTAGTCGTTCTGT
>Ga0315284_10010096_pt1 | contig 13445 bp, 9 predicted proteins | sample YL17G09_16_MG_FD_203696 | JGI IMG/M metagenome (GOLD analysis project Ga0315284, IMG submission 203696) | Sediment microbial communities from Yellowstone Lake, YNP, Wyoming, USA - YL17G09_16 | ecosystem: Environmental > Aquatic > Freshwater > Lake > Sediment | place: USA: Wyoming | collected...
GTTTCTGTATCTTCTGGCTATTAGTTTGCAGTTTTTCAGGTCTTTTACGCTTATTGATCTGTCGGGTCCGGGGTAGCTGACTACCTCAATCCGGTTGGGGTGTACTCTTATTTCGACTGGTTCTCTTGTTTCGTAGTCGCGGTGGTACATTGCGTTTACGACTGCTTCTTCCAATGCGGCAAACGGGTAGTTATAGTATCGTATGGCCTGCGCCTGATCCGGGACTTTTTCTACGTATTCTTTTATGACTGCGTTTTTCAGGTAGCTTAGGACCTCTCGTATCTGGTGGTGTATGGGTCCGGTGAATATCTTTTCGCTTAGTTTGTCTCCGGCCGGGCCTGTTCTGAATTGCACTACTTCTATCTGAGAATATGGAATGTATCTCTGGGGATTGTCGTTGAAGAACAAAAGACCCACGTTTAGCGGCTTGGGGTATTCTTTTGCGCCTTCGATGATCCTCATCTGTCTGCATAACATCTCATGGTCCATGTTTGCAGACTCATTATATAGTTCGCTCTGAACGTCTTTTAGGAATTCTTGTATTAAGGGAAGTTTCAGGTCAGCAATGTCTGCGTGATGATTTATCCTATCATCGAATGGGACTTTTCCTGCGTATGCAATCAAGTCCCTTATCTCCTCATTTCGGGCTTTTACTGTGCTGCTGAACCTTCGGATATAGTATGCATAGCCTGATTTGTCGGCAAGGCTTATGGGTGCCTGATAGGGTATGTTTTGTCCTCCTGGGACCCAGATGACAAATATTTTTACGTCGTCTAAGTCAAAAGGCTCTGCAACCGGAAAATAGTTGGGTTTAATCAAATGACAGAGGTTTAGCAGCTTCTTCTGGATCAGGTCGATGTCCTGCGGAGAAACGCCCTTTGCAGGGAAGACGGGCACTCCGTTATTCTCTTTTATTCCTATGACTATGTATCCTCCACCCCAGTTGTTGTAGTCGTTTGCAAAGGCACAGATCGTATGCATCACTTCCTCGGGATTCCAGCCTTCCTTGAACTCGATTCTTTCCCATTCAACCGTTCTCCCGTGGAGAAGATTCTTTATGTTTATTGGAAGCGCCATATGGCTGTACTGGCTTAAGACCTTGACGTGTTGCTCAATGCATATTAATTCCGTTTATAATGTTGATTTTAAGGGCTTATATTACTTTATAGGTCAATTATCTCTTTTGCAGAGCAAAAGGCTAGAATTCGTCTCGTCGGCATCGTCCGATGCCCCCTTCCCGTTGTGCATCTTGTAGGCAAGAACTCAATTGCGTATAACGTATGCGATTTAACGAAGTTCCGCCGAAGGCGGAATTTGGGCCGAGAGAGGCCGCAGGCCGAACGAGCCGCTTAAATCGCTGTTATATTCGCCCGAAAGCTTGGAGGGCCTAAATTTTAGTGCAGCGATGCCGGAGGCAAAAATTTAGAGTTTGGGAGCTTGCCGACTATTTATTTACAATCTTGCGGACAATTGCATTTGGATTCTAATTCAGTGTCACAAACACTATTCCCACATGGAGCACAAACGGTTATTTCTCGCCTCTGCGCCATTGTTGGAACACATGAGCTGTCACCGTTATTGTCTGAATCTTCCTTGGAGGTAATCCTCTTCAATCCCTGTTTTTCGCACTCGTTTGAATGTTCCTCTTCCGCGCATATGTTATCTTTACAGTAATAACTGTAATCTTCTGGGTGGCAGGTAGGGCAATCCTTTCCTGTTCTTCGGAAACACTCATAATCATAATCGCATTTTTCTCCAAGATCCTTTATTTTCTGCCATTGCTTATTTGGGTCACAGAAAAAAGAGATATCACTTATTCCCTGTGCCTGCGATTCGGGAACACAACTTACAGCCACACAATTTCCCATGTTTTGTTTGATAAAATTACATACTCCGGATTTACATTCGGAATCCGCACTACAATCCTGCCCCTCGAGTTTTCCCCCAGATAGCGAGGTTTGATCCTTATTATCTATTTGTTGTATACAACCCGAAATAAAAAAAACGCTCACCATTGATAAAACAAAAATTCCATAACTCGGGTATCTGTTTTTTGTCATCATCATTATTGTAAATTTTATGAGTAAATACTGTTTGTATTACAAAGCAAGCTCCCAAATTGAATATAACGTCCCAGATTTTACGAAGTTCCGAGCGAAGCGAGGAATTTGGGCCGAGTGAGGCGCAGCCGAACGAGCCGTTAAAATCTGTGTTAATCTTTCCGACCCGCAGGGAGGACTAAATTTAGTGCAACGGTGCCGGAGGCAAAATTTAGAGTTGAGTCCCTCGCCCCTGATACCTGCCTGAAAAGGCAGACTAAATCAAAAAGGGAGGGGGCGTTGTGATATCAAATGTGGTACAGCTAGAATGGTTTTGCTTGAGTTTAAATCACCCAATAGCTAGTGTAACTGATTTTTTTTAAATATCCAACCCCTTTTTCAAAAATTTTTTATATCCTGAATCTTTCAGATCCTCATAGTCAAATATTTTTATTTTTGGTCTTTCATCAAGCCCACTCAATCCATTTTGTAATTTTAAGGGGTGCTTTTTTATTATTACTGCGCCATTTAACCCAGATCCAAAATCGCTAAAAATGGTTCCTTTTTCAGTATCCTGGCATCTTTGAATATACTCAAGGCATTCCTGAACTCCTGATTTGACATAATCCAATTTCTGGGTATATTTAATCTCTATTATTATCGATTTCGATGGTTCACTTGATTTCTTAATTATAATGTCTGGCCTGCCTGTGTATGGGCTAATAATGTCTGAACCGTAATGCCAATTCATGGTTTCTTGTGATTTTTCCCAAAGGGCACTATCTAAAGGTTTAAATTCATAATCACTTCCTCGTGTTGTATCATAATAAACTTCAAGTAAGTTTTCTCCATCCTCGTTAATAAATTCTGCACTTGCTTTCCTTTCTCGTTTTATTGTATTGAGTCTGAGACTTCTGTCCACGATCCCTTCAAGTGCCTTCAATGTTTTAAAGAACACGTATACCTGGTATATTTGATCGCTGTCTTCTGGTATTATCATAGTTTTAGATAATAGCTTGTGTGTAGCATTTGGATCTTTAGATATTACTGTGTCATTGTATACTCGATACAATTTTGCAGCATCTTGATACAGTGAATTTCTAGAATTTTCAGCTGTGTTTATTGTTCTCTCAGTGACCTCAATCTCTGAATTTATTCGTTGTATGTATACATTCTTCTCGATTATTTCCTTTAGACTTAGTATTTTATCCTCCGAATCTACATTTCCTCTACCCCAGGTTTCTCGTACCCACCCGTAGGAGTCATCCAAAATAGTCTCTTCATATCTTAAAATAATTTTATAAATGATGCAAAGAATGTTTTTAAGTAAAATATTTTCTGGCAAATTATAATTGATATGTGGATTACCGCAGACAAAAAAAGAATGATCTCTTAAATGATTGCTCTGCCTCTCCTTTAGAGTTTGGCCCCAGTTAATACGTCCTTTAACGAAGCTCTTACTGGGTAAATCTCGAATTTTTGTTTCAGTACGTATCCTCCTAATTCTTTCAGGAAGTTTCTCAATGAAGTCTATAACGTCTTCGTGTATCAAATAATGTATCTCAAGAAGTGATGTTAATTCGGGATGAGTTTCCTCGATGCCTTCCGGGAAAAACGATCTTGAAACATTATCATCGACTATTTTACCAGTAAGAAGATATTCACATGCATATCCAGCAAGTTCACCTTTAATTTCATTAGCATAATCATCCATCTTCAATAAAGGTATCGCTTGTCACGTGAGGAAACATTTCAATAGCGAAAACTTTTAGTCTCTCTCTATCCTCAATAGGTACAAACTCAATTAGTGATTTTAAAATATATTCTAAATCATCTTTCTTCAATCCTTCAAGTTGAGGTAGTAAGAATGCTATAATCGCATCGCAAACACTAGCACCGCAATTTATGTATTGTAACATATCCTTAATTATTGCAGGGCCAATTTTTCTATGTTTGTTGACGATCTTCCAGATCGCCTTTATATCACTCTGGCTATTAATGTCATTGAGACCCCAAGTTCCAAGAAAATTGTTCCAGAGCCTATCAATACTTTCGTCATTAGGAACTCCAACGTAAATATAGGCAAAACGCCTCATGAAAGCATAGCTCATCTCATACAGGCTCGTTTTGTCGTAAGTGTTCATCGTTGCAATAAGTCTCCATGATTTCGGTATTACATACTCGTTTGACCTGATTTCTTCCCCCTCGGAAGAATTTCGAATACAAATGTTCCCATCACAATTACAGAATGGAAGTTCTATCGATTGACCGCTTAAAACCGTCAAAAATGGGCCAAAAGCTTTATCTATATCTGCCCGGTTTATCTCATCGATTACAAGCCATTTATTGATAACCTTATCGCCCTCTTTGAAGCATTTAAGGAATAATCCTGGATTAAATTCAAGTTCGCCATTCCCATCCTTCTTGGGAATATAACCTCCTATAGTGTCGAAAGTCGTCCAATCTGACGTTGCAGTGGTCAAAACGAAACCGTTGTATCCAATGTTCTCAACATAATTCTTTTCTTGGGTTAAGTTCTTACAGAGCCTTCGAGCAATTTCGGTTTTACCTGTACCTGGAGGACCTATCAAAATAATGTTCTTTCCAGAATTTAGAGCTGCTAGTATCTGTTTTCGAACGCTCTCAAGGTCCTCGAAAACTAATTCACTTTCCCCATCTTTTAAATTGATTTGGGAGAGTTCTAACTGAAAATCTTTTGCAGTTGGTTCAGACATTTTAATAGGGTCGAGAATTTCTTCTTTGACCATTTTTTCTATTGATATCCCCTCTGGGATATCCTCAGATATTTTATCTGGTTTTATTTTAAATTGACCTATTTCAAACAGATAATAAAGGAAGGCATCAATTAAACCAAATCCAAGCTCGTTAATATGCTGTTTAAGTCTATCATTTGATAACTTTGAAGTAAAATGAAGAAAAGGATTAAAACTGCTACGATAATTGGTAAATTTACCCCCAAGGAATTTCAAGCCTTCTCTGTCGATTGTGTTAAAAATGGGACAATGCTGAGGTCGAAGAGCGTAAAGCAAAGGTGTAAGATTATTATACGACACTAAGGGCGGCCAATTACTCTCTTCAAGATAAAATTCTTTATCATCCCCTTTTATTGCAAATAATAATTTTAAAAGTCTTTCTCTATTGGCTTTCTGTTCTTCTAAATTGATTTTTTCCCCACCCTCGTACCTCCTTCTTTTATTTTTGTCCGGTCTATTTATCGTAAATGTTGTATCGTTTACAAGAAAACAATCATCAAGTTCCGAATTTATTTCTGGATGGTCGCGCTTTACTTCGGATAATAGTGATTCCGTAGAATACTTTTCATCATCCGTATTCTTATTTCTGTGGCATAAGAGACCGAAAAGTTGATCAAATCTCAAATGTACTGTCCTATGCTCAAGGTTTGAATCGTCATAAGTGCTAGAACCCAGTTTGCTTATTACTTTGTCAAAAGCTATGGGGACTACTTTAATGACGCAAGCTCTTTGTTCTAAGAACTCCTCTAATTTTTCATATTTGAGGAACCCCTGAACTAACTCGTCAAAGATGACTGGTTCTAAAAACTCTTTTAATTTGTCATCTATTACCATATTAAAAAGGTTATTGTATTTAAACTCATGGATTACATCGATCCAATTCCTAAAATCTGCATTAAAACTTTTCTTTTCAAAAAGCCATTGGACACCAATACGATGAGCTACCCGACCTCTTACCACCCCCTCATTATACCTATCTCTGAAAAAATCATCATTTGAACCTTCGTTGACGTAGTAATATGGTTTTGTTACGCTTCCAATATACACCTTGCCTGAATCATATTGGAGTATAATATCCCCCTCTTTGATTGAGTCTCTAAAGAGTTTAACTTGATTTCTTAAGTAATTGGAAGTGCACTCATAATGGTTTGACTCAATTTCTTTCCTGAAATCATAGTCCAAATTATAGTTTGAAAGCGCCTCTAATTCAGACCAACCCATAGCTGAGAAACCGTACTGTAATGCTTCCCTCAAGAATGCATCTTTAGGAACCCCCGGGGAACTACCAATCTTCCAGACTCTTGACATTTTAATTCTCCACTCGTTCACTTGGCCTATTGAACTCCTTGTTATAAAATACTGCTTTAGTTCTAGTAAATTATTAACTATAACAATCAAATATCACGATTACTAACAGAATACGAACTAAAGAATAAAAGACAGCCACGTTTAATCTAAACTTATCTGAACATGATTATCAAATAATCACAATAATTCATCGTGCGTCGTCCGTTCGACCCCCCCTCCCGACACAACATACTGTAGCGAGGGCTCAATTGAGATTAACGTCCGGCTTTTTACGAAGTTAGCCCGAAGGGCTAATTTGGGCTGAGCGACCGAAGGGAGCGAACCGCTAAAAAGCCTGTTATGCGCCCCATCAGGGTCGAGGAGCCGAAAGAGGCGACGAGAAGTTCGGAAACGCGCCCCCGTCCGTCGCCGTCCGTGTTGTTGCCCCAGTTCCGTCAAAAATTAGGGTTGGGGGTGTGTGCCCGGTTATTGGCTGCTATTGTAGGGTTCTTTTTTTTGCTTGGGGCTTGTTATGTCATTGCTTTTCTAAAATTTTTCCTTGGATATCTTGCCTTCTTTCCAAGTTCTTCTTCTATCCGGATTAGCTGGTTGTATTTGGCAGTTCTCTCTCCTCTTGCAAGGGCGCCTGTCTTTATTTGGCCCGTGTCGAGGCCTGTTGCGAAGTCGGCTATGAAGCTGTCTTCCGTTTCTCCCGACCGGTGGCTTACCGTCACGCACCACCCGTTTTTGTAGGCAGTGGATGCTGCATTGATTGATTCAGTAACTGTTCCTATCTGGTTTAGTTTGAGGAGGAGAGCGTTTGCGGCTTTCAGGGATGCTGCTTTCTTTATCCTTTCCACGTTTGTCACAAGGAGGTCGTCCCCTGTTATCTGTATCTTTTTGCCGAGCTTTTTCGTCATCTCGACCCAGCCGTCCCAGTCGTCTTCGGCCATCCCGTCTTCTATGACAAATATAGGGTATGTGTCGCATAACCCCCTGTAGTAGTCGACAAGCTCCCCGGACGAGTATTTTTTGTCGCCGATCATATAATACTTCCCGGATTCGTAGTAGAATTCCGAAGAAGCGGGATCAAGGGCTATACCCATCTCTTTGGAGTAGCCGGCTTCTTCTGCCGCCTTGGTCATTATCTCAAGCCTTTCCTCGGGCGTCTTAATCGGCGGCACGAATCCGCCTTCGTCGCCCAAGTGGGTCGCATGGGCTCCGTAGTTGTCCTTTAGCATGCCTTTCAGTACGTGGTAGGTTTCGGAGCCCATCCTCACGGCCTCAGCAAGCGTTTTTGCCCCGACCGGCATGTACATGTTTTCCTGTATGTCGTTTTCCTTCCCGGCGTGTTTGCCGCCGTTTATCACGTTGAACTGGGGAACGGGCAAAGTGACTCCTTTCCTTCCTGCAAGGCCTGCGACGTATTTGTACAACGGCATATCGCATTCAGCGGAAGCCGCCCTGCAGGCCGCCATGCTCACCGCGAGAATGGCGTTCGCGCCAAGTCGGCCCTTGTTGGACGTGCCGTCGAGTTCCATCATAAGAGCGTCCAAGCCCGCCTGGTCGGACACATCGAAGCCTTTGACTTTGCCGGATATCTCCTTGTTCACGTTCTCCACGGCCTTGAGCACTCCCTTTCCGCCGAACCGTTTCTTGTCTCCATCCCGCAGCTCGACGGCTTCGTGGATTCCGGTGCTGGCCCCGCTCGGGACCATCGCCCTGAAAACTCTCATGCCTGTTGTAAGGTCTGCTTCTATCGTGGGATTGCCCCTGGAATCAAGAACTTCCCGGGCCTTCAACGAAAGTATCTTCGACATAATATCACCTTTGGTTTATGATATTTACGCAGGAATTATTTAATAGCCCCCTCTTTTCCCGCGTCCTCCCTGGCTTCTTTTGCATCAATCAGGATGCCGGTTATCTCCCCGAGGATGGCCGGATACATGCGTGCGGCCTCTATTATCCTCACCCTTCCCTCTATCATGTTGTTGTCGCTCACAAGCGCGTGGGCGCGGGAAAGGGCCTTGTCGTATTCCAGGAGCGACTCGTGTATCCCGGAAAACTCCGGCATGGTGCGCCTTAGAACCTCTGTCCGGAAGAGCATCTTCTCAAGAAGGCTCCTCGCCCTTGCAAGCACGCCGAAGAATGTTATGTTAAAATACCTGGAGTTTTTCAGGTTCGGGTTGATGTAGCGCTCGTCAATGTTCTCGCATATGCTCTCAAGTATGCCAAACAGCTCGTTTAGGCTGTAGCTTTGCATGAGAAGCTCCAATACGTACCGGTCGTCGAGACCCCGCTTCGCATCATCTGCAGCCATGCTCTTGTTTCGGAGAAGTAGAAGCTATCAGTCCAAAAGACGCTTTAGCGATTAACGCAGGGCAAGCCTCATTGCCCGTAAAGGATTTGACGGCAGGAAATAAAAATACCTAAGTCGCGGGGCGGCACTTCAGACGCTAGGCATTTCGTTTCATTGGCGCAGTTTATTTTTTAACGTCCCCGTCATTATTATATTTGTGGCGATGGAGTCCGCCTTGGCGTTTTGCCTAAACCGCGTTCTGCTGATGACTTCTTGATTGTTTACGTGATTTTTTAAACTGCCGGTTTTATGTCAAATCACAAAGGCGCCAAAACAAGCCATCTTGAAGTGTTATGCGCAATAGAGAAGGCAGCCGGGGAAGGCTTTTTCTCCAGGGAGCTTTCGGACCTTAGAAAAAAAATAGAAGAAAAAACCTTCAGCCTCGCGGTCCTGGGGCAGTTCAAACGCGGAAAGACTTCTTTCATAAACGCCCTGATAGGAGAAGACCTCCTGCCGACCTCCGTTATTCCCCTGACGTCCATGATAACCGTCCTCAAATATGGCGAAAAAACCCGTCTAAAGATTGTCTACAAAGACGGACGGGAGGAACATGCCGAAGTAGCCGATCTGGCGCTTTACGTCACTGAAAAGATGAATCCAGAGAACCGGAGAAACGTGCTTTTTGCAGAGATATCCTACCCGTCGGTTTTCCTGCGCGACGGAGTCCTCCTGATAGACACGCCGGGCGTGGGCTCCCTGTATCTGCACAACAGCAAGACGACATACGATTATTTGAAAAACATCGATGCCGCGATCTTCCTGCTCACCGCCGACCAGCCCCTCAGCCGGGAAGAGGCAGTTTTCCTAAATGATGTGCGGAACCATGCAGTAAAGCTGTTTTTCATCCTCAACAAAAAGGACTATCTGTCGGAGGCGGAGCTGGAGGAGTCTCTCATATTCAATCGGGAGGTGCTGAGAAAAGAACTGGGCGCCGAACAGGAGATATACCCGCTCTCGGCTAGGTGGGCTCTTGACGGCAGGCTCAGACATGACAAGGGCCTGCTTGAGAAAAGCAGCATGTCCTCTTTCGAAGAATGCCTGAGAGAATTCCTTGACACAAGACGGGAACAGGTCTTCCATGAATCGGTCGAGGCTAGGATAAATGCGTTGGTTGATTCAGCCATAGGATGCCTCGTGATCGAGCGCGAAGCAATAAAAGCGCCGCTTGAGGTTGTTCGCTCAAAGCTGGAGAACTACAGAAAATACGCCGAGGATATCAGAAGAGAGCAGAAGGACGCAGCGCCGGTCATCAAATCCGAGATAGGGAGGATAATCTCATCAGTCGACTCAGACCTTGAGGAATTCAAAAAAGAAAAGGAGGCGGCAATTCTGGAAGCCCTTGAAAAGAGGTTTTGCGAAATTGCCGGAAAAGGCAACGAGGAAACATACGGGCAGATGATGGAATTTTTCACGAAAACGTTGTCCGAAGCATTCGAGCCTTTCAGAGAGCAGGAAGAAGACAAAGTGAGGGAAAGGTTCGAGAAAATCACTGAAAGATTCACGCAGAACACCAACCGCGTAATAGGCGGAATAGAACGGCTGTCTGCAAACATGTTCGGAGCCTCTTTATCCTACGTAAAACCGATGCCTTCGCTCGTATTGGAAAGCAGGGTTTACTACGAGTCAGAGCCCATCTACTCACTTTTCAGCGACCAGTACAAGTTCCTCCTGCCCAGATTTGCATTCAGGCGGCTCCTATGGAAGGAGATAAAACAAAACCTCGGGCAGCGACTGGACATGACATGCGGAAGGATCAGGTCGGACTTCCTGCACAGGCTGGACGAGACCGCCATAAAATATGTCTCTTCGCTCAACGAAAGCGTCGAATCGGTTTTGGAGGTTGTCGAGGCCTCGGTCGAAAAAGGCTTGGAAGAAAGAAACCAGAACGAGGGATCAGTACAAAGAAAGCTAAAGGAACTGGAAGGCAGGATACGGATGCTGAAAGAGATAAAGGAACAGATGAGGCTGAAAAAATGATGGCCGATGAAGCCCTCATGCTGATGGAGCCGTTTGATGATTCTTTTTGGGATCGTTTTCTGGTCGATGGTATTTGCGGAAACCTACAGATGCTTTCCAAAGATGGACAAGCACCGGAGAACGGTGATGAGCGCCACCAACGCAACAATAATGACGGCATTCCTGATAATCGCAGTCTACCTGTTTATGTACCTGTGGTTCGGAAGAATGATAACCTAGAAAATCGAGACTAATCTTTATAGGCAATGCGAGGCGGACCTGCTCATTTAAAAACCTATAATACAACTAGATAACACAGGCTATGAAGCTAGCCCCGGCCGTCCGGCCAAACCGCCTCAAAACAGGCTGATAGCTTCTTCTCGTAAACGAGGTAGGTTTAAATGGAGGCTAGTGTCGTTCCGTTGATAGCAGGTCTGCTGGTTTTCATAGCATCCCTGATTTCGCTCAGGCTGGGTATATCCGTGGCAATTGTAGAGATACTCCTGGGCGCGGCTGCCGGAAACATGGGTTTGCAGGCTGAAGACTGGATGACTTACCTTGCCAGCTTCGGCGGAATCCTCCTGACCTACCTGGCTGGAACAGAGATCGACACCGCTCTTATGAGGGAGAAGTTCAAACAGTGCCTCCTGATAGGAACTTTCTCGTTCATTATACCGTTTGCCGGCGTTTTCCTCTACACCTATTACGTGTCCAACTGGGGCATACAGGCCGCATTGATTGCGGGAACGGCGTTGTCGACGACTTCGCTTGCTGTCGTCTACTCTGTTCTGGTGGAGACTGGGCTCGCCAGGACGGAGATGGGAAAGCTTTTGATGGCCTCCACGTTCATTACAGATATGGCGACAGCGCTGGCCTTGAGCGTTTTATTCATCAAGCCCACAGTCTACACCTTAGTTTTCATATCCGTTTCGCTGAACGTGATATACTTTGCCGACAAGTTCTCCAGCCGCATATTCAACAGCAAACGGCTGAAGAACAAAGTCATAGAGCCGGAGATAAAGTACGTATTCCTCCTGCTCCTCGCTTTCATGTACTTTGCAAACCTCGGGGAAGGGCAAGCAGTGCTGCCGGCGTTCGTTCTGGGCCTCCTCATGTCCAAGCACTTCGCCGAGGGATCGGAGACGAAGGTTGTACGAAACAGGCTTAGGACGGTGGCCTATGCCGTCATCACGCCGGTATTCTTCATCGTCGGCGGCCTGAGGATATCCCTGCCGATGATAGCTACCGCCCTAGGGCTTTTCATAGCTCTTTTCACACTCAAAATAGCGACGAAATTCCTCGGCGTCTACTTTCTCGCTAGAAGATATGTCCCGCATGGAAGGATGTACATAACGCTACTGATGAGTACCGGTCTGACCTTTGGGACAATAGCCAGCGTCTTTGGGCTCCAGGCCGGCTTAATAGACCAGCAGCAGTACTCAGTGCTGGTGGGCGTCGTCGTGGCAAGTGCAGTGATACCTACATTCATAGCCCAGAAATGGTTCATGCCGGTCCACATGGAAGACGTAGTCGACGAGAACGGCGACTCCCAGAGAACCGAGGCATGAACAAGCCGGAACTTCAAGGCGGCCCCCCTGACTGCCATAAGATACGTCCCCTGCATTAATTTTTTATAAGATGGATTACGAAGTCAAGCGCGCAATAGGCCACATGCTTGAGACCAATCCCGTGAGAAAGGTCTTCTGGCACATGGATGAGAAGGTGGAAGGCCTTACCTACGGGATAAGGCAGGGCGACGATGCGATAGTCGTAGGGGACACGGTTGTCAATATGGAGGGGCCTTATCCCCTGAAGATTGGCCGCAAGACCGGTCTGATCCATACCTGTTCGGACATAGTCGTCATGGGTGGAAAACCTTTGTATGCTCTTGATTCCATGCAGGTCTCCAACATGAAAGAAGCAGAGGAGGTCTGCAAGGACATAAAGAAGCAGAGCGATGGTCTCGGCGTTCCAATAGTCGGAGGAAATACGCAGATGGAGGATTTGCTTTTGCCGTGCGTATCGTTCGTCGTAGTGGGAAATATAATCGACAAGCCGATCCCGGATTCAGGGATGCAGTCAGGCGACAGGGTCTTCATGGTCGGCGAGGTGGTTGAAGGAGAGACAGGCGAGCGCGTTCAGCGGGCCCGGACCAAGTTTGAAACCCTGATCGACATGGTTGAGAGCCGGGTGGAAATACACGCCGCCAAAGATTGTTCCAGGGGCGGCTGGTTTGGAAATCTTTCCGAGATGCTTGTGAAATCGCGTAAAGGCATAAGCATAACAAGCATTCCTTATCCAAGTATTGGCCGTTACATGGGCAATTATCTATTATCCGTTCCGGAAGCCGAGATGAAGCGAGTTATCGAATTTGCCGCAAGGCATAAATGCCCAGCGGTCGATATGGGCACGGTAAACGAAGAGCTTACGGTGTCCGTCGGGGGCGAAGAATACGTTGACCGCAAAACAATGGAAGAACTGATAACGGACTTCCCTTTCAAGAAGCCGAGGAAATAATAAACATAAAAAATATTTTTACGATGCAAGGGTTTGATAGAGCCTCCGTAAACCGGTTTGTGCTGTCTCATGAATGCGCATCGGGCGGCTTTTCTTTCAGCAGGACGACCCCGCCCACCCTTGAGGATACCTATTACGCCCTGAGGATATTCCAGGAGCTTGGGATCGGTTACAAAAACAAAAAGACAGTCAGGCATGTCCGGGAGCTTTGTCTGATGAATGAGTCCAACATGCGCAACGTCTATCGTCTTATGTATCTCTTGGACAGGTTAAGCCTTTACGACCTGCTGGATGCGTGGAAGGAGAAGCTGAAAACAATGTCGGATAAATGCTCTTTTTTTGACTGCTACTATGGATTATTGTCCGGGGAGATCGTCGATGAGCATGTGAGAGCCCGATTGAATTCTGTTTCCGGTCTTAGGATGGCGGCGTATGTTCCCGACGTATCAAGACAGGCCGTATTTTTGAAAAAGACCAAAGTCCGGTTCAATGAAAGAAAGTATGCCAAATGGC
>Ga0315284_10010098_pt1 | contig 13443 bp, 11 predicted proteins | sample YL17G09_16_MG_FD_203696 | JGI IMG/M metagenome (GOLD analysis project Ga0315284, IMG submission 203696) | Sediment microbial communities from Yellowstone Lake, YNP, Wyoming, USA - YL17G09_16 | ecosystem: Environmental > Aquatic > Freshwater > Lake > Sediment | place: USA: Wyoming | collected...
TATCATAGTGTACTCGAGCGAGCAGCATCCGGATCGTGCGGCATCAACAGCGATGATCCCATCGGCAGCCTCTGGGCAATTGCGATTGATAGGCTCTACCGGGACGCCAGGACGCACCCACTCAACAAACGGTTTGGCTCGCCTGAACACTGGCCAGGCTACCACGTGGCTCTTGCGGGAGTTCGGCTCCGTGTGACAGAAGCCTATCCCGGCCGGCGTCCTCGCACAGCAGCGCCAGCATCTACCCAGCCGCCTGTGTCGTCGGTCCGCGAGGAGCGGTTCACAGCCTGTGGGGGTAAGCTGGTCGGACGGCCTGATCTTGTGGAGGGGGATGCAATCGTTGACTACAAGTCTGGGGCGGTCTTCGATGAAACAGCGGAAGGGCCAAGTATCAAGGCCGGATACGCCCGCCAACTGCGTATCTACGGCTTCCTTGCACACGAGAACTTGAGCCAATGGCCAACAAGAGGCGTATTGCTCCCGATGCTCGGCGAGAGAGCTGAGATTGACCTTACACCCGACGCCTGCCGAGATGAAGCGGAAGCTGCCGTGGCGATGTTGGATGCGGTGAATGCGAGGATGGGATCGGCATCAGGCCCGTTGAACCTGGCATCCCCAGCAGCTGCCGGGTGCGGAGGCTGCCCATACAGGATAATCTGCCCTGGCTACTGGGAATCTGTGACGCATGCCTGGGCCGGTAATGGCCGCTATGGCGACGCCGAGGGCATCATGCAGGCCGATGCAACGCGCGTGCATGGCGGTGTCGCGTACGCTCTGCACCTGACTGTCGAACGCGGCTCTGTAGCAGCAGGGCCCAACGTCATCTCGCCGCTGGCATCGTCGATTCATGAGGACGCAGGGCAATGCGCTGCCGGCACCAAGGTGCGGATCACCGGGCTGTGTGTTCGCCATAACGGCCAGCTGGCACCGACGCTCTATACGGTGGTGAAGCGCACTGCGGACCTGCCCACGATCAGTCTCGGTTCAAGCTGACCACTACCGAGCATCGCTGACCCCGATGCGGGGACAGTATTCTTCAATGGCGCACACGGAACAGCTCGGCTGTCTGGCAGAACACACATCACGGCCCAGCGAGACCATGTTGACGTGAAGACCGTGGCGGTACTCGTTTGGCAGGCGAGATTGGAGGCGATCCATGTCGGCAGGCGAACAAGACCGATCTGGCCTGGTGGGCTTAACCCATCCTAGCCTGCGACAGACACGCCAGCAGTGCGTGTCAACAGGGAATACGGGCCGCCCAAGCGAGTACATCATCACGCACCTCGCTGTCTTCTTTCCGACCCCTGGGAGAGAGGCCAGAAACGCCTCGCATTCGCTCGTGCTCACCGCGCGTAGCGGTGCCAGCGTGACACGACCGTACTCGGTGCGGAGCAGTCGCGCGATGCGCGAAATGATGCGAGCCTTCTGTTTGTGTAGCCCGCCGCCCCTTAGAACGCTCGCCATGTCGTTCGGGGCCGCCTCCGCGAGGTCGTCGAACCTTGGGTACGCCCGTCTCAGCAGAGCGAATGTGTTCGAGTACAGCTCCTCGTTGGTCTGGAGGCTGCAGAGAATAAATAGGAGTTCCTCGAAGGGGTTCCGGCGATTGTTGTGAGCGTGATCGTGATACCGCCTGGATAGCGCCCTCGCGACTTCAGCTACGAGCTTTGGGGCGTGGCGTGCCATCGATTGGTTCTTTTCCTGCCTTCATGAGAAAACTCAAGACTGCCGCGCCGATTTCTCGTGCCATCGCGCACGGGACGCCATTGCAGACCATCTTGAACTTGGCCGAAAGCGGCTGGTTCTCCGGCAGCACATACTCGTCTGGTACGGATTGGATACGCAACGCTTCTCGAACGGACAGCCGCCGGGGCTTCCATGGGTGAAGGTGGACCTCCTGATTGCCATACCAGACCGTCGGGCTGAACCTATAGCGGTGGAGCCGTTTGAACGACTTGGCCGACACGTCGCCTTCGGCTCTCGTCCAGAACTTCTTCGAATACGAGTTGAAGTGCTCCCTGCCGTTGGGTAGTTCCTCAGGATCGCCATTGCCCATTAGGGCTGGGAACACGGTTAGTTCGAGTGGTATGCCATGAGGCTGTTCCGGCGTTGACCCGAACGGGATGATGGTCGGCCAGCACAATGACCTCGCGCCGGCATACTGCGCGTGCTTCGGCCATGGGAACCAACTGCGTTCATGCGGTTCGAGGCGACGCCCCACACCAGATGATGCAATGGAACTGCGGAAACCAACCACAAACAGTCGTTCCCTGTTTTGCGGCACGCCGAACTCGAGCGCGTTCAGCAGGGCATAGTCTATTGCATAGCCTCCATCTTTCTGCAGTTTGTGTATCTGCGAGTCCAGATAGGCCCGATGCTTCGCGATCCGGGAAAGCCCCGGCACGTTTTCCATCAGGAAGAAGTCCGGCTTCAGATCTCGAACCATGCGTAAGTACGTGCCCGTCAGCCGCCCATTCTTACCTTCGCTGCCCGCATGCGTTCCGCCGTTGCTGAAGTCTGGACATGGCGGTCCCCCCACAACGCCAAAAAGACCTGGGCGTCCCTTCTTGAAGGCAGCAGCCAAGACCTCGTCCGACTTAACCTGGGTGATGCTGTTGCGGCTGCTGACCTTGGTCAGGATCGATGAATCATTCCACGCCGTGCGGAGCCCAAGCATGGCCGCTTCGTGCATGTCCGCGAACTGAACATTGAACTCATTGGCCCACGAAATTTGGAAGCCAGCCTGGTGCAGCCCTATATCCAGGAAGCCGCCGCCAGTGAAGAAAGAGATGAGCGGGACCCGGTTCGCTACCTTTGGCCCAACGCCAGAAGGTCTCGCAACACCATGCCTTGTCTTTAAGTCGTTCGGCTCCATGTACTTGCGATTCTCCAAACTCTGGGCGATTGGCTGGCACCTGCCAGCGGCTGAACTTCGCTCTATTCTGACAAGCCTCGAGCGGATTGGCCACCACAGTTTGCGCTGCTACGCCGCATCAGACGGCAAAAACGCCGGCGGCGACACCCGTGGCCACCGAGGAGGGGCTGGCCGTCTACTTCTCGCCGCATGGCGGCTACACGGAGGCGGTCGTCGATGCGATGGACAAGGCCAAGCAGATGGTCCTGGTCCAAGCCTACAGCTTCACGTCGGCGCCCATTGCCAGGGCGATATTCCCAAACGGGCAGCTAGAGGAACAACTCCCGCAACTTCTCCTTGTTGTCGCGCAGTGCAGCAGCCGGACCTTCGAAGGCTACGCGACCCAGTTTCAGAGAGTAAACGCGTTGGGCCAAGTTGACCACTTCACGTACCTTCTGTTCGACGATCAAGATGGCTACCCCGAACTCTCGGTTGATTCGGAGGATATTCTCGAACACGGTGCTCACCAGGTTAGGCGACAGCCCAAGAGAAGGCTCATCCAGCATTAGCAGCTTTGGCTTCGGGACCAGCGCACGGGCTATCGCGAGCATCTGCTGCTGGCCGCCGCTCAGCTTGCCCGCCCGTTGTTTCAAACGGTCTTTCAAGACTGGGAAAAGAATGAGGGCCTGCTCGATGCGTTCTTTCAGTTCCCTTGAAGGTAGCTGGAAGCCGCCGATCTCAAGGTTCTCCCTCACACTGAGTTCATCGAACACGCGGTTCCCTTGCGGGCAGAATGTTATCCCCCGTGCGACATTTCTGGCAGGTGTCGAGCCGTTGGCCAACCGGCCATCGAATCGGATTTCGCCCTTCCACGTGGGAATCAGCCCGCAGACAGCCTTGAGCACTGTGGACTTCCCCGCGCCATTAGGTCCGATCAGCGCGACGATCTCCCCCTGCCTGACCCCCAGCGAGAGGCCGTAGAGCACCTGTTTCTTTCCGTAACCGGTGTCCAGTTGTTCGATAGCCAGCATAGATGGCAGTCTCAGTCGATGTACGCCTCGATGACTCGGGGGTCGTTCCGAACCTCCTGCGGCGTGCCCTCGCAGACCTTGGCCCCGGAATCCATGAAAACGACGCGGCTGCATACCCTGGCCACTGCGTCAAGGTTATGCTCAATCAGCATCACCGACCTGCCCCGAGCCGGCAGGCCTTCGATGATCGAGAGGATGTGCTCGATCATCTCCGGGGCTATTCCCGCAACAGGCTCGTCCAGAAGAAGTAGTTCGGCACCGCTGGCAAGGCAGCAGGCCAGGCTCAGGAGTTTCTGCTGGCCGTAGGACAGGTTGTCGGCAGGATCGTTTGTCTTCTCCGACAGGCCGACATCCGCCAAAAGGGAACGGGCCGCCCCACGATTCTCGGCTTCCTTCTTCGCACTGGCCCGCCATCTGAAGAACACGTTGACCATACGCTCGCCAGGCTGTCCTCGCCTCCAAAGCAGGATATTGTCAAGGACTGTCAAGTGCCTAATCAACCGCAGGCGCTGGAACGTCCGTGCTATGCCCGTCTCCGCGATGACGTGGGGAGGTTTCCGCAGAATGTTCTGACCCCGTAGGGTGGCCGTTCCTTGATCAGCGGCAAGGAAGCCCGTCAGAACGTTGAACAAAGTGGTTTTGCCAGCGCCGTTCGGCCCAATCATACCAACTACCTCCCGGTGCCTAATGTCGACCGATACGTCGTTCAACGCTTTGACACCATCGAACGCTTTATGCACGTTTTCTACTTTCAGGAGTAGTCTATCCATGTCAAACGCCTACTCACACATCGGGTACTTGCCCAACAGCCCTTGTGGACGCCAGAGCATACATCCCACCAGCAGAACGCCGTACAGAAGCTGTCGCACGTTGGCAGCAACACTCGATGACATGCCAACGAAACGGAGCGCTTCTGGGAAGCCTACTAGCACTACAGCACCGAGGACTGCCCCTCGAGTGCTCCCGGTGCCACCAATAATCACAATCGCCAACATAAAGATGGAATCATGGATCGTGAAACTACTTGGGTCAACATACCCTGCGTAGGACGCATAGATGCTGCCGGATATCGAGGCAAACACGGCACTGAGCACAAATACGTTCAGTTTGAACCTGAGGGTATTCTTGCAAGCGCTTTGCATGAGCGGCTCGTCTTCCCTAATGCCTCGAAGCACCCGCCCGTAGGGAGTGCGGGTTATGTGCGACACACACAGGACGGCGAACACGGCTGCACTGCCCGCCAATAAGAGGGCAGGCAGTCCCGGGCTTGCCTGCAGACCAACGGCGCTAGCCATAGGCACGCCAGGTATCCCCAGTGCCCCTCCGGTAACGTCGGACCAGTTCTGGAGAACATGAAACATGATCATCTGAAGCGCGAACGTGGCAAGAACAAAAGTCTGTTGACCGAGGCGCAACGCCACTCGCCCGACACACAATGACACGGCGATGGCAACGCATGCGCCAGCACAGACACTGGCCTCCCACGGCCAACCGTGCGCTGTAGTAAGGATGGCGGTACTATAGGCCCCGACCGCAAAGAACGCCGCCTGACATACCGAAATGAGGCCCGAATGCCCGGCAGTGAGATTGAGCGACACGGCAATAGTGGAAAATATGCTGGCCATCACAAGGATATGCGCAATATATGTCATCTGCTGGCCTCGCGATGTCGCCTCGACAACCCAATTGGTCGAACGGCCAGCATCGTTAGGACAAGTCCTAGAACAATGGACTCGGCCCACAGGAATGAGACGCAGGCACCAACCATCTCCTTCGTCGTGGCCAGCACGATGCCGGCCACAGCAATCGCGCCTATTCGGCCGGAACCCGCAAGCAGGGCAACCAACACCGCAGTGAGAAGGGCCTCCGTGCCGACCGATGGTTGCATGTCGACATCGAGCGATATGATAGCCCCGGCGAGACCCGAGAGGCCTGAGCCGATTCCGGCCGCCAACAAGAACACCGCCTTGGTGTGAACCCCTGTGATAGCGGCTAGTTCACGGTTGTCGCCAACAGCCTTCATCTTAAGCCCAAGCCGGGTTCCACGATCACTAAACCAGCACAGAAGGTGGACAGCCGTTGCAGTCAGAATGATGGCAACTTGAGCATCTGTCACCCTAGCCCCAAGGATTAAGCGGCCCGGCTCAATCGGCCCCCTGGGTAGCCCTAGAGTAATGTCCCCGAAGATCAACGATATTGAGGACTGGCAGATAACCAGAACTCCGAACGAAGCCAGCATGATGCCAAGCATCGCACGCTTATCTCCCCTTACTCGTCGATACACTCCCGCATCGACTCCCATTCCAATAAGACCAACGCAGACCGACGAGAGGACGATGCCTGCTGCCAGTGGCAGTCCGCAGGCGGAAGCCCACACCCATGCTAGGTACGCCCCGAGCAGATACATAGCCCCTTGGGCGAAATCGATGCACCCCGATACACGGTAGACAATAGACAACCCCAACGCCGTCACGGCGTATCGGGCTGCAAGGATCAGTATGTTCGCCACATGCTGTTCCATTAACGTGCCTCTCACCGGACTCCGTCTGCACGTCAGGCGGAAGTACGGTCAACAGGTCTCGTCATGGGCGCTCTCTCACGAGGACATCCGCACCAGCCCTCCTCCGTCTTCGCTCGGTAATACATCAGCGGCTGCCCTGCTATTGCCATCGCCCAAACGACTGCGCCAACAGGTTGCATCGCCCGCAAATATGTCGCCAGTGAGATGCCATGCGTTTCCCCGGCATCCATAGCACTGGCCGCGCAGACCGCAGGACTTGCATGGTTCGCCTACGCGTCTTGCCACATTACGACACTCCTGAAATCGGCTTGACCCCAGAATCGATCTCAAGGTCTGCCCCGAGGCCTGGCGACGTCCGACACGCAGATGGCCATATTCCTCGTCCACCCCAGCACACGGCTGGACTCCTCCTTCAGCATTAACGTAGCAGTTCGTGTGATACAGATCGCAGCTCCTCGCAACATGGGGGGGGTGCGGAGTCCATGTAAAGCCAAATTCCGCCTGATCAATGCGGAGAAGCTCCTCAAACACTTCTTTGTACCGAGAAGGTGCTTCGTGCTCCGAAAAGAACAGGTCTTCCTGATTCTGCTTGGCCCTCCCCTGAAGCGTTGGTATCTCGACATACGGTACGATGTGGCGTTGCCGCATCCACCTCCACAGGTCTGGCAGTTCATCATAGTTTTGTCGGCATATGATAGTCGCGAGCGCAAGCCGCGATGGTTGGGCCTCAGCAAATCCAGTGCAGAGGAGGGCCTCAATGCCATTCATTATCCGCGACGATCGGCCGCACCCGCCTACGAGATGATCCTGAATCCTGGGTCTTAGACTGTTGAGCTTGCCGATAACGGACACCGCCCTCTCGGCAAGCCAATGGGCGAGGTCGCGTGTGATGAGTGTGCAGTTCGTAAACACGTGGACGTAGGCACTACGCCCGCAAACGTATTCAACGAGGTTAAACCGCCCTCCAGGCTTCATCATGTCTGTCATGAACGGCTCCCCCCCGCCCACCACAACGACCTTCTTGGCACCAAGCGCAATTGCCTGATCTACTATTAGCTTGGCCTCCTCGTCGGCCAAGCCGTGCCGTCGGATATCACGCGAGGCCGAAGCATAGCAGTAAATGCAACGGAGGTTGCATCGGCGCGAAAGCTCGACACTGATGCGGGAAAGCAAATGGGCCTTACTGCTGGGTGAGGGCATCCCCTCAGCAAGCATTGGAGGGGCCGTATTGCCCCGAGTGCTCGGCAAATCGGGCACATGGACATTCCCATGATGTGTCACGTGCGGCCCCTTGCCCCACGTCGTTCCCTCGTCCTGGGACCACGCACCTGGCATGTCAGTGCCGAAGCTTCCTCCCCCGGTCCCTTCCATCCTTGCCATGCAACACGGACGTTCATTAGTACCCGGCCATCGTCACTTCCGAGAAGGCGCAACGGGACCTCCGTATAGTCGGAACAGCTCGTGACCACATTCTTATCGAATTCCGGGTAATGCTGCTCCAGAAGGATTTGCATACCGTGCGCGTCAAATGCAACATTTGCGAGACGCACATCGCGTCGCTTCTCGTCCAAGGTTCGGTCACGGTAGGACCACGTGCCGGGCTCGGCGGTCTCGCGCGTCCTGCCCCATTGCGCAAGCGTATCACACAGGACCAGTAGGTACAGCATCGGGTGTCCGGGCTCAACATACCATAGTGACTGTTTGTAATCATCGGTCATGAGGCTGGGAATATAGCGCTCGTAGAAGTGATGAAACGCAATGGCGACACACACCTCCGTCAATTCACGCGAAGACAGTGAGTACAGGGTGCGATTCTGCTCCTTCCGTATCTGCCCTTCCGCGTTGAAGAAGTGGTTGTGTAGTAAGAACGCAGCCCAGACGCCGTGCTCGCTGTCGTGTGCGAACCTGTGAACGAGCCAGGTCGCTAGCGCACCGGAAGACACCACGCCGTTGAGCCGACGAAACAGCGGACGCGACTGTCTGCCATCCGGCATCTCAGCAATTGCCTCTTGTATGCGCTCATGGAAGAAATTGGCCAACGCCGCCTCGTTCAGACAACCACCGAAATCAGCATAGAACTGGATGTGCTCGTTGTGGAGATGTACCTGGCTAAATGTACTGTATCGGCGGAACAGGTCCAGGCTCCCGTCTTCGAGCTTCTGAACCGGATAAGCAACATCGTGGAGAGACGCAGCCATGAGCCACTGTTTCAAGAGGCCAAGTCGTTGTTCCCCACGACAGTCGTCAAACAGCAGATACGGTCCTCCTCGGGTCCGACGGCAACTGAGGAACCAAAGGCCAAGTATGAAGACGTGCAGAGAGTGCACAAAGTGATCTCTATACCCCGATAGCATGTGGAGGCTAGGTTCTTGATCTTGAAGCTCGCTCAGAAAACCCAACAGGGTGTCGTTATAGCCTTTATTCACATCGGTCAGAACCCCAGAACTCATCCAGAGCCTCTGAAATGTATCGTATGACGCCTGCGATATAGCTCGGTAACCAAGGACGGGGGTCTGCAGGAACGTCGCAAGTTCGGCGGCTGTGCGCGGTGGGTCATTGGCTACCTGTTCTACCGTTGTCTGGACGGCTTCCTGTCCGGCATGGGCCTCTGGAATCGGTTGCACCTTGCGGATGAAGCTTTCCTCAACTACATCGATCATCGCAGCGGCAGCCACTTGGAAGGGGTCGGGATTCGCCACGGTACGGAGCGCACGCGCGGCCTCAACGAGATCGGCTAACAACGGTGGACGATCCGGTGATGCTTTGTCAGATAGGTATTTCCCGGCCCAGCTCTGCTCGGATTTCAGCCCTCCTTGCACTGTGACTCGAAGTCCGACCGCCTCTGCGGCTTCAACCGCCTGCGTAAAGGCTCGCGCAAACATCGCCTGCAAAGTGTGGAGAAACCGAAGCCCTTCTTGCGGAGACAACCCGGCTGGTATGCTGATGAACCCGGCGAAACCGCCAGGGGTGAGGTTAGGAGTAACGACCTCTGGCAAGTAGAAGAGCTGCCTTATGCCTTGCGGGAACCCTAGGGCTTCCAGTGTTCTGCGGTGTGAATCCCGGAGACACAGACGGTACAGGTTGAAAACTGCGCGGAGTGCCTTCTCTTGGTCCAATGGATAGCTCCCCGGAAGACCAAGCACATTGCGGATTCTCTCGACAATCTGCGCGAGCTGGGCCGGGGCCATCCATCGGAAGCCATCAACGAGCCGGCCAGCATCAATGCCTTCGACATCGTCCGTGCCGAAGAACCTTCTGGAATCGTCATCCACAGGACACATTGGGACTGCTATCACCCGATCAGGGGGAAGCGAAACGGCAGCATCTTCAAAAGCGAGCGCAAAGGGCAGGTTTGAAACGCCGTCACAGGCCAGCTTGAGCAGATGAGAGCTCTTCTCTGGATGAAAGACCTGCCAATTGCGAGTGTCTTCCTTGTCCTGCTCTGCTGGGTCCGCGAAACACGGCCCCAAGTATGCGGCCGCCCGAAGATCGTACTTGCGGTCCTGAAGAGACTCTGACAAGATCTTGAAGCGAATTCCGAGTGTATTAACGTACAACACCCCCAATGGGACAGTAAGGTGAAGCCCTCTATCCTCTAGGGCTTTGAGAACATACGTATGCCATATTTCTCGAAGACCCGCACCAATCGTCTTCGCGTATTTACGCACGTTGTTTCGGCCCGTATCTGCATAAAAGACCCTCGATAGCGAGAATGCAACGACGGCAGCTGCCTTGTGTTGAACTGTTCGCAAGAACTCCCCATCCGAATACGCGGATTCCAGCGCAGCCAGCTCGGCGGGAGCAGTCGGGATATCTGTGCTATTTCGTGACATGTGTCGGGACCTCTTGGAGGCGTACAAACCGTCCCTGCCGTACGGTCTTCAAGTGCGCCTCACGCACTACTTCGCCGGTGGCGTCAAACTGGATACGGCCTCCTACACCAGTGAATGGGGGCATTTCGTGCAGATATGCGCGAACAGCCTCGGCACTCGCTCCGTTCGCTCTGATCGCGGCGATCACAATGTTGAACGTATCATATGCCTGAGGAGCGCCGATGCTGGGTTGTCTGCTGGTTCGCCTCTCAAACTCCCCGGAGAACTCGTCAGTTGGGGCTAGCCCTGTGAACACCAGGCCCTCGGCCGCATCCCCCCCGATGATCAATAGATCTTCGCCTTCGACCCCGGCGTTGGCGAACAATTGCGGGCGATAGTTCAACTCGCGAGCTTGCCTACAGATGAATCCCATGGTCCGCGGCACAGCAGAAACATACAGATTGGAGATTCCGGCCTCTTTTAGCTTCGTAAGTTGGGCCCTGAACTCAGTATCCGTCTTCTGGTATTCGATCCGTAGCGTTATTGCGCCCCCAAGCTTCTCGAACTTCTTCCGAAAGTCATTGGCATAAGCGACCCCAGTTTCGTCGTTCATCACCAATTGACCAACATTTGCGATGCCTCGTTCGCTGAAGCAGTACGCAGCCATGCGTTCGCCTTGGGTCGTTGTCAAGAGACCGATTCGGAAGCAGTACGGGCTGCGTCCATGCACTTCTGAGCTCGCGGCGGTTGGGGAAAACAGTACGACTTTGTGCCGGTCAGCGATTTCGGCTCCGGCAAGCGTCCCTGCCGTAGTGATCGGGCCTATGATAACTGTAACGTCATCGACCGTAATGAGCTTGGTGACTGCGTCAACGGTCTTGGCCGGTTTGGAGGCGTTATCCTCGACGACAAGTTCGACTTTCTTTCCGTCGATACCTCCGGCGGCATTGACCTTCTCCAAAGCCATCCGGATGGACTCGAGGGCATCTTGCCCATGCACCGAAGACGCACCCGTAAGTTCCAGGACCACGCCGATCTTCACGACGTTTGTGTCAGTGGCGACGGAACGCCAGTAGACGACTATCCCCATCGCGACCAGTAGGATCGCCAGGAGTGCTGTCAGCAGGAGCTTTCGAGTGCGTGTCATAGGTCACTCTCCTCGTGGATTGATGGGGCGAACCAATTGAAGTGCTCGCAACTCGTGGACATGTCGGAACAGGGGCGTTAGGCGCAAGGCCTGCCAATGTATTGACGGCGGGGCACCAATAACGGCAGGCCGAGAACCAGCCACACTCGACGCAGACTCCCGTGGGTATCGGGTCTCGTATCATTCTCAGATACGTGTGATCAAGCCACAAGTGTCGAAGAGAATCGGCGCAATCGTCGGCGAGGCCGAGCACATAGCGGGAGGGGCCGCAGGTCTTGTAGCGCCCGAGGCTGTCGAGGAACAAGAGCTGACGCCCGCATCGCGATGGGATCACAGGTTCATGTGCATATTCATCGCATAGGAACTCAAACCAACCTGAGTAGAGCCTCAGGTCAAGCGCTGGTGCGAAGGTGCGGCGCAGCCTTAGCGCTGTCGCTGCAGTCTGAAGATGGAGCGAAGGAGGCATCACAAGGATGCGATCCACCGCCGGGACACCGCAAGGAAAACATGGTTGAAGCTCCAACCGTTCCACATGAGACTCAAGAGCAAATCGAACCAGACCGACGAGCGAACCAGCGTTAGCCGAAGAAACCGTCGCACGAAGAATCACGCCAATCGCTCGAGTTCGCAAAGCCTCGATGACCTCGGGAAGATGATTGGAGGAACGCCTGTGGTGAGTAGCCACTTGAGTGTCTTCAGGAGCCGCGTCCGCACTCAGCCGGACCCAGTCCAAACCGCGGCTGCTCAGCGCGTCAGCCATCTGGTCGGTCAGCAGGTGCCCGTTCGTGAGCAATCCGACTTCGAGGCCATGAGATTTCGCCATCGCCACTAACTCGAGCGATAGATCGCTACAAGCGAGGGGCTCGCCACCCGTCAAACTGACGGTTGTCAGGCCTAGGGCCTTCCCTTTCTCGATGGACCGTCGGACCGCAAGCGGTGAAATCGTTCGATCAGGCCGCCTGCCGTGGGCGTGCATGTAGCAGTAAGCACAGGATGACTCGCATCTTGCGGTCACTTCTACTCGCAACTCGCGGAGGATAGGACCAGATGAAGTTGCCACAGGAACACCTTTCAGGCCCCCACGGCATTCACGACGACGCCGCAGGGCCGCTCAGCCAGCGGGATGCTACCGCATAGGCAATCGGGCTGCAAGCGATAAACGCTTCGCTGCAGACACATGTTCGCCTTTGACCGCAACGACGGCAGTACGGCACCGATCTGTGCGACGAGCCGATGAGCACGCGGACCAGGCGTACCTGACGCGGAAGATTGCCTGGCGGCTGCAGGCGATGGCTGAGCGCGACCCGTCGGAACAAGCCCGGCGGCGAGCGGTGGAACTGGCCAATATCGCGGACGTGCGGTCCATACCGGTACAAAAGCCTGTGCCTCTTGGTCCTCGGAAGACCCCGTGTCACCGATTCGGGCACCGGGGTGCGTTGTTGGCTCACAAGTCTTTTATCAGCATAATTTTGCAAATCGGGCGCCCACTTCTTGCCAACGTGAATAATGTCGTCAGTTCGAGCCGCATCCGCCCGCTTAGACACCTCCGCCTGACCCCAACTTATGTTGCAACAGCATGATGCGGCGAATCGAGTTCTGAGAGTGGTTACGAAAGATGTTGTGTTCCGGGAGGCGCCGCCTCCGGCACCATCCTTAAGCCAGAAAATCATCTGCAACGAGTTGACAGAGCCCTAACGAAGACCTAATATGCTTCTTGAATCAGTCCTTTTCCGCCGGGGGTCGCCGACGGTAGGATTCATTCGGGAGACCTCCTATATGGCCAGACATTACTCGCGGCGCACGTTTCTGAGGCAGACACCCGAGGACGCTCTAAAGGGGTACTTCGCCAAACAGGGCATTCTGGGCGACATCACGCCCGGTAAGCGCAAGAAGGACAAGGTCGCAGTGGTTTCGGACGCCATCGAGAATCTGCCAGATGCGCAGCGGGTGGCCGTGGACGCCGACTTTGAACTGGTCAATGAACTGGCTTACGACAAGGGCGTCGAGGCGATCCTCGAAGAGGCGGCTTTCCGCAAGCTCGACTGGGCAGGGCGCTTCGCCAAGATGCGCAACCATTACGA
>Ga0315284_10010099_pt1 | contig 13443 bp, 10 predicted proteins | sample YL17G09_16_MG_FD_203696 | JGI IMG/M metagenome (GOLD analysis project Ga0315284, IMG submission 203696) | Sediment microbial communities from Yellowstone Lake, YNP, Wyoming, USA - YL17G09_16 | ecosystem: Environmental > Aquatic > Freshwater > Lake > Sediment | place: USA: Wyoming | collected...
AATCTGCTGCGCAATCGCCCGTTTGAGGTCGTCACGAACCTTCTTGAGCTTGAGCGCCGCTATAAGCGCTTTTTCGGATTCACGGCGGTTTTTTCCCCAGTCCCAGAGGTTGTATTTCACCTGGATTCCCCCCGAGAAGTAATCCATCCACTCGTTTTTCGGCAGGTCGAGGCCCGGTTTGCCGTAACTGTACTTCCCGAACAGCCCCACCTGGGGTTTCATGTCCGCGGAAACAACCCGGGTCCTGTTTTCCGCAGCCCGGATCGCCGTATCGAGCGCCATGAATTCGGGCAGGGTGGAAAACGCGTTTCCGTGATTTTTTACCGGAACCTGATCATGACCACGGTTATCCCAGACAATTTCGACCTCATCATCGGGCGCGCAGCCGGCGATTTTCCGGAATCCTGCCTTTGCCTTCTCGATTGCCGCTGTCCGTTCATAGAGTTCCATTTCTGCATGTGAAACACGCAGGCGGGCTTTCAGAACATCGATCTCGAGCGCCATGCCCTGGCCGTGAAGCGCTTCTACATCGCCAAGATGGTTCTGTGCCTCGGCGAGGGACTCCTCTGCCGCCAGTCGGGACTGCTCAGCCATGACGAGTGTGAAAAAAACGGCTTTCGCCTGAAATTCCACCGCACGGGCCTCCGACTCCGCTTCATGGATGTTCATGGCCGACTGTTCCTCATTCGCCTTTTTCAGGGCCTTGAGACGTCCCCCGTCATACAGGAGTTGATTCATGGATACAGACATGTCGTAGGAATCGTAATCCCCGAAACGGACTGATTTGAACGGAAGGTCAATCTTCATGACCTCACTGATATAGTTCGCTCCGGCTGAGAACGAAAGGGTGGGGAGGATGCCGCTTTCCGCGGTACGGGCGTCGAGAAAAGCCTCATCGGCCTCGAGCCGTTCGACAGCGACGCGGTTTGATTCGCGGAGCGCCGTCTCCACTGTCCGTTCGAGCGTCCATACCCCGGCATGCCCCGCTGATGAAAGAACGCACGTACAGAAGAGTGCATACATGATGGCTTTAGGATTCATTGTCATACTCCGGGTGTTTTTTCAGACCGTTGACGAGAAGGTCGAGCACGTAATCGACACGCTTCCGTTCAAACTCGTCACAGTCTATCTGCGGATAAACGAGCCTGACCATCGGTTTCCCGATGAAATAGAAGACATTAAGACTGATGATGCTGACAATGGTCTGCAGGGGATCGACATCCCTGATTTCGCCTTTCGCCCGCGCGGTGAAAACCGCTTCGAGAAGATTGGTACGAATGTCCTGCAGGATGGCTTCACACCCCTTGAGAACATGGGAGACCTCGCCGGACTGTGGAATGATTTCCCGTAAGAACATCCGGACGAAGTTCTGGTGTTCTTTAAGAATGGTGATATGTTCGCGGATGAAAGCTTCGATCATCGGAAGGCCGGGTTCAACGCCCGTTACGACTGTCTTGATGGAAGAAAGATACTCCGTCATGATCGTCGAGAATGCTATCTGGTACAGCCCGTCTTTCGAGCCGAAGTAATAGAAGATGAGTGCTTTGTTGACCCCCGCTCTGTGAGCGATCTCTGCGGTGCTCACACCGTTCAGGCCCCGCTCACCGAAAAGGGAGATGGCGGTTCTGAGGATGAGGTTTTCAGTATCTTTGTCCCGATTCATGGAGCTTTCCTGTATTGACCGATTGGTTTAATTAACCGGTTAGTCAATAATATATACCATTCCGTTTTTTGTCAAGTTTTATTTTTATTCACTGCCCAGCACCCATTTTGGAACAGGATTAACCAGGATTAACCAGGATTTACAGGATTATTTTTAATCAGAAGAATTCCTCGGAGTTTTACTCCGGGGTAACATGCCTGCTATCTCTCGCCCTGCCTCGAACCTACCCTTCGGTTCCCTCTTGTGCCTCAAGAGAGGGAATGTCATGACAGTCTTCTTCGGTGCAAAACACCTCTTTCGCATGCGGAGAGGGGTCGCCCTGAAAGGGCGGGGGTGAGTGTTTAAAAGGCGATACTTCACAACTCTGCTGCGGGGTAGTTCATTTCCCGCTTTTCAAGTTCTTCTTTCTACCCACCTGCTGGTTTAAATACGTCTATAAACAGTTCTTGTTGTCAACCGCTCGAAAAAAAGTTATACTGTGCATTGAGGGATAACACTGTTTACAAATTACATAACCATTATGCAACACTGGAAAGGAAACCGGCATGTTCGATGAAAAGACAACGCGCAGACATGTCCTGAAATCCGGCATAACCACGCTTGCCGCCTCGGCGGCGGTGGTTTCGGATGCGGGAGCCGCACTCCGCCCGAAACGTCCGGGTGAAACGAAAGTGGTGTATCTTGGGGGCGATCAACTCCACAACGGCTTCGGGCAGGAATTTTCCATTCGGTATAATTTCCGTGATACGGGATGGAGGATCATCTCCACCACCGACGCGAGGAATGTGACCCCGGAACTGCTGAGGGACACGGACCTTATGATCGTCACACGCTGGGGAGGCCCGATTTTTGGCTGGACATTCGGCCCGCTCGTCGAGGAACGGCCCTCTCTGACAGATCGTGACGACGGCTACATGAGCGATGAACTCGAAACAGCAATTGTGGACAACGTTTTGAACCGCGGCATGGGATTCATGTCCCTGCACTGCACCTGCTGGACACCCGACAGGAATAAATTCAATGCAATGATGGGCATAAAGGGGATCATGCACGGCCCGGTGCAGACGGTGTTCCTGTATAATTTCAACCAGGATCATCCTGTCACGAAGGGGATTATGGATTTCCATGTGGATCTCGACGAGAATTTCGGCGTGGAGCTGACCGACCCGAAGGCAGTCCGGCTGTTCAACAGTTTCGGTACGCAGGACAAGCGCCGCGACATCGCCGGATGGGCCGTGGAAAGCGGTAAAGGCCGTGTCGTCGGACTCGTGGCGGGTCATACCAATACGGCGTGGACCAACAACCGATATATGGAATTGCACTGGCGCGGCGCGCACTGGGCGATGAAGCGCGACATTCCGCCATTCCCGGAGCCGACGACACAGTGGTTTTGATTTTTACGGTGCGGGGGGCCGGTGCTTTTTTAAAAAATCAAAGACTATTTGAACAGAGCGGGAGTCTCTCCTGCCTTAAAAGTTTTGACAGAGTTTATACCCCTTCCACTCATTATAATTCATGAATTATCCGGGATTACAAATATTAATGATTGCAAAGGAAAGTATTTATCAACAGAAGAAATCGAAAAAATTATTGGTAATGATTTGAAAATTATTAGCATAAACGATACACGCAAATTTGAATAGAAGATGACATGAATCGTTTATTCCGGGGGGGTAAATGTTTGCACGTTCAATCATGTTCGTTGTCGTCACGGTTGTTCTGATTGGATTAGGATGCTCATCGGGCATCATGAAGCCGGGAACAGGCGGAAAAAGTACGGCACAAAAATTAAAAACCGGTCATCCTGCCATACCCGATGGTGTCAGGTGCTATGTGTGTCATAAAAATGAACGGCTCGATGTGGAATTCCACAGGAATTTTGGGGTCACCTGTGATAACTGCCATGATACGACAACATGGATGGCATTAAAATATCCGCATGAAAAATGGCCGCTTGGCATTCACCGTAAAATGCAGTGTTCACGGTGTCATGAAAAAATGAATGTGTATGATTTTTCGGAATGGCAGTGCTGGGGTTGTCATCATGAACCGAAGGAAACCGGAGAATTCCATAAAAAACTCGGTCATGATAACATCGACGATTGTATTGCGTGCCATAAAGGGATAAAAGACAAAGAGGGTTCTCCCTGACGCCGCACGGTTGATTGGTATTTCCGTTTGTAAACTCCATGATATCGATGGATTAGAAGTAATGGCGGCCCTGGATAATCAGGGCCGTTATTCTGTATCGGTCAGAATTGACAGTTCATGCAAGTTCCGGATATATGTTCGGGACATGTAATCGTCTCGCAGGGATTACATCTGGTTGAGGTAGGAAACTGTGTTGATACCGTATTTCCTGTGATCGAGCCCGCGTTTGATCTGCCCGTACTCACCGGTGTCGGTGCTCAGATCGATCAATTCCCACTGACCCCGCTGTATCGTGAAATCGGTATCACTGTCGTCTTTCAATCGCTCGGGGACATTGAGCTTTTTCTTGGTCGGAAGCAGGATAATCACCGGTCGGAGAGGATATTTTCTGTTCGGCGTAGCAACAATACCGACTTTCCCACTGGTCAGTTCGACGAGGTTCCCGATGGGGAACACACCGACATGCTTGATAAACAACCGGGTGATTTTAGGGTCATAAAGTTTTCCGGCGTCTTTGAGGATTTCGCTCAGAGCCATGTGGGGTGGCATCCCTGTCCTGTGAGGGCGTATTGATGTCATGGCGAGATAGACATCGGCGATTGCGAACAGTTTCGATATGGGGTGGATTTCATCGCCCTTAAGACCGTTGGGATAACCGGACCCGTCATATCGCTCGTGATGCTGGATGATGATTTTCCCGATCAGGGAGTCGTCGATACCGTTTTTATTGATGAAATCCACGGTAAATTTGGGATGTTTCTGAATTTGTTCTATTTCTTTTTTTGAAAGACCGGACGGTCTCCGCAGGAGAATGGGAGGATAACTCGTCATACCCAGATCGGCGATAAGTGTCGCCATGCCGAAACGAACAATATCGACAATGTTGAATCCGAGGGTGTTTGCCATCGATACGCATAACACTGTGGCGTTGACGGAATGTTCAAAGTTGTATTCATTGGTCGACCTGAGCCGTATGAGGGCAAGAAGCAGGTCGAGGTTACTCTGAATCTTCTGCAGGATGAGCCGGATGATGATCGATATGCGATTTTCACCGATGAGCAGCCGTGATGTGGGGTCTTTGGTGATAACACCGGTGAAAGCGTTGAGAAACGTGTTGAGGTGACGGTTGATCAACAGCTTGGACGACTCGACAGTTTTTGAAATATCATCCCATCGTTTCTGGTCGAGGAGGCTCTGAAATGTATCGATACCTGCATCGGTGTCAATCTCGACCGATGTGACCCCGGCGTCGAGGAGACGGCGTATCTGCGTATCGTTGGTAATAAGGGTGTTATCTGACATGAGCATGATTTTTTTGCCGTGTTGTTCGGTATAGATGGGATGGGAGATGTTCATCCCGACCTTTAATTTGCCGATGTCGATTTTTTTCAGAGCCATAGTGTTTGATACCTTGTTAAAAAGACATTATCGAACCGAAGTATTTGACGTTCCGTTTTCTGAACAGTATCATTATTATAATGATTGCAATAAGAATGCAATATTTTTTTTTATGAACGCCTGAAACACTCATTATGACCTGTGATGAGTTATACATCCATTATTATTGACTTTCCTTTGTTGAGAATGGTTCCTTATTATAACATTATCGGTGACTTACCCAAAATCATTAGGTATACGAAAAGCCTGGTGAAAAATATCATCTGTGTTAATACATGCTGTCAAGGGTCAGTACGAAGTACTGATTTACATGCCCTTGACAGCACATAGACAACATATTCCATTATCGGGCGCGTGAAAAAAATACTTTTTCACCGCCCTCCGAAAAGGATAATATGATGCGGATGATAATAAAGAGTATTCTGTGGATCGTTTTACACGTCCTGGCATCAACGACATTTGCTCAGGAACTACCGAGGATCGATGAGGTTCTCGTTACCTCAGAAGGACGTATGAGTATTGCAAACCACCCTGGGGCGGATGTACGTGTTTTCACAAGGGATGATTTCTCACACCTTCATGCGGGTTCACTTGCGGAAGTTATGGAAACGCTCGCCTCGGTGGATATGGTTGAGCGCGGTTCTCCCGGTACTCAGGCGGATATCTCCGTACGGGGTTCTTCTTTTGAAAGTGTGCTTGTGCTTGTCAACGGCATCCGGGTTCATGATCCCCAGACCGGTCATTTCATCATGGATCTGCCATTCGACCTGTCGTCGGTCGAGCGGATCGAGGTTATGACAGACGGAGGATCATCGATGTACGGCTCTTCTACCTCCGGGGGTATGATCAATATCATTACGGTCAGAGAACCTCACAGATTGTCAGGCCGTATTTCAGGCGGATCGCACGGAAGTGTCGATGGCAGTGTTTCATGTGGATACCGAATGGCGGGAATGTCTGTTTCCGCTCTAATCCGCGGAGGGAAGACCGACGGGTATCGACCGAACTCTGAGCGTGAAGTTCTGGGTGCCGGTCTCACAGGTTCGTACGGTACCGGTGTATGGGCGGTCACCTGGAACGCCGGTGCAGAACGGAAAGCTTTCGGCGCAGGGGATTTCTATGCATCGTATCCGTCATCGGAAAAAACACAGACGTTCCAGGGCGGAATGAATGTGACTCGTACCCTCGGGCGAAACGGTGCAGTCCGTCTGGCCGTGGGAAGCCGTGGGCACGGTGATGATTATATCCTGATAAAAAACAATCCCGCTTTCTATCACAATACACATTACAACCGCAGCACCACCGCAATTGTTGAATATCTTGCCAGTCCCCGGAAAAATCTCTCCGTCATCGCGGGTTCAGAGACTGAAAGAATGGGAATAACGAGCGGCAGTCTGGGCTCTCATGACGATTACAACGCAGCACTCTATGGCAGATGCGCGTTCCGCGGGACAAAATCAGAGATGTTCGCCTCTCTTCGGTATGATGGTGGTTCTCGTGATGGTGGCATCCTCTCGCCGGGAGCGGGCCTTGCAGTCCGGGTCAACAAAATGGTGCGGGTAACGATGGATACGGGGCGGACATTCCGCCTCCCCTCGTATACCGATTTGTATTATGACAGTCCGGCAAATAAAGGCAATCCGGGACTCTCTTCCGAAAAAACCTCTATGGTTTCAACTGGTGTCACGCTTGAAAAGGAAAGGGGAGATGTATCGATTTCCCTGTTTCACCGGCGTTCGACCGATGTGATAGACTGGGTTCGTTTTCGGGGAGAAACCATCTGGCGTACAGCAAATCATGGACGGATCATGACAAATGGAATTGAAATGAATGCTCGTTTTCGTATATTACAGCAAAGCGAGGGAAGGCTGAGCGCAGTATTTCTTGACCAGTCGGTGCAGAGGAAAATGGGTGTTGAATCCAAATACTCCCTGAACCCGCTGGTCCGGACAATCACCGCTTCACTGACCGGTGCTCCTGCCGCCCGCTTTCGATATACCGTTGTTGCCCGTCATGAGAATCAGATGCATGGCGGGAGCAGAACGCCGGTCACTGTGAAACTGTCATGTAAAACCGGTCCTGCAACGGCTGTTCTCTCGGTACGCAACATCTTTAATGAACGTTATGAAGAGCTGCCCGGCCTTCCGGCTCCAGGAAGGTGGGTCATGCTGAATATGGAGTATGGCCGATGATCAGAGCGCGAAGTTTCTGCATCTGGTGTATGACATATCTGTTCGCCGTGTCCGCTGCTGGAAGCGAATCCACATCGTATCTTCCTGTGAACCACCGCGTTTATGATTTTCTCGAGCGGATGGACCACCTGTTCTACATTTCGGGAACTTATCTCGGGACAAGACCGCTGACACGAGCGGAAGCAGCCCGGCTTCTCTTCAGCCTGAAGGAAAAATCGCATACGCTGTCCACAACAGACGTTGAGGAACTCGCGTGTCTTCGCGACGAGTTCAAAGCCGATTTCATCGAACGGAGCGGCCTTGTCTGGGATGACCGGGGGCCTGTTGAAAAACTGCCTGGATTTCTCAGTGGATTTCTCTACCGCAACAGGAGGAATCTCTTTTCCTCATACGGGGATGGTTATTCGCTGTTCTGCGACCCGATCATCGTGAGAAAGGGGACTATTGGCACACTGCATGGCTCCTCTGGCGATGATAATGTCTATACCGCTTCGAACGGTCTCCGAATCCGTGGTACTGTCGGTGAGCATATCGGTTTTTTTGCGGATGTCCGCGATTCGAAGGTATGGGGGAGCCGGGATTACCCGGAAAAAACCGCGAACACTCTGCCGGGAATCGGGTTTGCCTCGTTCAAGGGCGACCACGCGGAATTCGATGAAACGCATGCCCATATCACTTATTCCGGTGGACCTTTCGTGATCTTCTATGGACGCGGCCAGAACCTCTGGGGTAGAGGGAAAAGCAGCACGCTCGGTCTATCGGGATACGGGGCACCCTATGACATGCTCCGGTTCGAAACAGCGTTCTGGCGGCTGAAATTTGTGTTTTTCGCTTCGGAAATTGAACAATATCCCCCGGTCGCCAAGTTTTACTATCATTTTCCCGGGACGGCCCAGGATTCAGTGGTCGTGCAGAAACGTCTGAGCGGAAACCGGTTGGAGCTCGATCTCACTGACCGTATCAATCTCGGGTTTTATGAAGCCGTCGTATATGGCGGCAGATGGGATCTGTCGTACCTTAATCCGCTCATGTTCCTTAAAGGAGCGGAACATGCCAACGGGGACCACGACAATGCAGTGATGGGTATGGATTTCCGTATATTCGTCCACCGTGCCCATTCAATTTACGGAGAATTCTTCATTGACGATATTTACACGACGAAGCTTGGCACCGACTGGTATGGGAACAAACTCGCCGGGCAGATCGGGAGTTATCTTGTTGATCCCTTCGGCCTGTTCGACACCGATATGCGCGTTGAATACACACGGATAAGCCCGTGGGTTTATACCCATCGCCTTCCCATCAATACATTCACCAATTACGGTGATGTGATGGGGCATCCCATGGGACCCAATTCCGATGAAATTTTTGTGGAATTCTGCAAGAGGTTTTCACGGCGTCTTCATACATCCCTCGCGTTTTCCAGCCGCCGCCACGGTAACAATCCTGAGGGGAAGAATGTGGGCGGAGACCCTCTTCTCGGTTTCAAGCAGGGAGACTCGGAAAAGGCTTTCTTCCTTGCAGGCGATGTGGTCAGAACACGCCGGGTTTCGTTCGATGTGTCGTACGAGGTGCTGTGGGAGTTCTTTGTAAAATTCGGGTACACGTATGAGAATATGGACGGCGACGGGATCAATATCTTTCGTGGTTCTGTCGGTTTAAATGAATAACGGCTTATAGTTGAAAAAGATACCGGGGGGGACGCGATGTCACGAATCAATATGGAAGACATAGTCGAAGAGCTCGACAGCAATTTTTCACGGGTGTTGAAATCGTTTGTCGATGATCTCGTTCCCGGAAACGAATTCGATACGCGGCAGATCATGCGCATATTCCGCACAAGGCTCGAACGTGGTTTCGCACGCTGGGAATACGTACCCGACAGGTGTGTGGATACGGAATACTGATGGCGGTATATTCATAACAGGGCGATGGCATGAGGCCAATTGTCATGCCCGGAATTGTCACGCGTTCATTTTCGTGAAATAAGCCCGATTCACCGCTTTATGAAAATATGCTTTCGTCGATCCAGTCGGCATAAGGGGATGGTGCCTCCCAGTCGTCAGGAAGATCGTCTACCCGAATCATCGCTCCGTTATGTTCGAGGTGCGATTTAAAAGCAGTCAGGAATATTTTCGTTTTACCGAGAATGTAGTCATAACTCCAGGGCATCCTGCGGGTTTCAAACATTTTCTGCATTTCCAGAACAGTCGGGAAAAAAAGATAAAAAAGACGGGGATCTTCATGGGGTCCCGGTGTGCGTTCATGGGCCACATCCCACCATCCCATAGTGTGATACAAACGCAACGTGATATCAGCACGGGCACCCCGCTGAATCTGAGCCACGATAAAGGGTGAAGTCTGAACGGCGTCTCCGATCTGTATCCCCCGGTACTGGAGGGTAAGCTGCGCGTAATTTTGTTTTGTTGCGGTCGGTGTCACTTCCCTCCACCAGCCATCGGCCTGATACCCTGCGGTTTCGACATCCAGTCCGAGAACGGCGAGTAGAAAATAGAGGCCGTGAACACCATGCTGAGACCATTCTCCCGCAGCATTGGAGGAGTGTGCCCCGATAATACGCCGTTCCTGTGCCAACAATTCTTCCACTTTCCCCCGGGCGATAACCGCCTGCTGAATGGACTCGCGTTCATCGGTACAGAGAATGGGAGTGTTGTTTTTCTTTGCGGTCTCAACCATTTCCTTCGCAGCCTTCATGCTGTAGGCAAAGGGACGGTTTATGAAACAGGGTATGCCCGCCTCAAGATAGGGTTTGGTCAACTGGGGCCACCACTTGCATTCATTGAACCCGGCAAAAATCATACCGTCGACCTTGTCAGCCATGTCATAGTAGTTTTTTACCGCTTCGCATGAATATTTTTTTGCAAAAGCCTCCGCAGTCTGACGCCGTGAATCCCAGCAATGGGTTATGAGCATTCTTGTCGTTCGTCCATAAGGCCATCGCGGTGTATCAATCGGATTGATCATGGGAGCCCAGATCTCATAATTCATGTGACTGTTGTCTCCGAGTGCTATCACCCCGACATTAATGAGTTCGGTTGATGATGTTTTTTTTCGGGATTGGGCGCCGGCCCTCACTGTTCCTGCCGCGAGAGCACTTCCGGCGGCGGCGGTTTTTCCAAAGAAATTACGGCGAGTCAGATTCCTTCCCATTGTATCATCCTTTCAGTAAATACCGATAATTCATGAATTACAGTGAGTTCATAGGGAAATCCTGTTTATTCAAAGGTAATTCTTTTGAGGGCCAGAGTTGTCAAGGGTCAGCAGTAGGCTTACTTGTCTTGCCCTTGACAACGACAATAGTAACATATTTCGTTTTAGGGTGGATTAAGCAGCTTCTCTCTTAATCCACCACTAATTGATTATTCACTATATTCTATTATCCCTCCAACTAAATTGGAGAAGAACCGGAATTATTGAAATTTATTAATGAAAAACTTCGTCATAGAATATAAATCCATAGATATGGATAATATAATAAAATACTAACATTCAGAGCAAAAAAGGAGGAGCAAAAAAAATAAGAATATATCATCTGTAAAAAACTTTAAAAACTTTATTATTAAAATAACATAACTCTTGTTACTATAATTTATATTAGATTTCTATCATAGGAGAAAGAAATGAAAAAACTCATTATTTTAATTATTGTTGTCTTGCAGAGTTTTACAATTTTCATACCCAACGGATGGAGTAAAACTGGTGCGAAAACACAAAATTTACGCGAAGCTCAAATAGATAGTATATTCACCCAATGGGACAAACCAGAAACACCCGGATGTGCAATCGCAGTTGTTCAGAATGGCAAAATCATTTATTCACACGGTTATGGAATTGCAAATCTTGACTATAATATTTCTATCACAACATCTATGGTTTTCAATATTGGCTCAATGTCGAAACAGTTTACAGCAGCATGCATCACCCTGCTTATTGAAAAAGGGGAAATATCCCTCGATGATGATGTCCGTGAATATATACCCGATCTTCCAAATTACGGAAATACTATTACAATAAATCATTTGATTCACCATACCAGCGGCATCAGTGATATTGACTGGATGATGATACTCGCAGGAATGCCTGAAGATAATGTCTATAATGAACAGGATATTTTGGATTTGATTGTACGGCAGCGTGAACTTAATTTCGTACCGGGAACTAAGTACGCTTACAGTAACTCCAACTATACCCTGTTAGCCGCCATTGCAAAACGTGTTACCGGCATGTCGCTTGGCCAGTATGCAGAGGAACAGATATTTAAACCACTCGGTATGAAAAACACATTTATTAATGAGAACCCAAGAAGAATCATCAAAAACCGTGCAATTGGATATGCTTCAGACGGAAATGGCGGATATCGTATTGAACATAGTTTTAACACAACTTTCCCTGGCCCTAGTGATGTAAATACGACAGTTGAGGATTTGTTTCTCTGGGATCAAAACTTCTATAAAAACAAAATTGGCGGACCGAATTTTAATACACTCATGCAATCTCGAGGAATTCTAACTAATGGTGATAGTATCAATTATGCATTCGGTCTATCTTTCGGTAAGTATAAAGGACTTAACTGGGTGGGTCACCAGGGAGCAACTCTTGGTTTTACGGCTGAATCGTGGAGATTTCCGGAGCAGAAATTTACCATCATCTGTTTATCAAATCAATTTGGGTTTCCAACAGGTACCGTTATTGCAAAAGTTGCTGATTTGTATCTTGCTGATCAATTCCAGGAGGATGAAAATAAATCGGAATCAACACCAACCCCAATAGAAAGAAAAGAAATATCGATTAATCCAGAAATTTATAACAAATATGTGGGAGTTTATGAACTGATGCCAGGGTTTTTATTAACTGTAACAAATGAAAATAATAAATTAATGATACAGGGAACAGGTCAAGAAAAAGTTGAAGTTTTTCCTGAATCTGAAACTGAATTTTTTTTAAAAGTAACGGATGCCCAAGTGTCTTTTCCAGTAGAGGAGGATGGTAAAGTCAACAAAATTATTCTCCATCAAGGTGGTCTTGATATTGTTGCTAGAAATATTGCAATCAAATTCCCAGACACTAATCAATTGTCTGAATTTGAGGGAAAATATTACAGTGATGAATTAAATGTCACATATACTATAAAATCTGACAAAGGTCTATTGTTTGTTAATGGACCAAAAGCGCCTGACTTTATAGATCTTTCTGTTCCACTACTAACGCAAATTGAAGAAGATGCGTTTATTTTATATATAGTTAAAATAGAGTTTTCACGAGACAGCAACGGAAAAATCACAGGATTTGCATTATATATACCCAATGAAATATCAAAAAAAGAATTTGTAAAAATTTAAATTATAAATATTATATCAGATAATTTTTAACAACAATATAAAACGGCTTAACCATAACGACTTAACCTTTTATATTTGAAATCATTACTGTCCGGTTAAATTTAAAAAACATATTGAGAAAGCCCCCTTTCTGTCCTACGGACATCCTTCCCCCGATGGGGCATATGCGCTAACTTAAGTATTGACAAGAAGCATGAAGTAATATATATTATGCTGCATGGAAAATCAAAGATATGTTGAAGAAGAGTGGCCGTATATACTCAGTTTCATGCCGCAGAATCTGGAAGAGCTCTGCAAATCAAAGTTAGCAATGTCCCGGCGGCGTGAGATAACGAGTGCCGCCGATTATTTGCGGTTGTGTATGGCGTATTCGATCTGTGATATGTCGTTGCGGCAGACAGCCGCATGGGCATCTGCAATTGGATTGGCTGAGCTTTCGGATGTGGCTGTTCTGAAACGGTTGCGGGCAGCATCCGGGTGGATTGGATCTGTTATCGCCGAATGGCTGTATCAGCGTGGATTGACCCACGAGGTGCTTGGACGGAAAGTACTTGTAGTAGATGCGACCACCGTGAGCAAGCCGGGGAGCACGGGAACCGATTGGCGTTTGCATATAAGAATGGATTTGAATGAACGGCGAATCGGACAGGTGGAATTGACCGGCGAAAGCGAAGGGGAA
>Ga0315284_10010102_pt1 | contig 13442 bp, 16 predicted proteins | sample YL17G09_16_MG_FD_203696 | JGI IMG/M metagenome (GOLD analysis project Ga0315284, IMG submission 203696) | Sediment microbial communities from Yellowstone Lake, YNP, Wyoming, USA - YL17G09_16 | ecosystem: Environmental > Aquatic > Freshwater > Lake > Sediment | place: USA: Wyoming | collected...
AGAACACGATACTGTTCCTGTGGAACTATCATCCGTACATGTGCAAGGATTCCGGGTGCGGCAGTGGGGGCATTCCGGAAACGACCCAGACGATTCTCGATAACATCGGGGAGTGGAAGGCAAAGGGCAAGACCATCGTGGTCGTGAGCCCCCTGCTTCATCTGCCCGTCGAGCTTGAGAAGGTCTTTACCGTCATAGACTTCCCGCTCCCGGACAGTGCGGAACTCGAACGAATACTCTCGGCGTTCATCGAAGATGTCAAGGTGAACTTCGAGGGTTCAACCAGCACGGCTTTCAAGAAGCCCGCGGGCGCAGAGCTTCGGGAGATTCTCAGGGCCATGACGGGCATGACGGAGTTTGAGGCGGAGACGGCCCTGTCGCTCTCCATGGTCAAGAACCGGAAGTTCGTGCCGGAAGATATTGCGGCGCTCAAGACGCAGTTCGTGAAGAAATGCGATATTCTGGACATCAGCCGGGACGATGTGACGATGGAAGATGTTTGCGGGCTGGACAATCTCAAGAAATTCACGCTGAAGGTCGGGCGCTCCGACCTGTCCAAAGGCGTTCTGCTGCTCGGCGTGCCGGGGTGCGGAAAATCCATGTACAGCAAGGCGCTCGGGCGCGCTCTGGGAATCCCGACCATAGGGCTCGATTTCGGCAAGGTCTATGGTCATTTCGTGGGCGATAGCGAAGGCAATGTCCGAAACGCGCTTTCTGTCGTTGATGCCATGGCACCGTGCCTTCCCGGCGACGCGCGCATTAGTATGGCCGATGGTTCTGTCTGTACCATCTCGACATTATATGATACATGTAATAAAGGAGCACACCACAGTGTGTGGTCTTTTAGCCTCGATAATCTGCGCGTTCAACGAAATGCGGTATCGGCAGTCACGCGTCGTGTGTATAATGGTTCCATGTTTGATATAACAACCAACCATGGTAGAGTCCAAGCCACAAACCGGCACCCATTGCCCGTAATGGGAGATGGCGGTATTCAGTGGATGCCTGCTCAGGATGTGAAGGTGGGAGATTGGATGGCTATTCCGCGTACATTGCCCAACGTCGACCGGAGAATCTGCCTGTGGGACTATCTCCCCAACAATGTTCGAATCTATTTGACAGAAAATATTTTTTCCAAATATAAATCCTGTGTCAAACGAAATGAGTATGCCACAAGGAAATATCATCGCTCATATTACATCAAACTCGGCGAGATACGCTCTCGTCCAGAATTGGAGATTCCGGCGGAATACGAGATACTGGAATGGAAGACCGGAGGCGGGGGATATCAGGACTCTACTATAGAACACATACCCAAATATATCGATGACGATTTTGCATACATGATGGGACTTCTGTTCGGAGACGGATACTACACGAAACGCCGAGTCGGCCTATCCAATACATGCCAAACCCTACACGATAATTTCGGACGCATTGCAGTCGCGAAATTTGGATGTTCGATTGCGATTACTGCCCCGACACGCAAGACTGGAACACCGTGTTGGCAAACTTACTTTGACTCCGCTATAGTCGCCCGACTTCTGAGAGATGTGGAAAAATGCGCACTACAGTTGTCGCCAACACAGACGCTAGCGTGGTTGAGAGGCATCGGCGATGCCGAGGGTTACGTCGATAAGCGTGGTGGACGTATAGATATTTCGGCTCTGCGAAAGACGGGAACCGGAGAAACCAACGACCTTGTTCGGGACATACTGCTTCGAGCCGGATATCATGTTCCCAAAGGGGGTTCAACATACGGTTGTTGTCACATAACTCTCTGCGCTAAAGACGCGGTTAGATTTGCTAGTGAGGTCGGTTTCACTCACCCCAAAAAGGCGGCGCTTCTCAAAACCATAGGAGTTGGAACAGCGTCTCGCGCTGACCGTTATCCGATAGGCCCCATGATACGGGTCGCTCGACTATCTGCGGGAGCACCATTACGGACGATAAGTGGTGTTCACGGTACGGGCGGGCTGTACGAGCATGAGCACTCTTTACATGTGCCATCTCGTGAAACGGCTGACAAGTACATATCTGCGATGCGTACAGAACATATAGATTGCTCGAAAATAACGCCGTATCTAGATGGGGATGTGATGTGGTCTCAGGTCGTCACCGTTACTCACTCACCGTTTGAAGGGTACGTATATGATTTGCAGGTCGAGGGGGCACATAATTTCGTCGCCAATCGACACTTCGTACACAACTGCGTTTTACGGGTGGAGGAAATCGAAAAAGCCCTGTCCGGCGTGGCATCGTCGCACATGACCGATGGCGGAACCGGAGCCCGCGTGGGCGCAACTTTCCTGAACTGGGCCGAAGACCACAAAGGACGCGTGATATTGGTCGGAACCTGCAACGACATCAGCAAAATCCCGCCCGAGTATCTCAGGGCCGAGCGTTGGGACGCTATATTCTTCGTCGACCTGCCAAACGCCACGGAGAGCAAGGCGCTCGTTGACCTTTACAGCGAGAGGTACAATGTTCCGGCGACCGATATGCCCGTCATCGACAACTACACGGGGGCCGAGATAAAGTCCCTGTTCCGCATAGCGTCCATGCTGGGGACGGGTCCGAAAGAAGCGGCGAACTATGTCGTGCCCCTCATACGCTCGATGGAAGCCGAAATCCAGAACCTACGGACATGGGCGGCGGGCAAGACTGTGCCCGCAAGCACTGGGGGTGCGATGCTCGATGGCAGCGGGCCGAAACCCTCGAAGCGCGGGACGAGCCAGAACGATATGGAAGTGGGCTGATGCCGAGCATCGATATCCCGGCCGAGGTGTTCAAGGACATTACACTGCCGCACATAGTCGTTGCCATCAAAGTGCCATACGGAATGTGCGACATCTGCGCCAAGAAGGTCTGGTGGTTCCAGAAGGCCATGAAGGTCACGGTCTCAGACCCGGATGACAAGGGCACCACTTACACGCACTCCCGCCACACGCGGTGCTTCAAGCGAGCGGAGCTTGCCGCTCAGAGGCGATACTCGGACGCCGTGGCCCGGAGAGCCATGCAGAGCGTCGAGATAACCTTCAGGACCGGCATGGAGGACGACAAATGACCCCGACGACGCTCATGGGCATACTAATATTGCTCATGGCACTGTACTTAGCCGTTCCCACCACACAGATGCACCATCCGGCGTTGAAGTCCGCGAAGGAAGCCCTATACGGGCTCGTGGTTCTACTCAGCGTCTTCGGCGGGCTTATGCTAGCCATTGGGGGCCTGTAAATGGAGCCGGAACTTCCGCCCATCGTTCCGGAGGTTTTTTGCTTGAGCCATTTTGGTTCTCCTTCAGGGACAAGCCAACGACTTTAGTCGTTGGTCATTGACGAAAAAATATCGGGAGATGGCAGACGGAAAGCACTGGAGGAATAAGAAATGAGCCACATGACACAGGTAAGCTTGGAGATAAAGAGCCTAGCGGAGCTTGAGCGGGCGTGCAATCGCCTCGGCCTGACGCTCGTGCGCGGGAAGACCAAGGCCCGGTACTACGGGCACAGCACGATGACCTGCGACCATGTCATCGAGGTTCCCCGCACGGCCTTCGATATAGCGGTCAAGCGGCTGAGCAACGGCACCTTCACGCTGTCCTGCGACTTCTACGGGCAGGAAGGCGGGATTCTCAAGCAGACCTGCGGGAACGACTTGGGCCTGCTCAAGCAGGCTTACGCCGTCGAGGTCGCCAAGCGCGAGGGGCGCAAGAAGGGTATGTCCGTCACGGAGGAAAAGACCTCAAACGGCAAGATTCGGGTGAAGATGAAGGCGGTGGTCTGAATGCCCGGCGGGCCGGATATCATCGTCGAGGTCGACCCCGAGGGGAACAGCGTCGTGACGGCTCCGGGCTTCAAGGGCCGGGCCTGCACCGAGGCCACGAAGGAACTCATCGCCGCGCTGGGGACGAAGACGAGCGAGAAGAAAACGCCGGACTTCTATCAGCCGGACTACGAGCCCGTGAAGAAGAAGGTCAAGGTCAAGAGCGCATAGGGGCTTGGAATGTTCAGCAACGACCCGCGGGTGGTATTGGCGGCTCTCTCGAACACCACGGCCGCATACGGCCCCGTGGAGCTTCGGGTCGTGGATACCACGCCGCCGGTGCGTCAATGGCTCGGCCAGTTCGTGAAGATAACGACGCACAATGCTGAGCGGGTCGTAGAATACGGTCTCGTGACCGGGACTGGAGTGCTCGAAGGACGAGGCCACGACGATTCCCTGTGGGCCCTTTGGGCCTTTGATGCCACGCGGGCTCGACATTACTTCGTGATATCGACAGAGCAACAAATGCATCCAATGGGCGAAAACATTCACGCAGGGCGACTGACGGAGCGACGGGCTTCTGAACATGCCGTCGAGATAGTACCCATGCCGGAACCCGAGCGAGTTCCCACGGCTGAACCTCGACCAACGACACAGCCGTGGGCATCGGAGTTGACTCGCCGCATCTTCGCGGGGCACGCAAACCCCAGCGCCGGGACGATACGCACGAGCGACAACGGTGCCTACCAATATACCGACGGCTATGGAAACTGGCGCAATTTCCCGCCCGCAGACCAGCCCGCGCCAGAGGCTCCAAAGGAGCCCAAGAAAGTCAAGAAAAAGGCGGTCGAGGAGCCGGAGCCCGAGAAGCTCCCGCTCAGGAAGATACTCATCAAGGGGGACAAGCATGACTGAACATGAGGTTCTGTATTGCCTCGTAGATTTCAAGGCCGGAGACAGCGTGGCGAAGACCATCATGGACTCCGCTCTAACATTGGACTCGACAAACATTGTGCGCTGGAGACACGAATTGAGCAGGCTTAATACGATAACACGGGGCGATATAAAACAATTTCCCGTCGGAATCATATACTCTCCAAGCGCCCGGCTCCCAGACGACGAACCGGAGCCGGTGCATACGCCAGAAATTCCGCATGGCAGGAAAATCATCATCAAGGGGGACGGCCATGCCCAAGACTGAGGTCACGCTCGTGGTAGACAAGGCGGGGAACATCAAGACCCTGTACACGGAGGCAATCAATCTCCGGGCCTTCGGGAAGCTCGATATCAAGCGCGCCAGCCATGTCGAGCCGGACGCAAAGGGCGACTGGTGGGCCGATATGAAGCCGGTTCACGGCCCGAAGCTCGGGCCGTTCAAGACGCGCTCGGCGGCCCTGAAAGCCGAGGTTTCATGGCTCAAGAAGCATCGATTGGGGGGGTAAACGTGCCGGAGAACGAGGGCGAGCGGGTGTTTGTAGCCGCTACGTGGCCGGATTCGGGAGTCCTCGACGACCCTGCTCCTCGCGAGCCGGACGGCGTCGAGGTTTCCATCAGGGGCAGGGTTCGAGGCATCGCTGTTGATTTCACGACTCGGCTGGATACGGAGTTCATCGACGCTGCCCTCATGGCACTCGATGCCCATCATATCCTACCGTCCGCCGTGGCCCAGATGCTTCGGCTCCCCTCGCGAGCCGTTCCCTCCAGCATCCCAATACCAGAGCCGTCGCCCGAGACGCAACCAGCGGAGCGCAGGGTGCCAGACGGCGGTCTGACAATCAATGGCGACCTCTCGGTCGGAGGGAACCTTGATGTCGCGCCCACACCGGGGGGCGGCACGAGCCTGACCGTCACGGGAACCACGACCTTCGGACAGCCCAATAGCACGGTGTCCGGTGAGGGCACGCTTCGGTTTCCAAGTCCGAGCGCCTCGCCTCAGTACACCAACAATCTTGCGGGGGTTCGCCACGGAACGGTCTTGCAGCACTCGTCGGGTCGTTGCGGGGTAGTAGTTAAGGTCGGGAACTTCCCATTCACGCACATCTCTGGCACGCCCGTATGGGCGATATGGCGGGACGGCGTCTCGGACGCAGTAGACGATTATCGTCACGCCAGAGCCCGTCGCCTATGGCCGAACGTGGTTGGCGAGGGCGAATTGACATGCCGCACCGACGAGGACGGGTTCCGATGGCGAGGCGAGATAGAGAACCTCAGAACCGACATATTCTCGCTCGAACCGGGCTGGGTTAATGAAGACCGCCTTGAGGCCGGAGACTTGGTGCAAAACTGGATAGGGGAGTTCGGGGTCGTGATGGCGCTTCACGGTTCAGTGTCTGCCATGTGGAGAGATACAGAAGCGGAAGCCATCGAGGCGGTCGAGGCTATGCTGGCTCCCGCCGATGTCAGGGGTCTCAGCCACAGGGCGTTCGACGGCTGGTTCCGGCGTGTCGCTGTGCCCCCCAGCTTCCATGGCGACCTTCGGGCGCTCGTGACGGGGCAGCCGAGCCCCGCCCCAACGCCCGCTCCGGAGCCGATACCGGAGAGAACGGGCCGAAAAATCATCATAAAGTAGCCGACTGCCAGCCACCGTAAGCATTATATACTCATAGCGGTATGTAATGGGCGATGCCTTCGGGACGCCCGCTCGGTCTGATTGGGAAGAAGTACGACTACTTTGAGGCTGACGAAGTCAACGCATTCTACGAAGTCATCCCCGAAGAACGTACTGACCACCACACCCTTTTTCGCCCTCAGTCTAATGCCGGTCTAAGAGTGAGCGAGGTCACGGGCGAGTTCAAGCGGGTCAAGCTCAAGACGGGTGAAATTCATATCACGAACATCCCACCCCTGCGCATCTCGGACATCGTGTTCGCCCGCAAGATACTCAAGATACAGGGAAAAGGAAATAAGCGCCGGGATGTGACCTTTGCCGACGAGCCGAAACTCGAAGAGGCTCTGCGGCGGCATATCGAAGCCACTAATCCACAGGACATTCTCCTGCTCAATCGTGACGGCAAGCGAAAGGGCAAGCCGTTCACGCCCCATCAGGCGTGGCGCTTGATGAAGAAATACTGCATCAAGGCGGGCATCAAACGCCCGTGGTCGGGCCCCGGAGCGGCTTCTCCGCATCTGTTCCGGCACACGTACGCCACCCATCAGCTTATGAATGGGCGGAACATCCAGTGGGTTCAGATGCAGCTTGGGCACAACGATATCTCGACGACGCAGATATACAGCAATCTGGCGGCGGTCGGCATGGCGCGACAGGACGACGGGGTCAAAAAGCTCCCGTATTGACAGGATGGATTATCATGGCTGAAACTCACGATTCTAACCGCGTTTGGCGGTTCGCATGGCTGGTTTGTGGATGTGCGTTCCTTGGGGCGGCCCTGTACGGTGCCACGTTCATGGCGCTGGGCTGGGGCGTTATGCTCGGCACCGGGCTGTTCGTGCTGGTCGAGATGTTCGTGGTTGGGGCCTTGGCCCCGCCCAAGCCCCGCTGGCCCGAATCCGAGGGATATCCGATTGGGGGCAACATGCGGGCCTTTTGCTGCCCGTTTAGCCCTCCGGTCGCTGGGGCGGGTGGATGTGGCTTCGCATCGCCCGATGCCCGCCAGCGCAAGAACAGGCCCTCTACGGAGCGAAATACGGGCTTACCAGCGGTTTCGGGTGAAAACGAGCCCGACGTTCAGTAAATTTCCGTATATTCACCATTTGGTGAACATTCACTAAAAATTAAAATCCTACGTGATAGCTGTTAGCACGCAGTTGTAGTAATCTTTTTATGCTCGGAACGCCATATGGGGTCCGGAGGCAAACGAATGGATATGACGGAGAATGGCAGGAACGCAATCATGCTATGGATGGCCCTCGTGTTCTGCACGGTGGGCGTGGTTCTGAGCGCGGCCTTTACGGGGTCTGTGATGCTCGTGGGCCTCGATGTCCTGCTGGCTGCCGTCACAATCCCGGCGGTCGTGATATCGTTCACAATCGTGGGTCTGACGTTCCGAGAGCTTGCGGGCGTGTGGGCCTAATACGGTCACGCCTTTCCATCGCTCAAGATATAGGTCAGCACGAGCCCGACCACGGCCCCGCCGCCCACGAGCGTCACGAGAATACTGCTCGGTCACTGTCTGCGCTCCGAGCCTGCGTCGCCGGGCTGAGTTATGCCCATCACTATCACGATTATGAAATTCAGTTCCTCAATGGTGCCGTCGAAATGCTCAAGCATGTTCTTCTTGATGTATTCTTTCAGGTCCGACTGCTCGACTTCCTTTTTCATTGATTGGACGGCCATCAGGATGGTCGCTACATCGTCTCGGATTCTGCATAAATCATGTCTGTCCATCTGTTCCATCTTGGCACCCCCTACGGTCGGCGGAACCTCTGGGGGTTCGGTTCCCGCTGGCTTCTTGAGTGTTTTCAGGATTCCTATTCATATCACCATCTGCTTCTTGTTGAGGCTTCTCTGAATAGGTGCTGCCGGGGCTTCGTATGTTATGGAGAGCTTGGGCGGGTTCTCCGCGCTTCGGCCGGACAGCCCCGAGCCATAGACGACATCATCGCCGACCACGTGCGGGTCGTTGTTGCCATAGTCGTCGCCCGCCCAGATAACGCCCCGAGTGGTTCCACCGACGATGATGTAAGTAAGGTCGGAAATGGTGAAATCGTTGTACTGAGAGACCGTGATGCTGGCGCGCGCTGTCGTCGAAACGACGCCCGAATACAGCGTGCGGTCGAAGTCGGCGTTCTCGACGGGGCTGTGAGGGGCCGCCCCGGTGCCCTTGATGATATACGTGTTGGTATTGGTTCCGGCGTTAAACACATCGTAACAATAAAGGATATGTTTCGCCGACGTTACAGTCGAGCCCGCTGGCACGACAGAGGTATCGAAATACAACAGCCCCCTGCCGATGACCCATGTTCCGCCAGTATAGTAGGTGTATGCGGACAGATAGTCCGAGTTGGAGCCCTCGCTCGCCGACGCGGCCCCGCGATTGACGGCGAAGCTCGTGTTGCTGTTGTTCTGCACATACGCCGAAACCGCCGTGTCGGTTATGACCACCGTCGTCGAGTGGCCTTTGAACTTCGCTTGGTCTGGATGCCCGGAACACCCGGTAACCATGACGAAGGTCGTGTCGGCTTTCCAGTTCAGCTTCCGGCACTTGCCATTGTTCGGGCACGATGCGCAGGCGGTGTTCTTGGCTGTCTCGTTGATGGTATGTTGAAGCCGCACCTTGAGTTGCGACGGCTTTATCTGGTTCTTCTTGCTCGGCTTCTTGACCGGCCCCTTGTTATCGTCCTTTTCCTTGACTTCGGCTGGAAGCGCCTCGTAGAAGGCCGTGTATCCGGTTATGAATGCGTCAAGGTCAAACTTCGCCATGTCATCACGTCGGGGTTAGGGTTATTCTCAGACCGGTCTGGACATCGTGCAGGCGCAGATTTGCGCCGTCCGCCGCTGCCGATGTTATCTTGAAGCCATATGTGGCGTCGCCGTCTACGGTCGCTTTAATATCGGTGCTGCCGACCAGCGCGTCGCCGCTACTCTCAGCGCTCGCCGCTACTGCGAGCATATTATCAAGTAGAGCTATGCCGGTCGCAAACGCTCCAGCACCTTTTTGAAGCTGAACGTTCTGATTGCCCGCTAGTTGGTTGGCCACCGCACTGGTGTCCGATATTTTACGGAACGAGAGCAAGGCTTCGGCCCTGTATATAGAATATCCCGTCGGTAACGTCGGTACTGCGACGGACGGAAGGGTTTGGTCGGTCGGGGTAGCCGTAATGGTCACCAGCGCCTGAAGCGCAGACCAAAAGGTCAGCACGACGGTTCCGCTCATCGGAAGCAACGACCAATCGGTGTCTGTGATGCCCCCTACGAGCATCCAGAACGCTCCCGTGTCCCGCTGGCGCACGAGCATTCCCTCTTTACGTCGCGATGTAGCTATGGCGAGCCGTGCCGTTGCGTCGGCAACCGACTGATAGCCTCCATACCCATACGCTTCGTCATGCGTCGGATATGTATCGGTCGTGTCAGAGGGCGCGAATTTGCCCGTCACCCGTACAGTTCCCGCTTCTTGTCCCATGTTATCCACCTCAGTAGTTCTTCATCACTAGCCTAATTCCAACCTGAATTTCATTGAGTATTAAAGAGTCTCCATCTGCAAGAGCCATCTTTATTTTAAACGAATATGTCCCAGCCCCATCAACCACTGCTTTTATATCCGCTTCTCCATAAACAGTATGTCCATCGCTTACAACGCTTGCTGAGACTGGAAACATATTAGATTTGAGTTGTAAACAGTTTGCGAATGGTCCACTGCCTTTTTGAATTAGAACGTTTTGGTCCCCGTCGAGTTGATTGGCAGAGGCACTAGTATCTTCGATGCTCCGACATTTAATAAACATAATGGCACGATATATGCTATAGCCAGTGGGTAGAGCAGGAACTACAACATCCGGTAAGTCAACATCGCCTGCTGTATCACTAATACTCGCTTTTAGTTGTATAGCAGACAGGTACTCGAAGGTCGTGCCACTGCTCTCGACTGGGGGCACGGCTGTGATTATCAGAGTGGTCTCTGTCTCTTCAGGGTTCAAGAACGTGGGTGGAGGTATTATTATTTCCTCTTGAGTGGGGGATATAGGGGTTGCCGGTGAGAGCCCGTCGATATCTCTGGAGCTTCTAATCATGAGCCGGGTCTCGCCGCCCTTATTAATCAGGAGAAACCCGATACTGGTTAGAATTAACTCGAATGTCGTGCCCGCTGAGAGGGTGGAAGTGTTCTTGGCTTCATTATAGTCGCCCGACGCGCCCTCATAATTTACACGGTCGTAATCTCCGGTAGCCACGGGATTGCCCGGATGTTGCGGGTCCCCCAGTTGAATGACTATATCGAAATTAGTGTCGACCTCTTTGGACCGACAATAACACCGAATTTTGGCGCTCGTAATCAATTCCTGCTCTGGAATGATGGAGGTGTCGAATATGAAGATACTTCTCTCCACATCATACACTGGTGTGTCTGCATAATATTGTCCGATTGTACCAGCATAACCGGTTGCGCATGTTGCGGCGTTTCGTATCGTGTCATAATCCGCACCCTGTTTGACGAACCCGGCGCTGTCCGCAGTGGCTTCTATATTATAAGTGATGTTGTATGTACTCATTGTCAATCCATTGAACGATGCGCCCGGCAGAGGGAAGTCCGACGAGTAATAGGCGTGCCCCAGTATTCCGGCGGGAGCATTGAGAATCCAGTTTGCACCGACCGATGTCGGTGCAACCTTGCACACGAAATATATTGACGCTAACGAGGTACAGCCGGAGAATGTCGAGGCTCCAATCGTGGTAACCGCGCTTCCAATGGTTGCGGTTGTCAGGGCAACGTCACCGCTGAACGCTGAGGCCCCGATGGTGATTACGGCGTTCGGGATAGTTACTGATGTCAGGGCGATGCAGCTTGCAAACGCTGAGGCTCCGATTGAAGTCACGCCCCTGCCTATGACCACAGAGGTCAGTAAAGTACAGCCCGAGAACGCCGACGCCCCAATGGTCGTCACACTACCAGACATCGACAGGATTTTTGTGAGTTTTTGTCCCTCGGAATCGTTGAAGCAGTTCGCCGCTATCGTGGTAACATCAGTCCCCACAACTAAATCTTGGGGGATACCGACCTCCGTGCTGGCCGACCCTACGCGTACTACACGGGTTAGAGTGGTGGGGTCGGTATCGTCGTAGTGCCATTCCCACCCATCTTGGTCTATATGTGCATCGGCCATTTATTCCACCATTACGCCACGATTATATTGATTGCGGCTCCCAAGATGTTCGTCGACCTGTAGACATAGTAGTTCGTCGTCACGCTCTGCGCGTTCGTCACGCTCACGGTCGCTGGGGCCTCGAACGGCACATCTAGGCCCGTCGATTGGTCCTTGAACGACGTGACTACCCCAAGGGCCGTCGGGAAGCACAGGTACTTGTAGTTGGCCGCCGAGAACGCGTAGGTTGCGGCAAAGGCTGCCTGCAAGCCACCGACCCGCAAGCCCTCGATGCCCGCCTCGTCCAAGCTCGTGCTGGCCGATTCTCCGTAGTAGACCTTCCAGTAGAAGTTGATGTCTAGGTTCCGGGTGAAGCTCGCGGATTGCGTGTTCGTGCCCGAGATGGTGAAGCGATACGCGCCCGCCGTGGTGCGCGTGAACGGCACGCTGAACGTGTGGGCCTTCGAGCCCGAGTTCGCCATTGCGCTCTCGACCGTGCCGCCGCCCGTGACATCCGTGATGCCAAGCGAGTTTGCCGTCACATTGCCGGAGTTCGTGGTGCCCCATGTGAAGGTCTTGGAGCCGGAAAACGATGTTCCAACCTCGACATCGGTCACGCCCGTCATGGCAAAGGAGCTAAAGGCCGGAAGCTGATACGGATGGAACAGGTCGTCGAAGACTTCCTGCATGGTCGCCGCTGCGTATTCCGTGCCCACCGCTACACCGCCAACGGTCTCCGTCGTGGGCTCCGTGGTCGTGTACGAGCCGCCTCCGCCGCCCATTTCCGTCCAAGCCGTGTCGTTCCAGAAATAGGTCGTCGTAGCGGTCGTGTCATAGTACCACATGCCCGCCTGCACGCCCCCGCGAGCCGTGGCTTCGGCCGTGGCGAGCGTGGAATTGGCAAATTCGCCGAGATAATTCGTATTGAGGCGGGCTGAGGTGTCTGGCGTCCAGTCCCTGACGCGGGATGCTTCCTTGTATGGTGGCGGGGTTCTGTTCGGTGGCATTTAGTTCACATCCTTTCTATCACGTCAATTACCCGCCGGGCGTTTGCCCGCGTAGGTGTCATATCTATTATGGTAGGGTATGTCGTACCCGTTCATCACTAGGTCTTGCGCATTGCAGTTCTCGCCCACATAGACCGAGCTACGGCTGAACGGAGCGCAGTTCCGGTTGTTTATCGCAGCGTTCCGGAACCATATGACCCCAGTTACGGTAAAGACCCCGCCCGCCGAGACCGTGATTATCGGCTGTGTCGTGGGGGCCGAGTCTATCCCGACATACTTGGTCTGGTCGAAGGTCGGGTTCGAGACCGTGTACGTGCCCGCTATCGTGAGCGTGCAGTTATCGGCGATTTTATGATATCCGTTCGTGATAATGGTCGAATTGCCCGCCGCCACGGTCCAGTTCTTCGTGGACATGCTGCCGGTCGTGTTGACCGTTCCGCCACCGCTCGTGGTCACATCAGCGTTGAATGTGCCCAGCCCGACAAAGGTCGAGGTGCCGGTGCCCGAGGTCCATGTTCCGCCGACCGAGAGCGTGAAGGTCGAGTTGTAGTTTCCGGTGTACGCCGTTGCGCCGCCGAGAAGGCCGCCCGTGTTGACCGTGACTGCGCCTGCGAAGGTGACGGTTGATGCATTCGGGGTAAGGGTTCCGCCGATGTTGGTGGCATTCGTAACCTCAAGCGGATAACTGCTCGCCGCACTGGTGTTGAGGGTTCCGCCGAGCAGGTCCAGTGATGCGAAGATAACGGGATTATTCAGCGTGATGGTGCCCGAGTAATCCGCTGTAACATCTATATTGCCCGCCGTGTTAACGATATCCCAAGTGCAATTCTTATCCGAGGATGCGCCGAACTGGCAGTCTGCGGTGGTGCCGGGCGCGACATTTCCGGCCCAATTACCGCCCGTCGAGGCCAGATAATT
>Ga0315284_10010103_pt1 | contig 13440 bp, 16 predicted proteins | sample YL17G09_16_MG_FD_203696 | JGI IMG/M metagenome (GOLD analysis project Ga0315284, IMG submission 203696) | Sediment microbial communities from Yellowstone Lake, YNP, Wyoming, USA - YL17G09_16 | ecosystem: Environmental > Aquatic > Freshwater > Lake > Sediment | place: USA: Wyoming | collected...
TGTGAATGTCATCGGTCAAATCACCGGCTCCAAGAGGCCTGATGAGATTATTATCCTCGGGGCGCATCTGGATAGTTGGGACCTAGGCGAAGGCGCTCATGACGATGGCGCCGGCTGTGTTCAGGCCGTTGAAGCCCTGCGGCTCATTCGTGCACTCGGCCTCCATCCAAAGAGAACGATCCGTGCCGTTCTCTATATGAATGAAGAATTCGGGGCCACAGGCGGCCGAGATTATGCCGTATCCGAACGTCGAAGAAGGGAAAAGCATATTGCGGCAATTGAATCGGACGGCGGCGGCGCCATGCCTCTCAGCCTCGGCGTTGCCGGGCACCCGGAAGTACTTAAAAAGCTCCAAAGTTGGAATTATCTCTTCGAAAGCCTTGGCATGAAGGGAGTCGAGCCGGGCGAGGGAGGGAGTGATATCAGCCCTCTATCGGCCCAGGGGACTGTCACAATGAGTCTAATCTTTGAGGCTCACCGATATTTTGACTTCCATCATTCTGCCCGCGACATTCTCGCCAACGTCCATCCCAGGGAACTTGAACTGGGAGCAATCGCCTTGGCCCTCGCAGCCGTCATTATCTCGGAGGAAGGAATCTGAAAGCATAAAAATGCACAACGATAAGGTCTAGGAGGAGAGTACGGGAAATGAAGGATAGATTCAAACGGTCATCGAAAGGAAGCTGATTTATGAAGAAATTCTGGATTGCCTTCGCATCCTTCTTTCTGCCTTTTTGCGCTCTAACCATAGCCGAGGATAAACAGAGCAAGGATAAGGGTGCTCTTCGGTACGATATCGTGGTGACCGCCACCCGGGTGGAAACGCCCGCCAAGGAAATAGCCAGCCCGCTTACCATCTCCCTAGAGGAAATCCTCGATATGCTCGGGAAGACCGCTCGGAAGACGCTAGACGGCGATCAGGTCATCAGCCCCGTCGACTTCATCGACGCCGTGAGAACGAGTCATCATGTAGGAAAACCCGATGTTCATCAGTAAAGAAACACCTGCGCAAATCCGATTCAGGTTATTGAAGGTTTTGGCGTACGCGGACATGAAGATTTATGAAGAAGAATACGGATTTCAGGAGTTTACTTCAAATGATTCCCCTCTCAGGGCAAATCCAGAAGCCTTGGCTATCATCCGGGATGGCGAAGTTTGGAGCCAGCTGGTGCCCTCAAGAGATGCCTCAAAAGAGAGGTTCAAAATATTTAGGTTCTATTTTAAGGAGAAACTCGACAACAGCGGATTTATAGGCTGGCTGGGTTCCCATCTCAAATGCAAAACCGGCACGGGTGTCTTTGTCGTTTGCGGGCAAAATAGCCGCCAGGGAGGAATATATGATTATTGGGGATGTCCCGTCGAAGTTGCCGATAGGGTAATGGCGGAAATACAAAGGCTTAGGGAGGGATATAAAAAGGAATTAGGCAATGACATTCTCCCCGGCCTAAAGGCCGGGGTTTCAAAGCGGGTGGCATAACTTGGCTATGGCCTGCGGAGTTGTTGACGGATGTATTTCTTGACAACCTCTTCATTCACCTGCCACCCGTCTCGGCAAAATACCCATCCACCCAGAAGCTCTCCCCCCAGAGAAATTTCTCCATGCCCGTATGTAGTCGGCAGTAAAAAGGGGACCGATTCCGGCCAGGGAGCGCCCTAGCAACCGGCCTCCCCGAGGGCCTCACAGCTCGCTCGGAGACATGAAAGCACGGCGCTTCGCCGGACAGTTCGCTGGAGGTCCAAAAAGCCAGAAAACTCCATTTTTGGCTGGATTGTTATCGGCATTGGTTACTCTACTATTACTAAATGGAAAGGCTCCTTAGCCAGGAACTGACAGGAATGAACGAAAACAAGTCTTAGCAACTCACCAGGAAATCAAATATTCAAGAGCTAAAATAAATTATCCGATTTTAATCTTAAATTGTCCTGATTTTAAAACCGATCTATCTAATCAAACCCTCTGGAATTTTCTCGGCAAATTCTCTTAACCTAGAAAGGACCTTGTCGGCAGGATACACCTCGCCGTTATTGAGTTCATATCTCTGCGGCAAAGCCATGGCGGGGATCAGGAATTCTCCTTGTGCGGCCTCTACAAACAAGAGTATCGCCTTTAGTTCCGGGACTTCTAGGATAGTAACTGCATTGGGTTCAGAAATTTGTTTTGATTGAAGTATCTCGGGCATCTTTTCTCTCACTGCTGCCAGTCTTTGAGCTTCGATAGTCCTCCCGAAATCTCCCGAGGTCAGTTTCCCACCTATCCTTAGAATCCTCAATTCTGCTCGAACTTCATTTCCCGCCAATACCGGAAACCAAGTGCTGTCAACATCAGCAGGTAAAGTATTTACACTCGCGCCTGATTTGTAAGCCTTTAATTCTTTCAATTCGATGATTCTGACCGGGAGAGGGCCTCCCACACGAGCTGTTTTAGTTTCATCAAGGCTTCCGAAGCCGAATTTGCCGATATTTTCTTTTGTCAGGACGTTCTTGATATAGCCTTCAAGAGATGTCTGGGCAAAATCTCTCACTTGCTTTTCTTTAATGGCCTTCTCTTGGGAATAAATCCCTTCTCCAGAAAAAAACAAAGCGAGAATTAAGGTCGACAATAAAACTAAATAAACCTTTTTATTCATGTGCATTTCCCCCCTTGTTGTAATTTAGCATGATTTTAGTTACGGACCAACATAGCTAAACTTGTAAAAGCTATGCTTCCATTTGTTTAAAAAAGCATCATAGGTCGTGACGACATCCGCACCGCCTGTTTTGTCTTGGCAGTTTGCGCTTACCTTTTCACAATTCGGCTCCCAGGGATCAAAATAAGATATGTATTTGTTTCCATTTATCTCTGCGTAGCCGTAAATGACGACGACATGCCCGGGAATAACGACATATATAGGACTTTTGCCGCAACAAGACGTAGTAGATACTGTGCTTTTCAAATCTTCCCATGATAAACTGGAAGCAACATAAGTATAATTAAATTTCCAATGAGTCCAGTTATCTTTGATTTCGTCTATAAATGCACCCCACGCAGAACCCCAACAAGGACAGTCTCCTTTGCATCCGGTACAGCACTCAACATCAGGGTCATGGTCTTTATTATGAACATAGTTTGCAGAGTCACATTGAATAACTCTATGTCCATAGTATTCCGAAACCATTTCAGTACAGGCCGCCCAACACCACCAATCTCGCTGTTGCGGGTGAATATTTACACCCACGCTAGACAATTTCGGGGGTTGGCAACACCCTGCCTGAAAGCCAAAAACTGCTAGACAGAGTACGGCAAAAACAAACACCTTTGACCTTTTCATAGAAAAACCCTCCCCTCTAACAAAAACTGCCTGATTAAAATATACAAATTTAGATATATTTGTCAAGGACCTCATCCAATAAAAATGGTCCAGACATAACCGGCTTTCCGACGTAGGGATTTTCAGTCCTGAGGGCAAAAACAGCAGCCGATTATTTATCAGCCAGATAGAGAAAACATCCCTACGTCTGTGTCCAGATAAATGGCCGACCCTTCCGTACTGTTACTTCTTTGCCTCGTCCTTCCAGAACATGTCCACCTTGTCATAGCTTGCACATTTTTCTGTGGCGGGGCACTGGAACACATTGCCGCTTAGATGTGCGGTTTCGAACGATTCCTTGCTTCCGAATGCAATTGGGGAGGGATGTTCCCCGTCACACGCCTTGCACCTGTAATACACAACCATTGCCAACCTCCTATCAGAATAATAAATCGACTGCCTTAGTTTTCTTCGGTCGCTTCCTATCCTCTCTCTTTCTTTTTTCCCCGTGATAGAGAGAGATCTTCTGGGAGCCAAGCGATGTCCTTCGAATTAAGGAAATACTCCTTTGCGTCCCTTAGGCTGTCTCTGAAAAGCTTTACAGTATCATTATCTCTATCCCGGTTACTCAAATCCACAAAATGCAGGAGCGTGTATGTCCTTAGGGTGAATAATTTTTCTTTTGCGCATGGCGGGAAGTAGAGCGTATTAGCGGGCAGCCATTCTGCGAATTCCCTAAATTCCTTTTCTAGGGCATCCGCCTTCCCTTAATTCCCTTCGATGGCATAAATGAACTCCAGGGCCTTTGCATACAAGGGCTCCCTTCGTCTGGCATAATCTGATTTCCTTTCCTCAACAAGCTTCCACCTCAATTCGCGGGAAGATAGATGTTGAACAAGGAACGTGATGGCCGCTCCGACACCTACTTGAATAAGACCTATGATCCAGCTGGGCATGATTTATACCTCCGGACTTAGGCTAATTTCTCCACCGCCGCCTTCCTCTTTGCTCACGGCAGGCTTCATTTATATTTCAGTTTTATAGAAATCTCGAACCTGCTTTGGCACGGCCCATATTTTCTGAAGCCTTGAGGTGAGCCGAGGAAACCTCGGCAAAATACTCTTGTAGAGAGTTCTGCTTTAGATTCCTGCACCATATCTCTTAAGAGTTGCCCAATTGATACCCCGCCGCCGAAGCAGTCATGATTATGACAATCAACGAATTCGCTTATTGTGGTCTTTGTTAAATGCCTTCGATAACCATCCCAGCGATCTAGGGATCTGTAGACAACGTCGATATCAACTTCTTCGACAGTTGGGAACGCCTCATCAAACGCAGGTCCTTGCTTGGAGAATGTATAACGACCATCCATAAATAATTCAGAGGCTTTTGGCCTGGCCTTGTTTTTCATTTTTATCTCCCTGGAGTAAGGCTTCTACGGCACTCTTCATTTTATCCTTGCTGGTGTGCGAGTAGAGTAGGCTCGTCATCATCTTGCTGTGGCCCAGGATCGAGGAGATGGTCACGATGTCTACTCCCCGCTCGAGGAGCGTCATCGCGAAGTAGTGCCGGCAGAGGTGGAAGTGGAACGGGATCTCTGTCAGGGCCCGGACCTGGAGGACCGTCCGGCGGAAGAGATCCTGCTGCTCCCGGTTCTCGATGGGGAAGACGTAGGGTGTCTGCCGGCGCTGGCGCTCGACGATCACCCGGGCGGCCGCATTGAGCGGGACCGTCCGGATCCGGTCGCCCTTGCCTTTGACCTTGGCTTCCCAGTTTTTGATGTCCTTCCATTGAAGATTCAAGATCTCGGACTTCCTCATGCCGGTATTGAAGGCGAATTCGACTAGGTCCGCGAAGGCCTTCTGGAGGCCGCTGGCCCGCTTGCGGGCGCCGATCTGCCGGCAGGCCTCGAGGACGGCCTTGGCCTCGTCGTGGGAGAGCGGTTTGATGACGCGGTTTTCCCGGAAGAACTTGATCTTCTTAAGCGGATTCTGGCCCTTGTAGACCTCCCAGTCGATCGCCTTGTAGAACATGCCCCGGAGGAGCTGCATATAGCGGTTGAGCGTAGCCTGGCCACGGGGTTTCTCAAGGACCTGGTCGCCCTTCTTGACCTTCATGATCTTTAGCCAGGCCCGCAGTTGTTCGACGTGGTAAGGCGTGACGTCGGAGAGATAGGTGACGTTGATTGAATCGAAGAACTCGAGGACCTTCTTCATCCTCCGGGACTCCTGGTCCGCCGAGGCCGGCTTCGTGTCCCAGGCCCAGTTGAGATACTTGAGGGAGAACTCGTGGACGGTGACGTCTTTCTTCTGAGCCTTGGCCAGGAGCTCGTTCTTGATGTCCCTGGCCTTCTCGAGGGCGAGGCCGTGCTCGGTGGTCTTCAGCGATCGCCGGACACGCTTGCCCTCGATCCAGATATCGAGCCAGTAGTAGCGGCCGTGCTTCTTAATCATTTGGTAGCACCCAGTCTGCTTATTCCTGATCGGGTCTTCGTGGTAGCGGAGCATAAATCTCCTTTTTCTCACGGACCCAGATATCGAGCGTGTAACAAGAGCAATGCTTCTTGATCACCAAGCAACCTACCTTTTGCGGATCACAGTTCATAGGTAATGATGACGCTCGGTCCATCCGAAGGCGGCTCCCGCAGAATCTTCTTTACTCCATAGCGATTCATCACCCTCGGCCGACAAAGAGCTCCGCAAATGTTCGGAAAATTGTTTTTTGTAAACCCCATTCGTTCATGGATTTCCTTTGCCGTAAATGCGACTCTTGAAAATCCTTTTTCCTTCGCCGGTTTGATATAGTTCTCGTAAACAAATTCCCTAATTCTATCCGCATCCTTTGTCCCCATCTTTCCCTCCTGTGAGATTATTTATTTGGCCGTCCGTCTCTCTCTATGAGACGAATATGCGCTAACCAGCGTCTATCTCCCAACGGGGCCCGCGGCCGCCGGCCCGGGCCCACGCACCTCATTTCTCAATTTTCACGGACGCCTTATCTGAGCCGCCGTGCTCGGTCTTAATATCTGTCCTGAGAAAACCCATGTCGGGAAGAATCTGTGCTACTTGTCGCTGCCAATCCTTGATTTGGTTGGATAGATCGCCAAAAGCTTGAAAGTTTTTAGCCACTGCACCGTCTAATACAAACCCTAGGCGTGCACTTGCTGATTTAGATATCAGAGAACCCATCTCAGCATAAACTGAACTTAGTCTATCAATCGAAGCAGTATTTATTTCCGGTATCTTAATTTCAAATGTTTGTTCTTTTTTTGTCGCCTTCTTATATCGATTGATCTCTTCTTCCAGCTGCTTTAATTTCTTTTTTAGTTCCTTGAGTTCTTTATCTAATTCAGATTTCTCCAATGAAGTTTTGCTTCCAGAATCAGCCAGGCCTTCTATCTGCTTTTGTTTTCCTTTTATCTCGCTTTGAGCCGCATCAAGTTGTGACTGCAGTAGGTTATTATATTCTTCAAATTGTACCTTAATAGCTAAGTAATATTCCCTGATTTTCATCGGCGTAAGTTCTTTATAAGTTGAAATCTCACGCTCAAGGAGCTTTAATTGTTCATCCTTTGATTTGATTATTTCATTCTTGGCGCCTAGGTGCTCTTTAGACCAATAGATTTTGGCGGCCCATGCTAAACAAGCTGCTAAAGTGCTAAGCAGGGTTATGATAAGTTGAAGTTCATTCACTTTAGCCTCCTTAATCCGCCGACCCGGGCCAAGGCGCCTCAGCTCATCTCGTCTTTGCCACGACGTAAATGTACCTTAGAGGGGTCGAGCCCGTGTTTTTAACATCGTGCTCGGTATCTGGCGGACAATACAGGACAGTTCCCACTCTCATTTCCAGTTGCTTGTTCTCGCTCAGGATCATTGATCCTTCGCCCTCCAGCATTATGACGAGTTCTTCATAGCTTTCGGTATTGTGCTTCCCTATGGTCTTGCCTGGCTCGAGCGTCACCGCGCCAGAGCGCATTGTGATGCTCTCCGGGGGGCCGCCTAATAGCCGAACGTATTCCTGGCCCTCTGTTTCGATCCTGATGACCCTCGGCTCAGGCTTTGCCGCAGGCCCCTGCGCCCAAGTGCTTGTGAGGCAAACCAGAAGAAGGCTCATTAGAATGACGGGACAGATGAACCGTAGACTCGGGAACATGTTATCGTCTCCTTTCTCTGAAAGGCCTAACGGCCTGCGCTTTAATTGCCCTGCGGAGCGCTGTCCCAGAGGCCTGCGGCCGTCTGCCCGGGCCCACGCGCCTCGTTCCCCTCGACCGCTAAGGTTTGCTCTGCGCCTTCAGCTCCGCATAGGCTTTCTTGTAGTCGATCCGCCCGTCGATGAAGGCAAGGAAGTCTACGATGTTCTGGCCGATGTCTTTGAGGACGGCTTTGCCCAGAGCTGCAGTAGCCTTATCTCTGGCAAGTGTCTTCCCGTTCTTGTAGCCGTTGATAAGGGCTTCGTTCTGACCGTAGTGGCTTTCGATGAACGCCTTGGCCCAGCGGTAAACGTCCTTGATCTGGCCCTTCCTTCCGGTAAGCTTGATCTGACCCTCGACGGCAGGCCATGCGTCCTTCCAGAACTGGTCGAAGTCCTTCTCGATCTTGCCATGAAGGTCCTGGTCGCAATCGGAATAGGCGTGAGAGGGCGACGTCATGTCGACCACCCAGTGCATGCACATGGCCAGCTCAAGGGCGCAAATCCTGGGCTCGTCTTCGACCATCCATTCCTTGACATCCCTGGCGTCATACTTGAGCCGGGCAACGACGGTCGCCTGTTCCCCCTTGCTCTTCGCGAATACGAGATCGTACCTGTTCCCGACCTTCTTCAGCTTGTAGGAATGGTCGTTCCGGACAGCCGAGCCGTGCTTGGTATCATCCGGCGCATCCATCCATTCCTTGAGCCATTTGATTCGGTTCGTCCTGGCCTTTAGCTTATCCCTCCATTTCGGATGCACCATTGCCAGAAGGAGGAATTCCAGGAGTTCCTTTTTCGGGTAAATTTCAATCACCCGATAAGGTAACTCTTTGTGGATTTTAGCGTGCATTTTGCCCCCCTTTTCTAAGATTGGAGTCGAATGAGAATTCGAGCCTCCTCTGAACGCTTATGTAAATGAAGCAACCCTCAGAAAGCGCCCGCCGATCTACTCCTTCTCCTTTGATTCCCCTTTGCCGAGCAGATACCCAGCGATCGTGCCAAGCAAGCCCACCATCGGGGCTATCTGGTCCTGCGAGTATCCGGCACATATGAGGAAGAGCCCGGATGTGATGACGAGCGTTAGCCCGACGAGCTTGACATAGTTTGTCCCGAACGCTTTCTCTGACTTTGATTTCAATGCCACTATGGTCAGAATACCGGCAAGAATGAGCCCGAACGCGAGAACGGCAATACTCAAGACGTTCTCCAGTAATGTGCGCCCGACGGTTGCCGGCTTATCAGGCACCAACTGTGAATAGGCATAGGTCAAAGATAGACAACAGAAAACAAGTGAGACCAGGAGAACTAAAGCGACTTTTTTCATTTTTCCCCCCTATGAGAAGAATATAAGCGCTCCAGCGTCTCTTGTCAATGAGGCGTTGAATCGCTTCCCTTTATGGAGCGTCTATCTCTGATCGGGGCCCGCGGCCTGGCCCGGGCCCCCGCGCCCTCATGATCTATGCTTTGCGTTTCCTGACCAACCGCAATATTTCTACTTTCTTCCCCCAGAGTTCATTCAATATGAATTTTTCCCCTCTAACAGAGATCCCATAACTATCCGGGACCCGTTCTTGTAAATTTGCAGGAGAGCCAATTACCGCAATGATCATTCCCCAAATAAGACCAAGCGATAGAATGAACTTACTATCTTTGGAAAGGCCAAACTTAAGCTCAGACGTGACAATTACCCGATCCGAAAGCTCGGCTTCATGCACAAGGGCACAGCGAACGAGCTTGTAGAGAACCTCCTCAAGCCTTCTTGTTTCAGGTTCGCCGCTCTTGCCTTGAAACTCCATAAGAATGTCCCCGCCAACCTCCAAGTTTACAAACGAGGTAAGAAATACTTGATTATCGCGGAGGAATTCCTTAATGCGCTCGCCTACCTTGTTCTTTGGATACTCCTTTTTCGCTGTTGCATCCAATGCCAAGCAAATTTGAACTAAAGCATTGTCTGGGTCTCCGAGATTCATCTTGTCAATTGCTTCCTTGACCCTTGCAGCCACACCCATCGTCGACTCTTTGATAATTAAGTTACTTCTATCGTCCTCTATGAAGCGAGCATCCGCTAACCAGTGTCTATCTCACACCGGGGCCCTTAGCTCGGCCCGGGCCACGCGCCTCACCATTTGCTTATCGGGTTCTCGTTCTCCGTTTGGGCCTTTGGAGGAATGGGCTTTGCCTCGGCCCTCTCTTTCATATATTCAAAGTATGCTTTTTTATAATAGTCCTGTCGTTTCGCATGGAATTTATGAGCACGTTGAAGGATGAAAGCCGCTCCACCGATTAGAAGGATTAGGATATATATTTTTACGTCGGTGAAATGGAAATTAGTATGAACATGATGGTGGCCCCCAAAGAGTTCCAAGAGCCCCCTAATTAGGTAGATAATTACCACATATCCAAATGATATTGACGTATTGCCACAAGCCTCCTTGATTACCACTATTCGTTCTAACGCCTTTTGATAATTCGCGTCCGAATCTATATGGATTGCGATGTTTTCTTTGTAATAGGTTAGAAGTGACTTCTCGTCTTTCTTTTCTAGATATGCATAGAAATGGTCTGTAATAAGCCCGAGAAGCATCCCCGTCTCTTGCGCCAAGAAACCCAACACCCAACAGAGAGAGATGATGAGGAGCCAGGGCCAAAAAGAAAAGGCTGTAAAATATGAGACTGTATTTTCTAGGGACCCGGTTAATAAGGTTGCTGTGGAGAATAGTATTATCGAGCCAGGAACGATTTTTGCGAACAGATCCCGCAGAATAAAACGATTATAGAGATTTTCAAACAAAGAAGATAATTCAGGCATGTTAAACTTCCTGTCTCCTATTTTGACGTCTCTGCAACACAGCACCTATCTCCGAAAGGGGTCCGCGGCCGCCGGCCCGGGGCCACGCGCCTCAATCTTTACCCCTTGGTCTCAAAAGTGATGAATTCCTAATGTGCTTAGATAATTCGTCTTGAGGAAAGCCTCAACCGTATTAAATGCATTCAAAAACAAAGGACTGCCCGAAAACGATAGCGGGCTCACGGGTCCGATAGTCATAAAGGAATACTGTCTACTCCTAGTATCGAATGCTGAGTGCGGATCACGGAAGAGCTGGTAGAGGTCGAGCGCCGTGCCTGACGACCCTACTAGTTGGCGGAGCGACTGGAACTCTTGGCCGAGCCCCAACCCGAAGCCAAAGAAGAAGATACGAAGCTGCTGTAGAATCTCCGGGTGCAGGCTCGCCAGCGTCTGGCTAATGAAGAGCCATCCGAGGCCGTACTTGCGAGTGGTACGTGCGGCATCGATAAGTACGGAACGGACGCTACGCGCTGCGTCATTATCGACCGGAAGATCGCGTGGGGCCAGTCGGTGCGCCTCATCAATAATGACGAGAGTATTCAGGCTTTGACGTTCCTTGTATAGGGCTTCGGCCGTAAGGGTGATACCCTCCAGGAGGCGCTTGATTACCAGCGATTGGATCGTATCGTTCCATAGGAGCCCTTGCGCCTGTTCCTTAGAGACGTCGACAATGAGGACCGGCCGGCTGGTCTTCGCGGCGTTGAGGAGCCACGTCAGTGCGTCCTCGACCTTACGACGACCTCCTGCTTGGTCCTCCTTGAAGAGTCGTGCCACTGGAAGCCAGATGTCGCGATAGATCTCGTCAGGACTGGCCTCGTCAACGGCGTCCTTGAACCGCTCTGCAGCAGCTCCCTCACGGGCATAGATTTTGTTGCGAAGTTTGTCTTGTTTAAGTAAATCCCACGCCTTGTCGAAAACGACTCTCTCGTGGAGGCCGGCTAGTGTGATACCCGATGCTTTGCGCATCGCTTCGGCTAACTGGTCGCAAGCTAGGTCCACTTTGTCCTGTGTCATGATCTGCAGTTCTCGGAAGAACCGTGACTCCGCGAGAATCTGCCGGAAGAGGTCCCAGCGATCGAGCACTAGGTTGCGAACGGTCAGAACGAAGGGCTCCTTGCCCTGATGACGCAGTACGTCGCCGACAGGTAGTTCGAACTCCTCACTCCCACTTGTCTTCCCCATGTCTCTCGCAAACTCTCCCGCCGGGTCAATTACTAACAGCGCCATCTTCGGATAACGTGCATAAGCTAGAAGAATCATCTTGGCCAGAACAGATTTTCCTGAGCCCGTTTTTCCAAAAATACCGAGGTGATATGCCTCGCCGGCCCCATCCCTGCCACGGTCGAAATGCTTGAACCAGAGTGGAAGCTTAGGTTTGGAACCGTACACATGGCCCAAGTAAAAGATCTGATCTCTGTAGGGATGGAGGAGTTCTTCTAACGCGCCGTCCGTTACGAGATGAATAAACGTCCCAGTCGAAGGTACTGTGCCCAGAATACTCGGTTCGTAGCCAGCTGCCCCGCCTTCACGGAAGACAGCACTTATGACCATCTGTCCGAGGTGGGTGTCCTGCCGTTCGCTCACGGCATCTACCCGCCCTCGCTGCCGGATGAGGCTGCGCATGGTCGGGTCTTCGTGCCAGATGTTCCGGAGCTGTACCTCAGTAATCTGGCCCAAGGCGTAGTGGGCGCTCGCATCCTGCAAGAACCGGAACAGCGCGAGCTCGCCGACGAGCTTGCGCGTTACGGCGGAGCCAAGAATGTCCAGGGAGAGTTGAGAGGTGGAGGACGGCGACCCCACGACTCCGAGCTTCTCGGTGTCATCGACTATCTTCTCGAGCTTACTCAAAGGCATCCTCTACCTCCCTGTGTCGCTCCGGTATCCGTGCATTGCGAAGTAGACCTCACCGATGTCGCCCTCGTACTTCTCGGAGATGCGCTGTGTCGTAATCTGACGAAAGGCGGGCAGAGCCCGGGCGAGTGCCTTCACTGTGCGGTCGGCAAGGTAGATCGGGTAGGGCTCGAGCATCGAGGGCGTTGCGCACTGATACTTCAGCCCTTGGACGACAGCGGCGAGGCGGTGGGTGTTCGTGGCTACGCTTTCGGCCACCTCGACGCGCAAGGCTGGCAGCCAGTCGTGCGGCTTGTAGTAGAAAACCTGGACGCGGCAAAGCCCCTCGACCACTTCGCCCACGAGTTCGTTTGCGCGGCTCTTGACCGAACCAGGCAGCCGACCGGTGTTCAGGTGCCACTTCTGCTCCGGTTGCTCCAGCGGGCGCGGCTTAGTCAGCTCGCCTGGATTGAGCAGCAACGTCAACATGCCGCGGTCATTGTAACCGTGGGGCCAGCAGACCTCTCTGCCAATCTCGCGGCGGGTGGAGTACTTTGGCAGGGCGACGTACTGTTTGTCAGAACGCTCGTTGCGAAGGATGACTCGGTAAGCCTCGATATACTGGAGACATTGCTCGATGAACTCGCGCGAACACCGAAGATCCACCGTCTCCGGAGCCTTGTTGAGTCCCTGGTTGAAGTAGATGACGGGCAGCGTGAGCGTACCGTCGAGCATAACGAGGTCGTGCGGCACAGCCGTCGCAAGGCGCAGTTCTTCCCCAAGCATCACCGCTCTGAGCACAGTTGCCGTATCCTCGAGGTGTGGCTCTGCTGCTATGAAAATTCGATGATGAGGCTGTTCCCAGTAGCTCTTCTCTGAAGGCGGCGTAAGACCTTCAACCGCAACTGCGGCGGCGGCAACAAGATCCGTTGTCAAAAGCCGTTCCATTGCGTATGATCCGTCGGTACCGCAGGTTGTGGGAAGAGGCGGATAACCAAGTGTCGACTCCGAGACGACAATCCCTGAATGCATAAGCTGCTTCCGCAGGGCCTCTCTGTCCTCTCTGATTTTCAAGAAATCGGCAAGCAAACCCTCGGCGACGGCCGCACTCTGCCCAAGAACTTCTTCGACAAGAGCGGCAGGTAAGTCAGCAAACGGAGTTTGTTCGTTAGTCATTGAGGTCGTCATCTTTTCTTTGGCCAAAGTCGATATTGTTCCCGGCTGTATTCATGATATTCCGGCTTCCGTTCCGCTCGACTGATAAGCCATCTGTCCTTAAAAGCTCCC
>Ga0315284_10010104_pt1 | contig 13440 bp, 3 predicted proteins | sample YL17G09_16_MG_FD_203696 | JGI IMG/M metagenome (GOLD analysis project Ga0315284, IMG submission 203696) | Sediment microbial communities from Yellowstone Lake, YNP, Wyoming, USA - YL17G09_16 | ecosystem: Environmental > Aquatic > Freshwater > Lake > Sediment | place: USA: Wyoming | collected...
TAACTCTTCTTCATTACCTTTACGATCTTCTCCGTTACCTTTACTTACTAATACACCATATATGTTGTCTTTGTTACGGAAGCTTTCGAAACGTGTACCAAACTTATTAGCACGAACATGATGCTCTCTTAAAGTTTCCCCTGGTTTAAGGAATAGTTTAGTGGTAGCAATAGTAGCACGTATAATATCTAATAAACTTTTCTTATTATCTGGTTCATAGTTTGAATCATGATTAGTAGTGGGAATAGAGTTATCAATAGTTCCAAGGAATTGTTCCTTCACCTCATTGATCTTTAACTCTTTCTCAAGTTGTACTGCTCTAGCTTTATCAGCTTCTGTCTTGTGTAGTTTATATAGTTCACGTAATCTCTTAAGCGTACCTTCTTTAGCAGATAGTTGTTTCTCGTAGTTAGATAGTTCTTCTTGAAGAGCACGTAACTCATCTCTCAACTGTTTAGCAATAGGCTCATTAGGAGTAACATCAGCTTCATCTATCTGTGCAAGATCTGCATCTAGTTGATTAATGTCATCGTATAATGCAGCAGCTATAGCAGTGTATGGAAGAATCTTCTCTGCTTCGGACGTAGGGGTGATAGCTTTCTCAGTTTTAGTATCCTCTAAGTTCTTGTTTAAGAAAGCAATAATGCCGTCTCTATCTAAAGGTACTCCAGGATACTTATCAAAGAACTTTTCTATTAATGACTTAGCAGCTTTATATGCACTCTCAATAACATTCTCAACCATATCAATTAGGTTGGAAAGCTTATTAATCTGTAATCCAGTTTCTAAGATGGCATCATTTAAACCTTCACGTTGCTTTCTCATAGAGTCATATAACTCTCTGTAGTTACCTGGTTGATCTTGTAACTCTTCTGCAGTGACGATTAAATCTTCTAGACGTATCTCTAGTCCTTCTTGTTCTGATTGTAGGTTGGATAGTTCTTTACGTAACTGATCACGCATCTTTGTTAGTTGCTTGATTGCTTGTAATGTTCTATGTGTTGTAGCTTTGAATCGCTTTGTTTTGTTTGTAACAGCGTTAGGTCCTTCTACCTTCTTACCTAGTTCTTCTAACTGTTGCTCAATCTTACCAAGCTCTTCTGTCTTTTGTTGAATAAGTTCTTTAGTATCTTTTAATGTTTCTAAGGTCTCATCGAAGATAACTTCAATAGTACCTGCAACAGTAGCAACCTTCTCTAATACAGAAGGATCTGGAGTCTTGTCATTAGTAAAATCATCAAGAACCTTTTGTTCTCCTTTTGTAAGAGTTCCTACTTTCTCAACAATAGCTTGTTTGAATCCTTTCTTTGCAACAAAGTGTTTACCATGTAACTCAATACGATCAATCTTACCTTTAGCATTCTTAAATACAAATTCAAGTTTACCATCATCATATTCAAGTCTACCTTGTACTTTACCCCCTTTGGCTTTACCAAAGTTGAATGAATATACATTGTTTGCATTCTCTATAAAGAATAATGCTTTCTTGTTATTCTTTACAAGTTCTACATTACCAATTTTATAATTGGCAAAACCATCCTTAGCTACAATACCCATCTTGCCATCAGGGAACTGTACCTTTATATCACCATTTTCATTCACTGCTAATACAGTGAACTTTGTAAACTCATAGAAAGCATTACCTTTGTCTGTTTGTGATTTGTTACCTACAAAGTATTCTTTACCTATCTCAACTTCTGTATCACCTCTCTGTGTCTTTATTTTAACAGTGGGTCCCTTTACAGCTTCTTCAGCAGCTTTCTTTTCAGCAGCCTTCTCTTCTGTAGTCTTCTCAAGATCTTCTTCCTCTGGAGTTACAAAGTTCTCTGGGTTCTTTAAGATCTCATTATACTCACCAATAAATTGTCTTCTACGTAATCCAAGTTCAAAATAGTCTATGCCCTCTTGAGTAGCATCTGCAATTTCTGTATCTGTTAACTGTGTAGTTTTTTGGTATTCAGCAAGTTGATCAGCAATCTCTTTATTAACTTCTTCTAATGTAACATCTTCTCCACGAACTACTCTTCCAAGTATATTCTCTAATGAGATGTTATACTTACCTAGCTCTACGGATAGTTGAGGTATACGATGATTGTAATCATTAACTTTAGCTGCAGCATATACAAGCTTGTCAATAGTATTATCAGAGTAACGACGCTTACCTTCTTTATTAGCTAATCCAGAATACTTAAGATCAAGTGCCTTTTGAAGTTGAGAAGCATGTTTTGTTTGAGCTTCTACTAAGTCTAAACGAGCTAAGAAAGATTGTTGATCATCAGCTTGGCCAGTAACACCTTCTTTCTTTAACTTAGTAAAATCAGTGAGTGCTTCTTGACGCATCTCATCAATCTCCTCATATACCATTTCTTCAGCACCGTATTTTAAACGTGTACTAATAAATGTATGAGCATAATCAAACTCTAAATCTTTAGACTCTAGTTTATCATTAGCAAGGATTGCATCTTTTCTATCTTCTTGAATTGACTCAGCTGTGTTTATATTATTATTAGCAGCTATTAAGTTTTGCTTAAGTCTAGTTTTTTGTAATGCAGGAATAGCTTCGTCACGTAATCTAGACTGCTCTCCACCATATCCAAACAATCCTCTTTCTCCTAATGTACCAGTTTGTCCAAACGCTATCTTGCCATCTTTCTTACCAACTAGTCCCATAGTCATAAGACCACCAGATACACCACCAGTGAAGATGTTTAATAAACCTTCATCACTTGTCAATGCTTCTTTGATACCGTATCCAATAGCATCATCTGCTATTGTAGATTTCTCTCCTCTAGTTTTTCTAGCAAAGTAGTTCTGTGTACCAGTTTGAATAGCGAACTGTGCACCTTCTTCAAATGCTTCTGCAGGACTAAACAACGCACTTGCAGCTTTGTATCCTCCATACATTAACTTACCAAAACCTTTCTGAGGTAATGTAGAAACAACATCACCTGCTTCTCTAGCAACACCGTTTAATATACCCTTCTCAGATTTAAAGGATGAAGAGAATATCTTAGGAAGCTGTATATAGTTGGTTACAGATAATAATGCAGTATTAGCAGCAAAGCTAAAGTTACCCACTGATTCTGAATATTGATTAATCCTTTCTAAGTCTGCACCTTCTGGATCCACACCATAATTCTTCTTATAGTCTTGGATCATTTGAGTTCTGAATTGGATGGAATTATTTAATGCTTCCAATCCTGCTTCACCTGCGGTTGCTGTAAGAGCTGTGATAGCTCTATCTGATTTAAGAAGACCTGCACCTATCTTTGATTTAGTAGCAGTCCATAAACTATTCAATCTACTGTTAACTGCAGACAATGCTTCAGCATTACTTAATCCTGCAGCTTCTGAAACAATACCTTCTGCAGCAGCTGCACTATCTACACCAAGTGATGTAAGTCTAGCAGCTCTAGCTATACCTTTCAATGCCGTGCCTAATAGTCCACCTGTAACCAAACCAGCAGCACCAGCACCTAGAGCAAAGCCCATGTTGCTGACAATATTATCAAATAAGAAGTTTGCTGTTAATAGATTAGATGGTTCCCACCAGTTACCATTTCTTTCACGTTCTGTTTTATAGAACGCATACTTATCATTTAATGATTCTTGAAAGTCATTTAATGAATTACTAAGATCGTTATTATAGAAAGAATTAAACTTACCAGTTTTGGAAGTTTCATATATACCATTAACTATACCTACAGTACCATTGATAAATGTAGATGTAGCAATACCTGCCATCTTCGTTACACCATTAAATGCTTTATCTGCAAATGATTGGTTCTGAGCATATAGCTCTTCGTTATCTAATCCTGTGAAGAATTTAGGATATCTACCAGACATGTCTATATCTCCTGAAGAAACAGTAGGCATAGCGCTAGCGTCTTTAGGAGCAGACTGATTTAGAAGATTGTTGAAAATCTCATCATAGCTTGCTGTAGGCTTTAAAGTAGGAACCATTGTTTCTACTGGAGTATACTCAGTAGGTTGGTAACCTGGTAGATTAACTGGTTTTAATTCTTCTGCCATTATCTTCTTATTTCATTATTCCTTTTAAAACCGCTGGATTTATACCTGTAGGTAATGCATCTAACTGTGTATTCACTTGGCCATCAATTATTTTAAGAAAAGGCTTAGGGTATGTTATCGGTTTAATAACGTCTCCTGATTTTTTATCATGTAAATTCATGACGAACCATAGTTTGTTTTTATCAAGACCTGGGTCTGGAACTAGATCAGCAGTGATACCATATTTGTAATTTTCTAAGTTGATAAAATCATCACTTCCCCACCAAGATGTATCAGGGTTATTTGTTCCACCTAAGTTACTTGTACCAAATGCATTGATTTGATTAAGTACTTTTGGAACAGGTGAGCTTCTTGGAGCTTGCCCAAACATATATTCATAGTCAGATTCTTGAATAGCTAACTCCTCAGTGGTACCATCTCTCTTAGTAACTACCATTTGATAGTTATTACCCATTCCTGCACCTTTAGGAATAACTCGCATTCCCACTTTACTGTCTGGAGATAAGATGGCTGCCTTTACAGCTTCTGCATTATCTGCTACACCTACATAGTTATCTACTATCTGTATTAGATTATTATCAATATCATCTTTATTAGCCTTTCCTCTATTGACAGGAGTGATGAGTGGTTGTGTTGAATAACCAGCGTCTTGATATAGCTTTGCTAAGATCTTTGTTTTCTTATCAACTCCAGCTTTCTTCATAACATCTCCTGCATTTTGAATACCTGGATGAACTATACTACCACCAGTACCTGGATCAGATGTACGAATAGAGTTACTTACGTCATTAAACTTATTTCCTAATTTAGCTTGTTGTCTTAATGTGGCAGCACGTCTATTAGATTCCTGATCTTTACCCAGAGCTATTCCTCCAAAAAACTCGAAGTGATCTGCATGAATCAATGTCCAATCCATTGCATCATCAGCAGTTAATGTTACTTTAGATGATGATCTCGTTGCACGGTTATATACATCAATTGTAAAAGGCTTTATTAACTTCTTGATTTCAGCATTAGATTTAATATCTACTCCTTGTAACTTAGCTTCAGCAATTGCTTTTCTATCAAACTCTTCAAGCTGACCTCTTAATGTAGTAGCATCTTTAAGACCTGAATCATATTGTCTTACTAAGTCTCTATATTGTAAAGGAATGTTACCACCCTTCTTCCACTTAGTAACCATCTCTGAAGCAAACTGATTTGTTAAATCATTAATGTCTCCAGAGTTAGGATCTATAACTACACCTTTAACCTTAGCTATATTAGCAATCATCTTAGCAATCCTCTCGTTGTATGCTTGGTCCTTTTCTCCAGGTTGTTTAGCATGAGCATTTTTGAAGTTTGCTATAGTTAATGCATACGCAGCTTGGTTAGTAGCACCTAGTACATCGCTATATTCATTTTTCTTTTGATTAACTATATCGTAAGCTTCTCCACCTTCTACATCAAAAGGAGACTTTAATTGCTTGGGTGCATATCCTGGAGGAGCTGGTGCACCAAACTCTAAGTGCATCTTTAACTGTTCTAACCAAGCAGCGTTCTTATCTTTGTTTGCTTCATATTCCTTGTCATACTTCCAACGTGCTTGAACATTACGTTCTCTTTGTTGAGCTGCTAAGAAATTTCTATCATCATTCCATATTGTATAGTTAGGATTTATTGAAAAGCTCTTAGATTTCTCAACACCACTCATGCTCATTGCCATAGTGTTTAAATACTTTCTTGTATATAAACTTCCTTTGGATGCATCAGGGTTCTTAGCCATACCTTCAATCTCTGATGGTATAGATTTATCTAGATTGTCATTTAGTTCGTTGTAGTATTGATATTGTTCTGCAAGATCTGTGACTTTGGTTATATCTGCATTAGGTGAACCCTCTTCATTAGTTAATCTTACTTTTAAGTCATCGATAACAGCTGTTAACTTTGATTTATCAGAAGAGTAATTACTCTCAATCATCCTAGTTAATTCCTCAGGGCTAGCATTCTTGTATGTGTATCTTCCTGTAATAGCAAGCTGTTGATAATCTTGAGGAGTTAAAGATGCTTTAAACATTGTTAACATCTTGCCAACATCTTTACCTTTTAGTTTTTCTGTAGTCATTATAGGATTCCATTGGAAACCCCCTTTACCATCTGGTAATGGATTACCTCTTAAATCTGTTTTAAAGATTTGTGAAATATCTTGACCATCAATACCTACAGCAGCTGCTGCTTCTTGTAACTTCTTGAATACATTAGTATAAGGAATATATCTACCACTAACAAAGCTTGCTTCGTCTTCTGTAGAAGATAGATACTTACCAAGATGATCGTTATATAGATCTTCGTTCTCTGGAGCTAGCTCACCCTTCTGTCTAGCAGCATCCATCACTTGTCCTTGCTTTGTAATATTAGCAGTGGACGCCATAGCGTTTTGGATTCTTCTATCTTTGCTGATTTCACCAGCCATGCCACCAACAGAGTTAACAAGCTGTTGATTAGAAAAGTCTCCAGCAGCAACATATCTAAGATTGTTATTTAGCTGTCCTAGTTTTGATTCTAGATATTGCTTATCTACAGGTCTACTAACACTAAGTCCGTATACTTGATCTAGTTGAGATTGAATTCTTTGAACACCTTCTTCGTATTTGGCTTGCTTGTACATGCCAACCTTTAGCATAGCATCTACGGGGAGCTCTTGCACGTAAGGATTAAAGGTCGATATTGCATCGGTAAAACTTGCCATTAGCTTAATTGTTTATATTTAAAAATAAAACCTCCAGCAGATTTAGACAATCCACATAAGTTATTTTTAATTCCAGATTGTTTAATTCCTGTCAAGTTTTGAGCTTCTTTTGAAAAATTACAAGTGTAAATTAATATATCATCTTTATATATTTCAATATGTCGGACATTTCCAAACTTAGTATTCATCATTTTAATCTTACTATCTTTACTATGATGAGATCCTAATCTTTGTTCAGTAGCAATTTTTTGAATTTCTCTTATACGTTTTTTATTATCTAATTGATTACTTCTATTTTTAATTTTATCAATTGATTCTTCTGTATGTTTCCAACCACCATTATCTCCTCCTAACGTTATATTATAACCTATTTTAGGATTATTGGATTTTAGTAATTTAATATAATAACTTTCCCAAAAGTTTAACTCTTCTAAACAAGTTATATTGTTTCTTAATATAACCCTATTAAAATTACTTTTGCCATATTTTTTAATAGCTTTTCTAATAGCAGAACCACTTCCTACATATGATAACTTATCAATAGTACTTTGTCCTACATAAATTTTTTGATTTATCAAGTTAACTGTTAGATAAATTAGTCCAGTGAATGAAGCCATGAGTTAGTATAATTAACAAATATAATTTAAAATATATCAATTATACAAGACTAACTAACAGAATCAGTTAATCTTGTATAACCGTTTTGATTAGAAATTCTTGAAAGCTTTTACGATAGCACCGTTCCTAACTAACTTATCCGTGTCATCATCTGATCCTATAAGCTTGTAGTTAGTAGGGTTACCTCTCTTATCATAATTTGTTGGCAATAACATTTTGTTACCAACCTGCATACCACCAAGCATACCTTGTCCAGAGCTTCTTCCCATACCAGGACCGAAAGATGCTATACTAAATGGATTCTTGTAAGCTACACCAGAAGATGTAAAGTTATAATCAGGATACATGTTTTGATAAACGTTAGCTGCAAGGTTTTCTGATTTCTTCTTAGCAATCTTATCAGCAATGTTTTTAGCAATCTCGATAGATTGTGTTTTAGTTTTACTTCTTCCTTCAAACTGTCTAACCATTTGCTGATCTAGCAATGCTAAGTTCTTCATTTGAGCATCATTAAGTACAGCAGCATTTTGTTCTGACACACGTTGCTTCTCAGCTTGGTTCATTCTAAACTGCTCACCTAATATCTTACTCTTAGCTTGTTGTCCTTGAGAAGCAATCATTGCTAACGCTGAAGGATCACCTTGAGCAAGTCTTTCAGCAGCACGTGTTTGTGCCGTCACCTCATTCAATTGATCTTGTAAACTAATACTTGTAGCTTGTGTAAGCATTGGGTTATATAACTGTGCACCTACAGGCTCTATTTGATTAAGAGCTGCTGCTAACATTTCAGGAGCAAGTTGTTCTGGACTAACACTATCATTGTATCTGTTTCTTAAGAACGGTGCTGCTGAAGTTAAGCCCATCTGTAGAATGCTTTCAAATGGAAACCCACTCTTAGCCTTCATTTGTTTCTGCGTATTAAAGATGTTGCCTTGTAACATTGAGTTACCAGTAGTTGGTTCATCATTAATACGTGGTGCAGTTACATTTACATTTTCTAATTCAGGAGCTTCGTACCGACCTAATTCTGGATTAAATACACCAATAGTATCTCTAAGAGGTACGCCTTGATGAAATAACTGATGTGGAATATAGTTAGCTATGTTAAAATCATTTGCATGACGTGCCTGCTCTGCAACCTTTGCAGCAGACTTAGCATCCATAATTTGCTTACTTAAATCAGGAATATATGATCCAGGAAGATCTTCTGCAATTGGCTTTAAACTAATACCACCTTGTGCTATAGGAGAAGATGTAAACTTACCACCAAAGTTAGCAATCTTTTGTTTAGCAAGCTTTGCACTATCCATTCCGTATTGTTCAGCAGTCTCAAGAATAGCATCTTGTACAGCCGCAGCATTCTTCTTCTTATCAGCAATACTCTTTAAGTTCATTTGAGAACCTAACATCATAGCTTTGCCAGAGTTGAATGATAGTTGTTGGAACGGATCATTAGTATCAGCATTATTGATTAAGTCAAGAGACTTATCCATATACTTATTGTTCTTAGCTTCTTGTTTACTCAAGTCAGCTATGTATCTTTTAAACTTCATACCTTTAGCTTTAGGGTCACCTATTTCATTAGCTCCATAACCAGGAATCTCCATGTTACCAAATACAACTAAGTTGTCTGACTTACCACCATCTTGCATAACTTGAGCTGGTTCTCCTCCTTCTACTTCTATACCATTCTCTCCATAAGAGATAGGCATACCACCGTTATCATGAGAAGGTCCTCTAAACATTACTGTTTCTCCATTGTTAGGCATGTAAGGATTATAAGATAATGTTTCAGCTTCTCCACGATGAACTTGTAGATCGCCACCCATTGCCATGCTTGTACCATTCTTAGCTCTCTCTGTACTCATAGCTCTCTCACTAGGAGGAGTGTAGTATTTTAAATGACCACCCGCACGTAATGTATCCATCATAGGATCTGGTGCTAGTAAGTCTTTCATACTGTGTTCACCAAATGATGCTATCACTTGTGGTTGCCAGTCATTACTCACCCATCCACCATCTTCCATAAATCCTTTGTTTTGTCCTTGTATAGCTTTAGCACCACTTCCAAATGTAGAAGCAAGTGTGTTATTACTTGTATGATCATCAGCAGCTTGCATTTCGTTTTGATCTTTTGAATCAACCAATCCACCAGCCCATCCACCAAGAGTACTTCCTATAAAACTACCTCCAGGAAACCAACTTAATGCAAGTCCTCCAGCAGTAGAACCAAGTTTAGAATAAGGTCCTGCTTGACCACTACCTTTACCAGTTGCAGATCCTAGCTTACCACCTAAGCTTCCTCCAAGTCCAGATAAAGGATCAAAGCTACCCATACTAAATCCGTCTTGTGCTTTACGTAAACTATCATTCAATGGTTCGTATCCTGAGTCAGTATATATATCATTAGGAGCATATGTATTTTGTATCTCTGCACCATTCCTTGCAGCTAGATAGTTAGTACCTGTTCCTAAAGGATTCATACCATTAACTAATTTATCTTCTGGACGAACATATCTTCTTTGAGATGGTTCAGCTATTGTGTTCTGAGCTTGTAACACTACATCACTAACCTTTCCAAACTTCTTTTTTTCTGCAAGCTTTTTCTTATTAGCTTCTATTTCTTCAAACGCACCAATGATAGGTCCTGCTTGCATTGCTAATGCAGGAGCCATATCTTTAAGTGTACCCATAAAATCAAATCCTGATTTAGAACTACCAGAAGATTGAGAAGCTTTGAATGGAGAATCAATATAAGGATTAGCTGCCCAAGATCCAGAAGACTGTTGTGCTTTTTGTCCACCTATCAAAGACCCTGACATGTATGGGTTTTGAGATACGTCAGTATTAAACCCTGAGTTAGAAGATACACTTTTACTAGGCATTCCTTTAAAAGGTGCACCCATAAAACCGTCTTGAGCTCTCTTTAACTTCTTACCGTTCTTAGCACCAAAGGCACTAGTTGCAAACTCTGCAAGCTGAGGACCGTATTGTGTTAATAGATCACCAAGTCCACCACCTCCTCCTGAGTTAGAGTTAGCAATGGCTTGTTGAGAATCTAATGCTTCTCTACGATTTCTTTCAGCAGTGCTAACTCCTGTAAATTGCTCTTGTGTTCTATCTTGTAAATCAGTATAAGATATAGGAGCAGCTTGTTTAATTGGAGCCATGTCTCCAGCTATCATATCACCCACCTTAGCCTTCTTTAACTTCTCTAGTCTCTTACCATACTTCGCCATAAAAGCTTTCTCTGTAGGAAACTTCTTGTAGAAATCTGCTTCGTCTTTAACGCCAGCAAGTTTTAATATTTCAGCTTTCATCTTATATTATTTAAAATTTTTACTTTTCATATATTTTAATATACGATTATATTCTTTATTTGTTATGTCAGGTTTTCTACCTGGAGCAATCATTTGGTGAGTGATGATATCTTTAGCAGTTAATCCGTACTTACTAGCAATAGGTTTGTAATACTCAATAAAGGATTCTATCTGTGCATTAGTTAAAGGTTTTCTATTTGTATCACCTTGAAACTCTACACCCACTCCAAAGTCATTCACGTTATCTCTGTTATTCCATTTAGATTCACCAGCATGGAATGTTACTTGCTCAGGAGAAGCATAGATAGTTCTCTTTCCATCTTCTTCTATAACTACGTGTGACGAACTATGATTAGGAGTCATGTACTGATCATTCACTTGCTTCTCATTTAACTTAGCATCAGTGTATGCAGTATGATGTAAAATTATGTTTTTTATTTCATTTTTAATAGGATGTCCTTTTTTAAAACTTTCATCTTTATCTGTTCTAATGTTTGGCATATTCTCAACATAATCTTCTTGATACTTATTAGCAGGTTTAGGATTATCTATTATGTACAAACCGTTACCACCACTCTTGTTCTCATTATCATATGCATTCAATCTTTCTTTAGTTAACTTACCATCTTTGTATGATAGTCCTCTAGCATAAGTACCGTTATCTAATGTATAAGCTTCTAGGTACTTATTGTTTCCTTTTATCTTCTTGAATGTATCTCTTATATGTTGCGTACTTCCAGATACAAGGTATTGTTCTTTAGTGGTAGGATCGACAAATAACACACGACCTCCTTGAATACTTCCATAGAAGTTCTTCTTACTATCATTCTTAACTAAGACATTTATTGAACCATCAACAACTTTACCGTTATCATCTAATATCTTAGCCATAGGATGTTGATATCCTGGATTATCTGGACCAGCACTCTTATACTTACCATCTGGTAAATCCATTACCTTGTTTACAAATGTTTCACTCACCTTAAATCCTGGCTTGTTTTTGAAATCTTTATAAGTACCAGTGTGTAGTTTACCACCAGAATCTATGGCTAACACTGTTTTATTATCAGGTAGTTTCTTATTACTGCTAAAAGGTTCGAAGGCTGTGATCTCCATACCTTCAGTATTTATATCTTTAAGCTCTTCTCTATTTCTTACACCAAACTTAATAGATGATATGGGAAGCACTTGTTGCTTGTATTGTCTTCCATCTTGATCTTTAGTATCAAGTACAGTGGATGTTCCACTACCTTTACCATACCACTCTTTAATAGTTTTAGGTTTTTTAGAATCTGCTTCAGTTAATATTTCAACATCATCTTCTCCAATACCAGTGAATATTTTAATCTTACGAGTTACACCATTCATAATAGTTTGACTAAGATCTTCTGTAGACTTTATAGCTGAGTTAGTTCCTGATTTTACAGAGTTAACTACATCATCTACAAGTTCACTTGTACCTTTTTGTAAGTCTTTTGCTTTTTTACCTACAATGTTTTTACTACTTACTAGAGGTTTAACTATTGTATTATTGATTAATCCTTTTGCATTAGTTGTCAAATCATCAAAGAAACTTGTCTCATCGGTGGGTGGAGTAACACCAGGTTTAGGGGTGACAGTCTTAGAAGTAGCGTTAGGATATAATAGTTCTCTTTCTCCACTATTATAACCTTTCCAATAATCATTCTTATCTATAAACTGTAATAAATTCTTCTGAGCAGTTTTATTATCAGATACGTCATCCCATGTGTTACCACCTTTAACTCTATAATAAGTTTTATTACCTTCTACAATGTAGTCATACTTCTTACTAAAGTTATCTATTATGACTTTCTTATCATCTGTAGTTGGTATGTCTTCAAAAGATAACCCTTTACTTTTTACAGCAGGTTGTGGTGCAATAGCTTGCTTTGCTGGTTTCTTAGTTACAGTTTTAGCTTGTGCGTTAACATCAACATCAACAGGTAGATCTTCTTTAGGAAACCATTTGTTTACAACAGTTCCTCCATCTTGATACTTTTCTAACCAACCCCCTGGTTGTTCAGTGTTGTAATTAGTAAAGTTAGTTAATTGATCTAGCTTAGTTAGCTCTCCACCATCTTGCATCATAGGATACTCTGTAACAGAGTTTCCATCATATTGATACTCTTGGTTAGGATACATCATTTGCATGTCTCCTGTGTCACTTACACCCATGACAGGATAAGGCACACCTTGCATTGTTATTTGGTTAGAACCAATCTCTGTTATTTCTCCTGGATAAGCCCACTGTCCTCTATCATCTTTGATTACCTTCTTACCATTCTTAGAGATATTTCTAGGTTTCCAATCAAGTCCATTTTGATAGTACTCCATCTCTGTACCATTCTGTGCAGAAGCCATTGTCTTCTTTGCATATTTACCATTACTAGGAGCAGAACCTGCTACACGTGCGTATGTAAATCCTACAGCACCAGGCATAGAACCTCCCATAGCCATTTCTTTAGGAACATAACGATAGTAATCACCAGTTGTATCTAGATCATAACTGTTTCTAAAATCTGTACCTTTTTTGCTATTATAAAAATCTAGTTCTTTCTGAATAGTTGAATGGTTCTTAGATTTCATGAACTCATATATACCTGTATCTGGATTTTCATATACAGACATTAAATGAGCTTTAGGATTCTTTACAAAAGCATCTAACTCTTTTTGAGGAGCTAATTCATAAGCTCTTCTTAAATTGTAACTTGTAGTATCATT
>Ga0315284_10010105_pt1 | contig 13439 bp, 10 predicted proteins | sample YL17G09_16_MG_FD_203696 | JGI IMG/M metagenome (GOLD analysis project Ga0315284, IMG submission 203696) | Sediment microbial communities from Yellowstone Lake, YNP, Wyoming, USA - YL17G09_16 | ecosystem: Environmental > Aquatic > Freshwater > Lake > Sediment | place: USA: Wyoming | collected...
TCAGTTCTTCTGGATCCATATCTTCCAACAAAGTTTTGGATGGAAATTCTGCGTTCATATTTTCCTGAGCCTAAAAGTCATCCCATCAAAATAGATTCGGTAAACGGTTCTACTCGAACACCGTTCCTCCACCACGCCTTATATCCATCCGCATACTCAACCGCCGGTCCGTCGTCTCGATGCCGTTGTCCGTTCCTAAACCACATCTTATCTCCATTTTCCCACTCAATCGCCGGACCGTCGTCTCGATGAAGTTCTCCGTTCCGACACCACTCCTTGTGCCCATTCGCCCCCTCGACTGCCGGACCGTCGTCTCGATGAAGTTGTCCTTTCCAGAGCCAACGAACAGTACCCTCTGCGTCAGTTTCGGGTTGTGGACCCATGACAGAAGTGGCGAGTGCTTCAAGTTCATCAGGATCCATAGACTCGGTAAACGTGTATACTAGAACACCGTTCCGATACCACGCCTTGCTTCCATCCGACCACTCAATCGCCGGACCGTCTTCTCGATGACATTGTCCGTTCCGATACCACACCTTAGTTCCATTCGCCCACTCGATCGCCGGACCATCTTCTCGATGTTGCAGTCCGTTCCTCCACCACGACTTGTCTCCATTCTCCCGCTCAATCGCCGGACCGTCTTCACGATGAAGTCGTCCTTTCCAGTACCAACGAACAGTACCCTCTGCGTCAGTTTCGGGTTGTGGACCCATGACAGAAGTAGCGAGTGCTTCAAGTTCATCAGGATCCATAGACTCAGTAAACGGTTCTACTGAAACACCGTTCCGATACCACTCCTTAGTTCCATTCGCCCACTCGATCGCCGGTCCATCTTCTCGATGAAGTCGTCCTTTCCAGTACCAACGGACAGTACCTTTCTTGTCAGTTACGGGTTGCGGACCCATGACTGAAGTGGCGAGCGCTTCCAGTTCATCGGGATCCATAGACTCGGTAAACGGTTCTACTTTAACACCGTTCCGATACCACGCCTTATACCCATCCACATGCTCAATCGCCGGTCCATCTTCTCGATGAAGTAGTCCGTTCCGATACCACCACTTGTTTCCATTCGCATACTCAAACGCTGGACCGTCTTCTCGATGAGGTTGTCCTTTCCAAAACCAACGGACGTTACCATACTTGTCAGTTTCTGGTTGCGGACCTAGAACAGAAGTAGCGAGTGCTTCGATCTCGTCGGGATCCGTATCCTCGATCAGGCTATTAGCAATTTCTTGCGGAGTCATAGCGTGTCTACCAGCCAAAAGTCAGGTTGCGCCACATAAGCACCGACTTCGATCATCCAAGGCTGCAAACTAACCAAGTGAGGCACAGCGGTTTTGACGTCTGTAGGTGCTTGGGCAACACCAGTCTGGTAATCATAAACCACCCCCATTGGCATAAGTCCCAGTTTGCCTAGGTGCCCCGGACGGGAAGGTTTGAACGCACCGACCTGTTTAACTGCATCCCCACTGTATTCGGATTGCAAAAAAGTACCATAGAACGTGTCGCCATTCCAGTATTGACCCTCATCGTAAACAGCAAACGACCCAGTTACCTCGTATTGAAATCCATCTGTGATATTACCTGACAAAATAGTGCCAACCTCCCGCATACGGGGCTCGTATATTTCTGCCAAAGAAACCCAGTCTTCTGAAGTCGCACGACTCCAGGTGCCATTGAAAGTGGTAAGGGGCACATTTCCCGCATAAGCAAAAACCATACGGTTCCAGGCTTGTTGGACATTTGATTCTGCCCGGTCCAAACATTCCTGACGGTATCCTTCAAATCCCAAGGCATCGGGAATCGAATCATTCTCAATCCACTGGTGAAGAGACACTTGACGAATCATCAGCGGTGTCTGATCCGCTTCGCCGGTAGGTCTCCACTTCATCTCAAACACCGAAGCATCAGCAGCACTATCCGCTTTTGCCGTAAAGTCGAAAGGCATAACACCATAGTGCGTAGGTGACCCGTACACATCCAACGTGGACGAACCCGTTGAAATGACGTTAGCCAAAACATCAGTCAACTTTCCCTCCATGGCGTAACGGGTAATCGCAGGCGCTACCTGCCTAAAGGTGATTGAACGAAGATGAAACAGTCCTGAACCATACGACCAGGTAACGCTCAAATTTAACGTTACGCCGCTACTAGAGATCGTGAACGGAGCACTGGTAACAAGCTTGCCGTTGGTAAAAGGCAAGTCATCCACATCTTTAAACTGCAACACCGTAGCATCGGACATAACCGTAGTGGCATAGTCCTGAGACACGTCCTGAGTAGTGATATCGATACCAAACCCGTTGGTCACACTAAGAAGGTTGGTGTAATCCAATGTGCACTGCCACGCTCCTGATGGCAGAGCCAAGCTAAACACCACAGAAGCGCCTACCGTAGTCTCACTCGGTTGGTAAACACCGTCAAAAGTAATACCTCGATCAACGAGGGTCGGTCCAGCGATTGTGCTGTATGGAGAAATAGTTTGCGTGCGCGAAGTGGTAACGGTTTGCTCGCCGTAGACTTTTAAAAACGGTTGAGGGACAACCAACGCCGACACTTGGTACCTTCTCCCCGCTAGAAGTTCTCCGCCTAACGTCCACTGAGCGGCGGTATGGTCGGGAATAGTAATAACCGCAGCATCGTCAGCAACCACACAGTGGGTACCGTACGTAGTGTCAGGCACATAGGATAAGTCCTGAAGCTGAGTGCCCATAAAAACGATACGGGCAGCCTTCTTACGCCAGAACTGAGAGTCCTTGCGCTCAGGAATGGACAAAATCGTATTGACCGTCTGATATTCAAAGATACCCGGAACGCTCAAAGCGAACAATTGAGGTACGGAAGAGACATCGTTGCTCTCTTGATACCACTTGAGGCGTTGGGTACTTACATTGTAAACAATACGGTTGCGGTCCGGCAGAGCCGGCTCAGCCGTCCAGATGCGATTAGATGGAGCGTCAATACCTACCCAATTGACCGACGTAACCACGGGAACATCGTAGGACTCGGCCACTGCCCTCCACCAGTTTCCCCGGTACCATACTTCATCGCCGACGTTGTAACGCGTGCCCAATACGTAAGGAGGTCTGATCAAATTGTAGACCTCGACCTCTCGGGCATCCACCTCACCGATCTCCACATAAAGACGGGTGGCATAAGCAAAGGGGTTCTTTAACACCTGGCATAGGCGAGCCGCATAAGCTGCCACCAGGTTGTCTCGGTGCGCCAGATGCTTATCGGCGTTTCCGAACAAATCACGATTCAAAGGAAGCGCCTGATTGATGTCCTGACGATTTTCCAGCGCCTCTCCGAGAGACCAGGCTGTGACGGGCGTAATGGCCTGAGCAAGCGGGGCCAACGGGGGTTCTTCAAAAATCTGGCATGCCTGCGCCAAAGTATCGTAGATGAGAGCATCCCGGCCAACCAGGTCCATATCCCTGCCAAGGGCATCCACGGGCAAGCTGGCGTGCTTGATGTGCACGATCTGGCTGGTGGTCGCTCCCTGATCAGAAATAATCTGGGGCAGGACCGTGCTCGTGACCCCTTCCACGTTTGGAAAATCCACGGCACCGCCAAAAATTGAAGACAGCTCCACGCCCACCTTGACCACGGCAGTAGCATTTACCAAGTCACGATAGGCCAGCTCCCGATCACGCCGATTGTAGAGAGTAGCATCGAACGGAGCATTGATATCGACAACCGTAAGCTTACCTTCGACACTGCCATTAGGAGCAAGAGCACCTTCCCATTCGATGGCTCTTTCCAGTGTGATTAACAACGCACTTTCAATCTGATCAGACATAAATTACTAGAGAAACGTCCACGTGCCATGCTTCCGGATCCGACCCGTGTCATCCGGTGTAGGGACCGGGGGCGGAACAGTAGGAATCACAGGATTCACGTCCATAGAAGCGGTGGAGGAAACAGCGCTGGCGTTAGTTGCTACGTTTAGGGTATTCACTACGGATGCGGGCACACCGAAAGTAAGCGTCGAAGCGGACTGAGACCCGGCGGGATCAGTGTTAGTCCTGATTTTGATACACCCCGTAGCTGCTACGGCGAAGTCCAAAGCAGTATCATAAGTCATCCCTGTGTTATTCGTCACCACCACCCGATAAGCGGCGGGTGCCGTAAGCGTGTGCCGGATCCAAGGATTAAGGGATGCCGTGCCTAACTCGTGACAGTGGACGCCAACGATAGGACTGCACAACATCTGGTCATCGTCGTAAATGCCCAGGATTGCCAGACCGAAAGGTTTGTTAATCTCAGAGGTAATGACTCCTGGGGTGAACAAGCGCAGGATGCTCAAGTTCAAACTCCTGACCTCGGCCCGCTGCCCGGCCAACAAGGCGAAAGAAGCAACCAGTACCGTCGATCCCCGCCGCATCTCCGTTTGTGGGAGACTGACAGGTATCGTTATAGTTTGACTATACCGGTTCGGTGTGACAAAAGTGCTCATTCTACGTAAGCGGTTGTACCATCAAATCGCATTGTCTTGGAACACATCCAGGTCATTTTACCGTCTGGCCACGATACCGCTATTCTCAATCCACTTCCACATGCACAACGACGAGTACCGCCCGTGGGAACACCGGTTTCACCACCCGCCACAACGGTGTCAATGACTCTCCCTCCAAGATTCACTGACCCTTTCCTGTGTCTCAGGCCAGCGCTCGCAATCCATTCCAATTCTTCAGGATCGATCTCCTCAAGCAACGCAGCGACAATTTGTTCAGATAATTTCATGCCTTGTTCAGCTCTAAACGAATCATCCCTGTCGCACAGAGTTTCAAATCAATAGACGTATCAGCCGATATGCTTCCTGACGACGAAGACTTGCAGTTGTTGGCAACGATGAAATAATAAGTACCCGGGGTCACGTAATACAGAGGGCTGCTAGTTGACCGGTAAACGATTTCTATACTACTGAGACTTAGCGTATCCAGCGCCGAAATCATCCCAGGATGACCTGTGGTATAGTCACGGTAGAGACCCAGAAAGGCGATGCCTAGCGAGGGATTGACACGATTCCCAGACCCAATCAAGGCGGTAGACACCGTGGACGCCAACAGTTGCAGATTGGCATAACGATACGTCAACGCCATAGGTGCCACCAGTTTGATGCTAGAAACCACAATCCAGTCGCCTTGAATGATTTCGGTGGTAGGAAGCGCCACCGGAATGTCCAGGGTAGCGGCGATTTTGCTCTCAGTTAAGAATGCCATAAGTTACACGCTCATTATTCCGAGGGTCCCCAGTCTCTGCCGAGTTGGCACTCGGATGGTTTGTCCGACATCGAAGCCCACCAAAGGGTCAGTTCCAGAATTCACTTGGGCGACCACCCACCACAGCTCGGGAGTGCCATAAAACTTGTCTGCAATCAAGTCAAGACGAGACGCACCGCCCAACGAAACCGTATAAAGAATGTCAGTCGCATCCCCAATCACCGGAGGCACCTGTAGACCGAACACGATAGCCGTCTGCTTGATCCCTTCAAGCTCCACCGGCACATTCGAGTAAACCGGTGTTTTTGCGAACATGGAATAGGCCGGGAGTTGGATGTTTTGTTCGGCCATAAGTTAATCCTCACAAACTACCGCTTGCTTGAACGTGCTCACGAAATTTCGTTCATGACCCGCTGCCTGAATTGCAACTTCTGTGCCCGCTGCACAGGATCAGGGTCTTGTTCCGCTGTTTCCAAAGAAAGATAGTAATGCTGTAAATCTTCCTCGATGCTTGGCCACTGAGCTTCCGCCTCTTCACGCGAGATAGGAGGCATCTCCGTTCCATACTCTCCCAATTCGTTCTTTTCCCTATACCCCGTAGTAACTCTTCTCGCAATGAATTTCTCACGCATTTGCGGCTTTTTTGATCTAAACGCCAGCATCACAACCTCCATGAACGGAAAGTTCTCGTCATGCTCCAAGCGGCTCACATAGAGACAGTTGTTCAAACTAACAATTTTGGTGCCCTTGATGTTCAAGGTAGCTTTAACAACCAACCTAGCAGGAAGCACTTCGCTATCGGAACCTTCCAAGTTTAAAGACCCGTTGACGGTCAGATCGTTAGGAATACGTTTGCCTTTCGTGTGGCTGTAATCCAAGCTGCCCTCGATAGTACTTCCATCAGGAAGGTCAACAACATTGATGAACATCTGCATGTCACCCTTAAAAGTATTGAAACCTTTATCCTGCAATAGCTCCTGAGATATCAACGGAACAATCTCATTCGCTTGTTGACTGGAGAACGCAGCCTTGTGCTGATCGGTGTTCTTGACTGAGCCTGAAGCCGGGTGAATGGCTAAATAGGTTTTACCTCTTTTTAACACGATATAAAACGTACCCGATCGTAAGTGAGACTTGGCATGGTCGGGGAACCGTGTGCACCAATTGGTTTGTCCCTCTTCGTGCCCTTGCTGTTCCCTTGCCGGAACAGGATCCAATATATTTTGCGTACCGTACCAAATGAGAGTCTGAAAGTGGGCTGGGTTCGAAATCTCAATCAAAGTCAAATCACCGAACTTGGAAATCACCTTGGCACCTTTTAACATCTTTTCCTTACCACTCTCCAAGCCTTCCGCCCGATGGACTTCATCCATCAACTCCGAGATGGTAGAGTAAGTTTGAATATCCTTGCTTCCCTTGAATGCCGGTAACTTTAAGAGGCGCTCAAATTGTTTAATCGTATCCATAATCTGAGCACTATCACTGAAAGCTTGATCACTATCTTTCCACCTCAGTGCCAACCACGGCAAGTACTTCTTCGTGCGGGTGGGGTCACAGCCAGCAATCTCCTTTACCTTTTCTACGTCAATGCCCAACCGAGCAGCCAGTTCACTAACACGATCTTCCAGTAAAACTGTGCGCACCTCAGAATCGCCCAGCAGCTCGTTTACAATCTCATTTGCGTTCATGCTTTAACTACTGTTCATAGGCTAGACATTAAAGGTCTGGATTCGCGTGTATCCAAGCGGCAGGTTAAACTCAATGGGAGGTTTTTCCGAAACCGTCGCATCAACCACCCCGCCTGCGTAGATCGACGGTGAATTATCAGAAAGGATAGTGAACTTTTCATCAGAATTTATAGCATTGACATAACAACCGGCGGCGGCGTCGCAGGCATCTTTTTCCCCTCCCGGAGGATGATCGATCTTTTTCTCACCGTCCACTAACTGTTCTATTTCTCGCAACATCTGATACTGTTGATAAGGACGCAGACGTAGTTCTTCAAAAGCAGTACGCCAGGCGTAGTAACCCGACTTGTCTCTATCCAATGACTGCTTATCGACCTTAAATCCTCTAGCTTCCATCATCTGAAGGGGCATGCTCGAATTATGAGATATAACACCATTAGCGACATACGAATGGTCTCCTTCCACCTCTATGTCGTATACGGATGCGTAACTATACCCGATCTTAGCCACTCTAGGACACAGACGACGACCCGGGCGCAAGAGAGATTTATTAAGGATATCTGATTTTGCCTTGTAACAGAACCCAATGCTTTCATAAAAACGCTTCCTTGACCCACCCACCCTAACAATGTATTGAGTCCTGTTTTTTCCAAATTCAACCCGGTTACTGGTAATCAACGTAGAACGAAGTCCGAACTCAGTACGCAAAAGAACCCTTACTTGCTGTGCTAGAATGATCCATTTCGTAGACAAACTTGCACCATTTACTTCATGCATACATCCATCCGCAGAGAATAGACCTCTCATAAAAGCACCCTTTACTGCTCGACTGCTCTTCATAATAAGCTCTGGTATCTTGATCTCACATCCGCCCCTTCCTTTTCCGTATGCCTTACTTATTCCGTTATGCTTCATCCACTTAACCATATTTTTACAATAAATGCGCACAGTAGATGAATTTGCTCTACGACTAAAGTGTACTTTAGGAGATACACCAAATGCCCGCCTGAACGTCTCAGCGGCTTCAGCAGCTTCGTCAGCATGACACGTTATCAATATGGCACCAGCATCCGTTGAGCATCCGTCGCCATAGTACAATCCCAGCCACTCAGCAAACTGTGGACTCATCCTGACTGGTGGCACCCAATGCTGTATCTCGCTATCCGGGTAGGTCTGATTCCACTCAACACTTTCAAGTATTTGGTCTTCGCAATCAAATTCTACGGGTTGGTCTGCCATTCTAAGAAAGTCCCCTTCCCTAAGATCACCCATTTGTATCCACTGAAACTTGGCGTTCTCCAGGCGAGTACACTTTTTAGACGCCTCCAACCGATGAATGGGAGTGCCGGTAATAACATCACCTTGATCTGTTGTGATTCGTACAACTGGTGCTACTGGATATTTGAACTTGTTAATCACCTTGGCAGGACCTGTACGAGATTGTACTGTGTCTCCGATAAGCACAGACGCAAGAGGAATAAGTCCACGTGCTGTATTGACAAGGGTCTCACCAGCAAGGCATTGAAACTGGTCCGCAGTTACCAGCCCAAACCGATATCCGCACCGCTCCACCAACCAGAAAAAAAACCTCTGAATCTTCTCCAAATTGATGGGTTTGGTGCGCCCTGCCGTAATAGTAAGGATAAAATCGTACTCCACGATTAAACGGTACTCGCTAAATGCCTGACCATCTTTTATCAAACCATCAACAAGTTGTGCGCCAACGAGATGGCATACCGCTACACCGGCCTTCGATTGAGTTGCCAAGTCCATATGACCGAACCTGGCTGCATCAGGATGACGTTTCGGCTGAATTCTACCCATCACCTTGTTAAGGAATTGCTTATGATCCAAATAATCCCAAATGTTAAGATTGTCTTCTGACGATATTGGGATCATGTCTACACCCGCTCGGCAAGGGTTTAGGACACCATCTCGTTCCGCCATCTCAACGCACCGATGGACATCCAGCATGTGCGAGAATAAGCGGTTCGATCCGCCCGTAGAGATACCCGCAATAGACTGCAAGGCAGTCCTGGGGTGTCGCTGGAACTCCTTCAAGTAGATTTCAGGCACCAGTTCCGTCACCATGCCGGACGGAGGAGTTTCGTGGGCCTCGCCCTCGGTTGGTTCACCCTGTTCGGTGTACCAGCCCGTCAAGACAACCGGCTCCATGTTCTTGACACCGTGCCCTACCTTGAACCACTTTTGGCTAAGCTTGAGAGTATGCCTCTTTATTTTGTATACAGAATTTCTGTATACGACCTGGTGCGTTGGGTCTTTTGCTTCCTCAATTTCTTTAATGACCATCTCAGTGAAAGAGGATTCATCCTTAGCAGACGAGGCAATAAGTGATATGGCAGGCAAAAATCCCTGAATTCTAAGAAAACGGTTAGCGATACGAGTTCGGACTTCGTTATAGAGTTCGTACGCTTTCTGATCAGGATTGGATTCGTTACGCCAGTTTCCTTCGTCCAAAGCTACGCCCAGCACGTTACGGCCTAGCAAATGCCATCCTTTGGAACCAGCGGTAAGGTATACGCCCTTTCCCATGCTGATACGGCCGTTGGTGTACAAGTTATCTGGATTGAATCCGCACTGCTCTCTAAAATAAGGCGAGCGCCCCATAAAATTCATCGCCTCTCCAAAAGCTGTTTCCGTAACGGCAGCTTTCGTGATCGAGAGCGTGTTATAGACGATGGCGGAACCCGCACTCATGTCAAAAAACACCTGGGGATTCTTCAGAAGCGTGGTCAAAGTCATGCGGTAAAGCAAAATTGCAACCATGTTAAAAGTTTTTCCAGTCCCCAAAGAGCCAGTCAGCACTACGTTGTGTATCTGAGAGTTAAGTCCAAAGTCACGCACCAAAATTTCCTTCCAAGCCGGAAATAAACCTTGAGAATCAGCCGAAGGACGCAGCGTAGATCCCAACCAGTAATCATCCGTAACGAATTCTTCCATAGACGGAGGACGGCGTATAAAGTCATGGCACCAATGCTCCGCCATGTCGTAGTCGGGGTCCTTCTTGATCCGACGCTGTAAATCGTGCCAGTACTCAGCGTCACCGGGAGCAAACGTAGAAATCAAACCAACATCTTCCTGTTCTACCTGCCTGAAACTTTCTGTAATGCTAGGTGGTTTGTCTGGCTTATCGGTCATTGTCGTGGATAGCGCAAGCTATGTCGGACGCAAACACTTGCTTACGAATAGCACCTATCCTAGCTTAAGAACCTATATTGCAGCCAACTCAGAAGCGGCACTAACCTGTTTACTGAGCTGCTGCGCCTTGTAAGCCAACCGTCGAGCAATCTCTCGCCCCTGAGGCGTGGTGTTTTTCAGACGGTTTGCCAGTTCCGACGCATTACCTTGCAGAGTGGCATCCACCTTGGCGAGTGTGCCCTCGATGTCTTGCAACGGATTCGCCCCATGGCGGATAATCTTCTCCAGGTCGTCACATTCGGTAGACACCATCTTGAGCAATGCAAGTTTCTCCAATGGACTCAGCTTATCAACTTCCAAGTCAGCATAAAGAGACTGTGATAGCTTCCATCGCATCTGAACCGACAAACCCCAGCGCTCCAAAGCGTGAGTATCGACCATCGCACCGACTATCCTAAACTTATCCTGGATGCCTTCAGTGACCTTGGAAATCTCTTCCTTGACATCCCCTGAGGGCTTGCCCCCGATAAAGCGCGGGATGGTGCGGCGAGCGGTGGAAAGGACGGGACTATCGGTGGATTTGGCTCGCTTACCTTTGGGGATACCGAATCGGCGCTTGACGAACTCGTCTCCAATTTTGATGAGAGGTCCTTCAAGGATATCGGGGTCAACAGCGGCGATCGGGGTGCTTGAGCACGGCGGAACGGACGGAATAGATGTTTCAGCAAGCTCATGATTACCATGTAATTTCTTAGGTTTCGATTGACGACCACGAGCCTTCTTTACCTCTTCCTGGGTGGTCACCCGTGCGGCCGACGCAGCGATCACCGGTTGAGTTGTGGAAGATGTAGCAGGCAGAGAAATCGACTTATCAATCATTGAGAACCTCTTTAACTTCAGCGCGGGTGACAGAAGGTTCCTGCCCGACTGACTCTTGGAGGCGCTGGTTGATCTTATCGGCTTCGGCCTTGGCATCTGCCTCGCTCAAATTAGGCGTAATACGCTGCCCACTCTGAACCACTACAAACTTTTTGTCACCAGTACTCATACTTGATAGAACCAATTCTGCTGGGACTACTCCAGCAAAGTACTTACACAAGACGATGAATCCGACTCTTGCTGTGTAGACAAGTTGAGAAGATATTGGTGCAATACGGGGTCTGTAGACCTTAAAATATCCAGCACTTGCTCATAATTGTAGACAATTAACTGTGCATCGTTGTCGGGCTTATTTAACTTGTTTGACTGCTTCCAGTGAGCATTATCTATAGCGTCGTTAAAACGGTTCTTCAAATTTTCTTCGCCCCAATAGTTCAACAAGTCTTTAAACTGCCAGTAACTCAGCGATGCTTCGATAACATCAAACATTTTCGATCTTGCTGAATTCATCTCCATTAGCTGATCCAACGTAGACATAACTTCACTATCCGTCCCATCCTGATTAGAGAAGTGAGTTTTGAGGCTCTCGTAATCTATTGTGCCTCCACCCTCTGGGTTAAAGTCACCCTCACCACTATAGAACCCAGCAACGTGAATCGCACCCAGGAAGCTATCGGGGTCCCCGCCAGTAATCTCATTGATCTGACGAAGCAATGTCCCGCTGGAAACTGAGTTACCAGCCGCCATCCTCGTCCTCACGACCGCCTGGATATTCCGAAGGGTTCGCTCTCTGCCTTGCCCTTCCCAATCGTTACCGACTATCTCATCTTCAAGCTGATCAACGTGGTCAAGAGGAGTAGCCATTTCGAAAAACTCCATAATCGCAACCTGCGTGGTACCCGGCAAACTGTTCCAAATATCTTTAGTTTCTTCGGTGCTCAACGAGTGGTCATACTTATCGTACCAACCCCACTCGTAGATATCATCAGACGATTGACCGTCTTCCCAATAAATCGCCACTTTCCATAGAGGGTCGTGGAACTCTAAATGACGGTTTTTAATGAACACCAACGCCCCCTTGCTGGCATAGTCGTACCAGTAGCTGACATTAGATGTTGAAACACACCACTCGGTACTGCCCCCATAGAACTTTGAAGAGGCGTGTTTAAACGGAGAAACGATAAGCCAGTCAACGTTGTCCAAGAAAATGTGAGCACCCCGCATGAGCTGTGCCCGCTTACCGCCCATCGCTTCACCGGTTGCCTTCCGTTCCAAGTCAGCCAAGGTAGCAAAAGCATTGATGTCCACCTTCCGCTGGTGCAGCTCTTTAACCCACGCCATCAGATTCTCAGGCGTAGGACGATCCTCCTGTGCGGACTGAATCCAAGACCTAGCGATCCAGTCGATGTACTTCTGACGGCCTCCCGAAGGGTCAAGACGGGTGAATACGTCCCATACCTTTTCAGGTATACCTGAATACTTCTTTTTTACTGCCTGAACTCGATTCTCAAATAGAAGATTAGCAACCAAAACGAAAGCATTTTCAGTAAACGGTTCTACTTCAACACCGTTCCGAAACCACGCCTTAGCTCCATCCGCCCACTCACACGCCGGACCGTCGTCTCGATGAAGTAGTCCGTTCCTCCACCACTCCTTGTCTCCGTTCGCCCCCTCGAACGCCGGACCGTCTTCTCGATGACGTTGTCCGTTCCTCCACCACGCCTTGGTTCCATTCACATACTCAACCGCCGGACCATCATCTCGATGAAGTTGTCCTCTCCAGTACCAACGGACAGTACCTTCCTTGTCAGTTACGGGTTGCGGACCCATGACTGAAGTGGCGAGCGCTTCGATCTCATCAGGATCCATAGACTCGGTAAACGGTTCTACTTTAACACCGTTCCGACACCACATCTTACTTCCACCCACCCCCTCAATCGCCGGACCGTCGTCTCGATGAAGTTGTCCGTTCCTCCACCACTCCTTGGTTCCATTCGCCCGCTCGATCGCCGGTCCGTCTTCTCGATGAAGTTCTCCGTTCCGACACCACCACTTGCTTCCGTTCGCCCACTCAACCGCCGGACCATCTTCTCGATGTTGCAGTCCGTTCCTCCACCACGACTTATCTCCATTCACATACTCAACCGCCGGACCATCATCTCGATGAAGTTGTCCTCTCCAGAACCAACGAACAGTGCCTTCCTCGTCAGTTACTGGTTGCGGACCTAGAACTGAAGTGGCGAGTGCTTCAAGTTCATCGGGATCCATAGACTCGGTAAACGGTTCTACTTGAATACCATCTCTCCACCACTCCTTGTCTCCATTCGCATACTCAACCGCCGGTCCGTCGTCTCGATGAAGTTCTCCGTTCCTCCACCACATCTTGCTCCCATCCGCCCACTCACACGCCGGACCGTCGTCTCGATGCCGTTTTCCGTTCCTCCACCACCCCTTGCTTCCATTCACATACTCACTCGCCGGACCGTCT
>Ga0315284_10010107_pt1 | contig 13438 bp, 10 predicted proteins | sample YL17G09_16_MG_FD_203696 | JGI IMG/M metagenome (GOLD analysis project Ga0315284, IMG submission 203696) | Sediment microbial communities from Yellowstone Lake, YNP, Wyoming, USA - YL17G09_16 | ecosystem: Environmental > Aquatic > Freshwater > Lake > Sediment | place: USA: Wyoming | collected...
TAGACCATATAGATTTTTCAACCAGTCCGGTCTTAACGCCAAACGTTGAAGGACGCCTGCAGTGGAATAACGTAGACGGTACTTTGGATCTAGGCATGGAGAGCGGTAATGTAAAGTTACAGATCGGTCAGGAAACTTTTATCAGAGTCTACAATAACACAGGAGCTCCCATGTATAATGGACAACCTGTTTATATAAACGGGCAATTCAATGGTATAGCAACATGTGCACTAGCATACAGTCTGAGTGAAGCTATCTCTGAATTAGTTGTGGGTCTATTAACAATGGATATTGCTCATGGATCTGCTGGGTTATGTACAGCAAGGGGTATGGTACGAGATATAAATACTGTTGCTTTTGCTGCCGGAGATGTAGTTTATGTTGGAGAAACTCCTGGATCTCTGACAAGCGCTGTTGTTGACGTTCATGCACACAAAATCGCAATTGGTAGAGTTATAGTATCTAATGCTACTACCGGGAGTATTTTATGTACAGGAGTTCGTGTCTCTCACCCGAAAGAACTAGATAACCACATCACAGGATTTCATATAATTCATAGAAGTCAGATGTCGTTTGTTAACGGCACTCGGACATTCACAATAGAGCCTATAAATCTAGCTCTTGGCTATGATTTTTATCAGGCAGGGCAGCAATACTGGAAATACGCTGCCGAGACAAAACAAATTACGGATGTAGAAGGAACACACTACATAGCATATAATAACGGGGTACTAGTCGAGCTGGTTAACCCTTCAAAACAACAGGTGTTAGACGCTATAGAAGGTCTTGCATTAATCACTCAGATTTACTGGGATAAAGATAATCAAGAAGCTATATTATTTTCAGAGGAGCGCCATGGCTTTGTCATGGACGGAGAGACGCATGCGTATCTTCATATGGTAAATGGGCCTCAGTGGTTCTCTGGAATGTTACTGAATGGTATCGTACCTGGAGTAGGAACACTCGCGACTGATGCACAGTTCGGAGTAGACGCAGGGATGTTCTTAGACGAAGATCTAGATCTACCCACAGATGCTAAAGTTTCTACGGTCGGGCTACCTATTTTCTATAAATCTGGTGCTAGCGATTATTTGAGAAGAAAGACAAACGCCGGGTATTCTGTGTTAACAGACGCTGCTATAGGTGGCATAACGGGAAGACTTGTGTATAATAAACTAACTATGGGTGCATGGTCTCTCGCAGTTTTAGCTACTGGACACTATGTGTGCTGTCACGTCTTTGCTACTAACGATCACTTACAGCCATATGTTTCATTTGTAGGTAATACAGACTATGCGAATATAGGTGATGCACAAACAGGTGCAGCTTCTGAAATAACAGCGATAGCTAATAGTTTGGTTTCAAAAGAATACCTTCCAGTAGCAACACTGATATTTAGCACAGCGGATGGGTATGTAAATCCTGTAAAAGCTAAAATAGAACTGGTTGCTCCAGGATCTTATTGGCTCGACTGGAGAAGTACTAACAGTGGTTTAGCTGCTGCTGCCGCGCCAGGCGATCATAACTCGACAAGTGGTAAACAAGGTGGTGTGGGCGTAGATTTCTTTCACTTAGGGGCTGCACAACACACAGTAGCGACACAAGCTGCAACAGCCGGTCTTAATGGTTATCTTACTAGTGCTAATTGGACTGCATTCAATAACAAAGAGAATGGTCTTGGGTTTCCAGTTGGTAACGGTTATATTTTAGAATCTACAATACTTGGAGCTAGAACATGGGTTCCAAAACCTATTTCTATGGTATTTCCACCGGCGGGTATACCAATATCTACTGGGGCCGCGTGGTCACCTTCGATAGTTGATAACTCATCCGCATGGAATGCCGCACAGCCTGGGAGTTTGAATTTAACCTCGCTGACAGGGTTGGTATTTGCTTCAACGTCTTTTGTTAAGATGACTGCTCCAAACATATTTGCCCTTGATATAAACACATATTCGGTTAGTAGTCACTTACATACTGGAGTCTATGCTCCTGTTATACATAACCTAATCGATACAACAAATCACCCAGTCACTGGACTAACCCTTGGTGATTTTATGAGGGCAACTAGTCCTACAACCTACGGGTTTAGTACAGTTACCGCCTCAACAATAGGCGCAGCTACAACCATTCATAATTTAATCGATACAACAAATCATCCTGTTACAGGACTTGTTGCCGGTCAGCTTATTAAAGCTACTGCAGCTACTACTTATGCGTTTGGATACGACACACAATTCAACGCTAGTGTAACAAACCAAACTGGATTTGCTGCAGATACATATCTTATAGGATCAGCAATAGCAATTCCAAATAGTTCATTAAGAGCGAAGAGTCGTTATAGACTTAGATTTGCAATGACAAAGACTGCTGCCGGTGTAGCAGCACTTGTTGTAACTGTAAGATTCGGAACCAACGGAACAGTTGCTGATACAGCGTTACTTACATTTACATCACCAACTACCCAGACTGCTCATATTGATACAGCAACATTTGATCTTGAAATTAGCTTCAGAACAGTTGGATCTGGTACTGCAGCAGTAATATCCGGATGGTTAACTGCAGGTAAAGACAATACTACTGCTAACCGAGGGCACTTCCTTGTTGCACAGTACGTCGCTCAAGGAGTAAGTGCTGGATTTGATTCTACTGTATCTAATTCTATAATAGGAGTTAGCTACAATGGAGGTGCCGCTTATTCAGGAACTTGTAGCATTGTTGATGCAACTTTGGAAAATTTAATATAACATTTACGAACAATATAATAACACATTAATTTTTATATAACATGGCACAAGTCGTACAGTACACAGTTACCAGCAACGTAGGCTTCATTTTTATTACTGGAGTTGTAGGTACATCCGTTGAGGGTGTGGCCTACTCTTTAGCGATAGCAAACATAAATAAAATAGTTGTTTCGGATCTGAGTGGAATCATAAATATTTTTATGAATAGCTCAGCCAATCATATGTTTAAATACTCAGAGTTGATAGACCCGCTAACAGGACTACCATTTGGGAATCTGTCTGATGCACTTACATTCTTACTAGGAATATTCAATTCCAATGCTGGATCCTCTACATCAGGGCTTGTATACAATTCAGATCAGGTCTACTCAAGTGCTGCAGGAGACTTTATAGCTGCAGTAGTTCCGGGAACTAAAACCATAACAATTGTAGGACTTGCATTTCCAATATCAGAAGTAAATCTAGCTGCTATACAGATAGTTGACATTAATCTACAACATGTAAATCTACCAATTAATAACACATCGGTACTGGCTGGGGTATTAACTATACCTCTAGCTCCAGATAATTTCTTAGCTACAGATATAGCAGTAGTTACAATAGTTGGCGTACAGAAAAAGTATGACGCGGTACTAGATGCAGATAGAGTTATTGTGCAGAATCCTGATTGGACTCATACAACGGTTGGCGTTCTTTTAGGATCTGATGACTATTTAGGAGCGCTAAGCCATCCATGCGACAATGCCATACCAAGTGCAGATTTTGAATACTCAACAGGAGGATTACTTACCTCAAATATTTCTTTTACTCCACAGGATGGAAGTATATCAGGAGGAAATCTTGTTAACATTACCGGTCAAATGGTAGGAGAAGCAACTGCTATAACAGACACTTCGATAGTAGCTGCAATGAGTGGAGCTGCAGTCTGGACAAGTGGCGATATCGCATCAATACCAGAGGTGAGGAGATATATCGTTCCGATGGATACTTATAATTATCTAAGCATTCAGGCTAAACTACTAGCCAACGTAGGAAATGAACTTAGATTAGCTATCTTCGGTTCTAATAACCCATTAGCAAGCGCTTCGTCCGATGATGATTGGTGTAATATAACACCTAGATTCGACCCCAATGGGACGGCCTATTCGTTCGATGCAACACAAGTAAATTTATATTTAGTTTTAACTAATGCAGTTCCTATCACTATTGAGAATATAATGATAAGGGTTGATGGTTATATATTAACACCAAATGATGCTCCCGATAATTCATTTGAAATTTATATAAAAAAATCTTACTAATATGCCAGCAATAAGACCCGACTTAGTAAAAGTCGTTAATAAACCAGCTGACTTATCACACCTTGTTCCAGACGGACTATTGTGTGCATATGACTTCATAATAAGAGGTAATGGTGTCATCAAAGATATCTCTCAGAAAACATTAAATGGAGGAAATCCCGGGTCAATTCACGGAGCCACAACACAGACTTCAGATGGTATAGCATTTGGTTATACAACTATGCCCGGAGATGGTGGTACTATAGCAGTGGCTAAAGATGGGTACATTAGTCTACAAAATCCTATACTTGGCGCTAAGACTATCTGTATGAGTATAAAGGCTCCTGTGGCAGCTGATATAACACCATTATTCTCAAACCAGATGTCAATACTATCTGGATTAACTATAGCGGGATATGGCGCTTGGCTTTCTTCTGGAGAGTTTGTAGGCCCGTGTATAAACGGGGACCCATATGATGGAGGATCTATACAGATGTCTGTTATCGGAAACGAATCCTGGCTTAATATTGTATTTTCAGGACCAACAGCATTGAACTTCGCAGTTCCTGTAATAGGATTGATGAGCGGAGGAGAGGGTCCAGATCTTTTTGGAGCAATAGAAATAAGAGATCTCAGAGTATATTCTAGAGAATTTAGTCTTAGTGATTGTAGAGCATATTCAAATGAATTGAATTCGATTAATATGTTATACGATTTTTCTGATGGAAAGATGCCCGATGGAACTATAGTTCTACAAGGAGGATTTTCAGTATTAAACAACGGACAGCACAATAAAAAAGCGTTTAACTATCTTTCAAGCACAGGGCAAACATCTAACCTAATAGCCCTACCTTCTCAACGTGAAAACTATGGATACCATAGCATTCTTATAAAGAAATCAAACGACGCCTTTGTGCAATGGATTCCTATTTCTAACAAGGCGGTGCACCCGGATGCTTCTGATATGAATTGTATAAAAGTTACATATCAGCCTGGAACTGGGTTAGTAGGTATATTTAATATAAGAAACGGAGAGTCCCATGGAGGTTACGAAAATCCAATAGCCATTACTGACGATGAATGGCATTTATTTGAGTTAGATTGTAATATATATGGAGATATTATGCTTACAGTCGATAGTAATTTAGTAGCAGCTTTCATGGAGTACAATGGCGTTAATCCAAGATCCAATGAGTTAACTCCAAACTACGCTGTTCTTCATACAGACAAACCCGGAGTTTGCTTTGTGGATATAACATCTAAAGATACATCTAATAAAACGTATCCTCAACTATACGATGTTGTTTTTCAGTTAAGTGCACCTGCAATTAAGTACAACTATGTAGACCTGCAAGTAGATTTTCTTCCTTTGAATTCTCCACAAACTTACGAAAATGTAGTCTATGAGAGATCGACGGACGGTATAAATTTTATAGTAATTGCTAAAACTCAATCCCTATCATATAGAGATACTACAGTTTTGCCGGAAACTAATTATTATTACAGAGCATATGTAACAACTTCGAATCAGAATTCAGAGTCGTTCGACCTAAATATAACAACTCCAGAACAGCAATTTCCTATGATACTCAAATTAGTTACTACCACTCCTAATACTAATGTTCAGTGGACTAATTCAAGTCAGTCAGGATTTAATTATAATTATACTGTAGATTTTGGCGACGGAACGCAATCAGGAACTTATGGGTGGTATGGAAATTATAATCATGTATACGCAACTCCAGGTACGTATTATTTCACGCTGTCAGGCACATGCACACATTTTGGCCCTTCCAATACTGCATTCAGAAATGCTTTAAGAGAAGTTGTTTCCTGGGGTAACATAAGAGCTAAAGTATTAAACTTTACTAATAGTCAACTTGCTGTAGTTCCAGTAGATACGTATAACGGATTCTCGACATTAACTCAACTTCCTGGATTTGGTAACACAAAATTAGTAAGTGTTCCAGCCGGTATATTCGATAATGCCGTAAACATTACTGCAGCATATGGTGTATTCCAGGGTTGTCAATTACTAACTACAGTTCCTGCCGATCTACTTAAGAATAGTGTCAATGTTACACAAATATCTAGTATGTTTGCTAACTGTCCTAGTTTGACAGCAGTTCCTGTAAGAATGATAGATAATTGTCCGAACATATACAATTTCTATGGGGTATTCTTTAACTGTGTGAATCTCACTGGGCTTGCTCCGGAGTGGTGGAATATCTACACAGCTCCGAATGTCATAGGCTATGATTGCTTCTTACCAGATGTAAATCTAACTAACTACCTTGACATACCGGATCCGTGGGGTGGAGTACAAATTCCGCTTGCACCTCCTTCTAACTTAGCAGCTACTGCTGTAGATGCAACTAAGATAAACTTAACATGGACTAATAATGATTTATATGATTTCATAGACATACAAAGAAGTGTCGATGGGATTAATTTTCAACCAACTGGCGGTGTTTTTGGAGAAGCTACTTCTGCACAAGATGCATATTGTGATCCAGAAACAAGATATTGGTATACGCTTCAAGCTCAGAAAGGCCCTAAGCAGTCGATAAATTCAAACATAGCAGATGCAACAACTCCGGCTCCTCTACCTCCAGCATTTAGAATGACTGTAGATATGTCGTTACCTGGCACTGCTAATAATAGATTTTACTTACCAATTAGTGGATTCCCTCAGACTGGATATGACTGTTCTGTCGATTGGGGAGATGGAAGTGAACCTACTGTAGTAATCGGGGTACCAGAGCCTACATTTCATGACTATCCTGACAACGGCATCTATCAGATATCGATAACTGGTACAGTACCTCAAATGAAATTCCAGGGATTTAACGATTGCGCTAAAGTCATTTCATTAGATGAATGGGGTACTAACCAATGGTTAAATGCTGACCAAATGTTTGCAGGATGTTCAAATCTAGAAGCGGCTTATACAGATGTTCCGGACTTTAGTTTATGCATATCTTTTGCGGGAATGTTCGATTCATGCTCTTTATGGAATGGTAGTACTACAGGCTGGGTAACATCTTTGGTAACTGATTTTTCAAGAATGTTTATGCTTTGCCCTATATTTAATCAACCAATAGAATTCGATACATCTGCTGCCACAACAATGGAGTATATGTTTTATGGAGCATCTGCTTTCAACCAGACCTTAGAACACTTAATAACATCAAGTGTCACTACTTTTAACGGAATGTTTACTGATGCAAGTTCTTTTAATCAAGACCCATCGTGGATAAAAATAATTGTTGCAACAAATGCAGCATCTATGCTTAACGGAACTAACTTAAGTATAGGTAATTGGTCTAATGCACTTGGAGCATGGGCATATCAATCTCCTTCTGTAAATACAAATGTTGTTATGGGTGCCGCAGGAAAGAGATACAATGTATATGCTAAACCATATAGAACTATTTTGATAGATACATATCTTTGGACAATTGACGATGGAGGTAGTGTTGTACAACAGTCTCTAGGAGGCAATGTTGTTAGTTCTAGTCAAATAGACATCTCATGGATTAACGAAGGAGCTCCGCTTCTCACGAGAGTTCAGATGTCAACTGACGGCGTTAACTATTCAGATCAAGGATCAGCTGGTCCGTTTGGTACTGGAGTTAGCATTACTGGACTAACTGCAGACACAGCATATTGGTTTAGAACTAGGTATGAAGATTTACCTGAGGTAGGTGATTGGTCAGTACCAATTGGTCCATATCAAACATTACCGTAATATTATAATATGTCACATAGAGCTACACTTTTACTCGACCTAACTTGGTCAAAGATTATGGCTTTATTAATGTTGGGGTGCTCCGTTTATCTTGGAGCTACCTCCTTCATGTTTGCTGTACCATTTGTGTCAGCATTGATACTTGGTAAGCAATACTTCGATAAAGACAAGCCTTTAGACCTAAATACTAATAAATAACAAACATACACGTCTGCCTTGTTGTAGTACGAAATTTTTACTACAATGAGGTAGATGTTGTTATTGAACAACACATATTGTGTGGGGACACAATAATCTGAATAAATCATATTGAGTTTCAAAGTACGATGCAAAAAGAAGACAGAGAAGAAGTGCGTCAGATCTTAACTGATGTCCTTGCCGGGCACATGGCTAAGCAAGATGGGCAGTACACTGAACTAAATCTAAAGATAGACAATTTAAGCTATAAAGTAGACGAGGTTAAGAAGGGCCAGGGATTAATGGGAGATCGGTTGAAAGACATCGAGACTAAACCTCATCCCATAACTAATTGCGGTCAGGCCGCTGTAATAAAAGAATTAGTAGCAACTGTAGCAGAAATACAGACAGAGAAAAAACAAACAATGAGGGTAGCGGCATTTGTTGCAGCTGCGATAGCCGTAGCCGCAAATCTTCTAAAATTTATACTACCATAACTATGTCAAAAGCATTTGGAAAAACATCAACAGAACAACTTAATGCTATTAATCCAATATTAAAGGAATTAGCAACCAAAGCATTAGCTAAATCATCAGTAGATTTCGGAATACCATCGACCGGTGGTAAAAGAACCGCGGCCGAGCAGAAGGTATTGTTCGATCAGGGGTTTAGTCAGAAAGACGGTACGATTAAAAAATCATATCACCAATCAGGCAATGCTGTTGATCTTGTTCCATATATTGATGGTAAACTTACTTGGGAGAATAAACAAGCATTTAAAGATATAAATAAGGCTGTCATGGAATCATGGGCCGAAATGAATATTAAAGATTGGACACTTACCTGGGGAGGAACATGGACAACCTTTGTTGACCTTCCTCATTATCAAATAACAAAGAAATAACTATGAATCTAGGTTTAATAAACACATGGATGTTTGGTGGAGCCCCTCTTACTGCTATGAGATTTACTATGGGTGCAGGAGGTACATTTTCGGTAGGTGTTTTTGGTGATCCGAGTAATTTTGGAAGTAATGTAGATCTATTAGTTCTATGGAATGATATAGAAGAGACAATTACCATAAGGCCTGGAATGCAAAGAAGCACTACTATATCTCGCCAAAATATGCCGGATGCCTCTGTGGTTCAATTTCTTAACCCAGAAGTACTTAGCGGTATTTTAGTATATGGAATGGATTTAGTAAAAATGGAATTTCCTAAAAATCTACCTATACTTCAATATGTTGTAATAGATGGTCTTGTAAATCTAAGATCCTTTAAAACATATCCTACGTGGGTATCAATGCAAGATCTTTATTTATCGAATTTGCCATTGATAGAACAGTTGGACTTTTTTGCTGAATGGACCGACGTGCGAAATATAGGATTTTCTGGTACAGCAGTGACATCAACAGAGATATTTTCCTCTTGGCTTTTATTTCAAATGATCATTGCTTCGGATAATACAAGATTATCGTCGTTTAATGTTCCGGTATTGGATACTGGTTTACAAAATAAAAGATTTGAATTCAGGGGATGTAATTTACAGAACTGTAATGAAGTATTAATTGCTCTCGATGGGCATATTGGTCAAGGATCAACAATAGCATTAGATGGAGGAACTAACTCCATAGTTTCTGGCGCTGGTATAACCGCCGCCAATAATTTATCAAACGCAGGAGTACAAGTCTCCTATAACTCATAACACAACAGAAGCTATTATATAACAACAACACAAACACCTTACACAAATGAAGAAAGAATACCTACGTAATCAGCCTACTATAATTGTATCTGATTATAACAAACAAGTTCCTTTTAATGTATCAGTAACTATATGTGAACATACATTGATTACAAACGATGTTCTACGTCCTGCTCAGATAACAGACGGACATGCACCAATCCCTTCCTACGGAGCCATTTATAGACTTATAGGAGATGGAGTGCATACACCATCGTTTAGCGGCGGATTCCTTAAATCAAAAGCATCAAATGATTATGATCCCGCAACATTAAACTTAATAGTCTTTCTATACGATGGTGTAAACTATTGGTATACAATTTCTCAAGCAGCATAATATATGGATATCATTGCAACATGGTTAGCGTTTAATGATTCATCTACTAATCCGCTATCATTCATATTTAGAACTCCATCTCTAGCGCCGGCATATGTAATGACACTACCAACTCCTATGGAACAAACTCCAGGAGGATATCAGTATGTGTATGATTACATAATAAACTGGGGAGATGGGACGGGAGACTTTCACATAACGACGTGGGATGACCCGGAAACGATACACACATTTGCTACACCCGGGGTGCACAAGATTGTGATAACCGGATTGTGCGAGGCTATAAAAGTAGACAACAATCCATTCCCGATAAGAACTATAACCCAGTGGGGTAATCTTGGATGGATCGATGTAAACTTTCAAGGATGTAATATCCTTAATTCTATACCCGATGATTTATTAGGTGCTTTTACACTAGTAAGATACTTCACTAATACGTTTAGTGGATGTAGTTCATTGCAAGTAATACCCGACAATTTGTTTAGTCAGGCTTGGAATGCTAGAAGCTTTGATAATACTTTTGCTTCTACGGCCATACAGTCAATACCAAGCGGCTTGTTTAGTATGTGTCCGCTAACAATATCGATGAACTGGACTTTTAGTTTCTGTACTTTACTCACATCTGTACCTGGAAGTCTATTTAGTGGACTAACTAATGTGGACTCCTACCAAGGAACTTTCTTTGGTGATATGAGATTAGCTACTATAGGTAGTGGCTTATTTGATGATGCAGGAAGTGTAACAGACATGATGGCTGTATTTAATTCATGTACCTTATTGACAACACTACCGTCAGGATTATTTGATGCATGTGTATCAGTAGAGTCCTTTAGTGGTTCTCTTTCTGCTACAGGCCTAACTTCGGCTGGAATTCCTGCAGATTTATTTGATAACTGCGGTGCCGTTCTTAATTTATCGCAACTCTTCCTGGATTGTGCTTCCTTGGATACTGTTCCTGCTGGGTTATTCGACGGTTGTCCGTTGGTAACTACTTTCTCGGCTACATTCCAAACATCTGGGATTGTTGGTATACCGGCTGATTTGTTTATAAATAACACACTAGTCACTACATTCAATGGTACCTTTGCTAACTGTGCTAATTTAATTGAATTGCCTGTAGGCATATTCGATACTAATATACTAGTAACAAACTTTGGACAGCTATTGAATTACACCCCGGCATTTACTACATTACCAGCAGCACTGTTTGCTAATAATGTGCTTGCAACAGATTTTAGTACAGCAATAAGAACTATGGGCCCAGGATTAACAACTATACCTGCGGACCTATTTCCAGTGTCTGCTTTGACAGTGAATTTTGGTTCGACTTTCGATGAGAATCCAGGACTCACAGCTATACCAGCAACTTTGTTCGATGGAATACCAAATGTATCGAGCTTTAATAGCACATTCGGTCTTACAATGGGACCAAATCAAATTCTTGGAGCTTTACCTACTCTATGGACAAGAGTACCACTTACAGCAAATCATGGAAACTGTTTTCATGGAAGACTTAGTGCTTCAAATGGAGCGGCCGCCAATGTAGCTGGCTGGGTTTAACATACTAATAATACAAACACATGAAAATAGATTACTACAAACAAATACCCGAAGTAAGGGTAATAGATTATAATCCAGTTATAGAGTTCTACAAAGGGACTCTAATAGCTGAATACACATTAACAGGAACAATTACGGATATTATGTACCCAGCTCCTGTTAGAGAAAAACAAGTTCCAGTACCCGGCACAAAAGTATTGTATAGGATTCTTGGTAATGGGTCAGACACACCAGCATTATTTGGATTCAATCCTACAACAAATTCTGCAGGATTTAATATTGGTCTTGGAGCAGTAAACCTAATTGAATTTCTATTTGATGGAGAAGATTATTGGTTTACTATCAAATCAGGTCTTCCAGCACCAGACCCAGTTATTATAGATAAAGGGCTTGGTTCTGCAGTACTTTCTGTAACTACTAAACCTTATGTCGTTATGCCAGTACAGAATGTTCTTGGTGTGCCTCTAGCGAGATTAACTGTAAAAGAACTTCTAATAAACATACATTATACCGGAGTACTTCCATTGACCTATTACATCAAGCCTACAGGAAATCCTGCGCCATATAATCAAAATACAGACCCTTTGCTTGCATATTGGGACTTTAATTGTAACGACCTAGGACAGCAACCTATATCGGTGTATGTCAGTGACGGTGTCCTCACATCACCGGTTGTCGACTGTTCAGTACTTCTACAAGACAATAACGGTACCTGCATTTAATTTGTATATAAATGAGAAAACAAATTAATATAGGATCAAAAATTGTATATGTAGGTGACTATACGACAGAAATTCCATTTTACATAGAATTGTTTGTTACAGAACACCTACTTGATACACCAGATTTGATTGAACCTGCGCTGGAAAGGGAGGGGACATCGCCTCTAGTAGGAGCAACCGCTCTATACAGATTAATTGCAGACGGATCAACAGCGCCCACTTTTTCTTCCAATCTAACAAGGTCATCTAAATCTCTGGAGTATGATGTGACTCAAGGGGTAGTAAACCTTATAGAATTTTATTACGATGGAGAAACATTCTGGTACACAATAATAAACGGCTTGGCTCCGGTAGAAACTGCAATAGTGGATAAAGGAGAGGGTAACACAACATTGTCATTGAGCATAAGGGCTGTGAATATAACCATAAATGGTGAAGTCCCCAATCAGATAGCAAGAGTTACTGTTGCAGATATGTTAGTAGCTGTTGGATACACCGGGACTGAACCTATTTTATATAGTATAGGAACAACTAACGGAAATCCTCCGTTTGTGGTACTTTCTAGTAATCTAGACCCAGCATTAGCATACATAGATTTTAATTGCGATAATCTAGGCACCAATGGAATTTTTGTACAGGTAGAAACACAAAGTTTAAGTTGTCCTGTATCGGTTGCAACTGCTACTATACAAGATACCAGCGGATTCTGTGGAAATTAAAAGAAATCAATTAACAATTTATAACATATAACACAATGAGAAAAGATTATCTTAAGAAGACCCCGATAGTGGCCACCTTCGACTATACAACAAAAGTACCGTTCACACGAGTGTTTTCTGTAACAGAAAAAACATTAACATCAAACGACACATTATCTCCAGTACTTCCCGGAGATGGAACATATCCTCTCACAGGAGCTAAGACTATCTATCGACTTATTGGTGATGGAGCACATGACCCTATTTTTGGGTCAGCATTAAACAAAGTATCTACATCTGCAGACTATGATAATGGTCTTGGAGTCGTTAACTTAATAGAGTTTCTCTATGATGGAGCAGATTATTGGTATAATATCGTGAGTGGTGCAGCTGCTGCTGGCGCTCCTAGTATAGTTGGTGACT
>Ga0315284_10010108_pt1 | contig 13436 bp, 2 predicted proteins | sample YL17G09_16_MG_FD_203696 | JGI IMG/M metagenome (GOLD analysis project Ga0315284, IMG submission 203696) | Sediment microbial communities from Yellowstone Lake, YNP, Wyoming, USA - YL17G09_16 | ecosystem: Environmental > Aquatic > Freshwater > Lake > Sediment | place: USA: Wyoming | collected...
CCGGCACGACGGTGACTTGGACCGGCACGGCGGCGACGGGTGATGCGGGGTCGTTGCTGTGGACGAAAACGTTCAACTCGTAGACGCCGGGGGCGAGGCCCGCCGCGTTGGTCGTCACTTCCAGCAGAGATGTTTCCCCGGGCGCGACCGTCCCCTCGTTCGGGGTGACGCTGAGCCACTTGGTCGCGCCGAACCACTCGAACACCTGGTTGGCGAAAACGCGATTATCGGCGTTGTTGATGGCGAGATCGTGGAACGTGTGATCCGAGACGACCACGATCCGTCCGTCACCGGAGACGCTGTACGCGATGATCGTCCGGTTGAAGAGATCGGCGACGAGTTCTCCCCCCGGCGGCGCGACTATGAGTATTCTCTGCGCCGTCATCAGGTACATTTCGTCCACGCCGGCGGTCGTCTCATGGGGGAAGATGTTCACCGTGAGACCGGTGACGCCCGCGGGAAACGAGTAATATACCCCCGCTCCCAGTCCCTCCAGCAGAGCGTTGTAGACGGCCCGGCTTGGCTCGCTGTCGGCCTCGATGAGCAGGTGGCCGCCGCCGCCGACCCACGTGACCATCGTGCTCATCTCATCCGTTGTGAACGGAGTAGCCCTGTTGCCAAACCAGATGACATCGAAACCCGCGAGCAGGCCGGGGGTGATCGGAGCGCTGCTCTGCGTCACGGCTGCGCCCTTGGACTCCAGGTCGGCTACGATGACGGACCACAACATGATGTCACCCAAGCCGTGATCGCCGTGCCAGAGGATTCTCAGTCCGGAAGCGGGAGCGGACGGTGTGGGTCCGATGGAGGTCTCGGGAACGTACGACCCTGTCGGCGAGAGTGCCGTGTTTGGACCGCCGTTTTGCTCCGCCCCGACCGCCGGGTGTGACGCATTCGTAGAAGCGAAGAGCCCGGTTTGGGCGTCCCACATCAGATTGCTTCCGCCCAGGTTCGATATGTAGATGCTGTCCACTCGCGTCTGGCCGCTCTCGAGGACCGTCTCGATCAATGGGGGCGACATCGACACGACGGGGGGCATCAGGGTCTCGGCCGTCATGTCGATATGGAGAGCCGGTGTATCCGGATCGTTGTTCGCGATCGTGAGCACGGCGGCGACAGATCCCGTTTCCCCGGGGGCGCAGGTCACGGAAACGGGTAGCGCATACCCGGGGGAGAGATCGAAGAACGAGGGTGCGGCGGCAAAGCTCGGATCATCCGCGCTGATCCCGCTCACGGCGAGCACGTCCGTCCCCGCATTGCGCACCGTGAACGACACGCTCTTTGGATAACCGATGAAAACGGTGCCGAACTCAAGGAGCGTTTCGGAAACGACGATCGACGGGATACCGATGACGTGCAACGACGCCGGGACCAGAACGGCCGGCTTGCTCGGGACGTTGGTGCTGATGGTCAGTCTCGCGTTGTATGTGCCTCCGAGCATGCTGGCCGCGTTGAAGCCTACGGTCACGTTCACGCTGGACCCCGGTTCGACCAGCCCGCTCGTCGGGGTGAACGTCAACCAGCTGACGGCGTTTTCTCCCTCGGGGGCCGAGGCTGCTGAATCCGATCCCGCCGAATCCGCGGCGACCGCATCCACAGCCGGCGCGGACGAAATGGAAAAGGAGAGACGGCTCGCGCCGGGGTTCGCGATCGTGAGTATCTGCGTCGACGCCTCGCCGGAGAACAAGGTCTCGGAGAGCGACGGCGGAGAAACAGCGATGTCGGGGGGGAGGATAGCCGTACCGACGAACGATATCGGGACCTCCCCCTCATCGGGATCGTTGCTCGATATCGTCAGAATCCCTGACACAGCTCCCGGCGTGGTCGGCGCAAAGGTCGTTTGAACGATGCGGCTCCCCGACTGGGGTACGACGAAGGATACGGGGTTCGCCGTGACGGCGGGGACCGTCGACGCGACGGCGCTGACGACCAGGTTATCGTTTCCGACGTTGCTCACCGTGACCGAACGGGACACGGATCCCCCCACGTACAGGGTCCCGAAATCGATCGAAGTCACGGACACCTCGATGTCCGGTATGGCGGTGACGCGGAGGTGCGCCGGCACCACGAGCTCCGGATTCAAGGGGTCGTTGCTCGCGACGATGATGTCGGCGGTGTAGTCGCCGCCGTCGAGACCCGTCGCGTCGAAGGTGACAGTGACGTTGGCGCTACCACCCGGAGGCACGACCCCCGCAGCGGGTTCGAGCGTCAGCCATCCGGCGAGTCCCCTTCTTAGCCCGCTCTCGAGGTCGGCCAGATCGTCTCCCGACGCGTACACCGTGGCGAGGTCCGTCGAACCGCCCGCCGCGAGATCACCCATCTCGAAGTGCAGCACCTCGAGCCCATCCAGGTCGTGAACCGGGCCTACGGGGTAGTCGACCACTGTCTGTCTCCGGGCGTAATCGTCCCACCCGTAAATGTCCATCAGATCGGGCGTCCGTTGACTACCAATCGCCGTGTACTTGTTGTCCCAGGCAAAGACCGTGTGGAGCGTCGAGTGGTAATCCCAACTATCATCGGAGTAGTCTCCGTCGACATCCCAATCGGCGAAGCTCTTGAACACCACGTCGTCCAAGGGTCCTCCGGACGTGTTTTCGAGCGTCGTTCGTATTGCGATGTACTTGTCGGATCGAAGGAAGGTGAATCGCTGAACAACCCTCAAGCGGTTGTCCGTCGTTCGAGTCACCACCTCGGCGACGACCCGAACCGGGTCGTTAACGAGCTCGGTGAAGGAGACCGGCGCAATCCCCGATCTCCGGTCGAAGCCCGCATGGCAAACGTAATCGACGCCCCCTGCCATGTAGGCAATCGTGTATCCCGCGATATAGGAGCCCACGCGGAGATGCTCGTTCCCCACGGGGTACTGGAACGGCATGATCTCGCCGTAGTCCGTGATTCCGAAATGGAGGAAAGCCCCTGTGTATTCCGCGGCGAGCGCGACCGGCTCGGGTGTGGGATCCGTTTGGTTCACCGTTTGGTTCAAGGTGGGACCGTTGGCGATCACGGGGACACCGGGTACCGCGCCTCCCTCGTAGCCCGTTCCTGACACGGGTACCAAGGGACCGCGGCCGGATGTCGTGGCCGGCGCGGACGACAGCGGCGCGAAGTCGAGCCGCAGGGTGTACGCGAGATCGCTTCCACCGGTGTTGGTAATGGTCAGAGCCTGTGTGGATGTCTCCCCGGTGAACAGGTTCTCATCCAACGATTCGGGCGTCACCGCGATCACGGGAGGGGCGAGCCCCTCGCCGGAGAGGGAGATCTCGATGACCGGTTCGTCCGGGTCGTTCGAAGTGATCGAGAGCGATCCCGTGATCGGAGCGACCGTCGTCGGGGCGAACGTTACCACGACGTCCCGGCTCACCCCCGGGGCGAGCGCGAAGTTCGTTACATCGACCGTATAGTCCCCGTGGCTCGATACGATGCCGCTGACGATCAACACATCCGTTCCGTCGTTGGCGATGGTGATCGTATGGGGCACCGCGGCGCCGATGAAAACCGCGCCGTAGTCGATGAGTGTCTCGGACAGGTCGATATCCGGGGAGCCGGTGACGTGGAGGCTCGCACCTACCGCGATCTCCGGACGCAGGGGATCGTTGTTCGAAAACACGACGGATCCCGCGTAGTCCCCCGCGTTCATTCCGAACGCGTTGAAGGTGACGCCGACATTCTGGGCGTTGCCGGGTGAAACCGTTCCTTCCGACGGGGTCACGATCAGCCAGCCGGGTCCCCCGGTGAGCCAATCGATCACCTGGTTGACGAACAGCTGGTTGTCGGCCGCGCCGATCACGTAGTCGTTGAATATCTCGTCCGAAAGGGCAAAGATCCTTCCGTCGTCGACCTCGCTATACGCGCAGACGTGCAGGTCAAACGCGTCGTCCACGAGCACACCGGCGGGCGCGGAGACGGCGAGGTTGCTCTGCGGAGCGGCCAGCTCCACAGACGACACGCCTTCCGTCGTTTCGTGGGGGTAGATGTTGGTCGTGGTCCCGGCGGAGGCGGGTGGATCGAGGTAGGTGATTCCGCTTCCCAACCCCGAGAGCAGGGAAGCGATTTGGGGCAAGGATTCATCGCATTCGAAGAACAGAGAACCTCCCGCCCTGACCCACGCCTGCACCGCCAGAATCTCCGAAGTCGCGAAGAAGTCCATATAGTCCGTCAGCCACAAGAGATCGTAGTCCTCGAGCAGCGTTGATGTGATGGGCTCGAAATTTTCGGTCGCGGTCGCGCCGCGGGCGATGAGATCCGAAATGATCACCGACCAGCTGCTCATCGGTTGCTCACCGTGAGAGCGATCCCACAGGATGGCGACACCGGTCAGACCCATCAACGAAGCGGAGATGGGAGTCGTCCGGTTGATCCCGGGATCGATGCTCGCACCGGTCTCGGGATCCACGCGGCCTGCGACGGGTGCGGTCAGCGCGTACGTTTGCGCAGTGGCCGCATCGACGACCACCGATCGAGCTTTCCACACGAGATCGCTCCCCCCGGTGTTGGCGATGGTGACGGTATGGTTCGATTGTTCGCCGGTGTAGAGACTATCCGCGAGGGAGTCCGGCGAGACCGAGATTACGGGGGGCTCGATACCCTCGCCCATGAGGCTCACCACAATGACGCCCTCATCCGGGTCGTTCGACGCGATCGAGAGCGTCCCCGCGATCGGAGCGACGGTTGTCGGGGCGAACGACACCACGACGTCCTGACTCGTCCGCGGAGCGAGCGTCATGCTCGTTACATCGACCGTAAAGTCAGCGTGGCTCGAAACGATGTCGCTCACGATCAACGCGTCCGTCCCGTCGTTGGCGATGGTGATCGTATGGGGCACCGCCGCGCCGATGAACACCGGTCCGTAGTCGATGAGTGTCTCGGACAGGCCGATATCCGGGGCTCCGGTGACGTGGAGATGCGCCGGGACCGCGACTTCCTGGTTGAAGGGGTCGTTGTTCGCGACGGAGAGCAACGCGTCGTAATCGCCCCCGTCGAGACCGGAGGCATCGAAAGTGACGGCGACATCAAGGCTCCCGCCGGCCGGCACAACTCCCTCCAACGGATCGACAGTCAGCCACGCAGTGGCTCCCGTGCTCCAGAGAACGGCGTTATGCAGGATAAGAGGCACGTCTCCGGTCCAGTACCCTCCGTCTGAAAGAAAGACATTGATCCCCGCCACACGGTCGCCCTGAGTTGCGATGAACGGTTGACCGATGTCCCAGTCCGCCACCCAAACGGCTCCCGGCGCGAGGCTCGTCGCGCCGAGCAAGTCTCCCCAAGCCGTCGTGACGTCCTTCATGATGAGGTGGCTCGTGTCGTACCCGGCGAGCGTCCCCGATCCCACTGGACCGCTGCCCAGCGTGAAGGGGAAGTACCCTCCGCTCGCAAACCTCCCTCCGACGTCCCAACCGTCGATGAACGTCGCAATCGTCATGATGACACCACCACCCATGTCCACATAGTCCGCGAGCACGTTTCCGATCGCGGTGGGGTCGCCATAGGAGCTGTTGGCGATCAGAATGACGGCGTCGTAGTCATCGAGGACGTCGAGGGTGGGCGTCGCCCCACCGCCGTCGAAGGCATCCACCACCGATATGTCGGGAAAAGCCAGCAGGAGGCCCTGAATCTCGGACACCGACGCGCTGTGAAGAAGCAGCACTCTGAGATCGAGAACGCCGCCGGCCTGCGGCGAGACCGGCGGGATGGTTCGCGTCCCCTTCCCCGCTTTTCTCCCGCTGTACAAGGGTCCCGCGTCGCGGGCGCCGGCACCCGATGCGGGGGTGACGTCGCTCGATCGGTCCTCGATGGCCTTCGATCCATCCCCACGTGTCCGGGGACCGAGCCGCGACTGTACCGCGGCTTCGGTGATGGCGATGTCGAAATTGAGGTCGCTCCCGCCGCTATTGGTGACGGTGAGGGTCTGCGTCGCGACTTCCCCGGTGAAGAGGTCTTGCGTGAGCGAGGGAGGCGCGACCGAGATGACAGGGGGTTCGAGACCGGTTCCCCGAAGCGTTACCACAAGCGTTGGGTGATCGGGATCGTTGCTCTGGATGGTGAGGGTCCCGGGAAGAGCGCCGGCGGTTACCGGGCAGAAGCTCACCCCGACCACGCGGGTCTCGCCAAGGCCGAGCGTGAAACCGGACGTGTTCGTCGAGTACTCGGGGTTATCGAGAACGAGACCGCTCACCACCAGCTCTTCGGATCCGATGTTCGTGACGACCACATCCAGCGTCGCGCAAGTTCCCAGGTAGTGGACACCGAAGTCAAGCGAGTCGGGGGCAACCGAGATGTCCGGAGCGTTCGTCACGTGAAGGGATACGGCAATCGGCACCGCCGGGTTCGAAGGATCGTTCGTTTCGAGGACGATGGTCTCCGCGTAGTCGCCGCCGAAGAGCCCCGTGGCGTCGAAAACGATCTCGATCTCCAAGCTCTCTCCGGTCCACACGCGGCCCGTTGGAGGGTTGGCGCGAAGCCAGGACGGAAAAACCGCGGGCGCGCCGCCGGCTTGCGAGTTCGCCGCTCCGGCCCCGAGGAACGAGAAGTCCAACGTGCCTTCACCGGTGTTGTCGATGGTGAGAGTCTGAACGGACGATCCGCCGGTGAGCAGGGCGTCCGAAAACGAGCCGGGGGAATAAGTCAACTGCGGCGCTCCCAGCGTCGTACCCGATGGGATGTTCGAGAGCGTCGAGCGATTGACCTGTTCGTCCTCCGTGACGAGCCCGAAATAGTACGTCGTGTTGAAATCGAGCCCTTTGACCATGAACGATTCCTCCGACCCGACGGGTTGTGGGTGGGGTAGCCCCGTCGCGCGCGTGGCCGAATCGAAGTTCCCCTCGTCGATCGGCGACGTGGAATAACGGAGGTCATAGACGCTCGCCGTTCCCTCTGAGCCGTCGTCGCCCGGGGCCGCCCAGGTGAGCGTCGCCGTGTTCGAGCCCGTCGATTCGACGGCGAGGTCCACCACCGGATCGGGTGGAATGCTGTCGAGCCCGGAGAGCGCGTTGAACACGTTGAGCCGCCCGCCCGAAACCGTACTCCCCGAGAGCGCGGGGATCACGTCGACCGATGTCATGAGCGTGTTCTTGACCTCGAGGTGGGTCATCAAGGGCGCGGCCGCCCAGACAAGGCTCACCGCACCCGACACGTGCGGGGACGCCATCGACGTCCCGCTGTACACGCCGTACGAGCTCCCCGGCAGCGTGCTGAGGATGTCGCTCCCCGGAGCGCCGAGATCGACGCTCCCCAAGCCCCAGTTCGAAAACGAGCTCATCTGGTCCATGTCGGTGGTGCTCGCGACCGAGATGATGTTCTCGAGATCGTAGCTCGACGGGTAGTGGGGGTAGAGGTCGTTATCCATCGCCGAGTTTCCCGCGGCGGCGACAAAGAGAATCCCCGCGCTCCCCGCCGCCGCGATGGCCGAGCGAAGCGCGTCCGAGTAGCCTCCGCCACCCCAGCTGTTGTTGGTGAGCCGCACTCCCATGAGCGTGGCGTATTGCACCGAGAGTATCGCGGCGCTCGTCGTCCCCCCTCCCCCCGCGTCGAGGAATTTGATCGGGAGTATTCTCGCGGTCCAGCTCACGCCGGTCACGCCGACACCGTTATTGCCCACTCCCGCGATCGTGCCCGACACGTGGGTCCCGTGGCCGTGGTCGTCGTAAGGATCGTTGTCGTTGTTGACGAAGTCCCACCCGTGGACGTCGTCGATGTATCCGTTGCCGTCGTCGTCGACCCCATTCGCGGGGATCTCTCCAGGGTTCGTGTAGATGTTGGCGGCGAGATCGGGGTGGTGCCAATCGACACCCGTGTCGATGACGCCCACGAGCACCTCGCCCCCGGTTTCCAGCGACCAGGCTTCGGGAGCATCGATATCCGCGTCGGACGTCCCGCCCGTTTGTCCGGTGTTGTGGAGTCCCCACAACTCCGAGAACCTCGGGTCGTTGGGGAAGAGGTCATCCGCGTGGACGATGTAATCGGGCTCGATGTAGTCCACGCGTGGATCGTTCTTCAGCAGGTCGACCGCGTCCGGAACGGCGATGCCCTCTATCGTCCATAACTCGGCCCCGATGCTTTCAAACTCGCGCGTTGGACTGGCGTTCAGCGCGGCCCGCAACTCCCTGACCTGTGCGGGAGGCACCCAGCTCTTGACTTTGATGATGACCTGATTGGGTGCGTAGTTGATCTGGTCCTGTCCGCTGGCGACGGACGCCCACGTGACAAGGGACATGAGGACGAACACAAACGCGGCACGAGAGAAATATCGTTTCATGGTGACCCCTCGCGGCAAGAAGGTGGGCAGGACGGCAAGAAAAAGGGCGGACCTACAGGCCCGCCTCGTGTGGTTCAAAACCGCGGCGTGAAGCCGGATGCCTTCATGTGTAACGGACATCGTACGACCCCGCGCAGCGCTTCGCATGAGAATGCGCTGCCCCCCAACCGAATCCGTGGGGGTCCAACGATGCGTCGGCGGCGATCGAAAACGGCGCGGTTGCAGGGAAGGCCGCCGAAGAAACGGCGGTCGAGCCGTTCGATTGCCCCGGTCGACCTTCGGTCGAGGCACTTGGTGTCTGGTTTTGGGATGTAGGGCGCTCGGCCTCGACCGTATCAGGAGGATCGGACGTATATTGTCTCACACAAAGGAGCGTCAAGTCAATGGGCAGTCGTTTGCGGTTGTTTGCGGTTCGGCAACATACGTGATCCGATCCCGTCACGGACCCGTTCTCGAACAAACGAGATTTCCGCCTCCCCGGCGAGCCGTCCGGGGGCCTTCGGGTCCGGCCAAGCCGGAGCGTCAAGCGCCCCCCCGAGGGGCGGTACACCGGGGCTTGCCACTTCCGGGAGCGGATAAAATCCTCTACAATCCGGAGAGTTGCAGGGGGGGTGAATCTCCCGCGTGCGTGCGCCGGCCGTTCGCGACGAATCCAACGGGGAAATGCCACTTCGCCCAGGCGGCGCGTGCGCAGGGGATCCAGCGGAAACCGGGAACTCGAAGGAGAGAAAACAGTGACTATCAACCGGGACGATTACAAGAGAACCCTCAACACGAGCGCGGGGACAGTGACTATCTTCCACCTGCCAAGCCTCGACGGGTTGGGTCTCGGCGCCGTCCCGGGTGGCGTCGGGCGCCTCCCGTACTCGATACGGGTCCTTCTCGAAAGCGCCCTCCGGAACATCGACGGTTTTCGCGTGACCGTCGAGGACGTGGCGAGGATTCTCGGGTGGCGTCCAAAAACCGCCTCCCGCGGCGAAATCGCGTTCAACCCCGCCCGCGTTGTCCTCCAGGACTTCACCGGGGTCCCCGCCGTCGTCGATCTCGCCGCCATGCGGTCGGCGATGAAGAGGATGGGGAAGGACCACCGCAAGATCGATCTTCAGGTCCCCTGCGATCTCGTCGTCGATCATTCGGTGATCGTCGACGAGTACGGATCGAAGAGCGCGTTCGCGGCGAACATCGAGAGGGAGTTCGAGAGAAACAGGGAGCGTTACGAACTGCTCAAGTGGGCCCAGCGCGCGTTCAAGAACCTCCGCGTCGTGCCTCCCGGAACGGGGATCGTCCACCAGGTGAACCTCGAGTATCTCGCTTGCGGGGTGTTCGAACAGAAGATCGGTTCGGAGACCGTCGCGTACCCCGACAGCCTCGTGGGAACGGACAGCCACACGACGATGATCAACGGGCTTGGTGTGGTTGGGTGGGGCGTGGGGGGCATCGAAGCCGAGGCGGTAATGCTCGGGGAGCCCATCTACATGCTTCTTCCCGACGTGATCGGTTTCAAGCTCCACGGATCCCTGAGAGAAGGCGTGACGGCCACCGACCTCGTGCTCATGGTCACCGAAACGCTCCGGAAGCGCGGCGTCGTCGGGAAATTCGTCGAGTTCTTCGGCGAAGGCCTCGCCGCAATGAGTCTTCCCGACCGCGCGACGATTGCCAACATGGCGCCGGAGTACGGGGCCACGATGGGATATTTCCCCGTGGACGAGGAAAGCCTGCGATATTACCGCCTCACCGGCCGTGCCGAAGAGCAGGTCGATCTCATCGAGAGATACATGAAAGAGCAGGGTCTTTTCTTTTCACCGGGAGCTCCCGAACCGGAATACACGGAAACGTTGGAACTCGATCTTTCTCGCGTGGCACCGTGTCTCGCGGGTCCCAAACGCCCGCAGGACCGTGTGCCCCTCGGCGCGGTCAAACGCGGCTTCCGCGAGGCGCTGACCCGGCCGGTCGAGGACGGCGGTTTCGGCGTGAGCCCCGGCGATACGTCAAAGTCGATGAAAGTCGCGATGGATGGGGACGCGGCGATCACGCACGGATCGACGGTGATCGCGGCGATCACGAGTTGCACGAACACGTCGAACCCTTCGGTCATGATCGCGGCGGGACTCCTCGCGAAGAAGGCCGTCGAACGCGGTCTCGGGGTCAAACCGTTCGTCAAGACGAGTCTCGCCCCCGGCTCGAAGGTCGTCACCGAGTACTACAGGGCCTCCGGTCTCGACGTGTATCTCGAGGCGCTCGGTTTTTACACAGTCGGGTACGGCTGCACCACGTGCATCGGCAACAGCGGGCCGCTCCCGGCGCTCGTCGAAGAAGCCGTGAAGAACGGGGATCTCGTCGCGGCGTCGGTGTTGAGCGGCAACCGGAATTTCGAGGGCCGGGTCCATCAGCTCGTCAAGGCGAATTACTTGGCGAGCCCGCCGCTCGTCGTCGCGTTCGCGATCGCCGGGACGATCGACATCGATCTGGAGAGCGAGCCCCTCGGCAAGGACAAACAGGGGAGACCCGTGTACCTCAGGGACGTATGGCCGACGCAAGAAGAAGTCCGCGATGTCATCCGGCGCGTCGTTCGCGTGGGACTGTTCAAGGAAAAATACGCCGACGTTTTTCGAGGAAACGAGATGTGGAACGGCATATCCGTGACGCTCTCGGAGATTTACGACTGGAGAAGAGACAACACGTACATCCAGGAACCGCCGTTCTTCTCAGTCGAGTACGCAAAGGCGCGGAAGATCGAGCCGATAAGAAACGCCCGGGCGCTCGTGATGCTCGGAGATTCGGTGACGACGGATCATATCTCTCCCGCCGGATCGATTTCCCCGCGGAGCCCGGCGGGAGAATACCTCCGGTCGTTGGGGATCGAACCTCCGGGTTTCAACAGCTACGGATCGAGACGGGGGAACCACGAGGTGATGCTCCGGGGGACGTTCGCGAATGTCCGTCTGAGAAACCTCCTTGCCCCCGGCACCGAGGGCACGTGGACGACCTATTTCCCCGAGAACAGAATAATGAGCATCTACGAGGCGTCTCTGCTCTATCAGAAGACGCTTACACCCCTCGCCATCCTCGCCGGCAAGGAGTATGGTTCGGGCTCGAGCCGCGACTGGGCGGCGAAGGGGACGGCGCTTCTTGGCGTGCGCGCCGTTCTCGCCGAAAGCTACGAAAGGATTCATCGGAGCAACCTCGTCGGGATGGGTGTGCTCCCCCTGGAATTCGAACCGGGAGAATCGTACCGATCGCTCGGCCTCCAAGGCGACGAAACGTTGGACATCGACGGTCTCTCGGATGCCATCGAGCCGGGCGCAACCGTCCGCGTCACCGCCACCGCCGCTGACGGCTCGACGATCCGTTTCGAGGCGAAGGTCCGGATCGACGCGCTGGTCGAAGTCGAGTACTACAGAAACGGAGGGATTCTCCAGACGGTTCTCAGACGGCTGGCCGCGGCGTAGGCCCTTGCGGCGCCACGGCGGAAATCTCGAGGTCTTCGGCGGGCTGAAAGCGCGGTATTGACCCCTCAACCGATCCCGCCGGAGCCTCTGACGGAGGTAGCCCGCTCCACCTTCTCAAGAAGGCGTCGGGCGCCGGGAAGGTCGAGCTCACTGAAGGAGGTCGTCATGCCGGTCAAGAAGCTCAAGGAGTTCCTCGACACGAACAAAATCATGTACGTGAGCATCACGCATTCCCCCGCGTACACCGCGCAGCAAATCGCGGCGTCCGCTCATATCCCCGGAAAAGAGCTCGCCAAAACGGTGATGGTCAAACTCGACGGCAAGCTCGCCATGGCCGTACTTCCCGCATCGCTCAAGGTCGATTTCGATCTTCTCAAGCAGGCGTCGGGCGCCGGGAAGGTCGAGCTCGCGAGCGAGGGCGAGTTCCGGGAGACGTTTCCGGGGTGCGAGCTCGGGGCGATGCCGCCTTTCGGCAATCTATACGACATGGAGGTCTTCGTCGCCGTGCCGCTTGCCGCCGACGAGGAGATCGCGTTCAACGCGGGTTCGCACGTCGAGCTCATCAGACTCTCTTACAGGGATTTCGAGCGGATCGTGAAGCCGAAGGTCGCGGAGATCTCGCGCAAAGGCTGACCCGCGATCCGCCGCCGCAACTCCGCTCGTTCCACGCGGATTCGCATGCCCTCGGTGCCGCGCGCGCTCCTCGGCCGTCGGGCCGAGGGGCGCAAAGCCAAGCGCAGGAAAACGCCGATAGATAAGCGAACGCGCAGGAAAACGACGACACCGCCGCCGGCGCACCATCCCGCCCGACAACCGCGCAGGCGCGCCGTCCCGCCCGACAACCGCGCAATTCCCGTCGTTGCTATTTCGCGGCGAGTGGTCTAAAATGGACCGATTGCGGGACGTGACTCGTCTTAAGGGGAGGAACTCATGCGAAAAAAAGTCACAATAGACGGAAACGAGGCCGCGGCGTACGTGGCCCACAAGACCAACGAAGTGATCGCCATCTACCCGATCACTCCTTCATCGAACATGGGAGAACACGCGGACCAGTGGAGCGCCATGGGGCGCAAGAACCTCTGGGGAAGCGTGCCGATCGTCGTCGAGATGCAATCCGAGGGCGGGGCCGCGGCGGCCCTCCACGGGGCCTTGCAGGGTGGGGCGCTCTCCACGACCTTTACGGCGAGCCAGGGGCTCCTGCTGATGATTCCGACGATGTACAAGCTCGCCGGCGAGCTAACCAGCATGGTGATTCACATCTCGGCCCGCTCGCTCGCGTGCCAGGCGCTGTCGATTTTCGGCGACCACAGCGACGCGATGGCCGTCCGCTCGACGGGGTTCGCGATGCTCTTTTCGAACTCGGTCCAGGAAGTCATGGATTTCGCGCTCATCTCCCAGGCGGCGACACTCGAGTCGCGCGTTCCCTTTCTCCATTCGTTCGACGGCTTCAGAACGTCGCACGAAGTGATGAAGATCGAGGAACTCGCCGAGGATGACATCCGCGCTCTTATCGACGACAATCTCGTGCGTAAGCACCGGGAGAGGGCTCTCTCTCCCGAACGTCCGGTCCTCCGAGGCACCGCCCAGAACCCTGATACGTACTTCCAGTGTCGCGAGACGGTGAATCCCTACTACCTCGCCACCCCGGGGATGGTTCAGGGCGTGATGGACAAGTTCGCGACACAGGTGGGGCGCCATTATCACCTCTTCGACTACGTCGGATCTCCGGACGCCGA
>Ga0315284_10010109_pt1 | contig 13436 bp, 8 predicted proteins | sample YL17G09_16_MG_FD_203696 | JGI IMG/M metagenome (GOLD analysis project Ga0315284, IMG submission 203696) | Sediment microbial communities from Yellowstone Lake, YNP, Wyoming, USA - YL17G09_16 | ecosystem: Environmental > Aquatic > Freshwater > Lake > Sediment | place: USA: Wyoming | collected...
GTCATAAAATGGGGCGCGTCTCACCGCAGACAAATGAGCGGGGTTTCACGTGCGCCTTCCATTCCGAACTCATGATCTCCATTCACTGATCCTGATTTTGCTGTTGACCGCGCTAGGGGTAGCAATGGCCTGGGCGCGGAGGGGGATGGGTGGGCGCCTTACGGGCAGCGAGAGCGGCGGGAGGTTAAATGGATTTTTCCAGCCCCCTGGCGCAGCCAAGCCGCCCCTGAAATCCTCCGGCAATCCGCCGGCTTCCTCCGCGGTGCCTTGGCGGGACGCGCTGGGTGACGGCTTCCCCGAGGCAGCGCGGCTCGACCGCTTCGAGGACCGGGAAAATTTCGTCCGCTGGCTCACCTTCTTGGCCGAGTCGCAGTTCTACGGTCAGAGTGCCTCGGCGCGCGAGGAAGTTCAAGATTGCGCAGCGCTCATTCGTTTCGCGTTCCGCAATGCGCTCGTGGCACATTCACCGGTATGGCGCCGTACGGTGGCCCTTCCCTACGAACCCGGTTTCGGTGACATCGTTAAGTTCTCGTATCCGCATTGGCCCCTCAGGCGAGGCCTGTTCCGAACCCGCCCGGGACCCTTCGCGCGCGCGGACATCGAACGCGGCGTGTTCGCCGAATTTGCGGACGCCGAAACCCTGCTGCGTTACAACAGTTTCCGGGTTTCGTCCAACCTCCACGCGGCGCGTCCCGGCGACCTCCTGTTCTTCCATCAATCAACTCAGCGCCAGCCTTACCACGCGATGCTCTTTGTGGGCCATTCCTACTTTCAGCCGCAGGGCTCGGATTGGATTGTCTATCACACGGGCGAACTGAATGGCGGCCGGGGTGAAATCCGCGAGGTGCAGGCGAGCCTTCTTCAGCGGCACCCGGATCCGCATTGGCGCCCCCTCGAGACCAATCCCCGTTTTCTTGGGGTCTATCGCTTTGCTCTCTTAAGGTAATACCTATGAGATTCGCACTTCTTCGATCGCTGATGATCATTCCGAGCAATCGCCGCCAGGCGCTGCCGGGCAAGGAGACTTGCCCGCCGCCTTTCCGGCCACCGAGAACCCTGCTCCTGCTGTGGGGACTTCTCTGCCTGCTGCCGCTGGCGCACGCGCAGGAACCGGTCTCCACGGAACCTTTCTTTTCGGTTTCCTCGCGGCAGACCTATGCTCCTTCGCAGCAACCGCAGGTCTCCGTTAACTTCCGGCAGGTGGACCACCTGGACTTCCGTATCTATCGCGTCAAGGACCCGCTGTTGTTCTTCGCGAAGCTGCGAGATGCTCATTCCTTTGGCAGCGAAAAGCAGGAGTTGGCGCGGGAGAAAACCTGGCTCGAGAGGTTGCACGAATGGAAGCGCAACCTGCGGCTTGACATTCGCGATTTCTTCCGGCGGCAAGTGAGTTACGAAACGCGCGTGCGTCAGCAAGAGGCCCGTTTCCACCAGGAGAAGGTCCGGCGACTTCCGTTGGACGTGACAGCCTATGCGCAGGTGCCGCTCCTCAATCACGAGCAACTGGTGCTGGCATGGCGCGAACTGGTGCCACGCACCCGCGACTCGGAGTACCGTGACATTCCCATCGACCTCCATCAGAAGGGCCTATTCCTGATCGAGGTCACACACCGGGAGTTGCGTGCCTACACGCTGCTGATGATCACCGACTTGGCGCTGGTGTCGAAGACTTCTCCCGGCCAAATCCTGCTGTTTGTGGCCCAGCGCGGCTCCGGTGCGCCAGTCGAGGGAGCGGCCACCGTCATCCTTAATAATCACCAGGAGCTGGCACGAGGAAAGACAGACGCCTCGGGGGTTTACGAAGCCACTTTCAAGGACATCAAGGTGCAGGATGCCATCATGGTGGCTAGGGCTGGGGAAGATGTGGCCGCCACCAGCGTTGAGTCGTTCTTCTTCTATGATTCTTCTGCCACAGAATACGTGGGTTATATGTATACCGACCGGCCGGTTTATCGACCTACCCACGAGGTCAACTTCAAGGGTGTCCTGCGTATCCGCCGTGCGGGCCAGTACACTACGGACATTCCCGAGGCGGTCACCGTCGAAATCACTGATCCCGATGACAAGACGGTCTATCAGCAGAAGCTCACGCTGTCGCCCTTTGGCTCCTTCCACGGCAAGTTCACGCTCAGTCCGCTCGCCGCGCTGGGCAGCTACTCCTTGATCGCGCATGTCGGAGACAAGAAGGTTTACGGCTCCTTCGAAGTTGAGGAGTACAAAAAGCCCGAGTTCGAGGTGACCGTTACCACCGATAAGGTGCGTTATCTCCAGGGCGAGTCAATCCAGGCCACTATCAGCGCGCGTTACTATTTCGGCGCGCCCGTGGCCAACGGCAAGGTGAAGTACTCGATTTACCGATCGCGGTATTACTTCCCCTACTGGCGGATCCTGTGGGGCAGTGAGGAGCCCGAGGGCGAAGAGGGCGAGGAGGGTTACGGCGACTGGTATGGCCAGGAGGTCAGCCAGGGCACGAGCCAACTGAACGCCGAAGGGTTGCTGCGGGTGAGTCTCCCCACCGAGGTCGATGACGCCGACAAGCACGACTCTCGCTACCGCCTCGAGGCGCACGTGACCGATGCCAGCAATCGCGAACTCACGGGTGGTCGCGTTGTGCTGGCGACGTATTCCACGGTCGCGGTCATGTTGGACCCAAACGGCTACGTCTTTAGCGTGGGCGGCAAGGTGGACCTCACGATCCGCACCGTCGATTATGACTCGCAGCCGGTGTCCACTCGCGTCGACCTCACTTTCACCGAGGCTCAGGGCTGGGGCGAAGTGAGTACAGCGCAGGAAAAGGTATTGGGTTACGCCACAGTCACCACGGATGCGAACGGTGCTGCGCACTCCATCTACACCGTGCCCAACGTCCCACACGTTCGCGTGCGGGCGACCGCGATGGGCCGCAACGGCCGCCAGTCGACTTTTTCGACCACCCTCTGGGTGGCCGGGGCGCAGTACGCTTTGGCCGCGGCCGAGAATCGAAGGGTTGATATTTTTCCGGACAAGCGTTCTTACCAGCCCGGCGATACGGCGCACGTGTTGATCGTGACCCAGGAGCCCGGCGCGCAGGTATTGGTGACGACGGAAGGTCAGCAGGTTTACACCTGGGCCCTCCACCCAGCGGCGGAAAGCTCCTTTACCGTGGACATCCCCATCGAAGAGCGCTACGAGCGGAATTTCTTCGTCGGCGTGACCTTCGTCAAAGGCGAACAACTTTTTGAAGCCAGTAAGAACATTGCCGTTCCGGCCCACGAGAAGGTCCTGAAGGTGACCATCGAAACCGACAAGGCGCAATACCGCCCGAACGAAAAGGTCACCTACACGGTCACCGCGCAGGACCAGGAGGGCCGCCCGGTCAGCGCCGAGGTCAGCCTGGGCGTGGTGGACGAGGCGATTTACGCGGTGCGACCCGACCTGGTGAAACCTCCGGAAAAGGTCTTCTACGCCTCTACCTGGAACAAGGTCTTCACCCAGTTCTCCACCTCATACTGGTTCACTGGGTACGCCGGCAAGCAGAAGATGGAATTGACCCGTCTGCGCACGCCCACGCGCCTGGCGGACTTCAAGAACCCCGGACAAGTGGTCGTGCCCGAGGTGCGCAAGTACTTCCCCGACACCATCTACTGGATGCCGTCGCTCCTCACGGACGCTTCCGGCAAGGCTCGGGCCACGTTCACCTTCCCGGATTCGCTGACCACCTGGCGCGCCACGGCCCGCGCGGTCACCCGCAACACGGTGGTCGGCCAGGTGACGCAGAAAGTCATCACGCGCAAGAACCTGATCTTGCGCCTGGCGCTCCCGCGCTTCCTCACCCAGGGCGATACCGCCACGGTATCTGGCATCGTTCACAACTATCTGGCCACCGAGAAGACGACGCGCGTTTCTCTCGAGGTACAGGGTGTGGAGTTGGCCAGCCCTGCCGAGACTTCGGTGAACATTCCGAGCAACGGTGAAGCGACGGTGAACTGGACGGTTCGGGCGTCGAAGATTGCCACCGCGACTTTCCTCGGCAAAGCCCTCACCGACGAGGAATCGGACGCGCTCGAGTTGCAAATCCCCGGGCGGCCGTGGGGGCTGCAACTCAATTCCACGCTCTCCGGGTCGCTCGCCGCGGAAAAGGCGGAGGTCAAGGAGAAGATGCTTCTCCCCCGCGACATCAACGCCGAAGCCTCTTCGCTGCGCATCGACCTGGCGCCGTCGGTGGCCGGGACCATGATGTCGGCGCTCGATTTCCTGGCCAGCTACCCTTACGGCTGTGTCGAGCAAACAATGTCCAGTTTCCTGCCCAACATCCTGGTGACCAAGGCGGTGAAGGAACTGGGCCTCAATCCGCCTGCCGCTTCGGTTGAACTCGAAAAGAAAATCGCCGCGGGCTTCGAGCGGCTCTACCAGTTCCAGCACGAAGATGGCGGCTGGGGTTGGTGGGAGACCGACCAGACCCATCCCTTCATGACGGCCTACGTGGTGGCCGGACTGGCGCAGGCCAAAGATGCGGGTTACCGTATCGACGAACGCCGCTTCGAGCGCGGCCGCGAGTCCTTGCAGCAGCAGATCGCGCAGAACCCGCGGGCGCTGGTCGATATCCGGGCTTACCTTGTTTACGCGCTCAGCCTGAGTGGCGATTTCGGCCAGAATCTTGTGGAGGAATTGCACCAGCAGCGCGACAAACTCTCGCCGCACGGCCAAGCCCTGCTGGCGCTGGTACTGGCGCGTAAGCACGACCCGCGGGCGCAGGAATTCGTCAAGACGCTCGAACAGTCGGCGCAGACGCAAGGGCCTTATGCCTGGTGGAAGTCCGAGCGCCAGGAGATGCTCGACTTCTCCAGCGACAATTCTTTTGAAACCACGGCCTATTGCGTGAAGGCGCTCGCGCAGCTTGACCCGAAGAGCGAATTGCTCCCCAAGGCCGCGCGCTGGCTCATCGATCGCCGCTCGGGCGGCTACTACTGGGACTCGACCGAGCAGACGGCCACGGCCATCTATGGCTTGATTGATTACCTGAGAGTTTCGGGCGAGCTGAAGCCCAACTATACGCTCACGGTTTTCGTCAACGGCAAGAAAGCGGCCGAGCGGCAGATGACCGAAAAGGATGTCGCCAATCCCCAGCTCTGGATGGTCACGCTGAGTGCGCCGGAGGTCCATGCGGGCGCGAATGAACTGCGCCTGGTCAAGAGCGGCCCGGGGGTCCTCTACTGGTCGGCGTTCGCTGCCTATTATACGCGCGAGCCCAAGCCGGCCCCGGAGGGCAGCACGGCGCTTAATGTCCTGCGGCAGTACTCGAAGCTGGTGCCGGAGAAAGTCGAGAACCGCATCGTTTACGCGGAGCAGCCGCTCGAGGGGGCGGTCGAGAGCGGCGACATCGTCGTCGTTCGGCTGACGGTGAATGCCACCGCCAGCGAGCAGTACCTCCTGATCGAAGATCCCATTCCCGCGGGCTTCGAGTTCATCGAGCAGGAAGGGTTGTACGAGCTGAAGAGCAAGCCGCGCTGGTGGGACTTCTACTACACGCGGCGCGAGTTCCACGACGACCGCGCCGCCCTGTTTTCCACCACGTTCCATCGGGGGCAAGGCGAGTTCCATTACTTGCTTAAGGCCGTGACGCCCGGAACGTTCCAGGCGAACCCGGCGCGCGTGCTCCCCATGTACCAACCCGAACGGCAGGCTTCGACGCGGGCCGCGACCGTCACGGTGGCGCCCCGCTGAGATAGTTATTGAGGATTGCATAATAGTGTTGTGTCACAGTCAATTGTTTGCAGGAGAGATTAGCTTGGACCCTCCACCCCCCGCTGCGCAAGGGGGCGTTAGTTCGAATTTCTCACCCTCGCCCCTTTGGGGGAGAGGGTGGCCCGGGGAAGCAGTGCTTCCCGTCGGGCCGGGTGAGGGGGTCCTTTATCCTCACAATTCGTGGTCGATTCTAAGGAATTGAGTGTGACATGACACCACTAACGCCGGTCCCGCAAGCGGGACCGGCCCCGGAAAATGCCGCCGGGACGGCGGCGCTACAAAGTTCAACCGAGGTTCTGTTGCCATGAGAAAGCTATTGTCGATCTGGAAGTGGAGTCTGGCGGTCACGGCGCGCAGCCCGGTGGAGTTGCTGGCGCTCGCCGCCGCAGCCGCGCTGTGGATGTGGGGGGCCTACCAATGGCTCTGGTTGTCGGAATCCTCGATCTGGGTGCTGCTGCTGGCGCTGGTGTGGGCCACCGTGCAGATTCTGGTGCTGGTGGGCTTGCTGGCCGGGACCGCGGTCGGCAGCACTGAGGCCGCGCAGGCGGGCGCGTCACACCTCCGCCTGCGCGCGCTCTTCAAGTTCGACCGGCGGCAGTTCGTACGGTGCTTCATCATCTTGTTAGTTGCCCTCCTACTGGTGCTGATCGTGGCGAGGCTGTTTGACTGGGTCAACGCCCACGCACTCGAGGTGGCCTCGTTCCTGACCTTCCGCTCCGAGCGTCCCGTCAGCCCGCATACGATCGAGAGCATTTATTGGTGGCTCGCCCTGGTGCTGTGGAGCGGTCTCGGGGGGCTGCTTTGGTACTTTCTGATTAACGTTCTGTCCGCCGGCTGGCGCGAGGCTTGGCGCGAGCTTAGTCACACTGTGCGTAGTTGCTGCCTGGGCGCGTGCCTCCTTACCAGCCTCGTGACGGTCCTGATTTTCGGCGGCTTGGCGAATCTGCTCGTCGGCTGGCACCCCAAAGTCGGGCCGGGATTCTGGGACTATACCCAGGTAATCCTCCGCTTCGGAGTCAGTCTGATTCTGCTCGCCGCCGGCTTCCTCTTCTGGACCCTCGCCCTGGCGCGCATGATCGTTGTCTCGCGGGAAGAAAAAGGTGGCGCGATAACCCCGCCGGTGCAGCCGCCTTCCTGATGTAGAGGCGGCTTCCCAAGTCCTTCAGGCATGGTCACCTCGTCTTGTTTGTTAGAACACATCGGGCTAGACTTTGGCCAAAACGATTGGGGTCGCGTAAAGTGCAGGACCAGTGCCCGGAGCAGGCATTTCGACAGGCGGGAAGGCGCAATCCTGAAGTCTTGGAACGAAATTCCTTAGGCCGTCTCTGAAAGACGAATTGCGAAAGGCCCTTGGCACGAATTCGGTCGGGACCTTGAGTATCTCTTGGCGGACGTGGTCGCATGCAGCTTCCGTTAGCAGCCCTGTTTGGTAGTGGAGGGCGAGCAGGTCGAAGACGCGGAGAACCGTGGTCGGGACCTGGAGGCCACTTGCCATCAGAGTGTCGAGGGCATCTCTGTCATGGCTAAATGCCGGTTGCCTTAATATTGTAGCGGCAGCGAAAGTATAGGCCTCCCCACGACCAACCCGTTTACCGTATTCAGCCCCCAATTGCTGAATGCTCGCGTCAATGTGCTGGGAACCGACACCACATAGTTGTGCAAGCAACTTCTCGTTGTACCGCGCAATTACATTTGCATGAATAGCTTTGTCAAGATTCTGCTGGAAGCGATCTCCGAACTTTCTGTGCCAACACACTTCCACCTCGACTTCCGGAACAATGGTGGCCTGAATCCCATATAGGCGCGTCAAGTCTCGCAAAAGAAGGATTTGCTTAGTGGAAAGAAGCTGAATCAGAACATCGGAGTCACAGAGGAGGAAAAAGGGGTTCGGCATTTCATCCGACTGGAGGCCGACACGTCACTGATCCGCAAAGGTGTCTAACCGACCCCCAAAACGATTTGTAAAGGTATCCTCATCAACCATCAGCATTTCAGCAGCTTTGCCCCTGCTGATCTGCTTGTTCTGGAACGCATTCACCACGGCGTCGATATAAGGGATGGGAAGCCGGATGGAACGCATCGGAATGGTCGTACTCCTTTTTCCGATTCCAATGCGCTCACTGGCTTCCCTACCAATCTTTCGGAGGTACTCCTGGGTGGAGAGCGCATGCTCAGAAAGCCGAGGAAGCTCGGAGCTTACGTTCACGGTCTGGTAGCTTTCAAATTGCTCATGACTGATCAGGTCAGCCTCAAACGCTGCCTCTAGAATTTTCTTTTGTTCAACGTGAGTTTCCGCAACTATCGCTGCCAAGCTACCTGCTGAGAGGTTGTCCCATCTTATGCCGTGTGCTTGAGCGACGTGGCGCAGAACCTCTTTAGGTATTAATGCCTCCTTAGCAAAGGCATCCGCACGCTGCTCGGCCAAGTCAGGTCCTGAAACAGCCTCCTGAAAATCTATGGAAGCCCCCGCGTTCGGTGAATCAAAGATCGCGTGAGCCAGTTCGTGCATCAAGACAACATTCCGTCTAAACCATGTCAGGTGGTGCGTGTTGGCAAAGAGGCACGGCCGTTCCGTGGGGCGGAGACCAACGTAGAAAGAACAGCCTTCGAGTTTGGAGTCTGGAAGGGGGGTTTCGACAAGGAGGATCCCCATGTTCCTGAGGTTTCCTCGGACCACTTCACCGATACCAGTGGCTCCCTTGTTTAACCCTCGCGATGCCCGGAACACCCTAGCAGCCTCACGACCTTGCTGCCGAGGGGGAGCTTGCCTATCAATGTTGGCTTGGATCGTCTTGAAGTGTTCCTCCCAGCCAGTGGCACGGTTTTGCGTCACATCCTCGAGAGTGCCAATGAAGTTTCCGAGGCGGCGGATGAGAAAGACAAACTCCCGATCGGCATCCACCAAGCCCTCGCCGCGGAATTTATACCACGTCGCCGGGGTCATGTTTGCCGCGACGTAAGCCTTGATCTGCTTAGAGGGGTTAGTAAGGAGAGAAGGCTCGACGCCAAGGATTGCCGACAACTCACTAGCAAACGACGGAGGGATGGGACGTTGCCCTGCAGTCCATTCTTGAAAGATGCGCGAGCTAATTCCGAGTAGCCCAGCACACCCTGCTGCGTCAAAACCAGCAAGTTCAAGGATTTTCTGAAGCATTAGTTATCTTCCTACGAATGGAAGATGTTGGGGACACAATTCCCTCTGAAGTCTCCCGGCACCCTTGTAAACAAATACCATACATCAGGGGTGATTGTGTCTCAATAGCACCGACAATGCAAGCATAATTCCGATTAAATCGAAATAGGGCAGTGTGTTGCATTTCTCGGCTCTCAGGGTTCACGGTAAGACTTCAACTACCACAAAGGCAATACGCATCCCACCCGACCACCAACTTCCACCATGCCAACAATATCGGCAGTTTGCCCGAACTAGTTGAATACAGCCACCCTACGTTGAACACTGTATGGGTCGGCTAGGTGGGTAGCGCAGTCATCTGTGGGTAATCGGGTGCCGTTGTCTGGCACATCAATGAGACGCGGGCGGGCACGAAGCCCACCGCTATTTCAACGCCTGGAGGTCGGCGGGGGTGGGGTGTTCGAGCATTTGCCACAAGGCAGCTTCACCGCGCTGGCGGGCGAGGGCACGGACCTTGGCGCGGGCGGCGGCGTAGGCGGCTTTCATTTCGGCTTCAGAGCGCGGTTTGGTGACAGCCTGCTCCAAACTGCGGCCTGCGAAGTCACGGGCCGGAGCAGCGTTCACCTGTTCGCCGGTCAAATACAGGACCAATCCTTCCTCAAACCACGGCGGCACGCCCGGTGCGCGGCGGGGATGAATCGCCAGGTGCATCAACTCATGGCGCAAGGTTGAGAGCAGGATTCCTCTGCGCTTGAGTTTGGCGAGCGGTTGCAGCGCGATCGACTGGCCGTCGTTACTGGCCGCGGCCCAGCCCGGCTGGCCCGTGGCGCGAATGAATTCCGGCGTGGTCTCCCAGGTTTCAACGCGGACCTTGCGGGGCAGCGCCTCGGCCCGGGCTGCCAGACTCCGGCGGGAATCCTCGAGCGCCTGCAGGGTTTCGCTCACCCAGGGTTGCTGGCCGGGCGGAAAGACCAACTCGAAGTGTTCACTTGAAAGGACCGAAGCGGCGGGGGCTGCCGCAACCTGGCCGATGGCCGTCCCGGGAAAGTAATGCGTGAGGATTCTTTCATAGGCGATACCCAGGCGACCCATCTGCTCGGTGCCCGCCTGGCAGAGGCCGACGCCGTGGCCGAAGCCATGGCCCGTGAAGATCAGCGAGTCGCCCTCCCGGTCGAGATCATAGAGATTGCTCTTCAGGGTGTTCCAGCCCAGACGACGGTTAGCGGCATAACGAAACTGATTGGCGTCAATCCGCAGGTCAGAGCGGGCCGCGACGCGCAGAATGCGAGCGCGTCCGGAGGCAGTTTTGTTGTCGATCCGGAGGTCACGGAGCGGGCCACCGAGCGCCACGCCCATGTCTTCCTCCAAAATCTTGCGCACCATTTCCAGTGCGACCTGTTGCTGCCAACTCGAGTGGTTGCTTCCCGCGCAGTATGGATCGCGCAAGCTTACGAGGTATGGCTGCGCGCGGTCGGGCCAGACGGCACCGGCGGCTTCAGTCATGCCGCCGCAGTGGGCGCTGAAGTAGGCGTCGATCAATTGGCCGTGGTACTTCAGCACCTGGCCGCTCGTTCTGCTCACGGCACCGGCCAGCGCGTTCAGGCGCTCACCGGGGATTTCCGAGGGCAGACGAAACACCTGGCAGTGCGTGAGCGGGCAGAAATCGAAACCGTCGGCGCGATGCCGCCCGCGTGCGCCGAGCGCCCAGGTGCGCGCGACCACGGCCATCGCCTCGAGGGCAGCCGGAGCCTTCTGGATGGAAGCTTCGCCCGCCAGCACGCCTTCAACGTAAGTCTCGAGATCGACGGTGGCGATGATACGCAGGCCGTGCTGCGCCGGCAGAAATTCCGCCGCGCGTAGCCTTACCGCGCGTGCGGGGGCGGCGCTCGCTGCTTTACTGGCGATGGTTTCCAGGCGGAAAGGCGCGTCGGAGCGCGTGGAGACAGTGGAAAACGTCTGTGCCTGCGTCGGAGTGCTGCATCGCACCGCACGGCCCTCGAGGCTACAGTTCGCGGTTGCGCCGGGATTGACCTGCAGGCAGGGGCGCGGACTTCGCCCGCGGCAAATAAGGACCGGCGCGGGACCGGCGGCGAGCGAGAGCACTCGCGCGGTCTGCGGCCGGAACAATTCGACGCGGAAGTCCTGAGCCCCCAGCGGCGCGGCGGCAGCAACGGCCAGCCATGCGCCTCGCCAGAGGAATCCACCCCTCATCGCCGCGCTCCTTTCCGCGTGAAGTACTCCTTCAGGATCTGTCCGGCCAGCGGCGCCGCGTCCGCCGCGCCGGTGCCGCGCTCGAGAAAGACGACGATGGCCACCTGGGGCTTGTCAGCGGGAGCATAGCCGACAAACCAGGCGAGGCTCGCGCCGTGGGCCGTAGCGGTGCCGGTCTTGCCGGCCACCTCGACGCCGGGCACGGCCGCGCCTTGGCAGGTCCCGGATTCCACACACTGTTGGAAGCCGGCCCGCAAGGTTCCAAGCGTTTTCGGTTGCAGCCTCACGCGGCGCGAAAGGTGCGGTGCGCCGGCGAGCTTTGAGGAACGCTGCCAGAGGCGATACGCTTGCCCATCGGTGGCGATGGCTGAATAGGCGAGCAGCAATTGGGCGGGGGTGACCAGGATGGAGCCTTCGCCGATGGCCGCCCGGGCTCTGGCCACCTCGCTCGCGCCGATGCGCACGAGGCCAGAAGCGTGGCGCGCGCCCAAGCAATCGAGTGGCTGGCCGAAGCCGAAGGCGGCATACCAGCGCGCCAGAGCGTCGGGAGTGAGGCGGACGCTCAGTTCGGCAAAGAAGTAGTTGCAAGAGCAGGCGAGGGCCCACGTAAGCGTGTAAGGTTCGCTGGCAGGCGGATGGGCGCAGTGAAAAGGCTCTCCCAGGAAGCGGGGCACGCGGCGGCAGAGTATCCGGTCTTCGGGGGAAATAACGCCCTCTTCGAGGGCCGCCGCGGCGGACACCAGCTTGGCCGTGGAGCCCGGCGGAAGGGCGCGGTCGAAGGCGAGGCGCGAGTTCCAGGCAGCCAGAATCTCACCTGTGGTCGGGTTGGAAATGAAGACGGCTCCCTGCCGGTGGCGCATCCGGGCGTTGAGGAACGTTTGTAGATTCTCCTCCGCCGGTGAGTTGCAGGGCATAAACAAAATCAGTAATAGTAAAATATAGATTGCTCTTCTAGGCATGTGGCGACACGTGAATTCGTCTGGCCACCTTCGGCCCACTCCTCGAAGCCGGCTCCACGGCGCGTCGTTCACGCGGCGGGCGCGGCCGGCGACCGCTGGCGGGAACCAGGGAGTCGATGCCTTCCCCGCGGGCCTCGGCGAGTGGTTTTCGCGAGGCTGGGGAGCAGCAGAATGCGCTGGCAGGCCAGGCATATTTGATGCCGCCCACTCGGCGAGTGGCCCAAGCGCGCGGAAGTACAATAAGGGCACTGGTCCATAGTCACTCTTGGGCTCACTCTAGCATAAGTGCGGAACGATGGAAGGATTATTAAAGGGTTTCCCGGATGGTTAACCCCCGGTGGAGTCCCTCCTCGGGATGAGTCAATGGGGGTCCGAGGTGAAGGGCGGCGCGGTGCCCCCTTGGCGGCGCTGGCCGGATGACACGACCTTGACACGACCGCTCGAATACGTCATCTTTAGCGGGAACGAGCGCATACGCATCCCGGGAGTCAGGAGTGTCTCACATGGTCAGCCGCCGAGAGTTCATGCTTGGAGAAGTTCCTGTCGCCGCGCTGGGACTGGCCATGGCTTTTCGATCTGATCCAACGTTGAGCGCGAGAGAAGGAGAAACCATGCCTGGCGCGTACTATGAGTTGCAGACCTACCGGCTGCAGTCGGGCGCCCAAGTGGGCCGCCTGTTGGGTTGGTTGGAGAAACGTGCCCTGCCCATACTCCAGAAGTCGGGCCTTGGGCCCGTGGGCATCTTCACGGTCGACGTGGGACCACACGTGCCTGCGGTTCTGGTTTTGATCCACTATCCCAGCCTGAGTGAGCTGGAGACGGCTAAGTTCCGCCTGGGCCACGAGACCGACTGGGACGCGGCCCGCGCCGACCTGGAGGCGGGAGGTGAGCCTTTCCACCGCCTGGATACGGCGTTGCTGCGGGCGACTCCGTTCTCCCCGCCTCTGAAGGGCGCCGCGGCCGGAGATCCCAGCCACAAGATCTTTGAACTGCGCATTTATGAGTCACCCACCCAGAAACAACTGGGCTACCTGCACGAGCGGTTTGCCGGCGGAGAGATAGACGTGTTTCACAAGAGTGGCATTCACCCGATACTTTATGCCGATACGCTTATCGGGCCGGACCAGCCCAACATGGTCTACCTGATTCCTTTTGAGAGTCAGGACCGGCGCGAGAAGGCATGGGCGGCCTTTCGCGAGAGCCCTGAATGGGCCAAGTTGCGGGACGAGTCCATCCGTCGTGGAGGCGAGATTGTCCGAAACATTACGAACATGCTGCTGGTCCCGGTGACCTTCTCGATGATCCGTTAAGCTCACCTGTCCGCCTCTTCCCTAACCCGGATTTCTCACCACGCGGGGACGCTTTTTGGGGGGCTGCCGGAAGGGCGGGGCTTTAGCCCCGCCGAAATC
>Ga0315284_10010110_pt1 | contig 13436 bp, 11 predicted proteins | sample YL17G09_16_MG_FD_203696 | JGI IMG/M metagenome (GOLD analysis project Ga0315284, IMG submission 203696) | Sediment microbial communities from Yellowstone Lake, YNP, Wyoming, USA - YL17G09_16 | ecosystem: Environmental > Aquatic > Freshwater > Lake > Sediment | place: USA: Wyoming | collected...
CGCCATCTCTCTCGCCCCCCCCCCCTCACTGCAACAACAGCGCCCGCCCAAGAAATCCGCCGCCGCCTTCGCCGCGTCCCTGGAAGCCGCCGCCACGATCGCGACGGCCCCGGCGGAGGAGCAGGCGGCGTGGCTGTGGTCGTCGGCCGAGGAGACGCTGAAGCTCTCGGCGGCGGAGCTCGTCGGGCTCGATGAGACCAAGGTCGTCCCGTTGCCGTCGCCTCCCTCGTCTTCCGGCGGCGGCGGCTCTTCCCCCTCCCTCGAGGAGCGACTCGCCGCGGCGGACCCGAACCTCGCGGCGGAGCTCACGAGGTGGAGCCCCCCGAGCGGCGGGTCCGCGTCCCCTTCTTCCGGACCGGCGGCAGCGGCGGCCTCTGCCCCGCTGCTCCTCGCCCTGTCCCCCTCGGCCAACAACTGTCTCGCCGTCATCTCTTCGCTCCCGCGCGCCTCCTCGACCTCGCACGTGGCCAAGCTCTTCGCGAGGCACCTCAAGGTGGCGGAGCAAGAGGCGACGCTGAGGGGGAACGCGGGCAGGACGAGGGCCGCGGCGGGGACCCCCGCCCGGGTCGACGCGCTCGCAACGGCGGCGAGAGGCGACGGCCTTCCCCCTTCGCTCGACCTCTCCAGGCTGCGCCTCCTGGTCCTTGACGTCTCGCTCGACGCCAAGCAGCGCACCCTGCTCGACATCCCGGAGACGCGGGGGGACACGTGGGGCTTTTTCAAAAGACATTTGATCGAGAGGGTGCGACTGGGGGACTGCAAGGTCGCGCTGTTCGACTCGGGGGCCAAGGGGAAGCTGACGGCGACGACGGTGGGGTCCAAGTTTCGCAGCGGAGGCAGGGGAGGCGGTGGTGGTGGAGGTGACAGAGGAGGAGGTGGAAGAGGAGGAGGAGGCGAGAGAGGAGGTGGGAGAGGAGGAGGAGGAGGCTACGGGGGGCGAGGAGGCGGCGATAGCGGAGGCTTCGGTGGCGGCTCTTCGTCTTCGTTCCGCGGCGGAGGGCGCGGGGGCGGTAGCGGAGGCTTCAGTGGCGGCTCTTCGTCGTTCCGGGGCGGAGGGCGCGGCGGCGGCGGCGGCCGAGGAGGAAGTCGGTTTTGATGAAGTAAAAAAAAATGAGAACGAAAAATGAGAATAAATCACTCTCGGCGGCTAGCATTGAAGTTCAGTTTTCTTCTTCCTTCTCTTCTCGCGTTCTCTCTCTCTCTTTCTCGCGCCGATGTTCAAGCGACGGGACTGGAGGCACCTCCACGGCGCTGATGGAGGGGACACGTCGTCCTCGAGCGACGATGAGGGGCTGACGGCGTCGGAGGAGGAGGAATCGAGCGGGCATGCCGCAGGCGGCAAGAGCGACGACAATGACGACGACGGTGACAACGCCGTCTCGTCCTCACCGTCGCGCTCTTCTGCGTCCGAAAGCGAGAAGGAGAGTGGCAGCAGCTCTGACAGCGATGAAAACGAAGGTGCGTTGGGCAGAGAGAGAGAGAAAGAGAGGGAAATCGGCTTTACTAGGGGAGAGAAAGAGAGAGAGAGGCACCCCGCATGAAGCGTTTTTCCCGCCTTCTCAACCTCGCCTTTTCTTTCCATCAAACAAACACCTCCACAGAAGATCACGACGACGGCGCCGACGACCTCCTCGCCTCCGGCAGGAGGCTCGAGGACCTCTCCGAGGACGACTTTGAGGCCCGCGGGAGCAGCGACGACGACAGCGGCAGCGGCAGCGGCAGCGACGACGGAGGCCGCCGACGGGAGCGCAAGCGGCCGACCGCCACCGCCGCCGCCGCCGCCCTCGCTCCTCTGATCACCCCTCCCTTGCGCTCCTCGCGCCCGCCTCCAGACCTCTCCCCCGCTGCCCTCCGGGCCCAGCTCGCGGCGTGGCTTGACGTAGAAGCAAAAGAGGACGACGAAGAGGAGTCGGAGTCGGATTCGGAGCCGGAAGGAGAAGAAGAGGCAACAGCAACAGCAGCAGGAGGCGCGACGAAGAACGAGGAGCGACCGGAGAAGGAGGAGAAGAAGAAGAAGAAGCCCTCCTTCCGCCCGCTCGAGTGCTCCGCGTGTCCGGGGGTCCTGCTCGCCGGCGCCGCCGCGGCGAGGCAGCACGTGGCGTCCAAGGCGCACGCGAGGCGCGTCAGGGCCAAGAAGCCGGAGAGTTTTTCAGCTCTCGCACCGTCAGAGGCAGGAGTGGCAGAGAAGCAGCAGCGCCTGCTCCTCCTTCGCTCCACGCTGCGCTTCAGGGCGCCCAAGGAGGCTGACGAGACCGAGACGCACGCCGAGAGGGCGCAGCGCGTGGCACTCGAGGCCGCCGCGGCGAGGAAGAGGCTCGAGAGACAGAAAGAAGAAGATGAGCGGGAGAAGGAGAGGAAGCGGCGCCCGGGCAAGCGCCCGGGGAAGAGGCAGCGCCTTTCGTGGAACGGCAAGGAGAAGGAGAAGGAGGCGAAGGAGAAGAAGGAGACGAAAAACGCTGCTGCTGCTGCTGCTCCTCCCTCGACGCCGAACAAGGGCAGCAGCAACCGGGCTGCAAGGCGCGCCGCTCTCCAGAAAGTGAAATGAAAATGAAAAAACAAAACCCTTTCTTTCTTACGAAAATGATGGCAAACACTTTTTTGTTGTTTTCTCGAGTTTACCAAATTGCGGGGGAAGGGTGGAGAAGGGGGGGGATCAATAGGAATGTGGCTGGGTTTCTCTCTCTCTCTCTCTCTCTCTCAGAAAGAAAAAAAACAACGGACACTCAAGCGGCCTTGGCCGCGGGCTTGAACCGCTGCACCGCCTCGGTGTACAGCCACGTGCCCGCGATCGCGACGGCCGTGCCGACCTTGGCCTGTGTCGACATCTTGGTCCCGAAGAACACGACCGAGGTCCCGATGATCACGATGCGCTTGACGACGTTGCAGACGCCGTGCGAGACGGGGCTCACGCGCGACAGCGTGTTGAACGCGAACTGGTTGTAGAGGTGGTAGAGTAGGCCGACGCCGCCGAGCGCGTACCAGAAGTTGGGGTTGGCCTGCAGCGCCTTGTCGACGCCCGCCCTGAGCGCGGGGCCCTCCATGACGAGCGCGGCCGGGACGCAGATGAGCGTCGAGATCAGGGTCGTGTAGGCGTAGATCGCCGTCGAGTCGAGGTTGCTGATCGAGGCCATCGCGCGCTTGGACCAGACGGCGCGGAAGCCGAACGTCAGGTTGGAGACCATCGCGCCGATGAACCCGGTCCAGTTGAACGAGAGGTCCGAGGCGGAGGCGAGCGCGACGCCGCCCATGATGGGCAGCAGCGTGGCGACGACGGGCAGCGGCGTCGAGGTCCCGAGGATCGCCTGCGAGAGCGCGACGTTGAAGGCCGGCTCGAGCGTCTTGATCGTGTGCGTCAGCGAGATCGCGACGGCCGCGAACGAGAGGTTGGCGGCGATGTGGCCGACCGCGTGCATCGACGCGGGCCCCAGCAGCGTCGCGAACTCGTCCTTGGTGATCTTGCGCCCGAACGAGGCCTTCTTGGCGCCCACGGCGTAGGCGGCGGCGCAGTACACGGTGCCGACGACGACGTGCACGGCCGAGACCGTCCACGGGAACGGGAAGTAGCCGAAGATGGTCTTGTTGAGCAGGTTGAAGCCGACGTTGAGCGCGTACCAGAGGAGCACGAAGGTGACGGTGACGACGGAGGGGGCGGCCTTGTCGCCGACGAGCTTGGCGAGGGTGCTGTTGCGTCAAGGGGGGTTGGTGGCGAGTTTGAAGAGGGGGGCATACAGAAGAGGGGGAGTGAGCGGGGGTTGGAGGTCGAGAAAGGAAAAAAAAAGGGCGGCAGCGGCGATTGAAAAACAAACGTCGCCATCCGCAGTCGTTCCGGGGGTTCTATTCTCTGCGCTCCTTCGCTCTCGAGCGAGCAGAGGCCGGATGGGGACCCAGCGCGGGCTCTGATTGGAGAAAGCACCACAGGCAGCTGCCCAACAAGCGACGGCGCTTTGAGAGAGAACAAGGGCGCCAAAGAGAACTCTTCCGCCGGTGACCTCTTCCACGCTCTCTCCTCGCTCTCATCCCTGACGCATTCCGTTCTCCACCTTTCGAGCAGAGAGAGCTACCGGTTCCGATACCAGCCAGGAATTCGAATCGCAGCGAGTTGAGGGCGTACAAAAGCGAAAAAGCAGAGGCGCAAAGGCAGCAATCGAGCTGTTTGAAAGGAGGGAGTTCAGAGTCGCATGCCTTCAATTTGCTCCCCTCCCATCTCTCCCTCTCATGCCCTCTCCTCCTCTCCATCTCAGCAAAGGCTTCCGCGCGCCGTCCCCACTTTGCCGCAAACACTCACCTCTCGAGCGGGCTCTTCGCAGCCTGGGCAACGACGGCGCGACGAGCGGCGGCGGGCGCGGCCGCGGGGCGGAGGGCCGGGGCAGCGATCTTGGGCCTGGGGATGGAAGCGTCGGCCTTGATCGCGGCTGGGCGAGCAGCCTGGGCGACGACGGCGCGCGGCGCGGCGACGGCGCGGCGGGCGAGCACGGCCGGGCGCGCCGCGACAGAGGCGCGGGAGGAGGCCAGCATCTCGTGCAGGAACGGAGGTGCGGGGGAAGGGGGGAAGTGGGAGGGAGGATGAAGAAAAGGGACGAGAGAGGGTAAAGTTCAAAAAAAAGTGGTTTGAGTATTCTTTCTCGCTCGGAGGAGAGGCGTTTTGATCTCACTCGCGTCGTCGAACAAGCAGAGAAAATCGCACACGGGGGAAGACGAGATGCGTGCCGCTGCAGTCTCCCTCCCTCGCCCGGGTCCGGGCCGCCTCCCGCGCGGGCAGGTGCGCGATGACTGGAAGCACGCATCCAGCGAAAGAGAATGAAAGCGAGAGAGAATGAAAGCGAGAGAGAGAGAAGGAGAGAGCAGGCAAATCGAGACACCCGTCTTTTGGCGTCTGGCTGACCCGCGCCCCTCTCTCCCCGGCGCCTTGCACGTTCTCAAACTCTCCCCAACCGATTCTCTCAAACACAGGCGGCACCGGGAGGGATACCTCCTCATCATCGGACATGCGTTATTTCTGTTTTCGCAGGACCAGGGAAGAGTCTGGGGCGACGGCAGCGGCGGAGACAGCAGCCTCTCCTCCCTCTCTCGCCGCCGCCGCGCCCGCCGGCCCTTTGTCCCCGCCTCGGCCTCCGCAGCGAAAGCGCCTCCGCCCCCAGCGCTGGGGGAGACTGCGGCCACAGCCACGGAGGGGGCGACGACGGGCACGACCGCGAGCATTCGCACAGTGCGCATTCGCATTCGCACAGTAGCCACGACCACGAGGAGGAGGAGGAGGAGGAGGAGGAGGGAGGCGGGGGAGGCAGCTGCTGCTCTTCCCCGTCCTCGTCCTCCTCGTGCGACGGCGACGGCGGGCACCACCACCACCACCACCACCGCGGCCCCTCGAGGCTCCCCGCGGGCGCCGCCGAGCGCCTCGCCCGCGGGCTCGCCGGCGCCGCGGGGCTCACGGCCCTGGCCAGCAGGCTGAGCCACAGCGTCCCGGCTTTGGCCGCGGCGGCGGCGGCGCTGCTGCTCGCGGCGGCGCCCGACGGCGCCCTGCCCGCCGCGGCCCGCTCGGCTGCCGCTCCCTTCGCCCCCGCGCTGTCGGCGGCGGCGGCGGGGGCGGGCCAGCTCCTCCCCTCCCTCCCGGGCCCCAGGGCCCTCCTCGCGGCGGCGGCCTACGTCCTCGCGGGGCTCCCGGACCTCCTCGAGCTCTGCTACGCGCTGCTGGCGGCGCTGCCGCGCTGGGGCGCGGGGCCGCCACCGCGCCTGCCCGCGCCGGGCCTCGGCCAGGGCCCCGCCGCGGCCCTGCGGCGCGTCGACACGCACTCGCTTATGAGCGCCTCGGCGGCCGCTGCGGCCCTGCTGGGCTCGCCGCTCGAGGGCGGCCTGCTGCTCGTGCTCTTCGGCGCGTCGCACGCGCTCGAGTCGAGGCTCGCCGGGAGGGCGAGGGGCGACCTGAGGGGGCTGCTGGCCTCGTCTCCGCCTTCCGCGGTCCTGATCGAGATGGCGGCGACCGGAGCGGGAGGAGGGAGCGGAGCAGGAGCAGGAGCAGGAGCAGGAGCAGGAGCAGGAGCAGGAGCAGGAGCAGGAGGAAGAGAAGGAGGAGAAGGAGAAGGCGCGCCCCAGCAGCAGCCCGACTTCTCCTCGGCGCGCGCGGTCGCGGCGTCCGCCGTCCGCGTCGGGCAGGTGACTCTGGTGCGCCCCGGGGAGGCCTGCGCCCACGACGGCGTCGTCGTCTGGGGCACTGGCCTGGTCTCCGCCGAGCACATCACCGGCGAGGCGCTGCCCCGGCGCGCGAAGGTCGGGGACGCGCTCCCGGCGGGCACGCTGAGCCGCGACGGCGCGCTCGCGCTCCGGTGCACCGCAGCCGCGAAGGACTCGGCGCCGGCGAGGATCGCGGCGCTGGCCGCGGCGGCGCAGCGGTCGAAGCCGCCTCTCGCGGCGTGGCTGGACGAGGTGGGCGCGGTCTACTCCAGGGGCGTGCTCGTGGCGTCGCTGGCGGCCTTTCTGGCGCTGCTGGCGCTGGGGGTGCCGCTCGCAAGTTGTTCGGGCGCCGGCGCCGCCCTCTCTCGCGGCGCGGCCTACCGGGCGATGGCGCTCTTGACTGCCGCCTCGCCCTGCGCCCTGGCCCTCGCCCCGCTTGCCTACGTGGCGGCGGTCGCGACTGCGGCTCGGCGAGGCGTGGTACTGCGCGGCGGGGGAGCGACGCTCGACGCGCTGCTGGAGGTGCGGGGGGTCGGGCTCGACAAGACGGGCACGCTGACGACAGGCGAGCTGCGCTGCGTCGGCCAGGTCGGCGTCGGAGAAAATTCTTCTTCCTCCTCTTCCTCTTCTTTGGCGACCGCCGCGGCGCTGGCCCTCAGGTCGACGCACCCGGTTTCCGCCGCGCTGGTCGCCGCGGCGAAGGGAGCGGGGGTCGAGCCTTTGGCGCCGGCGGCGATCTCGGCGTTTGAGCTCGTGCCCGGGTCTGGGGTGAAGGCGAAGCTGCTCGAGGAGGACAAAGGAGGAGAAAGAGGAGGCTCGGCGACGGTCTTCCTGGGCTCTGCAGACTGGGTAGCAGCGGCCCTGGCAGCGGAGGGGAAAGGAGGAGGAGCTTCGGCTGCCGCCGCCGCTCTGCTCGCCGCGGCCGCCGAGACCGAAGCCGGCGCCGTCATCGTCTCTGCGTTTGCGAAAATCTCCTCCAACCCTTCTTCTTCCTCTTCTCCGCCTCCTCAGGTCTCGCTTTTCGCGTTCGAGGACGCCGTGCGAGCGCTCTCCTCCTCCGCCGTGGCCTCGCTGAGGTCGGGGGGAGCAGCAGCAGCAGCAGCAGGAGAAGTAGAAGGAGGCGGCGGCAGCAAAGGGCAGAAGAAGCGCCCCCGTCGCGCTCCCCTCGTACTGCGGGTGCTCACCGGCGACAACGCCGCCTCGGCCTCGCGCGTCGCCCGCTCGCTGGGGATCGCGCCGGAGGACCTGAGATCCGGGCTGAGCCCCGCGGGGAAGGTGGAGGCCCTGAGGGAGCTGAGGGCGCAGGTGAACCCGGACGCAGGAGAGGGCGGGACGCGAAGGAAAGGGAGAGGGAAGGGGGGGGGGGCCTTCGGCGTGATGATGGTCGGCGATGGCGTCAACGACGCGCCGGCGCTGGCCGCCGCCGACGTCGGCGTCGCACTCTCCTCTTCGTCCTCCTCTTCGAACAAGTCTTCCAACTCCTCCAGCTCCAGCTCCAGCTCCTCCTCCAGCACCACGGCGACCGCGCAGGAGCTGGCAGCCGACGTCCTCCTCCTCGGCGGCGCGGGGATCGAGCAGCTGCCCTTCCTGCTCGACCTCGCCGCGCTGACCCGGAGCGTCGTGCGCCAAAACCTGGCGGTCGCCGCCGGGTCCGTCGCCGTGCTGGCTCTGCCGGCGCTCTGCGGTTGGCTGCCGCTGTGGCTCGCCGTGGCGCTGCACGAGGGGTCGACGCTGGTCGTCGCGCTGAACTCGCTGAGGCCGCTGGCGTTCCGAGGGGAGAAAGGCGGAGAGGAGGAAAAGAGGAGAAGGGCGGGTTCTTCTCCGTCCTCTTCTGTTGACCTCTCTTCGGCTGCTGTTGTTGCTGCTGCTGCTGCTGCACCTCCTCCTCCCCCTCTTCCTCCTTCGCCCATTGCTGCTGCTTCTGCTGCCTGAGAAGAGCAGGCCTCGAGAGAAAATCAGAATTGTTCAATGTAAGAAAACGAGAAGTGCAGAATTTTTTAGACTACAACAACTGAAAAAAAAACGACCTCCTCTCTGCTTCTTCTTCTCCTTTTCCTTCCTCCTTCCTCCTCCTCTTTTCACAAAGCAGCCGCACCGCCACAGAGTTTCGTCAGAGCCCTTTTCAGGTCCCCGCCGGCCTCCCTCAGGCACCTCTCGGCCTCGGGCTTCTTGAGGTCGAACTCTCCCGCGACGACGTCGACGTCCGCCGCCGCGACCTTCACGGCCGCCAGTGCCCGCTCGCGCTCCGCGGCCCTCTCCTTCTGCCGCTGAACCGCCTGCTGGAGCGAGTGCACCCCCTGGGCCGCCTTGGCGGCGGAGTCGGCGTCGATCTCCTTGCTGTCTTCGTGGGCGGCGGCGGCGGTGGCGAGGGACCCCAGGGCCTTGCTCTGCTCCGCGGCCTGGCCTGTAGGCGGAGGGGGTTGAGCTTGCTCGCCGTCGCCGCCGTCGTCGCCATCGTCGTTGTTGTCGTTGACGCTGCTCTTCTGCTGCTTTTCCTCGTCGACCGTCATTGCGTTGTTGTAGCTAGCAAGGTGCCAGTGATATCTCTCTAGCAGCCAGCTTGTGCGATTCGGAGAAAGCAGGGAACGCGCGAGGGAGAAGACGAAAAGAGGGAAAGAAGAAGAAGATCGAGAAATGGTCGAAAGCCTTTCGGACAGGAGATTTTTTTTTCTCGTCCTCACAAATCCTCTCTGTTTTTTCCGCTTTTTCTTTCTTCTCCTCCTCAACCCTCCTCCCTCCCAAAACCAAAACCGTCGCGCAATGCCTGGAAAGGACGGAGGAAAGGCCAAGGTCTGTGAACATCGAAGGACGACGGCAACGCTCTACCAGAGCGAGCGAGGGCTGATCGAAAGAGAGGGTGACGGTCCTGATTTCAATTGTCGATGGCTGGCAAAAAAAAACGCTCAATGCCAAATTCTCCTTCTCCCTTCTCTCCCCCGATACCAAACTCAAAACCCGGATTCTGCAGCCTCTCAAGAAGCCGAAGTCCCAGAAGGCCGAGCTCGACGACGACGACCTCGCCTTTAAGGCGAAGCAGAGGGAGGTGAGCGTCAGGGAAGAGATTTTGTTTCCTTCCCGTCGCTTTTCTCAACAGTCTCGGGAGAGAGACGACTGCTCGGTCGTTTTTCTCGACCTCGACCCCCTCAACCGCTCTCGGAAACTCTCCCTCTCTCTCACTTCTCCAACCTCTCTTCAACTCACTCCAAACCTCTTTTCAACTCACTCCGAACCTCTTTTCAACTCAATCACAGGAAGCCATCGCCCTCAAGGCGCTGAAGGAAAAGGCCGGCCAGAAGGGAGGCTTCGCCAAGGTCAAGGGCTCGAAATAGAGCGACGAGAGAGAGAGAGAGGAATGAAAGACGACCAAAAAAGCAAGACCTCTGACTGCCTCTCGTGCCGGCTCACAGGCGTCGCCGTCTGCCTCTCCGCCGCCGCGACCCTGGCCTGGCAGAGCAGGAACGTCCCCCCCGCGGCGCTGTCCAACCCCTCTGCGCGGGTGGCGATGCTGGCCGGGGCTTGCTTGTTCGGAGGGCTCGCGGCGGTGAGGGCTGTGGTGTAAACGAAAAAAAGAGGAAAAAAAGAGAGAGCAATAGAAAACCTGTTTGTACACTTTTTTTGATTTCGATAGGAAGAGACTTCTGGTGGCGACGGCTTCTTCTCGCCCTCTCTTCTTTCGCTGCGTCTCGTTCTCCTTCTTTCTCTCTCTCCGGCTCTTCCGTGCGGAAAGACCCCTCCTCGCTCTTTGCTCTCCCCAGCAAGAAGAAGAAGAAGCAAACAACGCAACCATGCGCGCGACTCTCCACGCATCTTCGTCGTCGTCGGCGGCGGCATCTTCGCCCTCGACGTCAAAGGCATCCATCCGCTCTTCTCCTCCTCGCCGCTCGTCGGCCCGCACCGCCCGCCCGCTCTGCCCGTCGGCCTCCTTCCGGGCCATCGCGGAGCCTACGGCCGTGCCCTTCACAAAGTCGGCCGACCACCTCTCCACCTGGGCGCCCGACTCGTGGAGGAAGAGGACCGCGTTCCAGCAGCCCAATTACCCCGACGCCGAGCAGGTCGAACTCGCCGCGGCCGAGATCGCGCGGCTTCCCCCCCTGGTCTTTGCCGGCGAGTGCAGGACGCTTCAGGCGAGGCTCGCCAAGTGCGCGTCCGGGGAGGCGTTCCTGCTGCAAGGTGAGAGAGAGAGAGAGCAAAACACAGAAGAGAGACGAATGGCTAGCCGCCGTCGCCCTTGAGCGGAAGCATCGGTTTCGGCTCTTCCTCCTTCGCTGTTCCTCGGGTCCCTTGATTCCGATTGCACCTCGAGCCTCGTCAGGAAAACCTTCTGCGTGCTCTTGCATTGACGGAACGCGGGAAAATGGGCGAAAAGAGTGCGGATTCGCTCGTTGATTTCGAGCGTCTCTCTCCGACAAAAGGGAGACAAAAAAAGCGCTCTTTCCTCTCTCGCTCGCCTTGTCGCTTTCCCTCCTCTTCCGGGACGAGAGAAAGGAGACCCCCGACTTTGACCTTTTGCCTCTTCTTTCTCGCGCGCGCGTTCATCTCGACTCTGACAGCTTCGACTCCCCCAGGACCGATCGGGAGAAAAAGGAAGAGAGAGAGAAATCGAAGAAGATCGCTCGCTCACAGGGAAGAACAAAAAACCTCACAAAAAACCTAAAAAAACCCTCAAAACAACAAAACAGGCGGGGACTGCGCCGAGTCGTTCGGCGACTTCTCTGCCAACCGCATCCGCGACACCTTCCGCGTGCTGCTGCAGATGGCCGTCGTCGCCATGTTCGGCGGCGGCGTGCCCGTCGTCAAGGTGGGGAGGATGGCGGGGCAGTTCGCGAAGCCGCGCTCCGCCGACCTCGAGAAGCAGCCCGACGGGACGATGCTCCCGAGCTACCGCGGCGACATCATCAACGGGCCGGAGGCGACCTCCGAGGCGCGGATCCCCGACCCGTGGAGGCTGGTCAAGGCCTACAACCAGAGCGCCGCGACGCTGAACCTGCTGAGGGGCTTTGCGACGGTAAGACGGAAGCGGAGGAGGAGAGAGGAATGGAGGAGGGGGAGGAGAGGAGGAGGAGGAGGGGAGCTCTGGAGTTTTCCTCGGCTTGTTTTCCCCTCGACTTCCGACAGCAACAAAAACTCACCTTGACCCCCCCCCAAAAAAAACCCTGAAAAAACCCTAATAGGGAGGCTACGCGGGACTCCAGCGTGTCATGCAGTGGAACCTCGACTTCATGGCCAAGTCCGACGAGGGCATGGCCTACGCCGACCTCGCCCAGCGCGTCGACGAGGCCGTCGAGTTCATGCTCGCGTGCGGCATGGACGAGCGCGCGGCCGTGATGCGCGAGACCGAGTTCTACGTCTCGCACGAGTGCCTGCTGCTCGAGTACGAGCAGGCTCTGACGAGGCAGGACTCGACGACGGGACTGTGGTACGACTGCAGCGGCCACTTCCTCTGGTGCGGCGAGCGCACGCGCCAGCTCGACGCCGCGCACGTCGAGTTCCTGCGCGGCGTCGGCAACCCGATCGGGGTCAAGGTCTCGGATGCGATGCCGCCCGCCGACCTGGTCTCGCTGGTCGAGGCCGTCAACCCGGACAACACGCCCGGGCGCGTCGCCGTCATCGTGCGCATGGGCGCGGACAAGCTCCGCGAGGGCCTGCCCCCGCTGCTCGAGGCGGTCACCAGCGCCGGGCTGGTCGTCACGTGGGTCTGCGACCCGATGCACGGCAACACCGAGTCGTGCGCCGGCTTCAAGACGCGGCGGTACGAGCGCGTCCGCGCCGAGGTCGAGGCCTTTTTCGACGTCCACGACCGCATGGGCACTGTCCCGGGGGGCGTGCACCTCGAGATGACGGGCGACGACGTGACCGAGTGCCTCGGCGGCGGCTCGGACGTCGCGTCCGAGAACCTGGGCGACGCCTACAAGACGCAGTGCGACCCGAGGCTCAACGCCGCCCAGGCGCTGGAGATGGCGTTCTACGTGGCTGGCAGGCTGCGGCAGAGGAAGGACAGGATGCGGGTGGCCGAGATGAAGGCTGCTGCCGCTGCGTGAACGGGAGCGAGAGAACGAGGTTTCGAGAGAGGTTTTTCTTGGTTTTTTATGGAGGAGATAAAAAAGAGGGAGAGACAGAGAAGATAGTTTTTTGATTTCGAGCAACCCCTCCCCCCCTCCCGATTCCTTAGAGATTCGTTTCCCCGGCGTGTGCGTGTGTGTGTGTGCAAATCAAGAAAAGAGAAGCAACACCCCCCCGGCGTTTTTTTTTACAAAGAAAGAGAGAGAAAGAGAAAACAAAGACTGAAAAAAAACCTACGGTCCGACCAGCGCCGCCGTCGCCGGGTCCTCCATCCTCGGGAAACGCACCCCCCGCTCGCCCAGCCTGGCCTGCGCCCACGCCAGCATCTTCACGAGCTCGGGGAGCCTGGGAGCCCCCGCGGAGCCGCTGGCCTCGAGCATCGCCGCGTTCGCCATCGCGGCCGTCTTGGACCGCTGCTGCTGGCTCAGGAGGTCGGCGAGGGGAGACGACGCCGGGTCGTCAAACGCCAGGAGCGCGACGGTGCGCTCGAGCTCGGGCAGCAGCAGGGCGGCGGCCGCGGCGGCGGCGGCGCGCTCCTGCTCGCGCTCGACGGCCGCCGCGGCGCGGGTCGCCTCGCCGCCGCCTCCCTCTTCCGCCATCTCCTCGTCTCCGTCGCTGTCTCCGTCGCCGCCGCCGTCGCCGCCCCCGCCGCTGCCGCCGACGCCCGCGGCCGGGGCCAGGTACTCCCTCGCGTGCGCCAGCGCCCCCTCCACGTCGCCCTGCCTGCACAGTTCGATCGCCCGCTGCTGCTGCAGCGCGAAGCCCAGGGCCGGCCGGCGGTCCAGAAGCGTCGCGTCGGCGTCGTTGATCGCGGCGAGCGCGGCGCCGACGTCGCCCTTGCTCAGGGCGGACCGCACCGCATGCCTGCCCGCTGCCGCGGAGAGGTCGGAGCAGGGCCTGGTTCCCGACTCCTCGGCGAAGGCCGCGGCGGCCTCGACGTAGCCCTGTTTTTTTTTTCGGGGGGGGGAGAGGTTGAGAGAGGAGAGAGGGGGACGAGAGAGGTTGACCCCGTGAGAGGTCGACCTCGAGGGGCCAGACGAGAGGGCGGAGAGCGAGAGAAACGAATGCGTCGTCGGACGGAAAAACCTCTTTTCGTCTTCCTCACCTCCGTCACCAAAAAGTCCATGACGATCGCATTCAGAGCAGCGGGCGCGACGCGCGCGGCCCTCAGCCTGGCGGCCCACTCGTCGCGCGAGATGGTGCGCTCG